>Ga0335078_10000692_pt1 | contig 51952 bp, 41 predicted proteins | sample Lox_Sample_32_FD_206711 | JGI IMG/M metagenome (GOLD analysis project Ga0335078, IMG submission 206711) | Soil microbial communities from Loxahatchee National Wildlife Refuge, Florida, United States - Lox_Sample_3.2 | ecosystem: Environmental > Terrestrial > Soil > Wetlands | place: USA... | reverse complement strand
CTCGGGATTTCGGCTGCGGACTCCCGCTGCGCTCACGCCCGCAAAGCGCCTCAACTTACAGGTCCGGCTGCCACAATCACTTCCAGCAGAGGTAAAGCTCGCTGTGCTCGCTGTGCGCGGTGTGACGCACCTGAGCAGCGGCAAAGCACGGCAGTTGCTTCGACACGAACAACCCGCTAAGCGCCAGCTCCCACTCACCGAGGCAAGAGCCCGATGCGCCGCTCCAAGTCAGCAAATCGCGTGTCTGATCGAAGCGCGTCAAACTGTGGTTCAACGGCGAGCTCGGTGATCTGGGTGTCCCGTTCCGCTAAGGCGTTCTCCAGGTTCTCGAAAGCCTTCGCTTTCTCTCCAAGGTGGGCGTAAATGATGGCGAGGCCGTAAGGACGGATATAAGCTTCGGGAGGATTTTGCGCGACCCGCGCAAACTGGAGCTGCTCTTTCCAGTAGCCACGCTCGCCCTGCGTAGCTAGTTCCCGTTTCAGGGTGTTCATTTGTGCAAGCACATCCTGCGGTTTCTCGCCGGCCAGGAGGCGCGCCTTCGTTTCCTCAGTGATGGCCTCGCCGTATCTTCCAAGTAGGGCGCACAGCTGAGCCAGACGTTCATGGTTTAAGGGAAAGTTAGGGTCCGTCTGATTCACTTTTTGGAATTGTGCGAGCGAATCGTCGTAACGCCGCGCCCACTTGAAGGTCACGCCTGCGAAGGATTGGATGTGGGGAGAAAGCGGATCCAGATCCATCGCTTTTCTCATCTCTGCAATGGCCTCCTCGTGGTGGCCAAGTGGCGAAAGGTAGCTGTTGGAGTAAAACAGATGAGCATATGCATTGTTTGGTTCGAGCTCGATCGCCCGATGAAACTCACTCTCCGCGGCGCTCCAATCGTATTCGTAGTGCGCTTTGATAAATCCCAGAGCGCAATGAGCGTCGGCCAGCGTTTCGTCGAGGGTAAGGGCCCGGTTGGCAGCCTCCAGGGCTTTGGGGGCCGCTTCCCCGGCGGGCACGCCTGCAAAAATCGGGGCAAGCGAATAGACACGCGCAAGGCTCGCAAAGGCAGCCGCATAATCAGGATCCAATTCTGTGGCTCGGGTGAAATTCGTGATTGCCTGTTGGAATCCATCCCGCGTTCGCAGGTTCCAGCCCTGCAGGCCTCGCAGATATGCGTCGTGGGCCTCCACATTCGTTCGGCCCGCGTCTGCCAGGCGTTGATGGGTCTGCTGCGAAAGCGTAAGCCGGATTTCACTCGCCACTGAACTGGCGATATCGCTCTCGATCCTCAGAACGTCGCTGAGTTCCCGGTCGTAGCTGTTGGCCCATAGGTGGGACTGGTCGGATGACTGAATCAGCTGGGCGGTCACGCGGATTCGGTCTCCGGAATGACGGATGCTCCCTTCGAGCAGGTAATCGGCACCGACCTCCCCAGAGATTTGAGCAGCGCTCTTTTCTGTGTGCTTGTAGCGCATCGCGGACGTGCGGGCAATCACCCCGAGATGTTGCGGGTCAAGGCTCCCCAGTTGGGCGATGATTTCCTCTGTGATTCCGTCCGCCAAGTAGTCCTGTTGGGAGTCGCCGGTGAAGTTTTGCAGAGGAAGAACGATCAGCATGATCTTCCCCCGGGGTGGTTTCCTACGTGCCGCGGGTCGTAAGAAAAGAATCAGTGCGAAGACCGCGAAGACAACGACGGCGAACCCGATCCAGCGGGCTTTGAGGGAAATGAGTCGTGACGTCGCAGCAACGGTCGCTGCAGGAGGAGACAGTGAGGGGATCGGGTCCGGCTCAACTGGTGCTATGAAACGATACCCCCGGCGGGAAACTGTCTCGATAAATCGTGGGTTCTCCGCGGAATCGCCGAAGGCGACCCGCAGTTTCCGGATGGCCGTGTTTAGTCCCTCATCAAAACCCACATAAGTGTCGGCCGGCCACACGCGTGCCTGCAGCTGCTCCCGGGTGACCACATCTCCGGGACGCTCCAGCAGGATCTCCAGAACCCGAAAAGGCTGCTCTTGCAGCGGCACTTTTCGTCCGTCTTTGTGGACTTCACCCGAGCAGAAGTCAATTTCGAAGAGTCCGGTCCGAACACGACGACGGGAACTGGCGGGATTTTCCATTAACCTCAACCGAGGATTTTGATTCTACCGCCCGGACTTGAGTTCATGGAACTCGATAACTCCTTCGGCAACTTCGTCATAGCAAGTCATGGAGGCTTTAGGAGTGGTCAATTGACTGGGTTCGGGCAAGGCGTTAGGAGTACACACACTTCGGCGGGTCCGCCCGTGGCAGCGGAGCGCTGAGGAAACAAATTAACGAGGAGGATTCCATGAACAGGAAGCTAGTCGTAAATGTAGCGGCGTTGGCTCTGTTAGTGCTCGGGGCTTTGGGGTCAGGCTATGGAGAGAATGCGCCTGCTGCTGCGTGCAATAACAAACTCATCACTGGCAGCTACGGATTCACCATCCAGGGCAACAAACTGGGGGGCGATGGGCCCACCGGCCCGCAGGTGGGAGTGGCAATGACTGAGTTTGATGGCAAGGGCGGGCTCACTCAAATCGACACGGTCACGGTTAGTGGCGAGGTCGTCGCCGATTTCACTCATACTCCGGCAACAGGTACTTACACGGTGAATTCCGATTGCACCGGCACCTTTACCATCAATTTCACCGACGGCCGCCCGCCCGTCGTCGCTAATCTCGTTGTGGTAGAAAATGGCTTGGAGGTTGACACCGTAGTGGTCAGTGCGGGTGGAAGCCAGGGAATAATTGCGACCAGCAGCATCGGCAAAAGGCGGTTTTTTAAGCACTGACACTTCGGTTCGCTCACCGAGGGCAGAGGGACCGTCCGATCAAGGGTGGATGAAACAAAGAACACCGTTCCGACATCCCGCCGCCCTCGGAGCCAGCCGCCAAGGCCCATCATTGCGTTTGCCGCAAATCGTAATCTCGAACCAAGCTGACTTCGCCGTCCGCCAAGAAGTGCTCCAACTCCCGCACTAACCGCCCGAACACGTATAGAATGTTGTGACTTCGATTGGGGCCGACAATTATGAGCGCCGCACACGATCAGTACGCGTTGGGCCGCTCGCCCAAGGAGTACGCGCGCCTGGCGCGGCAGGCGGAAATCATGAAACCGATGACCCAGCGGCTCTTTGCTGACGCGGGGATTCGCGCGGGCATGACGGTGCTTGACCTGGGATCGGGGGCGGGTGATGTAGCGATGCTGCTGGCCGAAATGGTTGGCCCTCAGCGTAGAGTGATCGGGCTCGACCTCGACCATGACGCCATGCAGCACGCCCGTGAGCGAGCCATCGCGGCACAGTTCCACAACGTCAGCTTCGTGCATTCCGATTTTGCTCACTACCATCCCGACGCGCCGCCGGACGCAGTCATTGGACGCTTTGTCCTCATGTATCAGGCCGATCCTGCAGCTGCGCTATCACAGGTGACCCGGCATCTTCAGCCGGGCGGGGTAGTTGCATTCATCGAGCCATGGTTCCGCCTGTTCGAAGGTCCCAACAGCACGCTTAAGACAGCTATAACTTGTTTGATTGAAACGCTGCGTCGCTCCGGCGCACACGTGGACCTGGGGCCGCGCCTGCATCGCATCTTCCAAGCTGCCGGGTTGCCGGTGCCGGACATGCGCTTTGAGGCAATCATGGACGGCCGCGACGATTCGCCGCTTTATCAGTACATTGCTGACACCATCGAGAGCCTTTTGCCCAAGGCTGTCGAATACGGAATCCCCGGCGCCGACACCCTGGACATCGCTTCGCTCCCCGCCCGTGGGCGTGCGGAACTCAACGCCGTTGGTTACGCCGTCACGGTCGCGTGGGTCGTGCGTGCGTGGTGCAGGACTCCCGAGTAAGCCAAGTGTCGAACCGCCCGCAAGCCTCAGCTTCCGCGGGAAAACCAACAATGGCCGTTGTCGTGGCACAACCTGCGAGTTCCTTTTGTGGTCTTGTATCACCGGGGGTCGTAAGTGTAGTCGTACACATGGCCTTTTGAAACTGAACCAAACAAACATTCCCTTGTAGTCATAGCCCTCGCAGGAATATCCAGGCATTTGGAAGTAATCCGTGCGTTCAGTCGCGCCTGGCGCCGTATGGCGGCCTGATCTTTCTCAATTTGGCTTGTACCTCTTTCGGGGTGTTTGCTATGTATTTATCTACGGTAATCGTTCCTGTGCGCTCTCGACTCATTTTCAGTTCCATGATACCCGTCTGGGCAGTTCTGCCGCTTTGCATGGTTGCTGCCGACGGGCTGGCGCAACAGACTCTATCTCCGGCGCCCACACACTCCAACCAAGTCGTGATTGCCGCCAGCACAGTGCTCGATGGCCGAGGCCATATTCTGCACAACACTCGCATCGTGGTTAACGGCTCGAAGATTGTCGCTCTCGATCCTAAGGCCGGACCGGTGGATTACGATTTGCGTGGCCTGACTGTATTGCCCGGGTGGATTGACGCACACGTCCACATCACGTGGAGCTTCGGAGTTGATGGGAAAAACGCTGGACAGGGAGGAACAACCCCGGAGGCCAGCTATGCAGCAGCCTCGAACGCGTGGCGAACCCTGATGGGTGGGTTCACCACTGTCCAAAGCGTCGGCTCTCCAGCTGACGTTCCACTGCGCGATGCCATTGCGAAAGGTACGCTTCCCGGGCCGCGCATCCTGACTGCGATCGAGCCGCTCATGGGGCGAGGAGAGCAGACTGGGACGCCAGACCAGGTCCGCGCCTTCGTCCGCAAACAAAAAGAGGCCGGCGCCGACCTCATCAAGATCTATGCCTCAGGCGGTATGACTCGCGGCGCGATGACAATGTCGCAGGAACAATTGAACGCAGCCTGCGATGAGGCGAAAAAACAGGGCCTGCGTTCGCTCGTGCATGCATACCGGGATGCGGTCCGGGCGGCAACCCTTGCGGGCTGCACCGAGGTTGAGCACGGATTGGGAGCATCCGACGACGATCTGAAATTGATGGCCGACCGGGGAACGTATTTAGATCCACAAGCTGGATTGCTGTTGGAAACTTATCTCCAGTGCAAGGACAGATATCTTGCGCCGCCTTACTACACGGAAGAAGGCTTCGCGGCGATGAAGGATCTCATTCCTGCGCACCAGGAATTTCTGAAACGCGCAATTCGCATCCCGGGTTTGAAGATCGTCTATGGCACAGACGCAGTGGCTGGCGCGCACGGACGCAACGCCGAGGACTTCATCCACCGCGTGCGCGATTGCGGAGTGGACCCGACGGCCGCCATGGTCTCAGCCAACTCGCTGGGAGCGGAAGCGTTGGGCATGGCAGATCGGATCGGCTCTATTGCGCCCGGCCTGCAAGCCGACATCGTAGCTCTCGACGGCAACCCTCTGAAGGACATCACAGCCGTGCGGCGAGTCGTTTTTGTCATGAAAAGCGGCGTGGTTTACAAGAACATCGCGCGTTAGCACGGCAAGATTTGACGATGAGGAAGCTTTGCCTCGGCCCCGTAGACTTGACTAAAATCTCCGGTCCTGGCGGCATAATACTCTCCCGCCGCACCCAACTCCGGTCTTCAGCAATCCTAGGCCGACGCGGCCGTTCTCTTCTGCTGGAAGCAATCGCGGCACAGCACCGGCCGTCCCTGGGTCGGTTTGAACGGAACTGTCGTTTCCTTACCGCACTGCGAACAGCGAGTTCTCGTTTCAATGCGCGGGTAGGCGGTGGGCCGGGTTTGCGGTAAGGCTCCTAAAGTCGCCACCCGCTTCGCTTTGCACGGTTTGCATCGTTTGGGCTCGTTCTTGAATTGCTTGTCGTGAAAAAAAAGTTGTTCGCCGGCGGTGAAAACGAACTCGGCGCCGCAATCCACGCACTGTAAGAGCTTGTCCTGGAATTCCATTGACTAATACCCCTTATCCGTCTGATTGCGCATCCGACACGCCTGTGCCCAGCACTCTGAACGTGCAGGATGGTCGCAATCCCCCTCGTTGTTTCGGAGCTAAACCCTCGGACTCGGCCCAACCGTTGCCCAGAACGGGCGTCGGCTTACTACTCACGCGACGACGGCCATCGCGTTTCAAGCTGGATAAAGCAATGGGCCACCCTATACCTGGCGGCCCACGGACATTATTCCTGTTCCTTGCGTGCTTTTTTTCGGCTACGTTTGCGGGCTAGCGCTTCCTTGACCCGCTTCTTTTCTCCTGGTTTCAAGTAAAAGGAGTGGCGTTTAACTTCCTTGATAATATCTTCCTGTTGCACCTTGCGCTTGAAACGGCGCAAGGCATTCTCCAGGGATTCCCCCTCCTGCAACCTCACTTCTGCCAAACTAACTACACCCCCAGACTCGTCCTGCGTGGACTCGATAGTTATTGCAAGGTTTGGCCGCTAAGTCAAGCGTTATGTGAATCATAGGCGTTATCGTCTGTTCCGAAATCGTAACAAAAAAATATTTTTGTTTCGATTTCGTAAATTTGTGCTTAGTAGCTCAGTTTCAACGCCAACTGGATCTGGCGCGGCGGATAAGCCGCGTTAGGATGAAATGGGTTGCTCGGCACCTGGAAGCGCGCAGGGAAGTACTTGATTCCAATCTCATTTCCGATCTGAATGAATTGCACGCCATTGCTTTCGAGCCCATCCTGCGTAATCGTATAACGCTGATTATCGCGGTTTAGGGCATTAAAAGCCTCGCCTACTAAATTAAGTTTGAGTCGTCTCCCCACATACAAGCGGCGTGTCAATCTGAGATCGGTCGTTTCGTAATCCGGCCCAAGGATCGAGTTGCGACTCATGCCAGGAATGCGGTCATTGGTGTCGTTTCCGTCCTGGTTGGGATCGCCTGAAACCATTGGATTCACGGGGCGGCCGCTGCCCGCAGTCAGCACACCCGCGATTCTCCAATCATCAAACATTTTTTCCAGCCAGAATGAGGGCCGCTGAAACGGTTTTGGTTCAGCCGTCCATGAGAGAGCAAGCCGATGGCGTTGATCGGTGACACTGTTTCCCTTCTCCGCACTGGTATTGTACGAATTCTGAACCGTCGAAGGCCGTCCGGCAACTAACGCATCCTGGCCGTCGTCGATCGCATGCGCGAATGTATACGAAAGCATGAAATACATGCCGTGGATTGTACGGCGGCGAAGTGAGATGGTCATGCCGTTATACCAACTGGACGCCGCACTCTGGAAGACGTCAATGGGACCGACTTGCGGAATCGGCCGTGCCAGCGGATTGATGCATGGCGGAAACGGACAGGTAAGGGTTTGCGTGTACTGCAGTGTAGAAAACGACGGCAGGCGGTAATAGGTGCCCAGGAAGTTCGTTCCGGCGGCGTTGTATACGGGATATTCCACCGTTACTGGCGGTGGTAGATTCTCGTCCACCGCGCGAATCAGATCTTCTCCGTGAACGTATGTGTACGATACCCCCAGCGTCACCCGGTCGGCAATCTCGCGCTCCATGCTCAGGCTGGCCTGTTGCACGCGGGGAGTCTGAAAATTATGCGCAAAGGCTGAGATCTCCGATTGCGTGAATTGCGCCAGGCTCGGAGGCGGAGTGCAGATCGCCGCAGACGGAGGGCAAGTAACCAACTGATTCGGATAAGTCGGAAACACCTGCTGTGCGTAATAGTCTGTGTTGTTTAAAAAAAGAGTAGAGGAAGATAACCCGTTTTCGCTCTCAACCGTTGAGTTATAAATCTGCGGAATGCGCGTGAAGAACAGACCATAGCCCGCGCGGATCACCAGCGGACGATCGTTGCCAATCGAATAGGCCAGCCCTGTGCGTGGCGCGAAATTATAGGGGTTGAATGGCACTTTGCCGGAATCTGCCCAGATGGGATTTGTGACCAATCCCTTTTTTGTGTACGTCTGCAGGTCGTAACGGACACCAATGCTCAACGCAAGATGATCGGTGACGCGCACCGTGTCTTGAATAAACGCCGCATAGTTATTGCTGTCCGGATGCGTGATCGCCGGCCCAAAATTCTGGATGTAATAGTGGGGCACCTGGTGCGCGTAGGCGCGAAGCGGAGTAAGCTCAAGGCCGCCTTCCATGGGAGCAAAAGTGAACGGGTTGACTTTAATCGGGTCGAAAATATATTCCCCTCCCGCGAACGAAGGAAAAAAATCATAGACCCACGCGAGCAGCGTGTCCCCTCCGAATTTCCATGAATTTCGGCCCTTTTCCACACCGAACGTTTCGGCCAGATGGAGTTTGTGCTCGCGGGTCTCACGGGGCAGGATTGCGGACCTGCCGAATCCGTCGATGATGCCGGGAATCTTCGTGATCGGGTCAGTGGAGTTACTGCTGGAGCGCTCCAGATCTTCAGAAAATTGCGCGCGAAGATGACTGATTACCCGATACGAGATGTTGCTCGTGAGCGCGAGCGAGCCGGTTTCGGTTGCCACATCTTCCGATCCATTTTCCGCAATACCGAATGTAGTCGTCGGGCTGCCGGGGTCGAGGAAGACATTGTTATAGCCGGAATAGCGGGAGCTGTTGAGGCGTAGCGAAAGCATGTTATGGGGAGAGAGCGAGAAATCCAGCTTCAGGAACCCTGCATTGCCCAGCATCGCCGAAGAAAACGTGCCTGCCTGCTTCGAAAGCTGCGCGGCCGTCGCAAACACCTGTGCCTGGTCGCTGGCCTCGTAATCGCCAGGCGTATAGGGGCCGGTTCCCGGCTGCGGGACAACAACGTAGCCGCCATTATCGAACTGCACGACCGTCGGAATATGAAAAATATGCTGGTCCCATCCCAGAAAGAAGAAAGCTCTATTGCGTTTGATCGGCCCTCCGAAGGTCAACCCAAACTGCTGTTGCTGGCCGTGCGGCTTGAACCCGTCCATAAACTCCTGGGTCGCGCCCCAATTGCTGTCGCGAATGTAGTAGAAATCAGTCCCGTGAAACTGGTTCGAGCCGGATTTGGTCACGACATTCACGACCGCACCGCCCGCCCGCCCCATCTCTGCACCATAGGTGTTCGAGGAAACCCGAAATTCCTGCACAACTTCATTTGAAAACTGGTAGGGCGCCCGATAGCGGCCGGTGGCTTCGGCGTAAAACGCGTTATTGTTGTCGCCGCCGTCAACCAGGTAGCTGGTCTGAAATCCCCGGATGCCGCCAAATGCCAGATCGCCATTCGAGCCCGAGGTCAGGCCGCGAGGGTCTTGTGTCACACCGGGAGTAAGCAAAGCCAGATCGGTAAACCGCCTGCCATTGAGTGGAAGCTCCGCTATAGCTCTTTCGTCAATGATCGATCCAACCGCGGCGGGCTGAGATTCCACCGCAGGGGGCTCTCCCGAAACCGTGACCGTTTCTTTCGCTCCCGCAACTGCGAGCTTGAATTCAATCTCGGTTGTTCCGCCGACTTCTACGCTCAACTGCGGCGTAATTTGCGGAGACATGCCTTCCGCCGCAGCACGCCCCGAGTAGGCACCGGGCGGTAAAAGCTCGAATGAGAACTGCCCTTGGGCGCCAGTGGCACCTGCGTAGCGAAATCCCGTAGAGATGTTGACAATCGCGACGGAGGCGTTCGCAATCCGCCCTCCGGAAGCATCGACGACCATGCCTTTGATCGCTCCTGTCGAGGAATCCTGCGCCGCGCATACACAGGTTGAGAAAAGAATTATTGTGGCAAGCCGAAGCCCGGGCTGCATGACACACACCTGCGCAAATGAATGTGAGCCCAGGTTCGACGGGAGAGGATAATCCTAAATTGAAGCGATGCAGACTACGTGTGACAGGCAAATTTTTTCTGGAATTGGGTCCCGATTCGGAACATGACCTCTGCTCAGTAGTTGCGCGTTGCGAACCAGCGTGGCGAGGAGGAATCTGTTTTCGGACTCGTGAAAAGCAGATTCCTCGCTTCGCTCGGAATGACAACCCTGAAGTCGCAACTCCGCCAGCACCTTACTTCAATTACTTTGCGATGGCTACATTTCTCCCTGCGGCTGCGTGGGAGAGTTCTGTTGCTCATTAGGCATCACCCCGCGTACATCCTGCCTCGGCGCAACAAATGGCACATGCGGCATCGTTGTCACCTGTCCCTTCACAGCATCGGCCATGACAATTCCCGCGTGGTCCAGCAGCAACCCCGTGGCCCGGTCCATCTCCACTTCGGATTTTTCATATGCTGCTTCGGCAGAAAGCAGATTTGATTCGGTTGAAGTCAGCGCGGCCTGATCTTGCAATAACGCGGTCGGGGTGCCCACTCCTGCGGCCAGCTTCTTCTGATCAGAATCCAGAGTCTGGCGCGCAAAGTTTACGGCAGCCTGAGCTGCATCCACGCTGGCGCGGTTCTGCTGCACGTCAAATTGCGCGTTGCGCACTTCAATCCGCACCTGGTTTTCGAGTTGCTGTAATCGCACCTGCGCCTGGCGGAACTCCAGTTGCGCGCGGACTTCGTCCGCCTCAGCGACGCGGTTACGAATCGGAATGTTCAGCGTCAGCCCCAGACCCTTGTCCGGAGCAACGGAGGTGACCAATTGGTCCAACGCAGAGCCATATCCGACCGAAGTGGTCGTGCGAAAAGGCGGGGCAGCTTTCGTCGAATTGAAACAGAAAGTTGAGCTTGCTCCCGAGGTTCCACAAATAGGCACCACAGGATTGAGGTCTCCACCAATGCCTGATCCGCCGTAATAGGCGAACAGGTTGAGCGTGGGCCGCATGGCGTTGCGGACGGCCTTGTTGTTCAACTGCCGGCTGTTGAGATCGATGCGTGATTCGGCAAGTTCCGCGCGGTGCGCCAAAGCGTCCGCGATCAGGTCTTGCGTCGGCGTGACCTGTTCCTGCTCCGGCAACTTCATCGTCGAGGTAGGAATCACGTCCGCCCCGGCCAGCATCGGATCTTCAAGATTTCGGCTCAGCGCGTTTTTCATCAGCAGTTGCTGCAGCTCAAGGTTGGTATGAGCGAGTGTCAGCGCCTGTCGATCAGTGGCAACGGTACTCTCCGCACTTACCACCTGGATGGGCGGCAGCGTTCCAAACTGCACTTGCCGCTTATCATCCGCCAGCGTTCTTTGGGCAAAGGCCAGGGCTTCTTCCTGCACCTTGACGTTCTCGAACGCAAACACCAGGTCCCAATACAGATTTTCAATTTGATCGACCGTCGTGATGATCTGCAACCGGAACGCCACATCTGAAATTTCCCGATTGTTTTTTGCAAAAGCGATGAAACGCGTGTTGGGGACAAGGCCAAATCCTTGCAGCAGCGACTGCGTGAGCTGGAATTTGAAGCCTGAGCTCAGCGCCGGCGTAAAGCTGCTGGTGGGATTATTGGTCGTGGTGTGCACGTTGTTAAACCCGACCGACATGGTAGTGCCCCAGTGAAAGCCCTGCACATAAGAAAGGTCGGCGGTTCCGGTGTTCGTATTCGTTACCCCGATCGGAGTGAACACACTGGTCGATTCCAGAAAGTTGCGGTCCATCTGCAGCGTTCCTGTGAGGACCGGATCAAAGCTGGTGATAGGCGCGCCAATGCCCAGCGTCGAACTCACCAGTCCATTCGTTCCGCTTCCGACGCCACCCGCGGCTACGCTGGTTCCTCCGGTTCCCGAACCCACTGTTCCGCTTAGCCCGCCCGTTCCGCCTCCCGGCGTGTTTTGCACGATGCCGGTATTTACGCCGAGAACGTTCGCTCCGGCCTTTGCCCGAAGAATGTCCGTATCCGCGATGCTGAGGTTGTAGCGTGCGAGTACGACATCCAGGTTGTTCTCGATTGCCAGCGAAACGGCGTCGTCAATCGCGAGCATCAGCTTGCCGTCATGTAGCAGCGTGTCGATTCTCGGTGTATTGCTCAGATTCGGCGGCGGAACGTCAATCGACATATATGGCGCCAGCACGTTGGGAAACGCGCCATGCGGCGGCTTGGAGTAATCCTGGGGCAAGTCACTGTGCAGTGCGGCCGGGCGTTGGTTTGCCATGGGAGTTTCCGGCAGGGTCGCATTCTGCGGCGCAGTTTGTGCCGAGATGGTGCAGCAGGAAATGAATACGGCGCTGATAATGGTGGTGATAGAACGGCGAGCAAACATTCAGTAGTCTCCTTCGAACTCGGCGAAAATGATCCACCGAGCGTGGTATCGCGAGTTGCGCAATATTTTCAACTGATGATAGACGGAAGCGGAAAGGCTCCGCAGGTTGGGCAATGTAAAGAATTGTCGCGGCGAAGGATTTAGTTCGTGGAACAGCCGCCCTGGGCCGTCTGATTACCGCTAGACCGCCTTCGGACTCGGGCTCTTCACCGGCACGGCCGGGGTGACCTGTAACAGCGATCGCGCGCCCACGCGGGTGAACTCCAGCTCGCGCGCCGAAAGCAGCGCCTTCACGGCCTCTCTGACTTTTGACCGTGCAACAAACTGCCCGAAGAAGGATTCCAGTTCCTGCTCATCCGCGGCGATCACGCAATCCAGATATTTGGTGATCAGCGCCGATAACGCCTCTGCTACCGACAGTTCAATGCCCTCGCGCACCGGCTCTGCCGACCAGCGCGAGAGCACATCCCAGAACGAGCCCTGCGCCGCATCGTAATCCACGCGGGTGATGCGCAGCTTCGACCACAACTCGGTCAGAGCATGATCGAGCGCAGCGAGAGAAATGCTGCCGCCGAGCTTCTCCTGCATTTTTTGCTTCGAGATCGGGCCCTCGCGCCGAATCAGCTCGAATGCATCACAGGCCAGTTGCGAATACTCCGACCGCGGACTGGGCCGTGGGGGCTGCTTGGGATTTCGCTCTCCAACCAAGGCATAAAGATATGGAAACACCGACGCAGCGACGAGAAACGGGTTATTCTCCCCGAGCAGGTTCGCCTCATATGCGGCGCGGCTACGCAACAGCCGCACCATCATATCCGTTGCGTCCTGCGCGCGCGGATCGGCAAAAGCCTGCTGCCAGGTTGGCAGCTTTTCATCGGAGCCGACCCACGCTCCGACAAAGCAGGGCAAAAGAATTGCAGGACGTGTGGGGTACATCAAACAGAGGCCCACCGACTCGATAAACGTCCGCGCGTCTTCCAAAGTACACATCGGATTGCCATTGAGTCGCCATTTTTCTTTTCGCAGCTCTTCGAGTTCCTGATCGGTCATGGCGGGTTCAGATGCGCTTGAATGCCTTCTGAATGTCCTTCATCGAATATCGCAGAACCACCGGCCGCCCATGCGGGCACGACATGGGGCACTCGGTTTTGGCGAGTTCTGCGAGCAGCCACTCCATTTTATTTTGCTCGAGCGGCATGTTCACTTTGATCGCCGCGTGGCAGGCGATTGACGCCGCAATTCGCGCCCGAACTTTTTCCATGTTCAAGGCTTGATCTTCCTGCGCGAGTTGTTCCAGCAATTCATGCAGCATATGCTCAAGCTGCGAAGCATCGATTCCGGCGGGCGCGACTTTTATGGCAATGCTGCGGGTTCCAAATGGTTCGGCTTCGAAGCCATTCTTGTTTAACTCGTCAGATATTTCCGCAAACAGCGCCTGCTGCGCCGGGGTTAGTTCGAGAACCAGGGGCATGAGCAGGCGCTGGCTTTCGCACTTCTGCGCCGCTCGCTGCTTCAGGACTCGTTCGAATAGCACGCGCTCATGTGCGACGTGCTGATCGATAATCCAGAGGCCTTCGGGATTGACCGCAAGAATGAACGAATCACGAATCTGTCCCAGCGGCTTCAATGACGCAAGCGAGGGAGCAAGGTCGCTCGAAGGCTCAGGTTCGGCTTCAGCGGGCGGAGTGCAACGGTCGGCAGGCACCGTCACAGGAGCGCGCGCCAGCGAAACGGCGGCGTTACCCTCCACGGCAAAGCTGTCGCTGAAATGAAATCGCTCGGTCTGCAGAGGCGGCACGGGAGCATTCAACGAAAACGGATGCGGCGCTGGCTGATAGCGATGCTGCGGCATAACTGCAACTGTGGCGCGAGGTCCCGGCGTGAGTGATGGGCTGGCGGTAGCATGTGCCGTGATTTCGGTTGTGAACTGTGGAACCGGCCGTGCCTTCATCAGCGCCGCGCGAACCGCATCACGGACGAAATCGTGCATGATGCTTTGCTGCCGAAAGCGGACTTCCGTCTTTGACGGATGCACATTGACATCCACCTCGCCGCTGGGGAGCTCAAGAAACAGCAGTACGACAGGAAAAACCGTGGGCGGAAGAATGTTGCGGTACGCTTCCGTCAGCGCATGCTGGATAAGCCGGTCGCGAATCAGCCGGCCATTCACGAAAACATAGATCGAATTCCGGTTCAGCTTCTGGATCTCGGGCTTCGACACAAACCCATGCACGCGAATCTCGCCCGGTTCTCGCGCCGCTATGTCTTCCTCGTCTTCTTTACGTTTCCACGGAGGAGGCTGCGGCAGACCCACATGCTCGAACGGTTGCACCGCTGCCAGAGGAATCAGTTGATCGAGAACGTCTTTGCCGAACACCTGGTAAACGCGCTCACTTGATCCGGCCACCGGCGGAGCAACGAGAACAGCATTGGTCGCGGAGTGCAGCTCAAAGTGCTTGTCGGGATGCGCCAGCGCATAATGCGTGACAAGTGAAGCAATGTGCGAAAGCTCCGTCGATTCCGCTTTCAGAAATTTCTTGCGCGCCGGAGTATTGAAGAAGAGATCACGCACCGTGATCGAAGTTCCGGCGGGCAATCCGGCTTCTTCGACGTTGAACAGCTTGCCACCGTTGATTTCGACGATGGTCCCGGAAGCTTCATCCGGCGCGCGGGTTTCGAGTCGCAGCCGAGAGACTGAAGCAATCGACGGCAGCGCCTCGCCGCGAAACCCGAGCGTCGCGACACTCAGCAGGTCTTCGGCGCTCTTGATCTTCGAAGTCGCGTGGCGCTCGAAGGCGAGCAGCGCATCATCGCGCACCATGCCGCAGCCGTTGTCTGTAATCTGAATCAGCTTCTTGCCGCCGGCTTCGACATTGATTCGGACGCGCGTGGAGCCGGCATCCAGAGAGTTCTCCAGAAGTTCCTTGACGACCGAGGCCGGCCGCTCGACCACCTCGCCCGCCGCAATTTTGTTGGCGACGTTCTCCGAAAGTACGTGAATGCGGCCCATGAATGCGTTCTCAGTTTCGCAGATGCGAAGAGGGAAGGCAAAAGACGAGCCTGGCCCGGTTATGCGCCTTGAGCCGGATTCGTAGCACCGCGTCAATCCCATCGGCAAAATCAGCGGTCCAAATCAATCCGAACCGTGAGCAGTTGAGTCCCGAAAAGCCGTACCGCTTTCGCATTCCCGGAACTGCCCGGCAGTTGGGTCGCCAACCAACGTTGTCGCCCACGCGGATCGTCGTCCGAGAGTATATGTGCAGTCCCCGCGTGCCATCTACACCTAAGCCCGTTACGCAGCTTCAGACGTACACGTGGCTCACTTTCGATGTTGCGGATGTATCCCGCCTTCTTGCCATGCTCTGCCACGACCCAGAACTGATCTCCGATGCGCCCGTCGCCCACGGGCGTTCGGCGGGACTTGCCGGACTTCCGTCCTTTGGTTTCGAGCAACGCATATCCCGGCAAAGGCAGACCCATCGCAAGCGCGAGCTTGATCGGGGGGTTGAGAAGATACTTCTGAAGCACGCGGACAATCCTATATTTCATTTCGTTTTATTGGTCATGTACTGTCACGGCGATTGGGCGTATTGTACAGGCGGATGGCCCAGGCTTTCGCGCTCTTTGCGAAGCCGGGGCTCAGGATTTTCTTGGCAAGTCAACATGCGCACTCGCAGAAGGTGCTCGCTAAGGGTGGGCCGCCGAACCTGAGGAATCTCTATTTAGCAAACCGTCTACACTCGCCGCAAGGTTCGCGAACGGTTCGCCCGCACCGGGCGCGGATTGAAGGCGCCCTCCGCGATCAACAGAAACATTTCTGGATAGCGCGCGATAGCGCGATAAAGGCTTGGGGCATCTGGGGCCAGGACGAGAAGCGGAGCGACAAGGTCCCCCAGAGCAAAACGCGGTACCTTAACAGTTTGTCCATCGAAACCTCCCGCAAAGGTCAAGTTGGCCCGCCCACTTTCGAAAGCAGTTCCAGTTGCCGCCGCCAGTCCTGTTCTTCGATGAACGCGTGCGAATCGCGCCACCCAGGTTGCACCTTGACGAATAACTCCAGATAGACTTTGGTGCCGAGCATGGCTTCGATCTGCAGTCGCGCTTCGGTTCCGATCGTCTTCAGCATCTGCCCGCGCTTGCCGACCAGAATCGCTTTTTGTCCCTGCCGCTCGCAGTAAATGGTCGCGGCAATCCTCGTCAGCTTCCCCCCTTCTTCAAATTGTTCGACATTCACGCCCGTCGCATACGGGACTTCTTCGCTGGTGTTTAGCAGCACCTGCTCGCGAATGATCTCCGCCGCCATAAAGCGCGCAGGCTGATCGGTAATTTGATCGTCCGCAAAATACTTTGGGCCCTCGGGCAAGTTCTCCACGATTTTCGCTAACAACATTTCCAGCCCCTGTTTCCTGCGCGCGGAAATCGGAATGATCTCTTTGAAATCGAAAAGCTGCCGGTACTCGTCGATAATTGGCAGCAGCTTTTGCTTCTCGCCTTTCAGCAGGTCTATTTTGTTCAGCAGCAGCAGAACCGGCGTGCCAGTCTTTTTTGCCATGCCCCGCACAAACTGATCTTCTGGAGATGACTTTTTCGTCGCGTCGGCGATCATCAACACCAGATTGCAGTCATCCAGCGCGGCGCGAACTTCGCCCATCATCTTTCGGCCGAGAGAGCTGTCGGGCTTGTGAACGCCAGGCGTGTCAATCAGAATGATTTGCCCGCCTGGGTTCTTGCCGCGTGCGGGCACCTGCACCACGCCCAAAACCCGGTTGCGCGTAGTCTGCGGCTTGGGACTGATGATCGCCAGCTTCTCGCCGACGAGCGCATTCAACAGCGTCGATTTGCCAGCATTGGGCCGTCCCAGAATGCACACGAATCCCGAGCGAAACGCCATTGAAGAAGTGTGGAAGGATTCGAATATGGCGTCAAGTGCAGGGAGGTGCGGCATGAGTGTCTGCGGAAAACTCAGGCCGACGGCGCCCTCCGGGCCCAGCTATCACCCACCTCAGTGACGCCAGTTACTGCGAAGCCCAACCCACCAGATTACTCTGGCTCCGAGTTCCGGTGACTTTCCCGGTAACAGTCGGCTCACAACATTCATTCCAAATCATCCGGAACCACGGCGGGTTTTCCTGCGATCTGAAATCCAAATCTCAGTGTCCGCGTCAGTAGTGACTCAGGTCTGCAGGGAAGCCCAGAGAAGTTCGTAACAGCCACGGAGACGTGCGGAAGGAGTCACTACATGACATCTATCAAAGCAACTTGCACTGCTCGAACAAATTCATGGCGCACGCTGGCTGCCCTGATGCTGGCCACGCTCCTGGTGGCCGGGGTCGCGGCAACCCCAACGGCGCAAGCCCAAACCTATCGCGTGCTTTACCGGTTTCCAACCAGCAACGCGAAGGGCGGGGAGCCCGAAGCCGGCTTGACTTGGGACGGAGATGCGCTGTACGGCACAACCGTATTCGGACCAGGCATGAGCGCTGGAACGGTGTTCAAAATTAACGGCAGCGGGGAAAGCGTTCTTTATAGCTTTCAGGCGAACGGAAGCGACGGGGGTATGCCCTGGTCCGGTCTCACTCGCGACGCCGCCGGCAATCTCTACGGTACCACGTACTCCGGCGGTACTTACTCTAGAGGAACCGTTTTCAAGATCACGACGGCGGGCGTTGAAACCCCGCTATATAGCTTTACTGGAGGAGTAGATGGCTGGAGTCCCTCGGGCGTGGTGCTGGACGCCGCAGGCAACATCTATGGCACAACAGCCAGTGGAGGCACTTCGGGTAACTGCTCGAATGACGAGGGCTGCGGGGTCATCTTCAAGCTCGACACAGCCGGCGTATTCAGCGTGCTGCACACATTTACAGGCGGGGCGGACGGGGGAAATCCCTGGTCCGGTCTCACTCGCGACGCCGCCGGCAACCTCTATGGCGTCACCGCAGAGGGCGGGGATCTCACGTGCTTGGCCCTTGGGTGCGGAACTGTGTTCAAACTGGATACGGCTGGTGAGTTGACGGTGCTGTACACCTTCGAGATGGTCGCAGATGGCTACGCTCCCCATGCCGGCCTGGTTCTAGACAGTGCGGGGAACCTGTACGGCACCGCCAGCGGCGGGGCTTACTGGTACGGAATCATCTTCGAGCTCAATATTCAGTCCGGCCAGTTTACGGTCCTGCACGACTTTAATGAATCTCCAGACGGAAGTGGCCCGAACAGTCTGTTTAGAGATGCGGCCGGCAACCTGTACGGCACCGCCGAGTCGGGTGGCCTGTACTACGGTACGGTATTCGAGCTCAATACCGCGGGCACTTTCACCGTGCTGCACAGCTTCGCCGGCGAGAACGACCAGAACAGTTGGGACGGGTCGGGCCCTGTCGGCAGCTTAACTCGGGGTCCGAAACCCAACGCGCTTTACGGCGTTACCTCTGGAGGCGGCAGAGGCAACAAGGGGACTGTGTACGAGATCACGGTGAAGTAACCAGGGCGATGCGCATTGGGCGACCACCCCTTTGTGGACCTCGTCAAGCCGTAGAGCAATATCGAATAAGAAACGCCGCTTCCTTGTCGAGGCGGCTTTTTTCTTGCGAAGAGGCGTATCGGTAGAAGCTCTATGTCGTAAGCCGTTAACAGGGGTTGAACCTCAGGGATATGGCGGACGCGCTAAATTAACTTCAACTGCCTTGGCTGCACCAGCGAAATTCTCACCCGCCCTACTCGCCCCTCAGCTATCTTCAGGAACTCGAACCTCAGCCTCTCTTCCACAAGCATTCAGCAGCGTCGATTTGCGAGCATTGGGCCGTCCCAGAATGCACACGAATCCCGAGCGAAACGCCATGCGAGAAGTGTGGAGGGATTAGAGTGTGGCGTCAAGTGCGGGGAGGGTGCCGTGGGACGGCCCACAGGCCATATATTCGTTCTTACTTTCCAGTGAGAATTGCTCCAGACGTGTTCATTCGTCGGCTTGCATAACGTGATCGCAATCATTGCCACCCCAACGCCGGGACTGCGACAGCCACGTCGAAACGTGGTGACCGTTCGATCTAATAGCCAAACTTCATCTCGAGCCTTATGGGCGCGGCCACAGCCTCACCCTCTTTTAATGCGGGTCGGAATATCCATTGCTTTACCGCTTCGGTCGCAATCTCATCCAGTCCGTTTCCGATGGTCCGGTCCATGAAAGCGGTGCGAATCCGTCCATCGTGGCCCACAATCCCGCAGATTACGGCTATGCCTCTGATGTTAGCCTTATCGACTGGCACAGAGGGTCGGGTCTGCTTCAGCAGCACAGGAGCAGAAATACCATTGCCGACCGGGTACACCATCTCGCCCCGGATTTGCTGTGGAGAAAACACGGTGGAACACCACGGGATTCTTCCCTCGAAACCCGCCGGTCGATGAACCTGGGCTAACAGGTGAGTCACCACCAAAAGCATTAGTAAGGCCGGAGTTATTCGCGTCTGAGTCTCCCTCTTGCGCTCGGCGAACGTTCCACGTTGGTCGAACGACTGTTGATGAGATCAGCTGATTTCACTCAAACTCCGGGATGGCGACCCGACCCTAAATCAACTTCAGCTGCCGTGGCTGCGCCAATGAAATTCTGACTCTTCCCACCCGCCGCTCGGTCGATTCCAGAACCTCGAACTTCAGCCCGTCTTCTTCGATGACCTCTCCCTTTTGCGGAATGTGGCCGGCAATTTCACTCACCAAACCCGCAACCGTGGCCGATTCTTTCCCCTCGGGCCGATGGCCTAAGAGTTCATCCAGCCGGTCAATATCCATATTTCCCGGCACTACATAAGACTGCTCGCTTTCGCGGACGACATCTGACTTCTCATGCTCCTCGCCAATCTCACCAACAATTTCCTCTACCAGATCTTCGATCGTGACCAGCCCGGCAACTCCACCATACTCATCAACCACAATCGCCATGCGGATATTGTTCTTCTGCATCTCGCGGAGCAGGTCGCTGCCCAGCTTGCTTTCGGGAACAAAATACACATCTTTGCGCATCAGGCTTTCGACGGTCCGGGTGTGCGCCTCGGAATCGGGCACCTGCAAAACGTCCTGCGCATAAACGATCCCTTTTATGTTGTGGATCGTGCCTTCATACGCCGGAACGCGCGAGTAAGGTTTAGCCCGCAGCAGCTCAATAAATTGTTCAACCGTGGTATTGACCGGGACAGCAACGATGTCCGGCCGCGGCTTCATGGCTTCGCGAACGGTCTTGCCGCCAAACTCTACCACCGACTGAATCAGATCGCGATTGCTCTCGTCGAGGATGCCTTCTTCCTGCCCCGCTTCAATCAGCGCGTCAACGGCCTCGGCTTGGCTTTCCGGCTGCGCGTTCGTGTTTTCTCTGGTCAAAGAGGTGACCGACTCCAGAAACCCGAGCATCAGCGTGACCGGAAGCACGAGATAAATCAGCAGCCGCAGCACCATCACGGACTGCACCAGCCATTCGCCCTTCGTGCGCGAAAAGAAAACAAACGGCAAAAAACGATTGCAGATGGCGACGATCAGAACCAGGCTCAACACACCTTGCAGCATCTCGTAAATGTTCCAGGTGTGTTCGCGAAAAATGATGTAAGCGATGAGCATCGCGACCGCGGCCGTGGCGAACTGCACAAGCACTCCCATGGACTGCGCCGCGCGCTCCCGGCTCACGCCCAGCCGGGGTTCGACCTGCTGTTCAAACGCATTGACATTGTTCTGAAATTCGCGGGAAAGAAACTTCCCGGTCTCATCGAACAGGCGCTCGACGTAGGAGGCGAGCGTGAGCAGACCCATGAGTAGCAGGATCGCAAGTGCAAGGGCGAGGTTCATTTGCGCTTTCGCCTCAAGCCGACGTCCCTTGGCGTGGGCCCGGTTTTCTTGGGCCTCTTCCCGTGCCGCTCAATCAGCCCCACCGGCAATCGAAAAGCTTTTCTCAACTCCAGCTCCCGCTTCTCCATGTCTCCGTTGTCCTGCTCGTGGTCATATCCCGCAAGATGAAGAACGCCGTGCAGGGCGAGGACTCTTACCTCGTCAGCGGTCGAGTGCCCCAGCCGCCTCGCGTTGCTGGCCGCAATTTCGCCACTGATTGCAATATCGCCGGCAATTTGCTCCGCCAGTTGCGGCATGGGAGGAAAGGAAAGCACATCAGTGACTTTGTCTTTGCCGCGAAAGCGACGGTTCAGTTTTCGCAGTTTTGCAGAACCCGTAACGAGGATGTTCGGACGCGCCTTCAGGCCCGCCGAACGCGACGCGCGCGTAACAAAACGTTGCAGAGATGCTTTGGTCAGCCCGGGAACGCGCCTTTCGAATGTGACGCCCTGTGCGCGCGATCGAGCTCCATTATCAATTTGCATATAACGCAAACAGGAGAACCTTGACAAATGATTCTCCCGTCCAGTGCGCTCTATTCGTTAATATCGTTTGCTGCCATCGGCTCCGAAGGAGGCGCTTGCGCTGGAGCCGAGCCATTTCCGTTTTTGCTCTCGAGTAAAGACATCTGCCCCTCGGCAATCCGCGATTTGTGCTCATCGTAGGCGCGAATAATGCGTTGCACCAGATGATGCCGCACCACGTCGCCTTCATCGAAGTAAACGAATGTCAGGCCCTCGACATTTTTCAGAATGTCCACCGCCTCCAGCAGCCCGCTGCGGCGCGCATTGGGCAAGTCAATTTGAGTAATGTCGCCCGTGATCACGGCTTTCGAATTGAATCCCAGCCGCGTTACGAACATCTTCATCTGTTCGGAGGTCGTGTTCTGCGCCTCGTCGAGAATCACGAATGAATCGTTCAGCGTGCGCCCGCGCATGAACGCGATGGGTGCGATCTCGATGACGCTCTTCTCGAGATAACGATCGACCTTCTCGGGATCGAGCATGTCATAAAGCGCGTCATACAACGGACGCAGGTACGGGTCGATTTTGTCCTGCAAGGTTCCCGGAAGAAATCCCAGCCGCTCGCCTGCCTCTACCGCCGGCCGCGCCAGAATGATTCGGTTCACGCGCTTGGCCAGCAGTGCCGAAATCGCCATAGCAACAGCAAGATATGTTTTGCCCGTTCCCGCGGGCCCAATGCCGAACACCATGTCATGCTTTTCAATAGCTTCAAGATAGCGCCGCTGATTTAAGCTCTTCGGCTGAACGCTGCGACGGCCGAACGACCGCTGCCGTCCGGCTTCAGCTAACCCGCGCAAACTGGCTTTGGGATCGGCGATGAGCACGCGCAGCATGCTGTTCAGATCGCCGTTATTAAAGGTATAACCGGAGCGATGCAACTGGTCGTAGTCGGCAAATACTTGCTCGGCGCGGGCGACATCGCGGGGCGCGCCATCGAGTTCAATGGAATCGGAGCGAAGGTCAATGTTGACGTTCAGGCCGTCTTCCAGCACGTGCAGATTTTCATCCCTGGTGCCGAATAACGCCTCCACATTAGGACTGATCTCGATGCTTTTCTTCATTCAGCTTTGGCGACTCCTCCGGGGCGCGGGTTGCGCACTTCTTTTCTGCGGCATTTAGATGTCGGACTCCGCCGTCGGGAACGCGGCAACGCCGCGCAAAAAAATAGGATTGCGGTATTCGAGGGTGGAAACCAGCGAGATGCTCGCGCCCGGGGTGCAAGCAACTACCATTACTTTTAATGCTACGCGGAGCCGCAGAGACAGTCAATTGCCGCTTTCGGCCTCCTTCAGTATTTGACCGCTCCGCAACCGCTACCGTACAATCATCTTTCGGTTTTTCCGAATATTCCTGCTGAATCCAAAGGTTTTACTCACAAATGGCTAATCACTTTTCAGCGCTGAAGCGTGCCCGCCAGACAGAGAAACGCACTACCCGCAACCGCTCCAACACGTCCCGTCTGCGCACGGCTTTGCGCGAGCTCCGGGAAAGTCTCGCCAAGGGCGACAGGCAGTCCGCCGAGCAGGTCTTCCGCCATACCGTTTCGGCTCTGGACCGGGCAGTGCAGAAGGGCGTCATTCACGGCAATACCGCCTCGCGCTACAAATCCCGGCTCAGCGCACGGCTTAACGGCAAAGCAAAGTAGCCCGTTCCCGGGTTGCTCAGAGTGCGTCGTGCAGATTACCTAAGTACCGGTACTACCGATACGTCTGGATTGCGGTACTAACCCAGCCCACCCCATCCAAAACTATTGTCTTGACTGTGACGCTATGAAAACATGGTCAGCGGGGTTCCCGTGCATCTGATTCCCAGGGCAGGATGTCTCCAGCGAGATGTATAGCGTAGCTACACCGATCGTTATTGTTCCGGGCGTGGTTGCTCTGCTCCTCTTTCTCGTGTTCGGTTACCTGCACGAGCAGAGCCGGCAGCAGTACTTCGCGGCCTGGGAGTTAGGTTGGGCCGCTTATACCCTCCATTACGCTCTTGATGCGTGGAACGCCTTCAGTACGCCATCGGCGGTCGTTTCGTTCCTCTCATCCCTCCTGCTGGTCACCATGGCGCTCTGCATCTTTATTTCAACGCGCCTGGTCCGCGAGAAGTTCGCCTGGCGATGGTATGACATCGCCATTGGTCTGGCCGGAGTTGGGCTCTCCTACTGGAACCTGCGCGCGCACTTCATAGCCGGAATCTTTCACCCCGAAGCGAGCGTTAGTCCATTCCTCGCCCTTGACGTCGCCCTCGGTCTCATACTTCTCTATTGCTCGCTTTACTTCTATCAGTACGGTTACCGCAAGAACTCTCTCGCCTTTAAGTTTCTCGCATTATCACTGGCGTTGTGGGCGGTCCTGACCGTTTTTGGTGAGCTCCGCAATCCCTTCATCGTCGCCTTCGGAACCGTCGGCCACCTGCTCGGCCCCATCCCGCAGATGCTGCTCGGCATTGCCATGGTGATGGTGCTTTTTGAAAACGAGCGCAATGCGGTGCAGGAAAATGCTCTCGCGTTTTCGACGTTGGGCGTTGATCCCACCCGGCTGCTTTCCGCGCAGGAACTTGCGCCCAGCATGCAAAGCATTCTGGACCGCCTTATCGCGCCCTTGCCCGCCGGTCGAGCGGTGATTTGCATCTCCGAACGCTGGCGTGCAGTCCTACCTTCCGTACAACGCGGATATACTCACGAGCTGGTCACTAAGCTCGAAGAGAGCGGAGCCGGCGAGTACATTTCCGAACTCTCTTATCGCCGCGGCGGATTCGTTGCTTTTCGCAACATCAGCGATATGGCCGAACCCTTGCCGGCGTTTCCCGGTGCACGCTTCGAACAGTTTCGAAAAGTATTGACCGAAGAGCGCATTCGTCATTTCACCGCGGTAAGCCTGCAGACCCGCAAGCATAATTTCGGCGTCATTCTTTTTCCTCACGCCGAGCGTAGGATGTTCGGCTCATCCAACCTGCGCCTGCTGGTCGGCCTGGCGCTGCAGATTGGACTGACGCTCGAGAACTACGTCACCATGCACGACGCGCAACGCCGCACCAAGGAGTATGAGTTGCTGACTGAGATCGGCAAGGCTCTAAGCTCCCGCCTTGATCAGGATGAAATTCTTCGCACCGTGCACCACGAACTTGGCCAAATCTTCACTACCACTGACTTTTACGTCGCTTTTGCCGACGGCGATCATATTCGTTTCGAGTTCGAAGTTGAGAAGGGGGAAGCCGTACCGAAACGCTCACGCCGGTACGACAATGGCTTAACCGAATATATCCTGCGCACCGGTCAGCCTTTGCTGATCCGCTCCGACATGGAGCGCACGCGCGAACGGCTCGGCGTCACCTTCGTCCCGGGCCAGCCCTCCAAGTGTTTTTGCGCGGCGCCGATTTTTCTTGCCGGCAAACCAGCCGGAGTGATGGCAGCTCTAAATCGTGACCGGGAATATGTTTTTGAAGAACGCGACTTGCAGGTCATGCAAACGGCGGCTGGCCAGGTTTCCGTCGCTGTCGAGAACGCACGTCTCTTCGCCGAAGAAAAACGTCGCGCTCGCCAGTTTGCTTTTCTGAACAGCGTCTCCCGGGCCGCCATTTCCAGCGAGGACGCCGAGCAGATGCTGGCCGAGATCGTGGCCCACATCCAGAAGAATTTTTCCTTCGACCACATCGGGATTGGCATGGTCGATTATGTAACCAAGGATATCGAGATCAAGGCCGAGGCCGGCACCACCACCGAAGCGCTCGGCAAGCGCATACCCCTGGGCCAGGGAGTTGTGGGCCGTGTTGCCCGCACTGGCGAAGCCGCGCTGCTGCAGACCAGCGGCGAGGGCCATCTGCAGGGAATTTTGCCCGATTCTCGCGCCGTGTTATGCCTTCCCATTACCTATGGTGAAACTTTGCTCGGCGTGCTGAACGTGGAAAGCAGGCAGGAAGATGCCTTCTCGCCGCAGGATGTCCTGGTCATGAAGACGCTGGCCGATCTGCTCGCAACCGCGCTGCACAATGTTTTCGTCTTCCAGAAACTGCAACAGCAATCCATCACCGATAGTCTCACGGGCATCAAGACCCGCCGTTTCTTCTGGGAGTCTCTCCAGTCGGAGTGGAGGCGCGCCGCCCGTTCCGCGCGCCCATTTTCGGTCGTGCTGATCGACCTTGATAAATTCAAAGAGGTAAACGACACGCGCGGCCATCTGGAAGGCGACATCGTCCTGACCCGCGTTGCTCGTCTGCTTGAACAGAAATGCCGCCAATCCAACGTCGTTGCTCGCTATGGAGGCGATGAATTCATCATCCTCATGCCTGAAACCGGCATCGAGCAAGCGCAGATTCTGGCCGAGCGCCTGCGCCTGTGGCTGGCCACCGATCCCGGCTTGCAGGACTACCACATCACCGGCAGCTTCGGCGTGGCGAGCTTCCCTGTGCACGGTTCATCCACTGATGACATCATTCGCGTCGCCGACGCTGGCATGTACGTCTCCAAGCACGCCGGGGGAAATCGCGTCTCCAGCACGGAAGAACTCGCGGAGAGCGAAAGCGGGGCCGTGCAGCGGCAACTGATCTTCAGCTTCATCGAAGGCTTCCTGCAGCGCGAGCACACCGGCCCTGAACAGGTTCCCGAGCTTCTCGCGAACCTGAAGAAACTCACCGGTGAGAATCCGGATTACAATTCCGCCGTCCTGCGGGATTCGATCGAACTGCTCAACCACGCCGCCGAGCTGCGCGAGCCTGCCTCTTCGGGGCACGGAGAAATGGTCGCACGCTATTGCGAGATCATCGCTCGCGCCCTGGGACTTCTGTCCGAGGACATCGACGACCTGGCCTACGCTGCGCGGGTTCATGATGTGGGGAAAATCTTTGTTCCAGAACGCATTCTGAACAAGAATGGCCCGCTCACCGACGATGAATTCTATTTAATAAAGATGCATGCGCACATTGGCGCAGAGATACTGAGCAGTTTGCCCAATAGTGACAATTTACAGCAAGCGGTGGAGCACCATCATGAAGCCTCGGGCGGTACGGGCTATCCGGACGGTTTACAGGGAGAGCAGATCCCGCTGTGGGCGCGCATTATCGCCGTCGCCGATGCCTACGTCAACATGACCACTGAACGCCTATATGCTCCCGCCCGAAAGACCGAAGAAGCGCTGGCGGAACTCGTTCGCCTGAGCGGTATCCGCTTCGATGGCATGCTGGTGCGCATCCTCATGCGCGAGCTGAAATCGGAAAAGGTCGCTTCAAAAATGCGCAATTAAGAATCCCTCTGTGTCCTCGGTTTTCTCTGTGATGAAATTGTTCTTGCAACTTCAGGCAAACATTTAAAATCTCACCAGCGCCAGGCATTCTTCTCATGTCCTTGTTTCAAAAGACCATTTTTCACGTTGACATGGATGCCTTCTTTGTCTCAGTCGAGGAGCTTTTCGATCCGTCCCTGAAAGGCAAACCAGTCGTTGTGGGAGGCCAGCGAAACGAGCGCGGGGTGGTCTCCGCGGCTTCTTACGAAGCGCGCAAGTTCGGTGTGCAATCGGCGATGCCGCTGCGCACCGCCGCAAAGCTCTGCCCGCAGGCTATCTTCGTCAACGGCCATCCCGATCGCTACCGCGAATGCTCGATTAAAGTACACGAAGTCCTCACGTCGTTTTCTCCGCTCGTCGAAATGGCCTCCATCGACGAAGCCTATGTGGATATGACCGGTACGCAGCGGTTGCACGGGCCGCCCCTGTGCGCGGCTCATGCTCTTCATCACAAGATCAAAGCCCGCACACAGTTGAATTGCTCGATCGGCATAGGAACGTCTCGGCTCATCGCAAAAGTTTCATCCGCCCATGCCAAGCCGCATGGCATTTTGTGGATCGTCCCCGGCCAGGGGGCAAAATTTCTTGCGCCGCTCGACGTGAGCGCAATCCCCGGAGTCGGCAAGGTTACCGAGAAGAGCCTGCATGCTCTCGGCATAAAGAAAGTCGGCGACCTCGCCCGCTTTGAGGATTCTCTTCTCGAAGAGCACTTCGGAAAATGGGGCCTCGCCCTTGCGGGGAAATCTCGCGGCGAAGACGCAGGGGGATGGTTCGATACGGCTGTCGGCGAGCATAACGATCCCAAATCCATCAGCCACGAACACACCTACAACGAAGACACCGCGAATGTCGACCAGATTGAGTCCACTCTGATGCGCCTCTCGGAAATGGTCGGCCGCCGTCTGCGCGAAGCCGACCTGCGCGCGCGAACCATCCAATTGAAACTGCGCTATACGGACTGCACGACCATCACGCGGGCACATACCCTTCGCACGCCGAGCCAACTCGACACGGAAATTTTCTCCGCCATTCGCGCGCTGTTTCACAAGAACTGGCGTCTCGGCTCTGAGGTTCGCCTGCTTGGAGTTCACGCTTCAGGATTTGACGGCAATCCTGAGCAGGGAGAGCTACTAGAAGGCGGCCTGCGCCATCGATGGGAAGAGGCGCTCAAAGCCGCTGACAAGCTACGCGACAGGTTCGGGGAATCAAGCGTTACTCTCGCCAGCGGCATGAAAGGCGGCTTCCGCGAACGCACTCACGAGAACCCGGCGGGTTTACCCGGAAAGCGAAAATCTGTCGGATGACGGACTCCTCTAGGCTTTCCTCAGTGTCTTCTGCGGCTTTGAACCGAAATCCTATGCTTCTCCTGGAACATTTTCCGTCATCCGATATCGGCTCAGCACCGCTTCACTTGAAATTACGCCTTCAAGCTTTCGGTAATCGGCGCGGCTTACCACCGGAACAAGCGGTACCTGGTACACGTAGCGCAGCGCCATCTCCAGGGCATAGTCCGGATGCAAATATGGCAACCGGCTCGCCGGAAGCACCGAACTCAGACTGAGTTCGCCCTTTCCTTCGCCTGCGAGACGTTTCAGAAAATCCCTTGTAACAGTTGTCCATCCCGACGGCGTACAGCGGACCAGAAATGTGCTTGCCGTAGATTGCTGAATCCTTTCAAGTACCTCCTTGATTGGCTCTTCCGAACTCAGGATGGGCAGTGGAGGAGGCTGCATTGCATCCTCCACGTGCAACACGCTCTCCTCGCGTTGTTCTTCCATGGACGGCAAATCGAGTCCATCCTGCCGGGTCAACAAATCAAAAATCGGCACCCTCTGCAGGCTTCGCGAAATGATGTAGGCAATGGCGTCTGCAACGATCACCGGCACGATCATGGAATAATTCCCGCTGACTTCCAGCACCATGAACACAGAAGTCATCGGAGCACGCAAAAATCCTGCAAACAGCACGCCCATGCCGACCAGAGCATAGCTCGCGGTCGTGCCTAGCAAGTGCGGATAGAAGTGGTGCGCCACGCCGTGAACCGCTCCGCCCAGCATGGCCCCAACGAACAGCGCGGGAGCAAACATTCCCCCGGGTGTGCCGCTGACAAAGGAAAAGGTCGTGGCGAGGATTTTCAGCCCTGCCAGGATTGCCAGGAACTGCCACGTGAACTGGTCATGCATGGCCTCGTCCATGTACCCATACCCCGCACCCATGACTTGAGGGGCTCCGAGGTAACCGATCACGCCGACGATGAGACCCGCCGTGGCAGGAAGAAAGTACTGGCTCCAGCGCGGCATGGCGCGAAATCTCGGACGGAGATATCCAATGGCCTTCGCGAAGATGACTGCTGCCAGTCCCCCGGCAATGCCAAGGGCAGCGTAGGCGATGAGTTCGCTCGGCCGGACAAATGTCACCGGCGGGATACGGAACAGCGGCTGCGATCCCAAGAACCAGCGCATCACCACCACGCTCGAAATCGCGGAAAGCACCACCGAGCCCAGTATTCCCGCGCTCCATCGCCCGATGACCTCCTCAATGACAAACAGCACGGCAGAGATAGGAGCGTTGAAAGCCGCCGCCAATCCTGCGGCCGCGCCGATGGGAGCCAGCAAACGTAGTTTCTCGCGGGAAAATTCCATCCGCCGCCCCAGAACCGACGCAATGCTAGCGCCGATCTGCAACGAGGGGTCTTCCGGCCCAAGCGAATGCCCGGTGCCTATCGCGAGAGCCGACGTGATGAACTTTCCGACCGCTGTCCTGAAGGGAATGTAGCCGTTGAAGATGTAAAGCGCTGCCTTAGTCTGATTCACGCCGCTGCCGCGCACAAGAGGAAAAACGTGAATCACTATGACCGCGATGAGAAGGCTGACCAGTGGGGGCGCGACCAGCAGCCGCCAATCATGGGCTTGTGGGGCAGGACCGAGAACGCCGATTCCGGCCCACTCAATGGCCAGGCGAAAGCAGACAACCGCCAGCCCGGAAAAGATCCCGATGAAGACCGACAGAACGAGGAAATATTGTTCCTCCCGAAAGGAGGACTTCAGAGAATACCAGCGCTTCTTGTCATCCGTACCCAGCCGGGCGTCGCCATTCGAGGCCCGCGCCGATGTGCCGGGCGCTAATCCTGGGGAAGATGTCACTCCACTCAGCGCGCCTCCGGATTGACTCATCGCTCCACTCCGTTAGGGTTTTGCGAGAGAATCAACAATGCCTGATTGGCTCCGATAGGAGGGCCGCACTCCTGTGCGGTTTGCTGCTCGATCCTGAAAACCAGGTTCATGATTTGATCTTGCATCTCATCGGTCCAGCCATTTCGGCCGCGAGTCATCCTTCGCTTCTGGTCGAGCCATGATTGGTGCAGCGACTGCAAGTCGTTCTGAGGTTCCGTCGTCGTGCTGGCTGACTTCAGATCCACTCCCTTACTTTGAGCGCAAGCCTGCAATCGTTCTCCCCCAATCTCGAACGCCGCGCGGATCCGCCCAAGCCGTTTCTGACCGTAAATTTGTGGAGCGTAAGGGTCGGCCAGGAGCACCATATTGCTGGTCTCCAGCAGATGGGCTGCCTGCTTATCCCGCGGGTTTGCTTTGGCCGCACTTTGCAGATAATGATCGGCGGTGCGATAGCGGCCCAGGCTGAACGCTGCTTCACCCGCTCCGGTTAGGGCCGTTACATTACCCCGGTCCAATTGCAAAACCCGCCGATACTCCGCCAGGGCGTGGTCGAAGTCCGGGATTTGCGTGAACAGTTCGGCCACGCGCAGCTCGAGATCGGGGCGATGTGGCAATTCAGCCGCGAGGGAGATCAGCTCAGCTTCAGCCTGCTGCTTTGCCCCCAGTTGGAGCAAAACCTGCACCAGCTCGAACCACGCATTCAGGCGGTCATTATCTGCATTCGACGTCCATACCCCATAGATTGCGTTGTGATAATACTGCAGGGTCTTATCCAGTTGCCGTTCCCGTGCTGCCAACCGTCCGAGGGCAAGATTCACCGCGCCGTCCTGAGGAGAATGTTCCCACAAGCTCAACAGGTAAGCCTCCGCTTCGGCGGTCCGGCCGGTATCCCGCAGCGCACGGGCCAGGCTCAGCTGATATTGGTAATTGTCCGGGTCGTATGAAAGGGCGGCGCGAAAATCTTCGATCCCGCGATCAGCTTTGCCTGAAGCCATGGCCGCCTGCGCTTCGGCATACATTTTCCGCCCCAGGGCAAGCTGCTCCTCGGAAAATCGCTTGACCAGACGATTGACCAGCAGAAAGATGACAACCACCATAATCGTCAACGTTGCCAGTACCACCGCAGGATTATCGGTGATCAGCTTGAGATTAAAGCGGCTCGCCATTCAGGAATATTGATGCTAAACCATCCGGGTATAGCTACGGACAGGTAAGTGCGGTTTGAACAGACCAATTATGCTGCCCTATCCCGTTTTTGTGCGCCAACCGTTCATAAGCAGCTCGACCGTCGCCAGGTCCTCTAACGCGCAACCCACGCTCTTGAACAGCGTAATATCGCTTTCGCTTGTCCGAGCGACTTTCTTGCCGCTCACCAGTTCGTGCAGATCGGCGAGAATGTGCCCGCGGGAAATGACCTTCTCTTTCACGGCAAGGAGAAGGTCGCCGGCTTCGGCCATCGCGCCGTCATAAGTGTCTACCACAATGTTGGCGCGCTGAATGGTCGCGGAATCCACTTCGCGCGCGCGCGGCTGAAACGAGCCGACAAGGTTGAGATGTGTTCCCGGACGTATCAGGCTAGCCTCGAAAAGTGGCGTTTGCGAATTGGTACATGTGCAAATCACGTCGGATTCTGCCGCGCACCTTTCCGCACCTCCAGCTTCGATCGGCAGGTTAATACTCGAGGTCATCTCTTCGGTGAATCGCTTTGATTTGTCTTCATCGCTGCCACAGACGATAATCGTTTCAAACCTGCGCACCAGCGGCAGCACTTCCATGTGCGCCCGCGCCTGTTTTCCCGTGCCGAACACGCCCAGCACCTTCGTATCTTTTCTTGCCAGGAACTTGGTTGCAACCGCTGATGTCGCTGCCGTCCGCAATTCAGTCAGGTAATTGGCCGCCAAAGTCAGCATTGGCTGGGATGTTTTGGGATCGATCAGGGCGTACGAGGCCTGCACACGATCCAGATTGGAGTATTCCGGGCTTCCTTGTTTCTTTCGTCCTTTAGAACCGTCTACGTCTCTCACCACTACAATCTTCAATCCCAGCGAGCCGGTTAGCGTGTCATGACACGGCATCGTGAGGAATCGCCCGCCATTGATGGCGAATTGCGTACGTGTGGGCATTATGATGCTGTGGTATCGCTCCCGAAAGGCCGCCTCGATGGCGGCCATTACCTCAGCAGGCTTCAATAGTCTGCGGACCTCAGCGTCATTAAGCTCTTTCAACGTCTCGCTCCCTGAGTGCTGACAAATATAGAACAACGAATTTCCTCCCCGAGAAGTGCTCGCCCATGCGCATCTCACAACAGAGAAGCACATCCCGGAAGGGTAAGAAAGATCAGTTTCTCATTCGCCCGGGTTGCTGAAAGCACGTGTAGCTTCTAAACTGAGAAATTTCCAGACCACTAGTGCTCGCCTGTTGCGGCTTCTCCGCTTCGGGTGGGGAGGATAAATGCATCACCCGTGTCGCGCATGGTTCACGCTTATCATCCTTGCTGCTTGCACCGGGCTAGTCGGGTGCCACAGTGCGAGTGGGGTGGCCGTGACAAACTATCCCGTGCCCGGCAGCGTGAATCTCTCGCCGACTCCATACGCATCTGTTGAAATCGGTAAAACGCTCGCATTTACCGCCTCAGCGCTCGACAGCACCGGCAGCACCATCGCTGAGCCCATCTCCTACACTTCGAGCAACACTGCCATTCTCACGATTGCGTCAAATGGCGTCGCCTGCGCCGGGTCCTGGGATAACTTAACCAACCCGCAGGTTTGCACGCCCGGACCGCCCGGAGTCGCCCAGATTGCCGCTTCTGCCAAAGGCGTAAGCAGCCCAACAACCACGGTTTATATTCATCAGCATATCGATAAGGTCGCCTTGAGCATTGTTCCGCCGCCGCCGGGCCAGTCCAATCCGCCGGGCCCATGTTATTCAAAAGGTCAGGCCATCGATTTTCAGGCGAATGCGTTCAGCGGCGGCACGGACATCACCTCCAGCGTCGGCCAATTCAGCTGGCTGGCCGTGACTTCGGATGTAGTGAAGCTTGCGACGCTCAGCACCTCACCTACAAATCTGCCAGTATTGAATGAAGCGCAAGCAACCGCAAACACGCCGGGCATTACTCAGATCTACGCATCAATCGATGCAACCAACAGCGTTCCCATGAATTTCACAACCTGCCTGGTGGAATCGATTTCTCTGCAGGTAACCAACTCATCCACCACCTCGGAAACGATCACTCCGACGATTACCGATACGCTTGGAAATCTCATTACCGGAGTTCCCCTGACCTGGAGTTCGTCCCAATCAGGGGCTGTTAGTGTGAGCAGTTCAGGAGACGCATCGACCACAAGTGTAGGCGGCAGCGCGAGCATTATCGGCTCCTGTACTCCGCCTACCTGCAATATCAATACCCAACCCGGCGAACCGATTTATCCGCAAAATGTCGTCACAATGCAGTCATCTGGAGGCACTACCGGCACGGGAGGCAGTGGGGGCAGCGGAGGGAGTTCGACGACCGCAACTACCACCCTTTTCGTGACGACCACGGCCTGCGTGCAAAACGGTTGCACGCCCGGCATCGTTAGCGTCAGTGTTCCCGGCGACACCCTGCAAACCCAAGGCAGTCTGCAAGCGAATCCAAATTCACTGGTCTTTAATGGCGCGGGTACAAAGGCTTACCTGGGCACCAATTCGTCGCTTCTGGGTACAGCCGGATTGATGGTACTCACCCCTGGCAGTCCGCCGAGCGTAACTCAGTACGCGTCAGCTGCGGGAAAGGTGTTGGCGGTATCTCCGGATGGCACCAAGGTCATCCTCTCCGACACTGCAGACACACCGAACCAGGTTTTCATCTTCGACACCGGAACCAATTCTCCGCTGGCGCTTCAGATCTCCGGCGCAACCGCGGCCGATTTCTCGCCGGATAGCCTCAAGGCCTTCATCCTTGCCGGCAGCACGATGTATGTGTACTCGAAGGTGGACGCCCTGAAGACAATTCCCCTGTCCTCTCGTGCCAACGACGTGTCCTTTCTTTCCGAGGGCGCCTTTGCTTACGTAGCGGGAGGATCACCATCTTCGGTCAGCGTTTTCCGGACGTGTGACAACGGTGCCGCCGATACTGTAAGCGGCCTGCCTGCAACGCCGCTCATGATTCGCACGCTGCCCGATGCTACAAAAGTTCTGGCGCTCGATCCCCCCAGCGTTGATCTGATTGCCGTCAACACCACTCCTGTCGGCTGCACCCCGACTGTGGCCGATACCGCGTCCACCGTTAACCTCGGCCAGGGAAACTTCACCCCTACGCAGTTGATCATCTCCGAAGACGGCTCAATGGCCTACATTCTCGCTTCAAACCTCGGCAGCATTCTGGCCTTCAACATCACCGGACAATTCACTACAAATATCGCGCTCGCAGGCAACGCTACTCCGATCCAAGCCGCGCTCACGCCAGATGGTCAGGTGCTCTACGTTGCGGCCAGCGACGGAACAGTTCACGCGGTTAACCTGGTCGCTGGCGGCGATTATCAGCAGATCACATTTCCAGCAAACACTCTGTGTACATTGAACACCGTGCCCTGCCCCCCTGATCTGATCGCAATTCAACCATAGTGGGTGCGGCGCGGTTTCCGGTTGGGGGTGGCGCCGGTCTCGCCAGTCGTTGCAAAGCGGGGAAAATCTACGTCTTTGCCGCTTCCAGATCTCGGCCCGCGCTATCGAGCACACCATTGATAAACTGGACTGACTCAGGAGTGGAAAATTTCCGCGCGATCTCCAAAGCTTCATTGATGATGATTGCCCTGGGTGTCGAAGGAAACGCCAGCAACTCGGCAATTGCCGCCCGCAAAAGATTACGATCAACCGCCGCCATCCGGTCCATGCGCCAGTGCTCGGCATGACGCTCGATCAGTTGATCGATTTCAGCCGCCCGGTCCGTCGCGGCGCGAAAAATATCTTCGGCAAAGCCTTTCGTGTCGTCACTTACGCTGCCATGCCCCTGCCAGAACGTTTTGCGCACCTGCTCGGGTGTCTGCCGTCCCATATCGGCTTGAAAGAGCATCTGTAGCGCGAGTTCGCGAGATTTTCGGCGGGTGCCCATGGGAAGCTGTCAGCGTTCAGCCGTCAGCTTTCAGTCTACAGGATGGCAATTGCGGGAAACTCATCGACGGCGGTTGCGACGCTTCGCTGATTGCCTCGGCGTATTTTTCTTGCTGGCGGATGATGGCTGAGAGCTGATAGCTTTTTTCAAATTCGCCATCTCTACCGCCGCCAGGGCCGCCTCGAATCCTTTGTTGCCCATCTTTAGGCCGGCGCGATCAATCGCCTGGTCCAGCGTGTCGCAAGTGAGAACGCCAAAAGCATGTGGCACGCCGGTCTCCTGTGCCGCTTGCCCGATTCCGCGGGTGACTTCGTTCACGATGACGTCGTAGTGCGCGGTGTCGCCGCGCAGCAGGCAGCCAAGGCAGATGATTGCGTCGTATTTGCCGGTTTCGGCGAGGGAGCGCGCGGCAGAAGGAATTTCGAAGGAACCGGGCACGCGAACGATTTGGATGTCGTCGTCTTTGGCTCCGGATCGAATCAGTCCGTCATAGGCGCTGCGCACCAGTCGGTCGGTGATGAATTCATTGAATCGCGAAACAACGATGCCGAAGTGTAGGCCTGAGGCGTTGAGCTTAGCGGCGCGCGTCTTCTGACGAATTCTCTTCTCGGTATTGTCTTCCGCCGCCATGTTCCTTCTGTACTTATCATCCTGAGCGGAGTGGGATCATCCAGTTGCAGATGATCCTACGCAGTCGAAGGACCCATGCGCTTACGCGCAACTGTTCTGCTCCGTGTTCCTCAGGGGCCTTCTGTGGTGAACGATTTTTGAAATCAACCACGGAAAACACAGTGTTGCACACAGACTACTTCCCCTTGAACACCGCCGGCCGTTTCTCCAGAAATGCCGCCGTGCCTTCTTTCTTATCCTCTGTCGCGCAGGCCACGCCGAACAGCACGGCTTCAATATAAAGCCCCTCGGCGAGGCTTGTCTCCATGCCTTTATTTACTGCTTCCATGGTGTACTGAACCGCGAGCGGTGCGTTGGCGATGATCTTCTGCGCAATCGCCTCGGCCCGCGGAATCAACTCCGCAGCCGCCACAACTTCGTTGACCAACCTGATGCGATGTGCCTCCTGCGCTGTAATCATTTCGCCCGCCAGCACCATCTGCATTGCAATGCCTTTGCCCACCAGCCGCGGCAGCCGCTGCGTGCCGCCATAACCCGGAATGATTCCCAGCTTCACCTCTGGCTGACCGAGCTTGGCGTTTTCGCTTGCCAGGCGCATGGTGCAGGCCATGGCAATCTCACATCCTCCGCCGAGGGCGAAGCCGTTGATGCAGGCAATCACCGGCTTGCCCAGGTTCTCGATCAAATTGAGCACGCTCTGACCGCGATGCGTATATTCTTTCGCGGTTACGGCGTCGTTTTTTGCCAACTCGCCAATATCGGCTCCGGCAATAAACGCCTTATCCCCTGCTCCCGTGAAAATCACCACCCGCACGCCTGTGTCGCTCTTGATATCGTGAAAGGCCGCCCTCAGTTCCTCCATCGTCGCCATATTGAGCGCGTTCAGAACCTTGGGCCGGTTGATGGTTACGTAGGCAATAGAATTTCTCTTCTCGAGAAGAATATTTTCGAAGTTCATATGATTTCAATTAGGCCGGTCTTTGCAATCTTCTCATTCTGAGCGAAGCGAACAAGCCATGTATTTCTCTTCGAAGCGGTTTGAAACCTTCCTTGACCGTCTCGCCAAGCGCACCGGACGAACAAAAACATATTACGCTCGCGAGGCCATCCTGAAACATCTTGAAGGGCTGGAGGACATTTACTTGGCCGAAAAGCGGATGGAAGACATCGAGTCAGGCAAAGTAAAGACGATTCCCACTAAAGACGTCATGCGGCAACATGGCCTGGCAGATTGAGTTCGACCCTTCGGCCCGTTCAGAACTGGAAAAGCTCGATAAGTCCGTCTCCGATCGAATCCTTAGATTTTTAAGTGAGCGAATCGCAATGCTCGACGGTCCGCGCAGCATCGGACAGCGTCTTCAGGGGGCGCTTCGCGAGTTTTGGAGATTCCGCGTCGGAGACCATCGGCTGATTTGCTCCCTCAAAGATGATCGCCTGGTTGTCATAGCCGTCCGTACTGGCCATCGCCGCGACGTTTACCGAGCTTAAGCCCGGGGCGAGTAACTTAGGATTTTGCTAAATATCTGACGACCAGCCACTTACCCGGATTACCTCCGTTGGTTCTAGTCCCCTAAGACACATTGTTGGCGCACCATGTACCGCCTATAATCGTCATACTCTGGTTGTGGTTCTCCGTCAGGTTCCGGGTAGGCAGGCGCATTCGTGTATTCGCGCCGCTGATGTACCGAAAACGCCGACTCGGATATGCGAAAACGCCTGCAAATCATCCAGATGGCTTGCCCTGTAATCGCGATCCTCCTTTACCTCACTTCGCCTTGTATGGCGGCAGATTCGCCCAACTCCGCCATTACATCGACGACCGACAGCTTCGGCCACACCGTCTATGTGAATGACGAGCCCACGGACTTTTCGCCGCGCCAGCGCGCCTCATTACCACGCCAGAGCTCGCTGATTTTTTGGAGCGTCACCGAACACCGCTGGAAGCCGGTCCCCAGCGCCAACGTTCGTGCTGCGCGATCGGCAGCTGCCGAGGTCAGCCGTTATTTCACGCCGGTCGCGGTAACGCCAGTTCGCACTGCGTTTACTCAGCAGCAAATCGATGCGGCCATCGACCAGGCTGCCGCCCGGCATGGTGTGGATCCGAGCCTGGTGCGCGCCGTGATCAAAGTGGAATCAAACTTCAATCCCAACGCTATCTCTCGCAAAGGAGCCATGGGCCTGATGCAGCTCATGCCTCAGACCGCGCAGCAGTTGAATGTCAGCAATCCCTTCGATCCCGAGCAGAACATCGATGCCGGCGTCCGTCACCTTAAGCAGTTGATGGAGAGTTATGGCGGAAACGTGAAGCTCAGTCTGGCTGCCTACAACGCCGGGCAGGGAGCTGTGGCGCGCAGCGCAGGCATTCCGCACTTTGCCGAGACCCAGGGATATGTAAAGAAAATCACGCGCATATACAACGGCAGAGATTCGTCGATTAGTGGATCGCACTCTGATTTTGGGAGCAATCCATCGCGCGACCCGGTACATGTTCAACGGGATTCACGAGGCGTGCTTTACATCAGCAACACGGACTAAAGAGTGGCAGGCGCCAGCAGTTAAGAAGAAGAGCAACACTTGAAAGACTTTTCTCTCAGAGATTCGGTTCGGTTTTGCGGCATCCTTCTGCTTTCTTCCTTAGGACTGTCAGCTTCCGGATTCGCTTACCATTCGCGCGCCTGGGCGAACACTCGCTTCGAAACTGCCCAACGCCTCGAGCAGGAACTCAGCCAACCCCCGGGGGAGGAACGTACCCGCAGCGACTATGAACGCGTGATCAACGCCTACCGCCGCGTTTACCTTGGCGCGCCAGCTTCTTCGAAAGCTGCTCCCAGCGTTTTCGCAGCGGGCGAATTGCTCGAAGAAATGGGCCGCAAGTTCAAAGACAGAGACATCTCCCGGAAGGCCGTCGAGCAATACGAATTTCTTCGCCGCGAATATCCCTCTGGCAAGTCGCGCGCGGAGGCGCTGTACCGCATCGGGGAAATCTGTCGCGACGATCTCAGCGATCACGCCAAGGCTCAAAGCGTCTTCGAAGATTTTCTGAAACAGTACCCCGGAAACGATCTTGCTGGCGACGCCCAGGATTCTTTAGCGGAGCTGAAGGGTAGGAGTTCGAAAAAGCTCGCCTCAGCAAAGAAACCTGGAGAAGAGCCTCCAGGCACGGCTACAGCTCCTCTGCATGAGCTTCCCGCCGCAACGGACACTGCGACAATTACCCGCGAAAAACCTGTCCGGGTCACCGCTATCCGCCACTGGTCTGGCGAAGGATACACGCGGATAGTCATCGATCTCGATCGCGACGTGCAATTCCGTACCCTGCGCGTCGATCATCCGGAGCGCATTGTTCTCGATCTTTCCAATGCTGAACTCGATCCTTCTCTCGGCGCTGAGAACCTGGACATAAACGGCGATCTCGTCAGGAAGATTCGCGCTTCGGAATTCAAGCCTTCCAAGCCGCGGATCGTGCTGGAGATCGCGGAAAACACCGTCTTTGAGAGCTCTCTTGAAGCCAATCCCCCGAGGCTCGTGATAGACGTGCGCGAGAAGGGGGGTCTATCTGCCGAAACCGATCCTGACTCCACAGTTCCCAAGAAGCGAATCGTCGAAGCCGACGATGTCGCTCCTTCCGGCAGGTCTGCATCATCAAGTGTGAAATCGAGCAGGAAGAAGCCAACTCCACCCGAGTTTCTCGCCCGCGAAGCTCGTCCAGCGGCTGATGGTAATCGATCGCTCATTCGCGCCCTCGGATTAAAAATTGGAAAGATCGTCATTGATCCCGGCCACGGCGGCCACGATACCGGAACGATCGGCCCGAACGGCCTCGAAGAAAAAGATCTCGTTCTCGATGTCAGTCTTCGCCTGGGCAAACTGCTCGAAAACCGCCTCGGTGCCGAGGTCATCTATACCCGCAGCGACGACACGTTCATCCCACTCGAAAGCCGCACTGCCATTGCCAATCGCGAAGCTGCCGATCTGTTCGTCTCGGTGCACGCCAACTCCAGCCACGATCCCGACGCCCGCGGTGTCGAGACTTACTACCTCAACTTCACCACTTCACCGGAAGCCCTCGAAGTCGCGGCCCGCGAGAACGCGGTTTCCGACCAGTCAATTCATGAGCTCCAGGACCTGGTGAAGAAGATCGCATTGAGAGAGAAGATCGACGAATCGCGCGAGTTTGCCACCGATGTTGAGCGTGCACTTCATAGCGGCCTCGCTGCAAAAAATCCGGGCATCCGCGATCGCGGAGTGAAGAAAGCGCCGTTCATTGTTCTGATCGGGGCAAACATGCCCTCCATTCTCGCGGAGATCTCTTTCGTCAGCAATCCCACCGATGCCCACCGCCTCCAGACCGCCGACTACCGTCAGCGCATTGCGGAATCTCTTTACCGCGGCATCGCTAGATATGCCAACGGCCTCAGCGGCGTGAAGGTCGCCGGCAAGATCGAGAAAGAGCAGAACAGGTAAGCTGGCCTGACCCGCAGCCTGCCCGTGTAGAAGCTCTCGGCTCCGAAAAAATATGGATGTGCAGCGGGCACAAATTCAAGGCTCTGCTGTGGGGCTGCGGCTACTTACGCTAGGCCAAGATGGCCGCCGTAAGTCAGTGCCCGTAGCTGCCAGCCTCGAGTGTGACCTTCCCCCGGAACATCCGATAAATAATCACAAAGTAAATAGCCGCGAGCACCATTCCCAAAGCCCACCAGGCCAGGCCGACATGCAGCGTGTGTGGCCCTGATAATGCCTTGTCGATGGTGATGTCCATCGCCGAGTCGCTGCTCGAGGGCAGCAGCCGAGGGTACAAACCGATGGCCGCGCCAACCAGCATCACGGCCAGATAAACGCACGAACAGGCGAAGGCCAGATGATCGGACTCACGAGTGGAGAAGTAAAAGATGCCGATGAGGGCCAAAACAATTACAACCGGAACTACGACCGTCGCCGGGTACGCTTTGTAGTTGGCCAATGAGTCAGGGCGAACTGCAATAGTTGCCGGTAGGCTGATAACAGTGAGCAAGGCCAGGAGCCCGGCCCCGGCTCGGCCCACGCTTCGCGCGCGCTGTTGCAGCACGTCTCCGGTCTTCACAGCCAGATAAAGCGCGCCGTGAACCGCCAGCGCTACCAGAGCGATCACTCCGCCTAGAACGCTATACCAATCGAGAATTCCTGGCTGAGGACCTACCCGCCAGTTAGTCCAAAGAGGAAGGAAAAAGTATCCATCTGCACGAAGGGGGACACCGCGAATCACATTCGCCAGAGCCGCCCCGTAGAAGATCGCCAGCAGCATGCTGGAGATGAAGAAGACAGCATCAAAGAAATGCCGCCACACCGTAATTTCCATCTGCGAGTGCAGTTCGATGCTCGCTGCGCGCCCGATCAGCAACCAAAGCACGATCATCAGGGCGAGATAAAATCCGCTGAACGCCGAGGCGTACAGCAGTGGAAATGCGAAATAGAGCGTGCCGCCGCCGGCCAGTAACCATACTTCATTCCCATCCCAAACCGGCCCAATCGAGCGGATCATGATTTGCTTCTGCTCCTCGCTTCGAGCCAGAAACGGATGCAGAATGCCTACGCCCAGATCAAACCCATCGAACAGGACGTAGGCGACGAGCATGATTGCGACCAGCCAAAACCAGATAAATCCCATGTTGCCTCACGTTGTAATCAGAGAAGCGGGAGCTTCCTTGGGAGCCGATGCAGCCGCGGATGGCCCCCTTTCAAGAATGCGGTAAACCAGCACCAAGAACAGAATCGAGAGCACCGTGTACGTACCCATGAAGCCGAGCAGGGTAAACAAGCTGTTTCCGGCAGAAACGTACTTGGAATATCCATTCGATGTCCGCATCAGGCCATAAATAATCCAAGGCTGGCGGCCGATCTCTGCCGTCATCCAGCCTGCTGTGTTGGCAATGTACGGCAAGGGGAAGCTCAGCATCAGCGGCCACAGTACCCAACGGGTCTCGAACAGTTTCCCCCGCCACAGCGAGAATGCCGCGATCGTCATCAGCAGCACGAAATATGTTCCCAGGCCGGCCATGATGTGATACGCGTAATAGAGAAGCGGAAGTGGTTCAGGCCACTGATCGCGCGGAACACGATCCAACCCTCCGACCTCAGCCTTTGTCGTTCCATAAATCAGGAAACTCAAAACGTCGTTTACTACCAGTGGATTATCAATGGTCTGGGCCTCTTCGTTGGGCTGGCCCATCAAAACAATTCCTGCGCCGCGCTGCGAATGGAAAAGACCTTCCATGCCGGCCACTGCTGCGGGTTGATGCTTGGCCATGTAGCGGCCATGCAAATCGCCAGTCGGGAAGATTTGCGCAACACACGAGATAAAGCCGGCAATCACTCCCACGCGCAAGAACAGCTTGCCATCTTCGGGAAAGCGGTTTTCCATCAGATAAAACGCCCCCGCCGCGCACATCACAAACGACGCGGTAATGACCGCGCCTGACATGTTGTGCGCGTACTGCAGCAGCGCCCACGGATTGGTCAGCAATCCCCAGAAGCTGGTGACCTCGTAAACCCCGTCGGGAAGAATGCGGTATGCAACCGGGTGCTGCATCCAGGCGTTGGTCACGATGATGAAGAAGCCGGAAATCCATGAGCCAATGAACACCATCAGAGCCGACGCCCAATGTCCCCATGCTGAAAGACGTTTCTCGCCGAAGAGAAACAATCCGAGAAAGGCAGATTCCAGGAAGAAAGAAAAGACGCCTTCCATGGCGAGAGGCTGGCCGATGACGCCGCCGCTCCAGCGCGCGAATTGTGACCAGTTGGTGCCGAACTGGAACTCCATTGGAATTCCGGTCACCACACCGACAAGGAAATTCACGGTAAAGATGCGTGCCCAGAACCGGGCCGCTTCGTTGTAACGAGCGTTGCCGGTGCGCAGCGCGATCGTCTTCAGAATGACGATCAGCAGCCCAAGGCCCATGGTCAGCTGCGGAAACAGATAGTGGTAGGTGACCGTGAAGCCGAAGTGAATGCGATCCAGTAAAAGCGCAGTCATAATCCCCCACCGTATGACAGCGGGCAAACACAGCGCTGTGATCCGTATCACATGCGCTGCTTACATTTTAGATCGTTATAACCAGCCTTTGGTTCTCGCTATGCGGGCTGCCTCCACTCTGTTTCCCGCACCCAGCTTACTGATCGCCTCAGAAAGATAGTTTCGGACAGTTCCCTCGGAAAGGTGCAGCTTGTCGGCAATATCTCCGCTCGCCATGCCATCGCCAGCCAGGCGCAGCACTTGTCGTTCACGATCGGTGAGCGGATCGGGTTCAGCCCAGGCCTCAGTCGCGAGTTCGGGATCGATAACCCGCAAGCCTTGCTGAACTTTGCGCACCGCTTCGGCGAGTTCTTCCGCCCGCATGTCTTTGAGCAGGTACCCCGAAGCGCCAGCCTCCAGGGCGCGTCGCAGATAACCTGCGCGGGCGAATGTCGTCAGGATAATTACTCTCGTCGCAGAATGATGCCGCTTCAGTTCGCTCGCAACATCCAGGCCTGTCATCTCCGGCATTTCAATATCAGTGATGAACACGTCGGGCCTGTGGGTGACGACGGCACTCAGCGCCTCTTTCCCATTGCGTGCGCGCGCTACAACGGAAATATCGCCTTCGATCTCAAGCAGGGCGGCAAGCGCACCGAGCACCATACCCTGGTCTTCCGCGATCACTACGCGGATGGTCTTGCGCGCGTCTTTTACAGCGGGATTCACAGGCACCTGTCGAGTTTCACCGCAAGAGGGAAATGAATTCGCAGGCGAGTGCCACCGTTCGTCTCTCGCTCCAGAGTTCCTCCCAGAGCTTCAATGCGTTCGCGCATCCCGCGAAGTCCGCTGCCTTCGCTGCTGAAACCGCCGACGCCGTCATCCTCGATTTCAAGGCGGCAGCTGCCATTCACAGGGAAAAGACGCAGACTGCAGGTGCGCGCGTTGGCGTGGCGCACCACGTTCGTAATCGCTTCCCGCACCACCAGGGCGACGACGCTCTCCTGTGCCGGACTCAAGGCAACCGTTTGAGTTTCGGCTTTCACGGCAACTCCTGCGGTCTCGAGCGCAGCCTTTGCACTCTTGAGTTCCGCGTCAAGGTTGTTCGCGCGATATCCGCGGATGGTACTGCGCACTTCGGCCAGGGCCTCGCGAGAGGTTTGTTCCACATCGGCAATTTCCGCTTTGGCGCGCCCCGGATCACGGTCAATCAGTTTTCCGGCGAGTTCGGATTTCAGAATGATGACCGACAACGTATGCCCAAGAACATCGTGCAGATCGCGGGCAATCCGCTCACGCTCGGCGACTTTCGCCAGGTGTTCAATCTCATCGTTCGCGATGCGCAGCTTCTTGTACATGCGGTTGCGCTGCGCAAAATAAATATTACTGATGCCCAGCACGGCCGCGAGACCGCCGGCATAAAAGAAGAACCATCCGGGAAGATGCAGAAACCATGTTTCGAGTGCGGCCAAACCGACTAGAGCAGCAAGGCACTTGATCGCGTTCGCTTCCTTCTCCACTGCAAATGGAAGCAGAGCAGCTGCGAAGATAAAGAAAGTTGATGCACCAATGTTGAGGGGCGCGTAGATCATCCCTGTGACAACCATCAATGCAATGTCAACGAGTGCCCAGGTCTTTTTTAACCAGAAGACGGCGAAGTAAAGGATGAGAAAGATGATTGTTCCCAGGATTGTGAACAGCCATTTTTGTAGGCTGGCGTGTCCAAAGATCGGGTCTAAGAAGAAGAATGAGAAATAAGCCAGCCAGATGTAGGGGGCCCAGCCGTGCTCCATCGTCTTGGGAACCAGTCTCATCAGCAACTCTAGGCTAACTCTTTTGCCCTGCGGGGTGCACTGCCTCTGTCATGCCGCCTCATGCCGGGCGGCAGGCGGGGCGCCCTGCCCCACACGGCTTATACCCTATCCGTATGTCTTGCCTTCCGTGTGACGTTCACCAAAGAAAGCGATTCCCAGACAAATCAGTGTGAATCCCACGAGAACATCCCAATGCAGACCGCTTGAACCGTGCTCGCCTGCTCCGACTGTATTCAACGCCAGTTGCGCCAGATGATAAGGCGGGAGGTACACCGCGATCTTCTGGACAAAATGCGGCAGGAACATAAACGGGATCCATAGTCCTGAGCAAAAAGACAGCGGAAGATAAATCATATTGATGACCGCTGGAGCGGAGTTCGGCCCTAGGAAAAAGCCCAGAGCCAACCCCATGGCACAGAACGGAAGCGAACCGGCGATGAGAATAACGAATAGCTCCAATGCGTTCGTGAGCGGCATCGAAACACCGCCAAAGGCAACCCCCAGTCCGAACAGGATAAGAGCGATGGCGCCGCTGAAGATCATGCTCTTGACAATCTTGGCCACGAAATAAGCAAGCGGCGGCATGGGACTGGCGCGCTTGACTTGTAACCAGCCAAGGCCGCGTTCCGCGGCCAGTGCTCCTGCCGTCCCGAACAAGGCAGCTCCCATGGCTGCAAAAGTCCCATAGGTTGCGAGCAGGTAAGTCGCCGCATGCCAGCCGCCGACACTGCCGTCGCGATTCATCAGCAGCCCGAAAAGCACATAGAACATGACCGGAAACCCGATCACGGAAAAGGTATAGGCGCGGAGGCGTAGAGATCGAAGAAATTCATATTTCGATTCTTTCCAATAAATCGTAAACAGGTTGCGTCTTGCCTGGGTTTCCATGGCATTGATGTTGGTTGCAGCGGCAGCCATATGTCCTCTCTTCTTCGTTCTACTAATTGGTTTGGTTGTGCTCGGCGGTCAGAGCGAGAAACGCTTCTTCCAGGCCGGCATTTGTCACTTCCAGGCCGGAAAGCCGCGGGTCGCGAATTAATAGCTCCCGCAGAATGCTTTCCGCATCGGCAGTGGTGATTTCAACCGCATCGCGATTGCGTTGCACTTCAATAACTCCCGCAATGGAGCGAAGCCCCTGAAGATCGAGCGAAGTAACGCATCGAATTTTCCGGCTGGCCGTCATCGCTTTCACTTGCTGCGGGGTTCCTTCGGCTATGATTTGACCTCTGTTAATCACCACGACGCGATCGGCGAGTGCATCAGCTTCTTCGAGATAATGCGTAGTCAGCAGAACGGTTTTTCCCCGCTCGATCAGCTTGCGAATTTCCTGCCAAAGCAAACGGCGGGCTTCCACGTCGAGCCCGACGGTCGGTTCATCGAGAAAAATCAGGTCCGGATTGCCACAGAGCGCAATCGCGAACAAGACACGCTGTTTTTGGCCGCCGGACAACTCCCCGAACAACCGATTCTTGAACGACTCCAGCCCGGCGATCGCAAAAGTTTGTGCCAGCGGCAATGGATTCGGATAGTAAGAGGAGAACAGCTCGATGTGCTCACTGACTCGCAAGGTCTCCGGGATATTTCCCACCTGCAGCATCACCCCGGTGCGCGCGCGAACTTCAGAACGGACCGGATTCCCGCCAAAAACGTCAACTTTGCCCTGGTCCGGTTTTGCCAGCCCGAGAAAAAGTTTTACGGCGGTGGTCTTTCCGGCTCCATTCGGCCCAAGCAGTGCAACCAGCTCGCCAGGACGTATATCAAAATTGACCTCCCGGAGAGCGGTCACATCACCATAGTGTTTGGCTACGCCTTGAAGGCGGGCGATGGCGGGCGCCAAGGGCGGGGCAGCGATCGCCTTCAACTCACGAGCGGGTCGGTCTAATGCGGTTATCATCTCGACTCCCTGCAAATAAGAATCTTTTAACTGCAAAAATCATGAAGCTTTGACCAGAACGGCGCCAGTGGAGATCATCACTTTCCGGCGATGACAAATGTCACCCGTAAAAGACACCCGGTACGGGCTTGTTGGATATAATCCCAATTCGAACCCGGAGTGGGACGGGTGCCACCTTGTCTGGAACTGTTTTGAACGCGAATACCACAGGACAAACGCCGGTACGCAGCGGCATCGAACGCGCCGCTTTGAGTGATCTCGGCTGTCAGCGAGAGAACAACGAGGATTTCTATTCCTACTGGGAGCCGGCCAGGGAGGAGGAATTTCTCGCCAAGGGACGCTTGGCGATTGTTGCCGATGGCATGGGGGGCTACGAAGGTGGGGAGATGGCCAGCCGCATTGCCGTTGAAGCCATCATTCAGAATTACTCCCAGCCGAAACAGGGCAGCCCGTACTCGTGGCTCGACGCGGGATTTCAGGCCGCTCACCAGGAGATCCTGGATCACGCCGCAAAACACCCAAAGCTTCACGGCATGGGCACCACTTGCACCGCGGCCGCGTTGGTTGGCAATCAAGTATATTTCGCTCATCTCGGCGACAGCCGTTTGTATCTGTTGCACGACAACAAGCTCGTGCGCCTTACTCACGATCACTCTTATGTCGGGCGTCTCGTGGAAAAAGGTGTCATTACCTCACAACAGGCCGAATCTCACCCGCAGCGGCACGTACTGACGGCCGCGCTTGGCGCAGGATCGAGCATCTCGCCAGAACATGGTGATCAGGGGCTAACTTCAGGCGATGTGCTCGTCCTTTGCACCGATGGTTTATGGAGCCTGGTGAGTGACGACGAAATTCAGAAAGCGCTGCGATCGAGCCCATCCCAGGCCTGCGCCTCGCTGATCGCCGTCGCCAAGGCGCGGGGTGGGCCGGACAACATCACTCTGCAGATCATCGCGATTCAGTAACCCGCCATTCCCGTTGGTTGCAATTGCATGCACACAGCCTTCGTTCTGCCATCTCGGCGACAGTTCCCAAGTCTGTGCTGATCACACCTTTAGGCGCTTTGCCGAAAGCTCTACCACTGGCATTGTGATTGCTGAACATTGACCCTGAAATAAAAAGACTAGTAAAAGAATAGGGTTTATGGGAGAATGCTGATCGAATGAAGATTTCGCAAAAAGGGCTTTACGCGCTGCAGGCGCTAATGATGTTGGCGCGCCGCTACAATGAGGGTGCAATTCGCATTCGTGATATCGCCTACGAAGAGGACCTTCCGGAAAAATTCCTGGAATTGATCCTGCTCGAACTCAAGAATGCCCGCGTAGTCGAAAGCGTGCGCGGCGCCAAGGGCGGATATCAACTGCGTCGCGCTCCCTCCGAGATACACCTCAGTGAGATTATTCGCTTGATTGACGGCCCGTTGGCGCCGTTTGGCGACGCCGATCAGTTGCGGACGCTCATTGACCGGGACAGCGATCACCGCACGCTTTATCAGGTTTTTCTCGACGTGCGCAACGCCGCGGCACGCATTTTGGAGCACACCACCTTGGCCGACATCGTTCAGCCGAAGTCCGACTCCTTAAGAACCAAAAAGGGACAGCGAAAAAAGAAGGGATCCGAAGCGACGGTTCTGCCTATGGTAGTGCATGGGCAGGCTTCGCGAGGCAAAGATGAGTAGGTTGCGACCAGGAGGAAATGAATGAAGACTTTCACTAAGGCTTTTGCATTAGCAGTGATCTTAATCTCTGCAGCCGGGTTTGCGCAGACCACATCAGCCTCGCCCACCAGCGACAATTCTCCCACGACAATTCGTGGATGTTTGCAGGGTGAACGGAGCAATTACATCCTGGTAGAAGACAAGACGGGGGCTGTGTACGTGCTTAAAGGCGTGGGAACGAAACTTGATCGTGATCTTCAGCATGAAGTCGAAGTGAAGGGCCACGCGTTACCCGGCACCGTGAAGACCGGAGTTCGGCCAGAAAAAACCGGCAGCAATCCGGCAGATACCGTCCATGGCGTCGATGGCGTGCCGTTCCAGGTGGCGAATCCCGAAGCTGATGTGCGAATCGTTGCGAAACACTGCAAAGCCGCAGATGCAGAGTAATTTTTTTAAACCGCTTTAAGTCTATTTATTAAATAGACTTAATAGGATTGATGTGTTGAAAATCTCTTTCCAACTCGCCGGGAAAAAAATCGGCACGTTGCGCTGCGTCGCAGCGGCGATTTGTTGGTTTCTTACGCCCCTCGGCTTTTCCCAAACACTGGTTCGGGTCGGAGCGTTCCCCAATATCACCCACCCGCAGGCGATGGTCGGCAAGGCGAACGGATACTTCGCGAAGGCACTTGGCTCAAATGTGAAGCTCGAATGGACCAGCTTCAATGCCGGCCCTTCGGCCATCGAGGCTCTCTTCGCCGGCGCCCTCGATATGACCTACATTGGCCCCAATCCCACTATCAGCGGTTACGTGCATTCAAATGGCGCGGCCCTGCGGGTTATTGCGGGCGCAGCCAGCGGCGGCGTGGCGCTGGTGGTGCGAAACGACTCGGGGATCGCGAAATGGGAAGATTTCCATGGCAAACGTGTTGCTTCTCCACAACTGGGGAACACGCAGGATGTTGCGCTTCGAGCATGGTTGAAGGCTCACGGCTTGAAAACGACAGACAAAGGTGGCGATGTGCAGGTCCTGCCGATGGCCAATCCCGATCAGTTGACGCTTTTCCTGAAAAAGCAGCTGGATGCAGCCTGGTCGCCGGAGCCCTGGGCTTCGCGCCTGATTCATGAAGGCAACGGACGCCTTTTTCTGGACGAGCGCGATCTTTGGCCGCACGGGCAGTTCATCATCAACAATCTGATTGTGAGCCAGAAATTTCTCAAGGATCATCCTGACATCGTTCGTAAATTTCTTGCCGCTCACGTCGAACTGACTGATTGGATCAACAGCCACAGTGCTGAGGCGAAGACCATCATCAACCAGCAGATCGAGAAAGAGACCGGCAAGGCGCTTCCAGAGGTGGTGCTGGATGACGCGTTTGCTCGAATGCAGGTGACGTTCAATCCCTTGCGTTCCACTTTACTCAAGTCGGCGCAATCGGCATACGAAGCGGGTTTTCTGGGAAAGCAGAATCCCGACCTCTCGGGTCTTTACGACCTGACGCTTCTTAATCAGGTTCTGAAACAGAAAGGAAAGCAGGCTATTCAATGATGTCCAAGTCCGCCCTGCAACGGTCATTCACGCGCAAGCACCGCATTGCCACAGTCCCACCCAAACGGCGGAAAGAGAGCGGAAATCTCACCGTTCTGCCTTATCCCAGCCAACAAGCACGAGCGAAGGTCGCGCTTCAGAATCTCTCGCTGCAGTACAAGTCGAACGCGCGCCCTCTTTTGGCGCTGGACGATATCAACCTCGACGTGAAAGCCGGCGAGTTTCTTTGCATTGTGGGTCCTTCCGGCTGCGGAAAATCCACGCTGTTACATCTTGTCGCTGGGCTGCAGCGTCCGACTTGCGGCCATGTTTTCGTCGACGGCAAAGAAGTGAATACCCCGGGCTCCGATCGTATTCTGATTTTTCAGGAACTCGGATTATTTCCCTGGCTCACTGTCGGAGACAACGTTGCCTTCGGCATGAAGATGAAGAACGTTCCTCATGCCGAGCGGAAAGAGAAAATCGGACACTACCTTCGCCTCGTCCATCTTTCCCAGTTTAAAGATTCGTACACTCACCAGCTTTCCGGCGGCATGCGTCAACGTGTTGCATTGGCCCGGGCCCTCGCCGCTGAGCCTGACGTCCTGCTGATGGATGAGCCTTTTGCGGCGCTCGATGCGCAGACTCGCGACCTGCTGCACGATGAACTGGAGAGAATCTGGGCGGAGACAGGACGCACGATCATCTTCATCACCCACAATGTTCGCGAGGCCGTGAGGTTAGGCGATCGGGTTGTGCTGTTGACCTTCCGGCCCGGACGGGTCAAGCGAGAGTTCGACATCGACCTTCCGCGCCCAAGATTTCTCGAAGATGCGACAGTAGCGGCAGCGGCACGGGAGATTTTGAATGATCTGCGGGAGGAGATCAACAAATCTCTCGAGGCGCAATATGCCAGCCACGGAGCCACTTTATGAAGCGTTTTGCGCAACATGCAATTTTTTACGGGGTCCTGATCGGCTTGTGGGCTCTCCTCGCCGATCTGCACATCTGGCCGCCATATGTGTTTCCCACGCCACAAAGCGTGATGGAGTCACTCGCCGCAGGCTTCAAGGATCACAGTTTCTGGATCGCTATTGCGGTCAGTATGAGACGGATGTTACTGGGCTATGGCATTTCCGTGCTTTTGGGAATGGTGTTGGGCCTGGGAATCGCTAGCAATAAGTTCATGGAGGAAACCATGGGAGGTTTGCTGGTCAGTCTGCAGAGCCTGCCCAGTATCTGCTGGCTGCCTCTGGCAGTGCTGTGGTTCGGGCTGACGGAGAAAGCCATTCTGTTCGTCGTCATTATGGGATCGTTGCTCTCGGTAACTATCGCCATGGAAGACGGTCGCAAGCAGATGCCGAAAATCTATGCCATGGCAGGACGTAACCTGGGAGCAAGCGGGTTCCGCTTGTTCTGGCACGTGCTCCTGCCTGCCAGCTTGCCATTTATCGTCTCCGGTCTCAAGCAGGGCTGGGCCTTCGCGTGGCGCTCGCTCATCTCCGGAGAGATGATTTTCGTCAGCCTTGGCCTTGGCCAATTGCTGATGATGGGCCGCGACTTGAATGACATGAGCCAGGTGATCGCAGTGATGATTTTGATCGTTGTATTGGGATTCATCGTAGACGGCCTGGTGTTTAAGACGGTTCAGCGCCACCTGCAGCAACGATGGGGTTTAGCACCTATCTAGGAGCATGCGCGTAGATGCATTTTCCGGAAGCAGTACCTGTTTTTTGGGGGTCCGGTGAATTACAAGTTTGTCGATCAGGTAACTGATTTCTGCGAATGGTCTCGCCTTGGGGTCAAGAGAAAACATGCGAGCTGGCGCACTAAGAAAAGGGAGCACGTCCATGCAACGTTGTGCGAAATGGTTTGTAGCTGTCGCGATGTTGTTCACATTCACGGCGGCCCTCGTCGCTCAATCTTCTGCTCCGAGTGGAGACAAGAAGGAGCGAACTAGTCGAACTCCTGTGATTACCGCCAAGGAAGTGCAGGAACTAAAAGATGCGGTTGCGGCGCAGCAGCAGCAGATCGAGCAACTGCGCGAGGAAATGCAAAGCCGCGATGCCGCCCTCACCCAGGCGCGACAGACCGCGCAGCAGGCGCAGCAGCAACTGCAGCAAGCGGAAGCCGCGGCATCGCAAGCCCAGGAAAAAGCCAGTGCGGCCGAAAGCGCGGCTAATCAGCAAAACGACACGGTCAGCAAATTGAACGCCGACCTTGCCAATGTGAAGACTGAGGTCGCGAATAACGTCGTCAGCACTCAGGAGGAGGCGACCCGCACAACTGCCCTCGAAGCGCTCGTCGGACGTTTTCGCCTGAGCGGCGACGTTCGCGTAAGAGGTGAGTCTTACAACCAGGATGGCGTGCCGGACCGCAACCGCGCGCGGATTCGTGTGCGCTTCGGAGTCGATGGCAAGCTGAACGAGGATTTTGTCGGTGGCTTCGCGCTGGCGACCGGTTCGTTGGGTGATCCGAGCTCTACCAATGAAACCCTGACCAATGTCTTTGATCGAAAAACGATAGCCCTTGA
>Ga0335078_10000691_pt1 | contig 51990 bp, 54 predicted proteins | sample Lox_Sample_32_FD_206711 | JGI IMG/M metagenome (GOLD analysis project Ga0335078, IMG submission 206711) | Soil microbial communities from Loxahatchee National Wildlife Refuge, Florida, United States - Lox_Sample_3.2 | ecosystem: Environmental > Terrestrial > Soil > Wetlands | place: USA... | reverse complement strand
CCGCTCCGTCTGGAAAGCCGGCATGGAAACCTCCCCCGACCTCACCACCCACCCCCCCACCCACTAACCCCACCCCCCAGCCACACCGCCCAACACGCCAACACCAGCCACCCCCATAGCGTTCAGCGTGCGTATTCTCACGTAACGTTGCGTGCCATGACGGCGCGCCGTGAGCGGGGGCACCCGTGCCCAGCCCTGCCGGCCCGGCCCATCGCGGCGGCCGTGCTGCGCACCGGGCGGCGGCACGCCGGGCAGATCCTGCTGGTAGCGATCGCGGTCAGCCTGGCGGTCACCGCGGTGGAGATCGCTTTCGATCACCTGACCGGGCACGCCGGGCTGCCGGTGGCGCTGCTGGGCGGGCTGGGCTCGTCCGGGGTGAGCCTGCTCGGCGCGGTGTTCCTGTCCGGGTTCCTCAGCCGGCTGGTCAGGGCGGAACAGCACGGGGGCCAGGCCCGGATCCGGGACGTGCTGCGCTCGCTGCCCTGGGGCGCGCTGATCGCCGCCGATCTGCTGGTCGCGCTCATCGTGGTGATCGGGTTCGTGGCCCTGATCATCCCGGGGCTGATCGCGCTCAACCTGCTGGCCGTGGTCGGGCCGGTCATCGAGATCGAGCACCGGCGCCCGCTGGCCGGGCTGCGGCGCAGCGCCCACCTGGTCCGCCCGCACTTCTGGAAGGTCGCACTGATCGGGACGGTGCCGGTGCTGGTGGCCAGCGGTCTCGAATCCGTACTGCCGGACCCGGAAGGCCGGGCGGGCATCCTGGTCGCGCTCGTGGCCCGGGGAATCGGCGAGGGCGTGCTGGAGGCCCTGGTCGGCCTGCTGCTGGTGGAGCTGTGCTACCGGCTGATTGCCGCTGACCGCGACCGGGTCAGCCGACCGCGGCAGCCGGTGCCGGGGCAGCCGGTGCCGGGGCAGCCGGTGCCGGGGCAGGCTGGTGATGCCGCCCGGTAGTGACCATGTCCAGGCGGGGCTGCGGGTGCAGCACGCCCAGGGTGGCGGCGAACCGGCTGCCCGGCGCCTGGCTGGCCACCAGGACCGCGTCCTCGGCCGTGTCCACGTCGATGAGTTCCGGGACCTGGCGGATGCGCAGGCCCGCCGCGCGGAGCCGGTCGAGCTGGGCCCGGCCGGTGTGGTCCACCGACATTGGCACACCGCGGATCAGCGCCGCGTCCGGCTGGCGCAGGCCGAGCAGCCAGAAGCCGCCGTCCGCGGCGGGCCCGAATACCGCGTCCGCGTCACCCTCGGTCAGTGGCTGGGCCACCGTCTCCAGCAGCCCCGGGGTGACCTGCGGGGTGTCCATCCCGATCAGTACCACCGGCACGCCGCGCTGGGCGTACGCGTCGTCGAACGCCGCCGCGATCCGCTCGTCGAGCCCGTCACCGCGCTGCGGAACCACCTCGAACCGCCCGGGCAGCTCGGCGCGCACCGTGCCGGGGGTGGCCCACTGGTCGGCCAGGGCCAGGATGTGCCTGGTGAACGACGCGGTGGCCCCGGCCTCCAGCGTGTCGGCCAGCGCCGCCTCGGCCAGCATGGCCGCCTCGTGCGGGGTGAACGGCGGGGTCAGCCTGGTCTTCACCCGGCCCGGCACCGGAGCCTTGGCCAGCACGATGAGCTGGGCGTTGAGCGCGTTCATGGCGCTGAGCCCGGTCATGCGGCCAGCACCCGGCGCATGTCACGCACAGTCCGTACGGTGCCGGATACCGTGCCGGTCACCTTGGACCGACCGGAGCGGGGCAGATACGGGATGTCCACCTCGTGGATCCTCCAGTCGGCGGCGGCCGCGGCCATCACCATCTCCAGCGGATAGCCGAAGCGCCGGTCGCTGAGCCCCAGCCGGAGCAGCTCGGTGCGCCGGGCGCAGCGCATCGGCCCGAGGTCGCGCAGCCGGACTCCGGTGCGGCGGCGCAGCTCGGCGGCGAGGGCCTTGTTGGCCAGCCTGGCGTGCACCGGCCAGTCACCCAGGCGGCGGGTCATCCGGCGGCCCAGCACCAGGTCGGCCTGCCCGGCCAGCACCGGGCCGGTGACCTGCGGCAGGTTACCCGGGTCGAGCGAGGCGTCCGCGTCCATGACGCAGATGACCTCGCTGGTGGCGGTCTGCAGCCCGGCGTGGCAGGCCGCGCCGAACCCGCGCTGCGGCACCGGGATGACGGTTGCCCCGTGCGCGGCCGCGATGCTGGCCGAACGGTCGGTGGACCCGTTGTCGGCCACGATCGGGTGGAAGCCGGCCGGGATCCGGGACAGCACCCAGGGCAGCGCCGCTTCCTCGTTCAGGCAGGGCAGGATGACATCGATCCTCATGGTCCTCGACGCTAACCCGGAACCGGCCTGATCGACCCTTACGGAGCTGTGACGTATCGTCGCGCACCGTAGGAGCCCAGGTGGGCCGCGTGATTCGCTGCTGTCATGCGCATTCTGGTCACCGGGGCCGCGGGGTTCATCGGCTCCCACGCAGTCGACGTTCTGCGAGCGGCCGGCCATGAGGTCCAGGGCCTGGACTCGCTCACCCCAGCCGTGCACAGCGGCCGGCCTGACTACCTGCCGCGCGACTTCGACCTGGCCGTGGGCGACGTGCGCGACCCGGACGCGGTGCGCCGGGCGGTGGCCGGCGCCGACGTGGTGTGCCACCAGGCCGCGCTGGTCGGCCTGGGCGTGGACCTCAGCGACCTGTCCGCCTATTCGGATGTGAACGTGACCGGCACGGCGGTGCTGCTCGAGGCGATGGGCCAGGCCGGCGTGCCCCGGCTGGTGCTGGCCTCGTCCATGGTCGTCTACGGCGAGGGCGCCTACGACTGCGCCACCCACGGCCGGGTCCGGCCCGCGCCGCGCAGCGAGGACGACCTGTCGGCCGGCCGCTTCGAGCCGCGCTGCCCGCAGTGCGCGCAGTCGCTGGTTACGGCCACGATCAGCGAGGACGCACCGGCTGACCCGCGCAACGCATACGCGGCCAGCAAGCTGGCCCAGGAGCACCTGGCCGCGACGTGGGCCCGGATGACCGGCGGGTCCGCGGTGGCGCTGCGCTACCACAACGTGTACGGGCCGCGGATGCCGCGGGACACGCCCTACTCCGGGGTGGCGGCCATCTTCCGGTCCGCGCTGGAGGCGGGCCGGCCGCCGCAGGTCTACGAGGACGGCCAGCAGCAGCGTGACTTCATACATGTGCACGACGTGGCCCGGGCCAACCTGGCCGCGCTGCGGGCCGGCCGGCCCGGTGCGCTGCGCGCGTTCAACGTGGCCAGCGGCGAGCCGCACACGGTCGGCGAGATGGCAGCCGCGCTGGCCGGCGAGTTCGGCGGCCCGGCCCCCGGGGTGACCGGCCAGTACCGGCTCGGCGACGTGCGGCACGTGGTCGCGTCCCCGGCCGCGGCGGCTTCGGCTGCTGGGCTGGGGTTCCGCGCCGAGGTCCCGTTCGGCGCCGGGATGGCCGAGTTCGCCAAGGCGCCGCTGCGCTGCCCGGTGACTGGCGGCGGCCTGGCCGCCTGAGGGGCAGCGGCCCGGAGCGCCTCCAGCCTGGCCGGCGTACACACCACCTAATGCGCTCACCACCTAATCAGCGCGGTTGTTTCTGCCCCGCCGGCGGGGCACAAACAACCGCGCTGAGGACTTCGGGGCGCTGGGGAGCTAGTTGACGCCCTGGCCGTTGGTCAGCAGCCGGCCGGGCGGGCCGGCCACCGGCGCCATCCGGGCCGGCGCGTCGGAGCGGGCCAGCGGCAGCCGGATCACGAACTGGCAGCCGCGGGCCATGTTCTGCACCGCGATCTGCCCGGCGTGTGCCTCCACGATGCCGCGGGCGATGCTCAGCCCCAGGCCGGCGTTGTTGTCCGGGCCCGGGGTACGCGCCGTCTCGGCCCGGAACGCCACGTCGAACACCCGGGGCAGCGCCTCCTCGGGGATGCCGCCGCAGGCGTCCACCACGCTGACGCAGGCCATCCCGCGGTGCACGTCGCCCTGCACCTCGACCAGCCCGTCGGATGGGGTGTGCCGGATCGCGTTGGTGACCAGGTTGCGCAGCGCCCGGCCGAACTCGTCCGCGTCTACCAGCACCGGCAGGCCGCGCACGGAGGAACCGCGCAGCCGGACCCCCTTGGCCCGGGCCAGCGGCTCGGTGCTGGCCAGCGCCTCAGCCACCAGGTCGTCCAGGCCAACCAGGCGGCGGGACAGCCGGAGTGCCCCGGCGTGGATGCGGGCCAGCTCGAACAGATCGTCGATCATCGCGGACAGCCGGTCCGCCTCCCGGCGGATCTGGGTGTGGTACGTGGTGACCGTCTCGAAGTCGACCACCACCCCGTCTTCCAGCGCTTCGGCCATCGCGCGCAGCCCGGCCAGCGGAGTGCGCAGGTCATGGCTGACCCAGGCGACCAGTTCGCGGCGGCTGGCCTCCAGCGCCCGCTCCCGGCTCCGCGATTCGGCGATCTTCTCGTGCGCGGCGGCCAGCTCGTCGGACAGCGTCTCGAACTCGACGGCCAGCCGCGCCTTGGGCGGCTCGTAGTAGCCGATGCTGCCCACGTCCCGCACCGCGTTCAGCAGCACCCGGCTGGCCCGGGTGACCTGGCGGCCGAGGATGAGCGCGACGGCCAGCCCGGCCAGCGCGGCCAGGCTCACCACGACCACCACGACGTTGACGTCCTGCTGCATGACCAGCATCTGGTGGGCTACGATGCCGACCCCGACGGCCGAGCTGACGATGACCACGGCCGCCACCACGAACAGCAGCGTGGCCATGGACCGCCTGGCCAGCAGGCGGACGATGAGCAGCCCGGCCGCGGCCGAGGCGAGCGCGACCCCGGCGACGTCTTCGGCCGCCTGCGCGAGGGTCGGCCAGTCGATGCCAGTCATGCTTCTCCTGGTTCGTAGCGGTAGCCCACGCCCCAGACCGTGACGATCCGGCGGGGTGAAGTGGGGTCGGGCTCGATCTTTTCCCGCAGCCGCCGGATGTGCACGGTGACGGTGGAGGTGTCGCCGAACGTCCAGCCCCAGACGTGCGCCAGCAGCTGGTCCCGGCTGAACGCCTGCCGGGGCCGCCGCATCAGGAACACCAGCAGGTCGTACTCCCGTGAGGTCAGCGCGAGCGTGCTCTCGCCGAGCATCACCGAGTGCGCACCCAGGTCCACGACCAGGTTTCCGTCCTTGATCACGCCCAACGCGGGCGGGTCGGGCAGCCCGCCGCCCCGCGCCCGGCGCAGCACGGACCGGACCCGCAGCGCCAGCTCGCGCGGGCTGAACGGCTTCGTGACGTAGTCGTCCGCGCCGGTCTCGAAGCCGACCACCCGGTCCGTCTCCTCACCCAGCGCGGTCAGCATCACCACCGGGATCGGCCACTGCGCCCGCAGCCGGCGGCATACTTCCAGGCCGTCGATGCCGGGCAGCATCAGGTCGAGGACCACGAGATCCGGCGGCTCGGCGGCGACCCGGCGCAGCGCCTCGTAGCCGTCGCCGACACATTCCACATGGTGCCCATCGCGCGTCAGGTAACGCCCGACGACATCAGCCAGCGTGGCGTCATCGTCTACCACGATGATCCGGCCTGGCCGGTCGGGGTTGGTGTTCACTCCTCCACGGTAAACGGCGGTCCGGCTTTGTGCCGCTGACCGGCTCAGATCCGTCATAGGTCCGTAAGGGTCGTTTCGGGCCGACCGCGGTTAGGCTCGTCGCCGCCGTGACTGCGCCCGGTGCGCTGCCCGGGCACGGCGGTCACCGGGTGCGCTGCCCGGTGACCTGGACCACCGGGTGCGCTGCCCGGACGAAGCGGAAGGAGGGTGACCGCGTGCTCGGTGAGCTATATGAAGATGCTCTTGCTGGCCTCGCGCGGCCGGAGATCGAGCACGCCGACGGCCGGCGTACCCCCCTGCGGATCGACGACTGGCTGCATGTCATCCCGGGCGACCTGTCCATCCTGGACCGCTGCGAGGGACACACCCTCGATGTGGGCTCCGGGCCTGGCCGGCTGACCGTGGCGCTGGCCGAGCGGGGCGTGCCCGCGCTGGGCATCGACATCACCCTGCCTGCGGTTCAGCTGGCCCGGTCATGCGGGGCACTGGCGCTGCACCGGGATGTGTTCGCGACCGTGCCGGGTACCGGCCGGTGGGCGCGGGTCCTGCTGGCCGACGGCAACATCGGCATCGGCGGCGACCCGGAAGCCCTGCTCAGCCGGGTGGCTGAGCTGCTCAAGCCGGCCGGGCAGGCGCTCGTCGAGGTCGAGCCGCCCGGTGCGCCGCTGGCCAGGGAGATGGTCCGGCTGAGCGACCAGGGCCGGTTCAGCTCCTGGTTCCCGTGGGCGTCGATCGGCGCCGACCAGATCACCGAGCTGGGGCTTAACGCGGGCCTGGCCGTCACTGAGGTGTGGACCGATGCCAGCCGCTGGTTCGCCGCCCTATCCCGCGGCCTGTTCTGACCGCCCCTGGGACGGCCGCCCGGGATGGCCTTAACGATTGATTACGACCAGCCCGTAACTAGCCCATAGTGCTCGGCTGACTGACAGCGTGAGTGGTATGGCTGGCATGGCGGCGAAGATCCGGGCCGGCGCGGCGCTGGCTGCCGCGGCACTACTCGGCACGCTGGTGTTCCTCAGCGTGCACCCGGACCGCCTCACCGCGTGGACCGGCGTGGTCCCGCTGGCCGCCGCGCTGTGGGCGGCGTTCGCCGCCGGGGTGCTGCTGGTCCGCCGCCTGCCGGTCCGCTGGGCGGCGCCGGTCATCCTGCTCGGCGCGGCCGGGGTGCAGCTGGCCGCGCTGTCTGCCCCCCCGCAGACCAGCGACGACCTGTACCGGTACATCTGGGACGGCCGGGTCCAGGCGGCCGGCATCGACCCGTACGCGTACTCGCCGGCCGCCCCGCAGCTGGCCTTCCTGCGGGACCGGTTCCTGTGGCCGCACCACGTCACCAGCTGGTGCGTGGCACCCGGCACCCAGCTGTACGGCTCGCCGCACGGGCTGGCCGCGCCGGGCTGCACCCTGATCAACCGGCCGATCGTGCACACCATCTACCCGCCGGTGGCGGAGGCTTACTTCTTCGCCGTCCACCTGCTCTCCCCGGCGGGCTGGCGTACCACCCCGATCCAGGCCGCCGCGGCCATCTGCGCGATCGCGCTCACCGTGGCGCTGCTGCTCGGCCTGGGCCGGGTCGGGGTAGACCGGCGGCTGGCCGTGCTCTGGGCCTGGTGCCCGACCGTGGCCCTGGAGGCGGGCAGCAACGCGCACGTGGACGTGCTGGCCGCGTTCCTCACCGCGGCCGCGCTGCTGGTGCTGGCCCGGCCGGGACCGGTACGCCGGTCGCTGGCCGGCGGCACGCTGCTGGCCCTGGCCATCTGGACCAAGGTCACCCCGGTGCTGGTGGTGCCCGCGGTGGCCCGCCGCCGCTGGTACGCGCTGGCCGCGGCCGGCCTGTTCGCCACCGTGGCTGTCTACCTGCCGCACGTGCTGGCCGCGGGCGGCCGGGTGGTCGGTTTCCTGCCCGGCTACCTGCAGCAGGAGGGCTACCGCAACGGCACCAGGTTCCTGCTGCTCGGCGTGCTGGTGCACGGGAAGCTGGGCCTGCTGGCCGCGGCGGGCGTGCTCGCGGTGACCGGCCTGCTCGTGCTGTGGCGAACCGACCCGGACCGGCCGTGGCGCGGCGCGCTGGTGATGACCGCGGCTGCCCTGGCCGTCACCACACCGCCGTTCCCGTGGTACACGATGCTGCTGGTCATGCTGGTCGCGTTCGACGGCCGGGCCGAGTGGCTCAGCTTCGCGATGGTCAAGTACTTCGCGGTCGGGAACCCGCTGCCCGGGGTGCAGGTGCCGGTGGCGGCCATCGAACGGGCCGGGTATGCCGCCGCGCTGGCCGTGGTCGGGCTGGTGTCCGTGATCCGCTGGCGGCGCGCCCGGAGTGCTGTCCGGCCGGCCCCCGTCACCGGGCCGGTCCCAGCCGCCCAGCCTGCGGCCGCCCAGCCCGCGGCGGCCGCCCAGCCCGCGGCGGTCAGCCGGCCCGCGGGGGTCACCCAGCCGGGACCTGCCAGCCAGCCCGCGACGGCCAGCCCGGCAGGGTGAGCGGCCGCCAGGTCAGGTCCGCCGGGACCGCCGGATACAGACCTAGCCGGTTGGGGGAATCGGCAGCGCGGGCCCGGCGCGCAGTCTGGAGGTGAGACAACTCCGGACGGAGCCAGGAACCATGACTGGATCTTCCCTCGTACCCATTATCGTCCCTCTCGTGGCCATCCCGGCTCTGGCTGTCTGGCTGGGCATGTGCTTCTACGCCGGGCGCCATCCGTTCTGGCGCGGCCAGCCAGGCAGCCAGCCCATGCTGGCCAGCCCGGGCCGGCCTGCCCCGCAGCTGCCGCAGCCGACCACTCAGCGGGCGCGGGCAGCCGGGCCGCCGCCGGTCACGCTGGCCGGGCCACCGGCCGGCGGCTCCTGATCAGCGACTGGGCACCGGGCTGGCCCAGGCCGCGGTGGCGGCGGTCGTGCAGGCGTCCGTGGTTCCGCCGGCGCCCGGGGCCGAGGGGGCGCTGACGTCCAGCCGCGGTTCACCAACCCCGTCCCACCGGCCCGGCCCGGTAACCGCCGGGCCTGCGCTGGTGGGCCGGTGAAGAAGATCTCCCATACCTCTCGGGCGGCGTACCCGACCAGCACGTAGCCGGCCGCCGGGTCGGCCCACCACCAGCCGAGCGTGGCGTTGAGTGTCAGGCCGGCCAGCACGGCGGTGGCCAGGATGCCGTCGACCAGGGTGACCCGGCCCTCGGTGCGCAGCACTGGGTTGCCAAGGGCCCGGCCGGTCCGGGCCTTCCCCGCGGCCAGCGCGAACATCGCGACCGCGGTCAGCGCGGTCCAGACGATCCCGGGCACCGAATGCCGAGGGTGATACCCGGCCACCAGCACCACGGTGGACTGCGCCAGCAGGTAGGCGGCCAGCGCCCCGAACGCGTATCCGATCAGCCGCAGGCCGCGGCGCTGCCGCTCGGCGCCGGTCCCGGACAGTTCCCAGATCACCACCGTGGAGGCGCCGATCTCGATCAGCGAGTCCAGGCCGAACCCGGCCAGCGCCACCGACCGGGCCGCGATCGCGGCGATGGCCAGCACCACGATCCCGGCCACGTTCCAGGCCAGCGTCGCGTACTCCAGCCTGAAGCCCGTGCGCAGCAGGGCCTGACGAGCCGGGCTGTCCTCGAGCGCCACATGGGCAGCCTGCCAGCGACCGAGGGCTGGGCACCAGGCCCATGACCTTCTGTTCCAGAAATATCCACCGGGAAGCCCCTGACCGCCCGGAGGAGCGACGGCCAGCCCGTGGGGATGGTGGCCCGCGGCGCGGGCCACCACCGGCCGTGGCTGCCCTCCGCAGCCGGGTGGCACCCGGCCCCGGTTGCGCGGGAAGTGCCGGACGCCTCCCCCTGGCCAGGACGTTTGTCCCTTGCCCGGCCTGCGGAATCCGCCGACGCTTCGAGAATGATGAGGCTGATGGGAGGCTGGCGATGAGCCGCGTAGTGATCTTGGGTGCGGGAATCTCAGGCCACACCGCGGCGTCATTCGCCCGGAGGTGGCTCGGCCCGGATGACACGGTAACCGTTGTCTCACCGAACGAGTCCTATAACTGGATCCCGTCCAACATCTGGGTCGGTGTCGGCCTGATGGCGCCGGCCCAGGTGACGTTCCCGCTGGCGCCGGTCTATGAGCGGCACGGCATCGAGTTCAAGCAGGCCTGGGCACGGGAGATTCACCCAGAAGGCGACATGAGCCAGTCATCTCCGTACGTCGTCATCGAGCGGGTGTCGGGCGGTACGGAGAACGTTGGCTATGACTTCCTGATCAACGCCACCGGGCCGCGGCTGCGGTTCGACAAGACCGAAGGGCTTGGCCCGGACGGCAACAGCGTGTCGGTCTGCACGGTGGAGCACGCGTGCCAGGCGTCCGCTGCGCTGGACGAGGCGGTGGCCCGGATGCGCCGTGGTGAGCGGCAGCGCTTCCTCGTCGGCACCGGCCATGGGACCTGCACCTGTGAGGGTGCAGCCTTCGAGTACATCGTCAATCTCGAATTCGAGCTGCGGGCCCGCAAGGTGCGGGACAAGGCGGAGATCGTCTGGATCACCAACGAATACGAGCTGGGCGACTTCGGCATGGGCGGGATGAGCCTCAAGCGAGGCGGCTATGTCGTGCCCAGCAACTTGTTCACCGAATCCCTGTTCGCCGAGCGTGGCATTGACTGGATCTCCCGGGCCCACGTCAGCAAGGTGGATAAGGGCTGTGTCCACTACGAGACGCTGGACGGGGCCCAGCGTGAGCAGGAGTTCGATTTCGCCATGCTGCTGCCGCCATTCTCCGGCGTGGGCCTGCGGGCCTACGGGCGCGACGGCAGCGACATCACCAGCCGCCTGTTCCTGCCCAGCGACTTCATGCGCGTGGACGCCGATTACGGCGTCAAGCCCTTTGACCAGTGGGCGGCAGCTGACTGGCCCCGGACCTACCAGTCACCGGCGTACGCCAACATCTTCGCCCCAGGGATCGCGTTCGCCCCGCCGCACGCGATCTCACAGCCGCACGTCAGCCCGAACGGCACCCCCATCGCCCCGGCGCCACCGCGGACCGGCATGCCTTCCGCCGAGATCGGCAAGGCCGTCGCCCGGAGCATCACCGATATGATCCGCGGTGCCCGGCAGCCAACGCATACTGCGTCCATGGCCGAGATGGGCGCGGCCTGTGTGGCGTCGGCCGGGGCGAACCTGCTCACCGGTACGGCCGCGTCGATGACCGTGTACCCGATCGTCCCCGACTACGCGCGCTACCCGCAATACGGGCGCGACCTGAACCAGACGTTCGGCGAGATCGGCCTCGCCGGGCACTGGATCAAAGTCCTGCTGCACCACATGTTCCTGTACAAGGCGAGGCTCCGCCCAGGCTGGGCCCTCATCCCGGAGTGATCCCGATGGCCGCCAGCAACACACCCGCCAGCCCGCCCGCCCGGGCCGCCACCAGCGCGGCCCAGGCCACGGGGAGCACAGCCAGCGGCCCGGCGAAGGTGACGGCCCGGACCGCGCGCTACGTCACCCGCCCTACCCGCCCGACGCTGTTCCTGCGGACCTTCCTCCCCTGGCAGCTCTGGCGCTTTGCCCGGATCAACCTCAAGATGATCCGGATCATCCACCGTTCGCGGACCTGATGAGTGGACCGCCGGCGCCGGTTCGCCCGGTGCTGCCCACGCCGGCCAGGTGCGGGCTGGCCCAGTGCCGGCGGCTACCGGGATCCTGCCGTCACTCCGCGGTCAGGACGGGGTCGCGGCTGAGCGTGCTGCTGCCGCGCAGCGCCGCGATGAGGGCGGCGATGACGGCCACACCAGCCAGGAACAGGGCCGCGGCGTCATATCCTGCGGCGGCGCCCTGGGGCGAGGCTTCGCCGGCGCCCGCGGCGGCCGTGTAGGCCAGCCCGGCCAGCGCGAGGCCGAGCGAGGTGCCGAGCCCGCGGGTCATGTTGAGGATGCCGCTGGCCATGCCGGTCTGGTGCCGTGGCGCGGCGCCCATGATGGCCGCGTTGTTGGGCGGGGTGAACGCGCCCAGGCCGACGCCGGTCACCGCGAGCGCCGCGAGGAACAGTGCGGGCTGGTGCTTGATGGTCGTGCTGACCGCGAGGGCCACGGCGGCCGTGGCCATGCCCGCGATGGTGAGGGGCCGGGCGCCGATGTGGTCGGCGAGGCGCCCGGCGAACGGCGCGGTGATGGCCAGCCCCAGCGGCAGCACCAGAAGCTGCAGGCCAGCGGCGCCGGGCCGCTGGTGCCGGGCGATCTCCAGGAAAAACGGCACGACGGTGAGGGTGCCGAAGAGGACCAGATAGGACAGCAGCCCGCTGGTGATCCCCGCGCTGAACCGGATCCGGGTGAACAGCTTCAGGTCGATCATCGGCGCGGCCGCGGTGTGCTCACGGCGGGCGAAACCCGCCAGCAGGGCGGCGGCCGCGGCGATCAGGCCGAGGATGAGTGGTGAGGTCCAGCCGTAACGATCGCCGTAGGACACGGCGAGCAGCAGCGCCGAAACGGCGGGCAGGAAGATGCCGAGCCCGGCCCAGTCGAACGGGCGGCGGGCGGCCAGGTGGCGGCTGCGCGGGATGAGCAGCCAGGCCAGGACGACGCCGATCAGGCCGATGGGCACGTTGACGTAGAAGATCAGCCGCCAGCCGCCGAGTGCGATGAGCAGCCCCCCGGCGGCCGGCCCGAGAGCCAGGCCGAGGGCCTGGGCGGAACCCTGGATGCCAATCGCGCGGCCCAGGTTGTGCCGCGGGATGGCGCCGGTGATGATGGCGACGCTGTTGGCCTGGAACATGGCGGCGCCCACTCCCTGCAGGGCGCGGAAGCCGATGAGCGCGGGCAGGCTGGGCGCGAGCCCGCACAGGGCGGACCCGAGCACGAAGATCACGAAGCCGTAGGTGTAGAGCAGCTTGCGGCCGAACATGTCGGCGTAGCGCCCGACCGCGGGCAGCAGCCCGATGAGGACCAGCAGATAAGCCTGGCCGACCCACTGCACCTCGGCGAGCGGCGCGCCGAAGTCGTGCTGCAGGGTGGGGAAGGCCAGCGTGACGATGCTGGCGTCGAGCTGGCCCATGAAGGCGCCGATGCACACGGTGACCACCACCAGCCAGTGCGCGTGCGGCCAGTTGCGGACGGGCTCCGGCCGCCGGGGTTCGGTCGTCAGCCGGAGCAGGCCGCGGGGGTGACCCACGTGGTGACGGTGCGGGGCTTTCACCGGGCGCCCCGCGCCGTCGGCACCGGGCTGCTGCGCTCCCGGTCCTGGCCTGCGGCCGCCGCGGTGGGCAGTGCGGCCGCCGCCTCCCGCAGCAGGTCCGCTGTCCGGGCGGCGCGGCGGGACCACCAGTCATTGGTGATATCCCCGGCCGCCCGGCCGGCGTGCCTGCTGGACCAGCGTTCCGCCTCCTGGCTGAGCCAGGCCAGCGTGGCCGGGGCGTCCTGCTCCAGCATCGCACGGAGGGTGAAGCGGCGCTCGCCGATCCGGTGCCCCAGGCAAGCGTGGGCCGCCCCCTGGGCCAGCCGGGCCCGGGTGAGTATCATCCCGCTGCGGGCCGGCGCGACGAGGGCCGTGAGCAGGTCGCTGAGCGAACTGCCGGGATGGGGTGGCGGCGGGGCAGAGCGCAGGGCCAGCGGCAGCCGCCTGGCGCCCGGCGGCTGGCCCAGGCCACCGGCCGTGACCTCGGCCGTGATGGCCTGGCCGATCAGCCCGGCCCAGGCCGGCAGCGCGGCGGTAGCCAGGTCGGTGATGGCGTCGAGGTAACCCGGCAGCCAGGGCCACAGGTGTTCGGCCAGCAGCGCGGTGCGGGCCCGGGTCAGTGCCGCCCTGGTGGCGGTGCGGTGGGTGCCGGCCGCAGCCTCGCCGAGACCGGCGTACAGGCCGAGGAGCGCGGCCAGATGGTCCGGCTCGGCGGGCGGGGTGAGACCGAGAGCCCGCCAGAATCCGGCCGCCCGGTCCGCCGCCTCGCCGCCGAGGTTGCCGTCGGGGCCCAGGTAGATAGCGGCGTACGGCGGGCAGTTCAGCACGAAGACCTCAGTGTGCTCGGCCGGGTCGGGGCCGGGCAGCCCGAGTAGCTCGCTCGCGGTGCGGGCGTCCGCCGGGCTGTCGGCCATGGCCCCCAGCGCCCGGAGGAGTTCCCAGCGCCCCCCGGTCATGGGCCCGGCCCGGCGCGGCTGGGCCGTTCAGTGCCCTGGCCAGCCCCGGTGGGCAGCAGGAACGCGGCGGCGGTGGGCTTGAGCGGGCGCATCAGCCACCAGGGGCGGCGGGTGCCATCCGGTGACACCTGCCCGGCCGGGCGAGTCTGCGCCATCCACCGCTGGTAGACCTCCCGGGCCTGGCCGGTGTCGACCGCGATGTCGCCGTGCTGGTCGCCTGGTGCGGCCGGGCGGACGGTCACCGCCTGGTGCCAGCAGTGCATCCCGGAAATGGGGTCCGGGTGCACCGGGAAGGTCAGGTTCTGGTGCACCCCGGTGTCACTCCACCAGATCCGGGCGGTGTCCGGGTCCGCCGAGTGGTACGGCCCGGCCGCGGTGCGCCGGTGCATGGCCCAGCTGGTCCCGGTGCGGTCCAGCCCGACGGTGGCCAGCATCCCGCCGCTGCCGACCCGGTCATGGCCGGTGAGCTTCCACCGGCCCATGTGATGGGAGCAGGCGACGACGCCGGGACGGATGCCCTCCGTGAGCCACGCCTTGGCCACGAAGTAGCCGATTTCCGTCTCGACCCGGATCAGGTCACCGGTGCTGGCGATGCCCAGCCGGGCGGCGTCGGTGGGATGGATCCAGACCGGGTTGGTGTGCGACAGCTCATCGAGCCACTTGCTGTTGGCCGAGCGGGTGTGGATCTGGGTCGGCAGCCGGAACGTGGACAGCAGCACCAGCTGGCCCGGGGCCAGCGCCGAGGGATGAACGTGGCTGCGGATGTAGCCGGGCAGCGCATGCTCGGGCCAGCCCCACGCGGCCAGGGTGGACGACCAGAACTCCAGCCGCCCGGACGGGGTGGGGAAGCCGCGCCGGACTACGCCGTCAATCAGCACTCCGGCCGGGCGGCGGCCCTGGTCATCGGGGCCGGGCGTGCCGGCTGGCACGATGTTGTCCGGCTCGGGCGGCGGGGCCGCGGTGTACGCCCGCCCGCCCGGTCCCAGCGCCAGGCCGGCCAGCTCGCGGTCCGGAACCGGCTGCTCGTGCACCGCGCCCTGGCCGCGGCTGATCTCGAACGCCCCGTAGCGGCGCATCCAGGCCAGCGGGGTGAGGCCCTCGGCGGCGGCGCGTTCCGGCAGGCCGGGCACGGAGTTCTCGAACATCCAGCCGTAGTACTCGTCCACGGTGAGCTGCTCACCGGGGTGGGCCCGGGATTCGTGGTACCGGCGGATGCCGAGCGAGCCGTCCGGGTCGATCCGCCAGGACAGCTCGATCCAGAACTCGTTCTCCTCCCACACCTCGCCGGGGTTGACCTGCCGGGTGTCGGTGACCCGCTGGCCGGACCGCTCCCGGCTGGCTCGCAGCACCGGCTGGCGGAACCCGATCCACTGCCCGTCGTATTGCTCGTAGGAGTGGGTGTCATGCCGTTCGCTGGCATGCCCCATGGGCAGCACGAAGTCGGCGAAGTACGCGGACTCGTTCCAGGTCGGGGTGAGCGCGACAAAGCAGCCGACCTTCTCCTCGTCGGTGAGCACTTGCATCCAGGACAGCCCGTCCGGGTTGGTCCATACCGGGTTGTAGGCCCGGATGAAGTACGTATCCAGCCCGCCCCGGCGGTCGTTGAGGAAGTGTGGCAGCAGGAAGCTCAGCTCGTTCTGGGCCAGCGGGAACTCTTCCGGCCAGGACAGGTCCTGCCACACATCCGGGTGCGGCGGGACGTGGATCGGCCGCGGGACGAACTTGTGCCACGCGTTGGGGAACGTGCCGCCTTCCGTGGCCACGGCGCCGAGCAGCGCGGCGATCAGGAACAGGGTGCGGGACACCTGCCATCCGCCCAGGTTCCCGGCCGCCGCGGACCGCCAGGAGTGGCAGGAGAACCGGGTCCCGGCGCCCGCCACCACGTCAGCGACCTCGGCTATCGCCGCCGCCTCGACGCCCGACTCGGCCGCGGCGAACTCGAACGTGAACCCGGCGTACAGCCCGCCCAGCACCTCCTGGAAGGCCTCGAACGTGACCGGCAGGCCAGGGTGGCACTCGGTCAGGTACTCCGCCCAGTTCCACCAGCGCTGGACGAACCCGGCGTCGTAGCGGCCGGTCTGGATGAGGTGATTGGCGATAGCCAGGTTGATGGCCGCCTCGCTGCCCGGCTGCGGGGAGAGCCAGTAGTCGGCCTGGCTGGCGGTGTTGGAGAGCCGGGTGTCCAGCACGATGACCTTGGCCCCGCTGCGCCGGGCGAGCGTTATGCGCTGCGCGTGGGGGTTGAAGTAGTGGCCCGCCTCCAGGTGGGCGCTGATCAGGTAGATGACCTTCGCGTTGGCGTGGTCTGGGCTGGGCCGGTCGATGCCCATCCAGAACTGGAACCCGGTCCGGCCGCCGGACGAGCACACGTTGGTGTGCGAGTTGTGCCCGTCCACCCCCCAGCTGGCCAGCACCCGTTCGGTGAACCCGTCCTCACCGGGCCGGCCGATATGGACCATGATCTCGTTGTGCCGTCCCTCGGCCAGCGCGGCGCGGATCCGGGTGGCCAGCGTGCCGAGCACCTCGTCCCAGCTGACCCGCTCCCAGCGGCCTGCCCCGCGGGCGCCGGCCCGCTTCAGCGGATAGAGGATCCGGTCCGGGTCGGTGACCTGGTTGATGGTGGCCGGCCCCTTGGCGCAGTTGCGGCCGCGGGAACCGGGGTGCTCGGGATTGCCCTCGAACTTACGTACCTGCCCGGTGTCCCGGTCCACGTAGGCGAGCAGCCCGCAGGCGGACTCGCAGTTGAAGCAGGTAGTCGGGATCAGCTGGTAATGCTTCTCCTCCCGGGCGGGCCAGGCCCGGGAAGACAGCTCGACCCAGTCGTCCCATCGCTCCTTAGCCGGGAAGGCTGCCAGGTGGGCCCGGCTCGAGCCCTGGTAGAACGTCTCCCCGCGGGCCTCGGCGGCGGCCCGGGCGGCCGAGACCCGGGCACCGAGCGCGGCTAGGCCCTGGGCGGCCGGGCCGCGGGAGCCGTCCGCGGCGATGTCAGCGGGCTTCATCGCGGCGGGCCTCCCTAGGCGAGCGGGACGGACTGCCCGGCTTGGACGTAGCTGTGTTCCGCGGCGAGCAGCCCGGCCAGCGCCAGTGGTGCGGCGGTCACGCCGATCCAGGGGGCCGCGGCCGAGAGGGCGGCCAGGCCGAGCCCGGGCCAGAACAACCGGGCGTAGCGGCCCCGGGTCATCGCGGCGGCCGCCAGGTGAGCGTGCTCCGTGGGATGCGTGATGGTGATCTCACTGAGAGTGAGCAGCACGTGGGCCACGGCCGCGCCGCACAGCAGCGCCTCGGCGCCGGTCACCGCGGGGGCCGGGCCCAGCCAGCGGGCCAGGAGCAGGGTCAGCGCCGCGCCGGCCAGTGCCGCCTGGACGGCCAGGTGTGGCGCCAGCAGCGGGCTCTGCCACAGGTCCCTGGCCTTGGCCTGGGCGAACAGGTACGCGGTGTAGCACGCGGCCGCGAGGGCCAGCGGAACCGCGAAGCCCGCCGCGACCTGCCGCACGGGCACTGACCCGGCCGCCGAGCCGAGCAGGTACCCGGCCACGCTGGCCGCGAACGCGCCGAGGATGAACGACCCGCGGACCAGCCAGCTGCCCCACTGGTGCCGGGTGAAGATGAGGTAGCACCGCAGCGGGTGCCGCAGGTCCCAGATCAGCAGCAGCCCGGTCACCCCGAGGAAGAACAGCGACACGGCAGGCGCCGCCCAGCGGGCCAGCGGGCTGTCCCAGGCCAGCCTCCCGGCCAGGATGAGGAGGACCGGGACCAGCAAGCCGCCAGCGGCCAGGCTCTTGGTCCACGTGTACAGGCTGACCCGCCAGCCCCACGGCGCGTGGTGACCGATGTCGTAGCTCAGCAGCGCCTCAGCGCTGGAACCGGGCCGTCCGGGGTGCCCGGCGGGGACGGGCTCCCGCTCGCCGCCCTGGGTCGCCCACGCCAGCAGGCCGCTGGCCGGGCGGCGGGCGGCGAGCGGGTCCAGCGTGGCCTGATGGGCTCCCTTGTAGAACACGCCCGGCCGGGTTCCCTTCTCCGGACGGCGCACGGCGACCGGCTCGCGCCGTATCAGGCCGCCAGCTGCCGAGGAGGGGTCGTTCAGGTCACCGACCAGGATCGCCCCGGTCGGGCAGACGGTGACGCAGGCTGGCTCCAGCCCGACGTCGAGCCGGTGGGCGCAGAAGTTGCACTTCTCGGCCGAGTTGTCCGCCGGGTTGATGAAGATCGCGTCGTACGGGCAGGCGGCGATGCAGGCCTTGCAGCCGATGCAGGCGCGCTTGTCGAAGTCGACGATGCCGTCGTCCCGCTGGTACATCGCCTGGGTCGGGCAGGCGGCAACGCACGGCGCGTCCGCGCACTGATTGCACCGGGTCACCTGGAACGCCCGCCGCACCTGCGGGTAGGCCCCCACCTCCACCGACTTCACGTAGGTCCGGGTCACCCCCAGGGGCACCTCGTTCTCGCTCTTGCACGCGGTGGTGCAGGCATGACAGCCGATGCACAGGTCCTGGTCAAGCAGCTTGACCCAGCGGGCGGGCCGTTCGCCGGGGGTCGTCATTTCCTGACGGTACGGCCAGTAACTGGTCCCGCGTACCCGTCAACTGCTTAGGGGTCCCTAAGTGACGCTTATGGGTTGACGGCCGGTCACCCACATCGCGCGGCTCGCCGCCTATACCCCATGGGGTATTATGGGAAGCACGGCAAGGGAGATGGCAGATGAAGATCGACGACGATGCGCAGGGGCCGGTCCTCAGCCGGCTGCGCCGCGCTCAGGGGCAGCTGGCCGGCGTGATCTCCATGATCGAGTCCGGGCGGGACTGCACCGATGTGGTGACCCAGCTGGCGGCGGTCGCCCGGGCCCTGGACCGGGCCGGGTTCAAGATCGTGTCCAGTGGCATGCGCCAGTGCCTGACCGCCAGCGGCGAGCCCCCGATGACCGAGGAGCAGATGGAGAAGATGTTCCTCACGCTGTCCTGAGACGGCGCGCAGATGCCCGCCGCATCATGGCGCCCGCCATGCCGCCGTCCGCCGCGGCCGCGCCGCCCTGCCCGCTACGGCCTGGCCTGCCTAACGCCAGCACCCGGCACTGGGCCATGGCACCGCGGCGGCCGTACCGGGGGGCCGGATGGCAGCGCAGGCAGGACTTCCGGCCGTGGTGCCCGCGACGTGACCGTTAGATACTCCGGGTGGTATCCCAAGCTGGGAGGAGATTCCGATGAGTTACGGGACGGCGGTGCGCGAAGAGCTGCGCAGGCCAGCCCGCGAGCTGCGGCACGCGATCCCGCAGGTGTACGCGGGCTACAAGCAGCTGCATGACGCCGCGCTGGCGCCGGGTGCGCTGGATGCCAGGACAAAAGAGCTCATCGCGCTGGCCATCGCGGTCAGCAAGGAATGCGACGGGTGCATCGCGGCGCACGCGCACGCGGCGGTCCAGCACGGCGCGACCCCGGCGGAAGCCGCCGAGGCCATCGGCGTCACCTTCCTGATGAACGGCGGCCCGGCCACCGTGTACGGGGCGCGCGCGTTCGACGCGTTCCGCGAGTTCTACGCCGAACAGGCCGCTCAGCCCAACGGCCCACGGCCGGTCAGCTGAGCCGGCCATGGTGCCAGCGGGGCCGGCCGATGCTGGACGTGCCGGCCCCTGCGGACGACGGGCGGCCCGGGCCCGGTGCGGCTGGCCGTCACGTTACTGCCAGGGAGGGGAGGCGTCATGAGCGTGACGCCGATACGCACGCCCGGGACGAGGGCGGACCGTGCCGCCCGGAGCGATGAGCTGCCCACGTCGGCACTGCTGGAGCGGGTGCGGCGGGGGGTGATCGGTGAGGGTGAGCTGATGGACGGGCCGTTCGGCCCGCGGCGGATGACGTACGCGGACTACACCGCGTCGGGGCGGGCACTGGATTTCATCGAGGACTTTATCCGCGGCGAAGTGCTGCCCCGGTACGCGAACACGCACACCGAAAGCTCAGGGACCGGCCTGGCCACCAGCCGGCTCCGGGAGGACGCCCGGCAGATCATCCACGACGCGGTCGGCGGAACCGCAGATGACCTGGTGATCTTCTGCGGCTCGGGGGCGACCGCGGCGGTCAGCAAGCTGATTAGCATCCTGGAGCTGCGCATCCCGGCGGGGCTGGATGAGCGGTACCGGCTGGCGGCGCACATCCCCGAGGCGGAGCGGCCGGTAGTCTTCGTCGGGCCGTACGAGCATCATTCCAACGAGCTGCCCTGGCGCGAGTCGATCGCCGACGTGGTGGTGATCGCCGAAGACGGCGACGGTCATATCGACGTGACCGACCTGGGCCGGAAACTGGACCGGTTCGCTGCCCGGCCGCTGCGCATCGGCAGTTTTTCCGCCGCCTCTAACGTGACGGGCATTCTGACCGACGCCGATGCGGTGGCCCGGCTGCTGCATGCGCACGGCGCGCTGTCGTTCTGGGATTACGCCGCCGCCGCCCCCTATGTACCGATCCGCGTCGCCCCCTCCGCGCCCGGTGCGGGTGACCACAAGGACGCGGTGTTCTTGTCCCCGCACAAGTTCCCGGGCGGCCCGCAGACCCCCGGCGTCCTGGTCGTGCGCCGGGACCTGGTCCGCAACAGCGTGCCCACCGTGCCCGGCGGCGGGACGGTCGCATTCGTCGACCCCATCGGGCACCGTTACCTCGACGACCCGGTGGCCCGCGAGGAGGGCGGCACCCCGGCCATCGTGGAGTCGATCCGGGCCGGCCTGGTCTTCGGGCTCAAGCAGGCGATCGGCACCGACCTCATCGCCGCCCGCGAGGAAGAGCTCTGGCAGCGCGTGCTGCACCGCTGGGCGGACCACCCGGACATCGAGATTCTCGGCAACCAGCGGTCCCGGCGGCTGGCCGTGGCGTCCTTCCGGATCCGCTACGGCGACGGGCGGTACCTGCATCACAACTTCGTGGTGGCACTGCTGAACGACCTGTTCGGCATTCAGGCCCGCGGCGGGTGCTCGTGCGCCGGGCCATACGGGCACCGGCTGCTGGCCATAGGAGAGGCCCGCTCGCATGCGCTGCGCGAGGAGATCGGGCACGGCTGCGACGGGGTCAAGCCCGGCTGGACCCGGATCAACCTCAACTACTTCATCTCCGCGGCCACCGCCGGCTACATCACCGACGCCGTGTACCTCATCGCCACCGGGGGGTACCGGCTGCTCCCCGAGTATCACTTCGAGCCGCGCACCGGCCTGTGGCGGCACGCCCACGCGGCCGCCGAGGCTCCGCTGCGGCTTTCCGGGGTGGCTTACGGCCCGGACGGGGAGATGACCTACCCGCATACCCGCGCGCAGGCCGGCGAGGGCCTGTTCCGCGGTTACCTGGAACAGGCCCAGGCGCTGCTGGCCGCCCAGCCCGCCCGGCTGGCCGAGGGACCGACCGGGCTTGATCCTGACTTCGAGGCGCTGCGCTGGTTCCCGCTGCCCCCGGCCTGCCTCAGCCTGGGCTAGCGGCCGGCCTTAACTCGCGGCATGGCGGCTAGGCGGCCCGCCGCGGTGGCGCCGGAGCCGGCCGCGTCTGGCCAGCCCGCGCCGGGGTGCCATCCGCCGCACCGGTCTGCCGCCCGGTCACGGCGGCCAGATCCCGCCCCGCGGGGAGCGCTGCTCCGCGCGGGCTGGGGGAGGCAGCCTCAGCGGTGGACCCAGCCGGCACGCGATGGGTCTTCCAGCCAGGGTGGGCCGCCGCGTAGAACACCAGGCTGAGCCAAGCGAACATGGCGGGCATGACCACGATCGGAACGATGATTGGCACCAGGCTCGATCCCGTCATGACGGCGCCTCCTCCCCAAGAACCTCTGCACTCTCATCGCATTGCACGTCGCCCCTGGTCACCAGGGGCGACGTTCCCGGTTACCCAGGGCTTTCGTCCTTGAGCCCGGGCGGGCGGCCCGGTGACAGCCAGCGCAGGTGCTCGCAGTCGCCTTGCAGTTGCAGGCGCCGCCAGAGCACCGCGCCGGGTGAGATCTGGCTGGCGTGCAGCAGGGCGGCCCGCCGCTGCCGGGCGCGGTCCACCCGGACGCACAGGTCGATCCGGCCAGCTGGCTGACCGGCGAACGCCGCACCCGTCTCGGCCCGCAGCTGGCCCGCGACCGGCTCGGGCAGCGCCCAGGCCAGCACGGGCAGGCCCGCCGCCGTGGCCGCCAGCCGGGCCGCGCGAGTTGCGGCCTGGTGGTCTGGATGGCCGGTGATACCGGTCTCGTCGAAGACCAGCAGGCCGTCGGCGGCCAGACTGGCCGCGAGCCGGGCGACCCGAGCCGACAGTTCGCCGACCGGAGCCTCAGCCAGGTGCCCGTCGGCGTAATCGAGCAGCGTCACGCCCGACAGTCCCAGCTCGGCGGCTGCTCGCCGGAGCTCCCCGGCCCGCTCCTGGTGCAATTCGGCGTCGTGGTGGTTCAGCGTGGAAGCCTCACCGTGCGTGAAGCACAGCACATGCACCGACGCGCCCGCCTCGGCGAATCGGCCCGCGACCGCGCCGAGCCCGAACGTCTCATCGTCAGGATGCGCCACCACCGCCAGCACCAGCCGCCAGGGTGGGAGCAGATGCCCCGGCCGGGGCCCGGGCCGGCCCGCCGCCGCCCGGGCCGATCGTCCTGCGGTCCCGTTGCCGTCCGTGTGCGCCCGCATCGCGTGCCTCCCGCTGCCCTACCTGCCGCTAAATACCCCCCCAGGTATATTGTGACACAGTCCGGAGCCTGCTGGCAAATGCCCTAGAGGGTATTTGGCGCCCGGCCCTGGACGGCGTTAAGGTGGAGTCAAATACCCGATGGGGTATATGAGCGGGGAGGAGAGGATCATGATCAGGAAAGCCGGCGCCCGTCCCCTGGCTGGGGGGCGGCGATGATCGGGGTCATCAGCGTCAGCACCCCGGCGCTGGGGGACCGCAGTTACCCGGCGCGCTTCCCACTGGTCACCGGTGATGCCGCGGGACGGGCGGCATGACCGGGTGGGCCCGGCGGCTGTTTCCACACCGCGCGCGGGCCACCGCGGAACAGGCCAGGGAGCTGCAGCAGCGTGGCGCGATCCTGCTGGACGTCCGGGAGGACGCCGAATGGCGGGCCGGGCACGCCCCCGGGGCGCGGCACATCCCGCTCCGCGGGCTGCCCGCCCGGCTCAGCGACCTGCCGCGCGGGCGCACCGTGGTCACCGTGTGCCGGTCCGGCCACCGGTCCGCCCAGGCGTCGGCGCTGCTGGCCCGGGACGGCCGCGAAGTGATCAACCTGTCCGGGGGGATGCGCGCCTGGGCCCGGGCCGGCCTGCCGGTGGTGGCCGGTGGCGGCCGTCCCGGCCGGGTGGCCTGACCGGATCGCCGCGCTCGCGATCGCGGCCACCGGCGGCCTGGCTGGCCCGGATCAGCCCGCAGCGGCTGGACGCGTCGTGCACCGCTCCGGCCGTGCTCGCCGGGCTACGCGGTCTCCCACCACCTGCCGGGCCTGCTCTGACCGCGCGCCTGTGGCAGGCCCGCCAGCGATAAGGCTGGCTTAGCCCTGAACCACGACGGCTAAGACACCGCCACGTTGAGCAGGCGCCGGGCCAGTGGGGCCAGCCGCCGTCCGTCCAGCCACACCGCGCGCAGCGACCTGGTCAGGCTGAGCTGCTCGGTCGGTACCGCGACCAGGCGGCCAGCGTCGAGGTCCTCAGCCACGGCCAGCGCGCTCAGCACCGCCGGGCCCTCGCCGCGCCGGGCGGCGGCCAGGATGGCCGCTGTCGAGCCCAGCTCCAGCCGCGAGTGCAGCCCGCCGTACCCGGCTAGCGCATCGGCCAGCACTTCGCGCGTGCCCGAGCCGGGCTCGCGCACGATGAGCTCGGCCGCGGCCAGTTCCGCCGGCCCGACCGGGGCCTGGCGCCGGGCCCACGGGTGGCCCGGGTGCACCACGACGACCAGATGATCGCTGCGCACCGGCACGGCCACCAGCCCGGCCGTGCCGGCCTCGTGGCCCTCCACGAAGCCGACATCGGCGTGCCCCGCACGGACCTGGGCCAGCACCGTCGCGGAGTTCGTCACCTCGACGGCCAGGATCACACCTGGTGATTCACGGTGCAGCGCGGCCAGCCAGCCGGGCAGCAGGTGCTCCGCCACGGTGAGCGACGCGGCTACCCGGAGCCGCGAGCTCTCCTCGGCCACCAGCGCCGCCACCTCGGCCATCATGACGTGCGTCTCGCTGAGCACCCGGCGGCCGAGCAACACCACCTGCTGACCCGCCGGGGTGAGGCGCACCCCGCCCGGGCCGCGCTGCAGCAGGGTCACGCCGAGCCTGCGCTCAAGCTGGCTCATCCGCATGCTGACCGCGGGCTGCGACATGCGGTGGCGGCTGGCGGCCCGGCCCAGGCTGCCCAGCTCGGCCACGGAGTCGAGCAGGTCCAGCGCGATCAGGTCCGGGGTGGCGGGCGGCAGCATGATCCCAGGCTAACCCCGCGGTTCCGGATCCCATAAGCGTGGCTTAGGGATGGCGGAGCTGGCTGGGTGCCGCAGATGCAGCCCGGGGCGCAGTGTGAAGACAACGGGAAACCGGAAACGACCCCGGACGGGGACAGGGCAATGACCGGATCAAGCCTCGCGCCCATCATCATCCCGGTCGTCGTGGCGCCCGCCCTCGCCATCTGGCTGGCCATGTGCTACTACGCCGGCCGCCATCCCCGCTGGAAGCCCGCGGGCCAGCAGCAGGCCAGCCAGCGCGAACTGGCCGGCACCCGGACGCCGCGGCCGGCGTACTGGGCCAGCCGCACGCCAGCGTCTCATGAACAGCCTGCAGTCTGGCGGGCCCGGGCGGCGGCGTGCCGGGTACGCAGCGCGTAGGCCGCCGCGGAGATGGTGAACATGACCCCGGTGACACCCAGCCAGCGCCACAGGTAGGGCCCGGTGGTCAGCCCGCTGGCCCGGTGCAGTTCCGGCTCTGACAAGCCCAGGATCATCGGGAAGAACGTCATCAGCAGCAGCAGTGAGAAGATCACCGGGATCCGCACGTAGTTGAGCAGCGGCGGCCAGGCGGGGACCGGGGGTTGCCCGGCGGCAGGCGGTGCCGTCCCGGCTGGTGCCGCCCCGCCCCGCACCGGCCCGGCCTGCACCGTCCCGGCAGACGTCCCCGTCCCGGCCGCCGGTGCGGCCGCAATCGGCCCGGTCACCGACGTCGTCCCCGCGGCCGACGGGGCCGGGGCCTCCGCTTCCGCTGGCCGGTAGGCCTCGAATGGACCGCGCGCGGCGGGCGGCGCCGCGGGCCGGCGGCCGTGCGAGCCACCCGGCAGCAGGTGGCGCAGCGACAGGTCGGCCAGCGAGTAGAGCGGGAACAGCAGCAGGTCGTGACCGATGATGGCGACCGCGAACCACAACGCGAAACCGGTCCACTGCCCAGCCACGATCACCGCCCGCACCGCGTAGCCGGCCAGCGCGAACGCCGCCAGCAGGGCCAGCAGGTGCAGCGGGCTGGCCCCGTACCAGCGGCGGACCCAGCCGGCCGCGGCCGTGGCCCGGCCGCCGTGGCCGGCCCGAACCGGCGACGAAGCCACCCTGCTCACCCCTGCTTCAGGAAAGTGATCTTGCTTACCCACTTGGTGTTATGCACTCCGGGGGCGTTCGGGATGATCGTCCGGGCCGGGTAGCCGTGGTCCCACGGCAGCACGTCCCCGTTCAGCGTGACCGCGAGCAGCGACTGCGGGTCATCCACCTGGCCCGCCGAGAGGGCCGCGGCGCGGAACGACCCGGCCTGCTGGATCGACTCCACCAGGGCGCCGGCCGGCTGGGGCCGCCCGGTCAGCCGGGCCAGGTCACTCAGCCGCACCCCGGTCCACCGCGCCGAGTACGACCAGCCCTCCACGCAGGCGATCGGCAGTTCCACCGCCTGCTGGGGCAGGCCGAGCAACTGCTCGCGGGTCAGCACGACAGTGCGTTCCCCGGCCAGGGTCAGCCGGTAGGCCGGGCCGACCTGCCGGGCGGTCAGGCCGATGGACGCGGCGGTCCGGTTGACCGGCAGGTAGCGCGGTGCGGTCGCGGACAGCCCGCGCGGCCCGAACAGCGAGGTGCGCCGGGCCAGCCCGCCGATCGACTGCCCGACGACCAGCCCGGCCAGGGTCAGCGACGCGCCGCCGACCCCGGCCAGCAGGCCGCGCCGGGAGATGGTCGGCGCAGCGGGCCGGGCGGCCCGCAGGCCGGCCTCATCCGGTTCCTCCGGCTGTGTCCCGGCCAGCGGGGTGCGCAGTTCCCGGCGCAGGCTGCGCGACCGCAGCCCGCGCACCATCCGCGGGAACTTCAGCGTCACGTGGATGACCAGCCCGGCGATGAACACCCAGGCCCCGTACAGGTGGGCGGTGTAGAACGAGAACGGGAAGACGTAGAAGTCCTGGATGTTCAGGATGCCGGTGGCGAATTCGAACAGCACCCCGCCGACCACCATGATCAGGCTGAGCCGCTCCAGGATCTGGGCCAGCGAGCGGACCGGGGGCCAGGCGAACAGCCGGGGCAGCACCGACCACAGCTTCATCAGCACCACGGGCAGCAGCGCCAGGCCGAGCGTGATGTGCACGCCCTGGTCCGCCCGGTACAGCCAGGACGGGTGAGTGGGCCAGGAGAACAGGTAGAAGTGCAGCAGGCCCGCGCCGGGGGTCGTGTCGTTGCCCGGCAGCAGCGGGTCGTAGGCGGCGTACGACAGCAGCCCGGTCACGGCCAGGATGGTCAGCCCGGGCAGCAGGACCACGGCCAGCACCGAGGTGAGCCACAGACCGCGGAGCGGGCTGCGCCAGGTGCCGGGCCGGAACGGGCCGGGCGGCGGATGGCCGGCCGGGTGCCGGGCGGCGTGCCGGGCCGTGTCCGCGGCGCGGCGGGCCAGGGCGGCCGCCCGGCGCCGTTCCGCCGCCGCCGAGGCGGCGAACGCGTGCCGCCTGCAGGCCATCCGCTGGCGGCGCGCCGCCCCGCGGATGCGGGCCGCGCGGCGCAGGCGGGCCGCGCGCTGCCCAGGTCCCCTGGTCCCGGCCATAACTCGACGGTAACCGCGATTACGCAGGTCAAAGCAGTCTGAGCACAGACGGTAATAACCTCGTAAGAGCCGGTAGCCGGCGGGCCGTCAGCCCGTCCGGCACCCGCCCGGCTGGCTGCGCATGGCCTCGGCCAGCCGGCGTAGCGCGGTGCCGAACGCCTCCTGCTCGGCGGCCGAGAAACCCTCGAACAGTCCCGCCATGGCTTCGAGCCGCGGGCCCAGCACCTGCTCGGCCTCACGCCGCCCGCGGGGGGTCAGCTCGACCAGGGTGGCCCGGCGGTCGGTCGGGTGCGGCTGGCGCTTGACCAGCTCCGCGTCCTCCAGCGCGTCCACCATGGCGGTCATGTTCCGCGGGCTGACCCCGAGCTGGTCCCCGAGGTTGCGCATGATCGTGGGGCCGTCGCAGTGCAGCGTCTGCAGCAGCCGGAGCCTGGTGTACGGCAGCCCGTCCCCGGTCCGCGCCTCGGTCCAGCGCAGGAACGCCGCGGCGAACCGGGCCGTCTCGGCGACCAGGGCCAGGCGGCCCTCGGCCTCGGGCAGGCCGTCCAGCGCCGGGACGGCGGCCAGCGGATCAGCGGCCAGGCAGCGCTCGCTGGCGGCCAGCTCCGCGGCCTGACCCGATTCCATCGTGCCAGGGTACCCGGGGTCATTCGCTAACACGATTATTACATTAGTGATAATATCGCGCATGAACCGTGTGGCTGGGCGGCTGGGCCGGGGCCGGGCGGCGGGCCGTGCACCAGGCGCTGGGAGCTGGGAACCGGGCATCCCGGCCCGGACCGGGAGCCATACGGTAGGAACATGCGCGCATGGGTGGTTCACCAGCCCGGGCCGATGGCCACGGGCCCACTGCAGCTCACCGAGCGGCCGGTCCCTGAGCCGGGTCCCGGTCAGCTGCTGCTCAAGATCCGGTGCTGCGGGGTGTGCCGCACCGACCTGCACCTGGCCGAGGGCGACCTGCCGCCCAAGCACCCGGACCTGACACCCGGCCACGAGGTGGTGGCCGAGGTGGTGGCGGCCGGCCCGGGCACAACCCGGTTCCAGCCCGGCGACCGGGCCGGCGCGGCGTGGCTGGGCGGCACCGACGGGTCGTGCAAGTTCTGCCGCCGTGGCCAGGAGAACCTGTGCCCGGCCTCGGTCTACACCGGCTGGGACTTCCCCGGCGGCTACGCCGAGTACATGCTGGCCGCGGAGGCGTTCGCACACCGGCTCCCGGACGGGTTCAGCGACGCCGAACTGGCCCCGCTGCTGTGCGCCGGCATCATCGGCTACCGCGCCCTGCGCCGGGCCGCGGTGCCACCCGGCGGCACGCTCGGCATCTGGGGCTTCGGCGGCTCGGCCCACCTGGCCGCCCAGGTCGCGATCGCCGAGGGCGCCGCCGTGCACGTGTTCACCCGCGGCGAGGCGGCCCGCGAGCTGGCCCGGTCGCTGGGCGCCGCGTCGGTGCAGGACTCGTTCGACCCGCCGCCGGCCAAGCTGGACTCGGCCATCCTGTTCGCCCCGGTGGGCACCCTGGTCCCGCCCGCGCTGGCCGCGCTGGACCGGGGCGGCACGCTGTCCATCGCCGGCATCTACCTGACCGACATCCCGCCGCTGAACTACGACCAGCACCTGTTCCAGGAGCGCCAGCTGCGCAGCGTCACGTCGAACACCCGGAACGACGCGACCGAGTTCCTCACCATCGCCGAGCGGATCAGGATCAAGGTGACCACCACCCCGTACCGGTTCGACCAGGCTCAGCAGGCCCTGACCGACCTGGCTGAAGAACGCGTGCACGGCGCGGCCGTGCTGTCCATGCCATGACCGGGCTGCAGGCCGGCCAGCGGCGGGCCCGCGAGCTGCTCAGCCGCGTCCCGCTCATCGACGGGCACAACGACCTGCCCTGGGCGCTGCGCTACTTCGGGGCCATGGACCTGGACCAGGTGAACCTGGCCGGGCCGGTCAGCCGCACGCACACCGACCTGCCGCGGATGTCCGCAGGCGGGCTGGGCGGCCAGTTCTGGTCGGTGTACGTGCCAGCCAGCCTGGCCGGGGACGCCGCGGTGGCCACCACGCTGGAGCAGATCGACCTGGTGCACCGGATGGTCCGGCGCTACCCGGACCGGCTGGAGCTGGCCCTCACCGCGGCCGACGTGCAGCGGATCTTCGCGGCCGGGCGGGTGGCCGCACTGATCGGCGCCGAGGGCGGGCACTCCATTGCGTCCTCGATGGGTGTGCTGCGCTGCCTCTACGCGCTCGGGGTCCGCTACCTCACCCTGACCCACAACAACAACGTGCCGTGGGCCGACTCGGCCACCGACGAGCCGCGGGCGGGCGGGCTGACCGAGTTCGGCCGGGCGGTGGTCGGCGAGATGCAGCGGCTCGGCATGCTGGTCGACCTGTCGCACGTCTCGCCGGGCACGATGCGCGACGCCCTGGAGGTGGCCGCGGCGCCGGTCATGTTCTCCCACTCCAGCGCCCGCGCGCTGTGCGGCCACCCGCGCAACGTGCCCGATGACGTGCTGGCCCGGCTGCCCGGCAACGGCGGGCTGTGCATGGTCACCTTCGTGCCGGACTTCGTCTCGCCGGAGTGCGCCGCCTGGGCCGGCCGACTGACCGCGGACATCCGCGAGCGGGGGCTGGACCCGCGGGATATCGACACCAGGGAGCAGATGGGCGAGGACCGCGCCGCGGCTGACCCCCGTCCCACGGCCACGCTGGCACATGTCGCGGACCATGTCGAGCACGTCCGCGAGGTGGCCGGGATCGAGCACGTCGGGCTGGGCGGGGACATGGACGGTACGTTCCAGCTGCCGGCCGGCCTGGCCGACGTGTCCTGCTACCCGGCGCTGTTCGCCGAGCTGCTCAGCCGGGGCTGGACCGAGGACGACTGCGCCCGGCTGGCGGGCGGCAACCTGCTCCGGGTGCTGCGCGGGGCCGAGGACGCGGCCCGCGCGCTGGCCCAGCGCCGGCCGCCGAGCACAGCCCGGATCGAGGAACTGGACGCCGGCTGAGCCGGCCGCCGGAGGATCAGCCCAGCCCGGAGGATCAGCCCCCCAGCCCGGAGAACAGGTCCACCAGCGCGGCAGCGCCCTGGCCGCCGGGGTCCTTCTGCGGGTTGTAGCAGGCCAGCGACACCCCGGCCAGCGCCGGGCTGGCCAGCAGCGGCCAGATCAGCTCGCCCAGCTCGGCCAGGGTCAGCCCGCCGGGCATCAGGTAGTCGGTGGCCGGGAAGGCCAGCTCGTCCAGCACGTCCACGTCGAGGTGCACCCAGTACCGCCCGGCCGCCGCGCTGAGCTGGTCACGGGCCGCCCGGCCGGCCCCGGCCAGCCCCCGGTCCCGCAGGATGGCCGGGCTGAGCTCGCCATCCAGTCCGGCTTCCTCCGGCATAACGCTCCCATACCCGGCTGCCTCGTCGCGGTCCCTGGGGCCCAGCAGCACGAGCTGCGGCCGGGTGACCAGGGGCGCGCCGATCAACGCGGACCAGGCGGCCGGCCCGCGGCCGGTGATCACCGACAGGCCCATGTCGGCGGGCTCGCCGGTATCCGAGGTCTGGCCGTCGTAGAGATCGAGGTGGCCGTCGAGGTAGCCGAGCCCAACCTGGCCCAGGACGTCCCGGGCGCCGCTGAGCGCGCCGGGCAGCAGCGTGCAGCAGCCGCCGAGCAGGAACGGCAGCTGGCCGGCCGCCACCTGGTCCCGGACGTGGGCCCGGACCGCCTGGGTGGTGGCCAGCACGGACGGCCAGCCCAGCACGCCGGTGGCCGGGTCGCGGTCCCGGCCGACCAGCCGGACGCCGAGATCACCGCCGTCGGCCGCACCGGCCGCCGCGGGCAGCCCGGCCTGGCGCAGGGCGGCCGGGGACAGCTCGGTGCCGAACCGCGGGCTGCCCGCGGCCGCCGCGCTGACACAGTCGATGGGTACCCCAGTGGTGACGACCGGCCGTGCCGCGGCTCTCGCGTTCATCAGCTGAAGTGGGTGCGGGGGCGGGGCTGCCGCTCGCCGTCCAGGAAGACGTCCACCTTCTCGTCGTAGAAGCAGGCCAGGCCGGCGACCTTCTGGCCTTCCGGCAGCGGGGTGCGGTAGATCCACACGATGTCCTGGTGCAGGCTGGTGCCGGTGTCCACCGACCAGTAGGCGGCGGTGCCCTTGTACGGGCAGTGCGACTGGCTGGCCGACGGGCGGAGCAGGTCCATCCGGACGTCGGTCAGCGGCACGTAGTAGCGCGGCGGCAGGCCGGTCTCGAACAGGATGCGCGGCTGCCGGGAATCGGCCACCGTCACCCCGTCCACCTCGACCCGGACGTGCCGGGAGCTGGGCAGGATGTCCACCCGGGTGTACGGGTCCCGCGGGTGGGTGTAGACCGGCTCGTCCTCCTCGAACCATTCCGTCATGCTGTCCCAGTCCAGCCGGACCAGCGTGCGCAGCTCGTCGAGCGGCGAGTCCGGGTAGCGTTTGGCGGCCCGCGCCGCGGTCGCCCCGGGCAGCACCACGTCGCAGATCTCCGCGTCACCGCGGCTCGGCGAGTGCTCGGTCTGCCCGGTGGGGGCCAGCTTGGCCCGCACGTCGGCGGCCGGGAAGTAGTAGGCCGGGAAGTACGGCCATTCCCAGACCAGCGCCGGCTGCCTGGTGTCCGCGACCAGCTCGCCGCCCAGGTACGCGCGCACCCGCTTGCGCCCGGTTTCGACCCGGACCCGGCCCGCGGACTTGGCCATTGCGCACCTCCTGCTGTAACGCACGTCATGGTGCTGACAGTCGCACCGGGACAGTAGCGTCAATGTATGCGACTCGGTGTCCTGGACGTGGGCTCGAATACCGTGCACTTCCTGGTCGTCGACGCGCACCGCGGTGCGCGGCCGACCCCGGTTTACTCACACAAGGCCGAGCTCCGGCTCGGCGATCTCCTGGAAGACGGCAGCCGGCTGTCCGACGACGGTGCCGGGCAGTTGCGCGCGTTTGTCCGCGAGGCGCTGCTGATCGCCGAGGACAAGGGCGTGGAGGACCTGCTGGCGTTCGCCACGTCGGCGGTCCGGGAGGCGGCCAACGCCGATGAGGTGCTCAGTGAGATCCGGGACGATACCGGCGCGCACATCCAGGTGCTGTCCGGGCGGGACGAGGCCCGGCTGACGTTTCTGGCTGTCCGCCGCTGGTTCGGCTGGTCCTCGGGCAAGGTGCTGATGCTGGACATCGGCGGCGGCTCGCTGGAAATCGCCGGCGGGGTGGACGAGGAGCCGGACGTGGCTATCTCGCTGCCGCTCGGGGCCAGCCGGCTCACCCGGGACTGGTTCACCAGCGACCCGCCTTCCGCGGACGAAGTGCGCAAGCTCCGCAAGTACGTGCGGGCCGAGATCGGCCGCGACGCCGGGCAGGTGATGCGGGATGGCCAGCCAGACCGCGCGGTGGCCACGTCGAAGACGTTCCGGCAGCTGGCCCGGATCTCCGGGGCCGCGCCGTCCAGCGAGGGGTTCTACGTCCGGCGCCGGCTGAGCCACGCCGACCTGACCAAGCTGGCCGAGAAGCTGCCGCTGATGACCGCGGACGAGCGGGTGCAGCTGCCCGGGGTGTCCCGGGGCCGGGCGCCGCAGCTGGCCGCGGGGGCGGTCGTGGCCGATGGGGCGATGGACCTGTTCGGGCTGGAGGAACTGTTCATCTGCCCGTGGGCGCTGCGGGAAGGCGTCATCCTGCGGCGGCTGGACGCGCTGGCCGGGGCGTAGCCCGGCGCGGACGGGCCGCCCGCACGGCGCGTTTTCATCGGCGTGAGTTGTGCCCCGCCCGGGGCTCGCCGCGCCATCACCCGCCGTTTGCCTGCGATGATGCCGGTGTCCGGGCCAGGACCGCCCCCCGGGGCGGCCCCCTGGTGGCGCCGCCCAACCCCCGGGCTGGGCCTGTGCGGTGCATTTTTCCCATATACGTGGATGTTCGCACCACATTGCGGCGGCCGCGGGTTCCTGGCCGTCACCTGAGTCACTTCAGTCCCGGCAATCGCAGGCAAACAGCGTACTAATCACTTGCGAGGCCCCGTGGGGCACAAACTCGCGCTCATGAGCTGAGCTATTCGGTGCTGCGGTCCGGGTCGGCGGAACGGGCCGGGGTGGTGCCGGTGCGGATGGTCTTGGGCGCCGGGCGGGCGGGCTCGTCCGGGCGGCTGGCGGGGCTGGCCGCGGCGGCGGGCGGCTCGCCCGGGGCCGGGCTGCCGCGATGGCTGGGCGTGCGGGCCGGGCCGGCGTTCCCGGGCGCTGGGGACGTGCCGCCGTTGGTAACGGGCTGAGCCGGGCGGGCCGGGGCCGCCGGGGCGTGCCGGCCCTCAGGCAGCGGGGCCTGCCGGGCGCCCGGGGTGCTGGCGCCGTTACCGCCGCCGGACACGGCGCTGGCCACCGACCGGGCGACCTCTTCCTCCAGCGAGCCGCGGGCGGCTTCGCCGGCGACCAGGTTGGTCACCACGTCGCGGACCTCGGTGAGACGGCGGACCGTCTCGGTGTGCCGGGCCACCAGCAGGTTCAGCCGGCGCTCGGCGCCGTCGTGGATGGCAGTGGCCCGGGCGGTCGCCTCGTCCAGCATCTGCTTGGCCTGTGCCTGGGCCGCTGCGACCGCGTTCTCCGACTTCTTCTGCGCGTCGCTGATCGTCCGCTCCGCCTCGCTGCGGGCTGAGCTGCGGGCTTTCTCGGCGTCGGACCGCGCGGTGGCAATGGTGTTCTCGGCCTGCTCCTGCGCGGCGGCCAGCATCCGCTCGGTCTGTTCCCGCGCCTCGGCCTTCTGCCGGTCGATCTCCTGCTTGGCGTCGCCCCGCTGCTTGGTGATGTCGTCCAGGGCGCGCGCCTTCTGCGCCCTGGCCTCGTCGTCGGCGAGCTTGAGGATCTGCGCCATCCGCTCGCTCAGTTCCTGGTGCGCGGGCTTGTCTTCCAGTTCCCGCTGCCGGGCCGTGACTACCTCGGACCGGAGCCGCTCGACCTCATCCAGGGCGCGGGACAGCCGCTCCTCGTAGTCGCGCTTCTCGCTGCGGGCCCGGGCCACGAATTCGTTGACCTGGCGCCGGCTGTAGCCGCGCATCTGAACTTCGAACGCGTCCTCGGAGTCGAGGTCAGGGATAAGGTCGCTGTGCTCAGTCATAAGGAGTCACCCGTCAGGTGGGTCAAGCCAGGCTACTACCCGGCCGGGCGCCGCGGCGCAGGCGGGGCTTGCCTGAGAGGGCAGCAGGAAGTTCGCGAGGCAGATCTGGAACAACAGGGGTGGACGGGCAAGACTCTTGTCCGTAAGTCCCTCGCGCGCAACCGAAACGAACGAGTATCCCGTTTTGCCGGGATTACTGGCCCCCCGGCCGGAGGAGGAGATGCTGATGGCCCGCCTCGGCGCGCTTGGTGACCGGGTCCCGGACATCCACCCGGAGGCGTGGATCGCGCCCGGCGCCGTCATCGTGGGCCGGGTGACGGTGCGGCGGTCGGCCAGTGTCTGGTACGGGTCGGTGCTGCGCGCCGATGACGACGAGATCGTGGTCGGTGCCGGGTGCAACATCCAGGACCAGTGCTGCCTGCACGTGGACCCGGGCGAGCCGGTGGTGCTGGGCGAGCGGGTCAGCCTGGGTCACCGGGCCACGGTGCATGGCGCGCAGGTGGACGACGGCGCGCTGATCGGCATCGGGGCGATCGTGCTCGGCCGGGCCAGGATCGGGGCGGGCACGCTGGTGGCGGCGGGCACCGTGATCCGGCCGGGCCAGCAGGTCCCGGCCGGCGTCCTGGTGGCCGGGGTGCCCGGCCGGGTGGTCCGGGACCTGACCGACGCGGACCGGGCTACGTTCGCCAGCACCGCGGAGCGTTACGTGGCCCGCGCGGCGGTGCACCGGGCGGCGGACTGGCGGGACCTTTCCGGCCATTCCGGGTGAGCCGGATGTCCCGGCCATCCGGCCGGGACATGGCATCTCGTGAGTCACTTGCGTGGCATCAGCCGGATGAGTGCAATATCGTACCGGCCGACTCAGCGTCCCCAGCTTCTTGGAATTGTTACTGGGGTTTTGGGTAAAATCCCACTTGAGGGTGGTCCAGAAATGACCCTGATGGGTCATGCGGGGGCATAGGGCCGCGTCGTAGCCTTGTGGTCAGGCTTCCGCGGAGCAGCTTGATGATGGAGGTGGGCGCGGTGCGCGAGCATCTCGATTTCCGCGTCCCCGACCGCGTTGCGCTGGATGAGATCGAACTGTACGCCGAGGTACTCAGCGCGGTGGCCGTGTGCGACCGGCCGCTGACCGCGGCGGAACTCGATGAAGTTCTGGGTATCTCCGCGGTGGCCCGCACGGCCGACTGACCCAGCCCGCCGGCGGTCAGGGGTGGCGGTACATGACGTCGGTGTGCCAGTGCGCAAACCCGAGTGACTCATAGAGCCGGATCGCCGCGGTGTTCGCCTCGTCCACGTACAGCATGACCCCGGCCAGCCTACGGGACCGCAGATAGCGCAGCCCCTCCAGGGTGAGCGCGCGGCCCAGCCCGGATCCACGCTCGCCGGGGTCCACCCCGACCACGTACACCTCGCCGGTGGCCTGGCTGGCCGGCGGGGAACTGCCCGGCCGCGCCTCGTGGATCTTGGTCCAGTGGAACCCGGCCAGCTGGCCGGAGCGCTCGGCCAGGAAGAAGCCGGCCGGGTCGAACCATGGCTCCCGTTCCCGTACCGTCAGGTCGGCCAGCGTCCACGCGCCCTGCTCCGGGTGGCTGGCAAAAGCCGCGTGGTTGAGTTCCAGCCAGGCCTGCTCGTCCTGGCCGGGCCGGAACGTGCGCAGCGTGACGCCGTCCGGGAAGCGCGGCGGGTCCAGCGCGGCGTCCAGGGAGCGGCGCATGGTCCACAGCGCGCGGGCCCGCTCGAACCCGGCCCGGCCGGCCAGTGCGCGGGCCGCGGGCAGGTCGCCGTGGGCCCAGAGGCGGAGCGGGCGCGGCGCCGCCTCGGCCAGCGCGGCCCGGGCCAGCGCCAGGCCCAGGCCCTGGCGCCGGTGCGCCGGGTGGATGACCAGTTCGCCGCTCGGGTCCCCGGCCGGGCCCGTGCGGTCCAGGTGCGCGTATCCAGCCAGTGCACCGCCGCTGCGCAGCAGCAGGTCGCGAGCCTGCGGATCACCGCCGTAGCGGACGTGCAGCAGGGCGTGCTCCGACAGCGGGCTGACCGAGTCGGTGACACGGGCCGCGCTGACCAGGTCCAGCACCGCGGCAGTGGCCGGTTCCGGCAGCGGCCCGGTGACTTCGATGTCTGGTGTCATCGCCGCCGCTCGGCCGTCGCCTTCCCAGGCCGGGCCGCGGGCTGGCGGCCGGCCTGCGGGGCGTCCGCCTCGGTGGCGGGCTCGCTGCCCGGGGCGCGGGCCGGCCGACCCCCCCGGGGGTCATCACTGTTCTTGGCCGGCACGAAGCGGTACCCGACGTTGCGCACCGTGCCGATCAGCGCCTCGTGCTCGGCGCCCAGCTTGGCGCGCAGCCGGCGGACGTGCACGTCCACCGTGCGGGTGCCGCCGAAGTAGTCGTAGCCCCAGACCTCCTGGAGCAGATGGGCCCGGGTGAATACCCGCCCGGGGTGCTGGGCCAGGAACTTCAGCAGCTCGAATTCCTTGAACGTCAGGTCCAGGGCCCGGGCCCGGAGCCGCGCCGTGTAGGTGGCCTCGTCGATGGCCAGGTCGCCGGACCGGATCTCGTCCGGGGCGGCCGGGGCCAGGCTGGCCTTGCGGCCGGTGGCCAGCCGCAGCCTGGCTTCCACCTCGGCCGGGCCGGCCGTGTGCAGGACCACGTCGTCGGCGCCCCACTCGGCGGTGACCGCGGCCAGGCCACCTTCGGTCACCACGGCCAGCACGGGCGCGTCCAGGCCGGCCGTGCGCAGCAGCACGCACAGGCTCCTGGCCTGGGCCAGGTCGCGCCGGGCGTCGACCAGGATGGCGTCCGGGAGCGGCGCGTCGTGCAGCGCGGGCAGTTCGGCCGGCCCGACGCGTACGGTATGCAGGAGCAGGCCGAGCGATGGCAGTATCTCCGGGGCGGGCTCCAGGGTTCCGGTGAGCAGCAGCAGATCACTCACGTGCTGCCACCTCCGCCCTGTGCTCTCCGGTAGGGAGGAAAATACCCATCGATGGACACAAGGACCCGCCGGCGGCACTGCCCGGATCCGATGTAAGCGAGGATAGCGGACATGGCCACAGTGACGATCCGCTACTGGGCCGCGGCGAAGCAGGCGGCCGGGGTCGCCGAGGAGAGGATCAGCGCGGACACCCTGGGTGACGCGCTCACCGCGGCGCTGGCCGGGCGGGACGGGGCGGTCGGCCTGCGGGCCGTGCTGGCCCGGTCATCCTTCCTGGTTGATGGGGCCCCGGTGGGCAGCCGGGCACCGGATTCCGTGTTGCTGGCCGAGTCGGCCGTGGTCGAGGTGCTGCCCCCGTTCGCCGGTGGCTGAGCCCCGGGCGGGTGAAACCGCGCGAAAACATGCTGGCACCGGTGAACCGGGGAGGCGGGGCAGCCGTTCCCCGGGTGTGGCACACCACCGGGGCATCCAGGGGCCTGAGCCCAGGGGAGGGGCTTGTGACGAAGACCTCGTTCGCGCGCTGTACGCGGAGCATGCGGCTCCGCTGCTGCGTTATGCGCTCCGGCTGACTAGCGGCGACCGGCAACGGGCGGAAGATATCGTGCAGGAGACGCTGCTCCGGGCCTGGCGGCACCCCGAGGCTATCGCCGAGCGGCCAGCCCGGCCCTGGCTGTTCGCGGTGGCGAGAAACCTCGCGGTGGACTCGCACCGGGCGCGCAATGCCCGGCCGCGCGAGGTTGGCGAGGCAGCGCTCGAACTGGTACCCGTTGCCGACGAGGCGGATCGCGTGCTCGAATCGTGGGCGGTGGCCGACGCTTTGCGTGACCTTCGGCCAGAGCACCGGCAGGTGCTGGTGCAGACGTACTACCTCGGCCGTTCCGTGGCCGAAGCCGCCGCCGAACTGGGTATCCCGGGCGGCACCGTGAAATCACGCACGTTCTACGCGCTCAAGGCGCTCAAACTGGCGCTCGAGGAACGGGGGCTCGCGCCATGACCGGCCCGGCGGACTGCCGCGAAGTCCGGCACGCCCTGGGGGTGTACGTGCTGGGCGCGATCGAGCCTGCTGAGCGCGCCGTGGTGGACAGCCACCTGAGCACGTGCCAGGAGTGCCGCGAGGAACTGGCCGGCCTGGCCGGGCTGCCGGCCCTGCTGCGCCGGATCCCGGTCGGCGAGGCTCAGCAGCTGGCCGACGAGCCGGACGGCGAGCTGGCCGACGACATGCGTTCGGACCGGCTGCTGGACTCGCTGCTGGCCCGCACCTCGCGGACCCGGCAGACCCGGCGCTGGCGTGGCCTGGCCGCCGCCGCGGCGGTGGTCGTGCTCGCGGGCGCGGCCGGGGCCGCGACGTGGAGCGCGCTCAACCCGCCCGCGACCGCGCCGGTGGCCAGCACGCAGTTCAAGTCGGTCACGGCCAGCGACCCGGTGACCCACGTCTCGGCCACGGTCCGGTACACGGCCAAGGACTGGGGCACCGCCCTGGACACCAAGGTGCACGGGCTGCCAGAGAACGTGCGCTGCTCCCTGCTGGTCACCGACACGGCGGGCCGCACCGTGGTGGCCGGGAGCTGGACGACCAGTTACGACGAGGGCACCACGTGGTACCCAGGCGCGTCGTCGGTACCGCTGGACAGCGTGCGCAGCTTCCAGATCACCTCGGGTGGCCGGGTCCTGATCACCGTCCCGGTGCACTAGGCCGGGAATGGGACCGGCCAGTGGCACGCTGTACTCCGCGTGATAGCCGGGATCCTGGTCTGTGTGGTGGTGCTCGCGGCCGCGTCGGTCGTCGGCCTGGCCCGGCGCCGCCGGGACGGGAAGCTCACCCAGCCCCGGCCGGTGCGGCTCACCCCCGCTCAGCTGGGCCAGCCGCTGGGCGGCCGGGCCACGCTGCTCCAGTTCTCGTCCGAGCTGTGCGCCCCGTGCCGGGCCACCCGGCAGGTGCTGGGTGAGGTGGCCCGCGGCCTGGACGGCGTCACGCACGTGGAAGTGGACGCCGCGGAGCGGCTGGACCTGGTCCGGCTGCTGGACGTGCGGCGTACACCGACCGTGTTCGTGCTCGGCCCGGACGGCCGGGTCACCCGGCGGGGCAGCGGTGCGGTGCGCAAGGACGAGGTGCTGGCCGCTCTCGGCGCGGCCGGATGAGGGACAATACCTACCTATCGGATGGGAAGTGACAGGGTTGCCACCTGGGCATACCATCGGGGGCGTGCTATCCCAGGCCGTCCCGGATGACCGGGCAGGCGGCGGCCGGCCGCGTCCGCTGCTGACCCGGCGGCGGGTCGTCGACTACTGTCACGTCGCCGCCGCATTGTGTCCGGGCCCGCCGTGCCCGTAGCCGGCTGGCTGAGCCCAGCATGAGCAGTGACGCACGCCGTCACCCGGGCACCAGCGGGTCCCGCTAGTCCACATCAAGGGTGAGGTGCTGCTCGTGAACGTCGATCCCCGGGGCCAGCGCTTCAATGCCGCGCTGACCGTGATCGTGCTGGCCATCGTCCTGGTCACCGGCAGCGTCTGGCTGCTGGCCGCCCAGGCCCTAGTGTTCGGCATCGGCGCCGTGTCCGGGCTGCGCTACTCGCCCTACGGCTTCCTTTACCGGTGGCTGGTCCGGCCCCGGCTGGGACCGCCCGCCGAGCTGGAGGCCGAGGCGCTGCCGCGGTTCGCGCAGGGAGTGGGCCTGGCCTTCGCCATCATCGGGGTGATCGGGTACGCGGCTGGCGTCGCCCCGCTGGGCATGGCCGCCACGGCGGCCGCGCTCGCCGCCGCGTTCCTCAACGCAGCGTTCGGCTTCTGCCTGGGCTGCGAGATGTACGTGCTTATCCAGCGAGTCCGGCGGCCGCGGCCGCAGACGGCCACGCCGGACTCTGACAAGGAGGTTGCTGCATGAGCCGCTCTGACGTCCTGGTGGACGCAGACTGGGTGGAGGCCCACGAGGGCGATCCGGGGGTGGTCCTGGTCGAGGTGGACGAGGACACCAGCGCCTACGACACCGGGCACATCCCCGCTGCCATCAAGATCGACTGGAAGAAGGACCTGCAGGACCCCGTCCGCCGGGACTTCGTGGACCGGGCCGGTTTCGAGGCGCTGCTGTCTGGGCGCGGGATTTCCAACGACGACACGGTCGTCCTGTACGGCGGGAACAACAACTGGTTCGCCGCCTACGCATACTGGTACTTCCGGCTGTACGGGCACCAGAACGTGAAGCTGCTCGACGGCGGCCGCAAGAAGTGGGAACTCGACTCCCGCGAGCTGGTCAAGGACGTGCCCGAGCGGCCCGCCACCAAGTACGTGGCCACCGAGCAGGATTCCGCCATCCGGGCCCTGCGTGATGAGGTGCTGGCGTCGATCGGCAAGCGCAACCTGGTCGACGTGCGGTCGCCCGACGAGTTCGCCGGCCGCCTGCTGGCCCCGGCCCACCTGCCCCAGGAGCAGGCCCAGCGGGCCGGGCACATCCCGACCGCGAAGAACGTGCCCTGGTCCAAGGCGGCCGACGACGACGGGACGTTCAAGCCTGACGACGAGCTGCGCGCGCTGTACCGCGACGAGGCCGGGGTGGACTTCAGCAAGGACACCATCGCCTACTGCCGGATCGGCGAGCGGTCCGCGCACACCTGGTTCGTCCTGCACGAACTGCTCGGGCAGCCGAACGTGAAGAACTACGACGGCTCCTGGACCGAGTACGGCTCGCTGGTGGGCGTGCCGATCGAGCTGGGTGATGGCCAGTGACCGGGGCGCCGGGCAGCGACGGCTGCGGCGCCCCGGCCGGGGGCGTGGCGCGGCCGGCCGATGCCGGTCACCAGGCGGTCGTCGAGGGCCACGTGACCAGGGCCGGAACCGCCGTGCAGACCGGGTACGCCCGGCTGCTCAACGACGGCGGCGAGTTCGTGGCCGAGGTGCCGCTGGGCGCGGACGGCGGGTTCCGCTTCTTCGCTGCGCCCGGCACCTGGACGGTGCGGGTGCTGGCCCCCGGCGGGGTGCGGTCCGACCAGACGGTGACCGCCGGGTACGGCCAGATCACCGCGGTCGAGGTCAGCGTCTGAGGGACCGGGCTGACCGCCGGGGCGGGGACTTTGGTCCCCCCCCGGTTCCGCGTCAGCTCCGTCGCCAACCAGGGCGGTCAGCTCCGGGAAGCCGTCCGCTCCCCTTCTTGTTCATCTGCTTGTCAGGTTTCTCTTGCCTAGTCGTTCACCTGCGCGTCACCTGCGCTCCTTATCAATGGGGTGGCCACGTGGGTGTATTGGCAGACCCAAGGCCATCGCGGTCAGCGACTAGGACGGGCTTCACCAGTGTTTCTCCAGCCTGATCCGGCAGAACCATGGCTGCTTCAGCCATGGGATCGGCCATGGCTGCGCGGCTGCGGCCGGTTCGCGGAACCCGGGCGAAGCGCAGAATGAGCGAATCACGCGCAGGCCAGCACACCCGGACGATCGACGCAGGCCCCTCGCTGTCGGCCCACGTGCTGGCCGACCGGATGGCGGCGGCACTGCTGCACCACGAGCCCGGCTGGCGGCTGCCCCGGCACACCGCGCTGGCCCGCCGGTACAACGTCACGCCGGCCGAGGTCGACGCGGCCATCGGCCTGCTCGTGCAGCGTCACCTGCTCTCCCGGCTGCCCGACGGCCAGGTCTTCCGGGCCAGCCCGGCCGAGTACCGGCTCACGCTGGAGGGCCTGCCCGGGCTCCTCACCCACGTGGACCCGATGGGCGGCGAGCTGGTGTGCAAGAGCCGCAACGTCGCCCGGCGGCGCGCCGCGGAGGATATCGCCCGGGTGCTGGGCACGCCGCCCGGGAAGGAGCTGCTGACCGTCCGCTGCCTGTGGACGGTGGGTGGCGAGCCCGCGGCCTACTCGGCCGGCTACCTGCCACCGGAAATGGAAGGCCTGGCCAGCGAGCTGGCCGCGGCCGCCGCCCCGGCCGGGCTGGGCACGCGGCACAGCCGTCCCCGGGCGTTCCAGATCGACTTCCAGGCCCCCGCCCCGTCCGTCGCCCGCACCCTGCGGCTGTCCGCCGGTGAGCCCGCCGCCGCGGTCACCGTCCGGTTCGAGGACAGCACGCAGCCCGGAGTGAGTGCGCTGACCGTGACCGTGCTGCGGGCCGAGCTGTTCCGCATCGTGGTCGAGTCCCCGGACAGCCCGGCTCTGGCGCTGAGCCAGGACGGCCCGCCGGGCGGCTGGACACACGCCGTGGAAGGCTGCCAGCCTTGACCGCGGATGCCCGCCCCGACCCTGCCCGTCCGTGCAGGCCAGGGGCAGACGCAGGAGGCCCCGGCCATGGTTGAGCATCGGCAGGAGTTCCAGCGCGAGCTGGACGCCATCGAAGGTAAAGTCATCGAGCTGTTCGCCATGGTGGCCGAGGATCTGCCCCGGGCCACCGAGGCGCTGCTGACCGGCAACCAGGACACGCTCCGCGCGCTGACCGAACGTGAGCAGATGGTGGACGCCCTCTACCCGGAGATCGAGGGTCTCGTCAACCGGGAGATCGTGCTGCAGGCACCGGTCGCCTCCGACCTGCGCTACCTGCTCTCGGTGCTGCGCATCGTGCCCGAACTGGAGCGCTCGCACGACCTTCTCATCGACATCGCCCACCGGGCCAACCACATTCTCAGCGCCGACCTCTCGCCCCGCAGCCGGGGGCTGGTCGAGGCGATGGGGTATCTGGTGACTGATATGTGGCGCGCGGCGGTGGACTCGTGGTACCAGCGGGACCGTACCGCCGCGGCGGCGCTGCAGGGCCGGGACGAAGAGATGGACGAGCTGCACGCCAGCTTCATCGCCGAACTCGCGTCCGGGCAGATGGCCCTGCCGGTGACGATGGAGATGACGCTGGTGGCCCGGTCCTATGAGCGGCTGGCCGCGCACGCGGTCAACATCGCCCGCCGGGTGATCTACCTGGCCGGGCACCAGGCGCCGGACTAGCTCCCGGCAGCAGGCACTTTCACCTTGCGTCTCCGCAGTGTTCACCGTCTGGTTCTAATCTCGTAACTCGTCCGTACGCGCGGAGCGGCAGACTCGCCCAGGTTGTCAGGTCAGGCGGGCTTACGCGCTGACCCCGGGTGCCTGGTGCCCCTTGCACCCAAGTAATCGACTATGTAATACCGGTAGAATGGGGTATCTCAGATGCAAAGTCGGCGCATCCAGCGCGCAGCGACTGTGGGGGCCGCCGCCGCCCTGGCGGCCTTCGTGGCCGCCTGTGGCTCCTCGGGCGGCAGCTCGTCCAGCTCCTCTTCCTCATCGAGCAGCTCGGCCAAGCTCACTGGCACGCTCAACGCGAGCGGTTCGACGTTCCAGCTGCCGTTCCAGCAGGCCGCCATCCAGGCGTTCAAGACCGTCCAGCCGAGCATGACGGTCAACTACGGCGGCGGCGGCTCCGGCAAGGGCCGGTCCGACCTGGCCTCCGGGGTGGTCCAGTTCGCCGGCTCGGACTCGCCGATCCCGTCCGATGAGATCGCGAACTTCAAGGGCAAGAAGGTGCTGTACTTCCCGGTCTTCCTGGGCCCGATCACGATGTCGTACAACCTGGCCGGGATCAAGAACCTGAAGCTGACCCCGACGGTGATCGCGGACATCTTCCAGGCCAAGATCACGAAGTGGAACGACCCGGCCATCGCGTCGCTCAACCCGGGTGTCAAGCTGCCCAGCGAGTCGATCAGCCTGGCCGTCCGCTCGGACTCCTCGGGCACCACGGCCAACTTCTCGCTGTTCCTGGTGACGTCCGAGCCCAAGCTCTGGAAGCTCGGCACCAGCTCGACCATCAACTGGCCGTCCGGGGCGCACGCCGGCAACGGCAACGGCGGGGTGGCCCAGATCATCAAGTCCACCCCGGGCGCCATCGGCTACGTGGACTACGCGGACGCCAAGGCGTCCGGGCTCAGCTACGCGTCGGTGCAGAACTCCTCGGGGGCGTACATCGCGCCGTCGCCGGCGTCGGCGTCCGCGGCCGGGAGCACGGTGACCCTCAAGCCGGACCTCACGTTCGCCGCCGCCTGGCAGTCAGGCGCGAGCGCGTACCCGATCACGTACCAGTCGTGGGACCTGGTGTACCAGAAGCAGTCCAGCTCGAACACGGCCAAGATGCTCCAGGCGTACATCGGCTACCTGATCGGTGACGGCCAGAAGCTGCTGAGCACGCTCGGCTACGCGCCGCTGCCGGCCAACATCGACTCGAAGGCCAAGGCACAGCTGAGCCAGATCGGATCGTAGTGAGCGCAGTAACGCAGGCCGATCAGGCCGCCCCGGGCGCTGTCCCGGCCGGCGGCCTGATCGGCCATCGTGGCCTGGCCGACCGCGGTTTCCAGTGGCTCGCGCTGGCCGCCGGCCTGCTGGTGCTGATCATCCTGCTGCTGATCGCGGTGACCACCACTGAGCAGGCCTCGTCCTGGTTCAGTACCGAGGGAACCAAGATCTTCGGCACCGTCTGGGACCCGTCGGCCAACAAGTTCGGCGCGACGCCATTCCTCTACGGCACAGCCGTCACCGGCATCATCGCGCTGGTCATGGCCGTGCCGGTCAGCGTGGCCATCGCGCTGCTGCTGACCGAGGTAGTGCCCTACCGGCTGGCCCGGCCGATCGTGTACGTGGTCGACCTGCTGGCCGTGGTCCCGTCGGTGGTCTGGGGGCTGTGGGGCATCCTGGTGTTCGCGCCGTGGATCCAGCACATCTACGCCGACATCGCCTCGGCGGTGAACGGCATCCCGGTGCTCGGCTCGCTGTTCGGGGCGCCGACCAGCGGCGCGTCGTTCTTCACCGCGGGCATCATCCTGGCCTTCATGATCACGCCGATCGTGACCTCGCTGTCCCGCGAGGTCATGGCGACCGTGCCCACGGTCGACCGGGAGGGCGCCTACGCGCTGGGCGCCACCCGGTGGGAAATGATCCGCGGCGTGGTCTGGCCGCACAGCCAGGGCGGCGTCGTGGGGGCGGTGCTGCTCGGGCTCGGCCGGGCCATCGGCGAGACGATCGCCGTGGCGCTCGTGATCGGCTCCTCGCCGACCATCACCTCGCACCTGTTCGCCCCCGGCTACAACATGCCCGCGGTCATCGCGAACCAGTTCGGCGAGTCCACCGGCGTGTGGAAGGCCGGGCTGATGGGCCTGGGCGTGCTGTTGTTCGTGTTCACTATCATTGTCAACGTCATTGCCCGCGCGGCGGTCGATCGCTCGGCGCGGCGGATGCGGGGGGCATGATGGCGGTCGCAACCGGTCAGCAGGGGGCTGACCTGCGCGAGCCGGCGGGCTGGCGGCGGACCAAGAACCAGATCGCCACCGTGTTCATGGTGGCGGCGTTCGTGGTGGTGATCATCCCGCTGGGCTTCGTGCTCTACACGGTGATCGCCAAGGGCGCGTCGGTGATCAGCTGGTCGTTCCTGACCAGCCCGATCCCGCCCAGCGTGCTGCCCGCGAACTCGGGCGGCATCGGCCCGGCGGTGCTCGGCACCCTGGAGATCACCGCTCTGGCCACGGTCATCGCCGTGCCGCTGGGCATCCTCGGCGCCATCTACCTCAACGAGTACGGCGGCCGGAACTGGCTGAGCGGCTTCATCGGGTTCATGGCCGACGTGATGACCGGCGTGCCGTCCATCATCATGGGCCTGTTCATCTTCTCGATCTGGGTCATCACTTTCGGGTTCTCCGGCCTGGCCGGCGCGTTCGCGCTGGGCTGCCTGATGCTGCCGCTCGTAATCCGCTCCACCCAGGAGATGCTCAAGCTGGTGCCGGACGCACTCCGCGAAGGCAGCTATGCCCTCGGGGCCAGCAAGTCCCGGGTGGTGCTAACCGTGGTGCTGCCCGCCGCCGTCGGCGGCATCGTGAGCGGTGCCCTGCTGGCCGTGGCCCGCGCCGCGGGCGAGACGGCCCCGCTGCTGTTCACCATCCTGGGCGGGCTGAGCGTGGCCAACGCCAACGTGTTCAGCGGGGCCAACACCGCGCTGCCGTTGCTGATCTTCACCAACGCCTCGTCGCCGTACCCCGGTGCCCAGGCCCGCGGCTGGGGTGCCGCGCTCACGCTCATCGCGATCGCGTTCATCCTGATGATCGCCGCCCGCGTCGTCACCGCACGATTCGCCCGCTACCAGCACTAGGAACGTTATGGAACAGCTGCCGCCGCACGCCGCCGCCAAGACCGAACTGCCCAAGCCAGCTGCCCTGCAGGAGACACGGCCGGCCGACCGGGCAGCTACGCCAGGCACCCTGATCTTCGACGTACAGAACGTCTCGATCTTCTACGGGTCGTTCAAGGCCGTGACCGAGGTCACGATGCCGGTCTACGAGAACGAGATCACCGCGTTCATCGGCTCGTCCGGCAGCGGCAAGTCGACCGTGCTGCGGTCGTTCAACCGGATGAACGACCTCGTGCCCGGGGCCCACCTGGAAGGCGAGATGACGTACCGCGGGGCGTCCCTCTACGGCAGCGACGTATCCGCCACGGCCGTGCGGCGGCGGATCGGCATGGTGTTCCAGAAGCCGAACCCGTTCCCCAAGTCGATCTACGACAACGTGGCCTACGGGCCGCGGATCAACGGCATCCGCAACAAGCGCAAGCTGGACGAGATCGTCGAGAACTCGCTGCGCAAGGCGGCGCTGTGGGAAGAGGTCAAGAACCGGCTCAACACGTCGGGCCTCAGCCTGTCCGGCGGGCAGGCACAGCGGCTGTGCATCGCCCGGACCATCGCGGTCGAGCCGGACGTGGTCCTGATGGACGAGCCCGCCTCGGCGCTGGACCCCATCGCGACCAGCGCCATCGAGGACCTGATGCTGGAGCTCAAGCAGCAGTACACGATCATCGTGGTCACGCACAACATGCAGCAGGCCACCCGGGTCAGCGACCGTACCGCGTTCTTCTACGTGCTCACCGACGCCAAGAGCGACACCCGGACCGGCGTGCTGGTCGAATACGGGACGACCGAGCAGATCTTCCAGGACCCACAGGACCCCCGCACCCAGGCCTACGTCACCGGCCGGATGGGGTGAGCCCGGGATGCCCGGGATCATCGTGGGGGTGGACGGCTCGGAACCGTCCCGCCGTGCCCTCAGCTGGGCCATCCGCGAGGCGGTGGAGCACGAGATGCCGCTGACAGTCATGACCGTGCAGCGGGGCCCGGCCCGCCCCGCCACCGAGGTCTACTGGCCGGTGCCGGACTACCCGGACCCCAGCCGGGACGCGGAACCCGCCCGGCGAGCGGTCCGGGAACTCGTGGACAAGGCCACGAGTGAAGCCGGCGACCGGATTCCGGAGGTCACCGTGACCGTGACCACCGGCAACCCGGCGGAAGAACTGGTCAGGGCGTCGCATGACGCCGACCTGCTCGTCGTCGGGGCGCACGGCCGGGGTGGCTTCGCCACCCTGCTGATGGGGTCGGTGAGCACCCAGGTCGTGCATCACGCCGCCTGTCCCGTGGTAGTGGTCCGCGAGGCACCGAAAGCTCCTTAATCCCGGACGTATGGCTGGACAGGTGCCCGCCGGAGTGGGAGCCTTGACCGGACATGCCTCGGTCTGTGACGAATTCGCCACCCTACGTAGTAGACCGCGAGCCGCGGCGGCCCCGGTACCTGATCCCCAGGGACACCCCGCGCCGCGGTGCGGTCGTCGCGGCGCTGACCCTGCTCGGGATCATCGCGCACTTATTGCTGGCCCAGCTCACCCTGCTACTGGCGGCCGGGTTAGACCTGGCCGGCCGGGCCACCCGGTGGCGCCCGGGATGGCTGGCCGTGCCCGCCGTGGCAGGCCTGATCTGGCTGCTGGCGACCGGACCCCGGGCCGCGCTGGCCGGGTTCACCGAAGGTCCCCGCCAGGTCCTCGGCTACCTGGCCGGGGCGGCCGCCGGGCCGGGCCGGGTGCGGCACCTCGGCCGGGCCTACGCCGGGCTGGCCCGCTGGCTACCCAGGCAGGCGCCGCTGGCGCTGCTGGCCGCGGCGGCCGAGGCGGCGGTGGCCTCCTGGCTGCGCGGGCGGCATGCGGCCGACGCCGCGTTACCGCCCGCCCGCCCGGGCCCCGTCGCGCTGGCCAGGCGCCAGTACGCGATATGGAGCGTTAGGCATGGTGGTGTTGCCGGGCGGGCGGGTGCGGTGCTCGGCGTGGACTGGCCGGCCGGCCGGCCCGCCGAGGTGCCCTGGCCCGCGGCGGAACGCGGCGTGCTGGTGGCCGGGGCGGCCGCCGGCGAGGTAGCCGCGGCCGGATTCCAGTTCGCGCACGCGGCCATCCGGCGCCGCAAGCCGGTGTTCGTGGTCGACCTGGCCGGCACCCCGGGCCTGGCCGCGGCGCTGGGCGCGGTGTGCGCGGGCAGCGGCGCGCCGCTGCACGTGCTCGGGCCGGCCGGCCCGGGCTGCTACGAGCCGTGGCGCGGCGGCCTCCCGGCCCGGCAGGCGGCCCTGCTGCTGGGCATGATCGACTGGGCGGCGGCGCCCGGCCCGGTCCGGCGGACGGCTACCGCCTGCCTGACCGACCTGCTCGCGGTGGCCGCCGCCGCGCCCGCCGGCCCGCGGGCACCAGTGCTGGATGAGGTGGCGTCCCTGCTCAGCCCGGACGCGCTGCGGGCCCGGATGCGCCAGGTACCGCCGTATCACCCGCACCGCACGCAGCTGGCCGAACGGGCCCGGGTGTCGGCCAGCCTGCTCGACGCGGACCCGGCCGCGGGCGCGTTCCTGGCCGCTGAGCTGGCCGGGCTGCGCACGTCGCCGCTGGGCCGCTGGCTGCGCCCGGCCCTCCCCGGCGAGGACCAGGTCAGCCTGACCGCGGTGCTGCGCGACCGGGCGGTGGTGCTGTTCTCCCTGGGCCCGCCGCAGCCGGCCCGGGCCGCTCGGCTGCTGGCCAGGCTGGCCGCGCTGGATCTCACGGCGGCATCCGCCGAATCGGCGCGGGACGGGATCGGCGCGGACGGGCTGGCCTGGTTCACCCGCGCCGGTGAGCTGGCCGGCCCGGTACTGGCCGGCCTGCTCCGCACCGGCCCCCAGGCCGGGCTGGCCACCGTGCTGGGCAGCACAGCGGCCGGCCCGGCTGAGCAGCTCGCGCCGCTGGCCAGCGTGCTGGTCGTCCAGGAGCCGGAGCTGGCCGGCCGGCTGGGCCTGCCCAGGCCAGCCCGGCCGGGCCAGTTCGTGCTGGCCGTCCGGGAGCCGGGCAGGCAGCCCCGTCCGGCCTGCCGGTCCGGCCGGTTCGTGGCCGGGGGAGTGCGGTGACCGCGCCTGCCCCCGATGCCGGCCGGATCTACCTGGGCTGGGAGTACGCCCTGGTGCACCCGCATCCGGGCCCGCCGCCGCCGCGCCCGGTGCCGCCCGGGCCGGAGCAGGTCAGCCCGGGCTGGCTGGCCGCGCAACAGCGCGAGGAACGGCGGCTCAGCCTGCCGCTACGGCTTGGCGGCGCGGCGAGCCTGGCGCTCGCTGGGCTGACCGCCGGGCTGGGCGTGCCCGGCGTGCTCAACCCAGCGCTGACCGCGGTGGGCCTGACTGGGTTCGGGGCGCTGGCCGCCTGGTGTGCCCGCGGCGTGTGGCGTGGCCGCCTGGACCTGCACGCCCGGGTGGACCGGGAGGAGCAGCGGGTGGCGCGGGCCCGCGCGGTCCAGCGGCACCGGCTGCACGGCTGGCAGCAGGAGCACGCGATCGCGTTCCGGGACTGGCAGGCGCGCGGGCAGGCGTTCCAGGCCCAGGCGCACTGGCACGGGGTGGCGCTGCCGGCCGAGATCGACCGGGTGGACGTAGCGGGCGGCACGCAGGCCGGCTGGTCGGCCCTGCTGACCATGCTGGCCGGATTGCGGCTGGCCGCGGGCGGCGAGGTCACCGTGCTCGACCTGGCCCACGGTGCGGCGGCCCAGGACCTGCTGGCCATTGCCCGCGGCACCGGCACCGACCCGCTGGTCTGGGTGCTGCCCGCCGACCTGCCCCGGTTCGAGCTGGGCCGGGGCCTGCCCCGGCACGCCCTGGCCGACGTGCTGGCCGTGGCCGCGTCGGCGGGCGGCGACCCGGCTAGCCCACCGGACCCGGCCGGGCTGGCCCAGGACACCGCCGTCCTGGAGCGGGTCGCCACTATCCTCGGCGATCAGCCCAGCCCCGGTGAGCTGCTGGCCGGCCTGCGCGTGCTGGCCCAGGCCGGTGACCGGCGGGAGGACATCAGGGCGGGCCTGATCAGCGAGGCCCAGGCCGAGGTGATCGCCGGGCTGTACGGGCAGGCGGCGGCGGACCGGGTCGTGGGGCGGGCGCTGGCCCTGGAGGCCGGGCTGCGCACGCTGGCCGGCCTCGGCTCGTCCCCGGTCCCGCTGCCGCCGAGCCGGCTGCGTGTGGTGGCGGTGGATGCCGCGGCCGGCCTGGCCGCGGGCCACGTGCTCGGCAGCTACCTGGCCGCCGCGCTGACCTGCCTGCTCCGCGAGCAGCGGGCACCGGGCCCGCGATGGCAGCACACCGTGCTGGTCAGCGGGGCCGAGACGCTGTGCGATGCGGTGCTGGACCGGCTGAGCGCCGCGTGCGAGGCGACCGGCACCGGGCTGGTGCTGGCCTACCGGACACTCCCACCGCACACCAGGGCGCGGCTGGGCCGGGGCAATGCGGCGGTCGCGTTCATGCGGCTGGGCAATGCCGACGACGCCCGGGCGGCCAGCGAGCAGATCGGCACCGAGCACCGGTTCGTGGTGGCGCAGCTCACCGACACGGTGGGGAGTTCGGTCACGGATACCGCCGGCCAGGCGTATACCAGCACGGTCGGTGCGGCGTCCACGGCCGCGGTGTCCCGGTCGGCCAGCCAGACCAGCGGGCAAAGCGGCGGGCACGGGCAGAGCTGGGCCGGGCTGTCCGCGTTCGCCGCGCGGACCGCGTCGGCGCACGGCGAGACCAGCTATTCGGCGGCGACCAGCGACTCGGTCTCGCTGACCGAGGGGATCAACCGGGGGACGGCGTGGGGCGTGCAGACCGCGCTGGCCGTGGGGGCGAACAGCGCACTGGCCTGGTCCAGCCAGCGGTCCCGCGAATTCCTGGTCGAGCAGCACGAACTGCAGCAGCTTCCGCCCAGCGCGGTGGTCGTCAGTTACGCCGGGCCGGCCGGGCGGCGGGTGGTGCTGGCCGACGCCAACCCCGGCATCCTGGGACTGCCCACCGCGACGCTGAGCACCCTCGATGACGCTGTCCAGCTGGCACGGCAGGCCGCCCGGGACCGCGCTGGCGGGCAACGTGCGGGGCGGGACGGAGCAGGCCGGGACGGCCCGGGGCGGGACGGCCCAGCGTGGGAAGGCGCAGCGGGGGCGGGGGAGCCGGAGGTGTGGGTGCCGCCGCCGGTGTTCGGCGAGGCCAAGTCCCCGCCTGCTGCCGAGCCGTCCTGGGCGGGACCGGTGCCGCCCTCCCACCGTGATTTCACCGCGGCGCCAGCCGGCGGGCCGGACGGCGGTGGGCCGGACGGCGGTGGGCTGGACAGCGGTGGGCCGCTGACCCTGGAGCCGCTGCCCGAGCCGCTGGACCGGTGGCCGGACCTGGGCTGACCGGCCGGCCGCCGGGCCGGGGCGCTCACGGGCTGCGGGGTACCTACGGGCTTGCGGGCACTCACGGGCCGGGGACGCTCACGGGCCGGGGACGCTCACGGGCCGGGGACCCTCATGGGCTTGGGGGCACTAGCGGGCCGGGGACGCTCAACCGCGGGCACGGCGGGAGTCACCGCGACTCCCGCCGTGCTGGGTCTTGTCCAGTCGTGTGCTCCGCCGAGGTGGTAGCGGGGCGGTTGCCGGGCCGTAACGCCGTGGCCAGGCTAGCCCGGGCCGGGCGTGGCTGGCTGAGCCGGTCAGGCCGGGACACGATCGCGCTGGTCGGCCGTCTCGTGGCTGCGAACCGTGCGTCGCGCGGTGGCGTGCACCCGCCCGGGCACCGCCGTGTGCGCGGCAACGTGCTGACGGGCCACCGCCGGGCCGGCCGTCCGGTACACCGGGACGGTCTTGGTGCCAGACGTGGCCGCGCTGTACTGCGGAGCCCTGTCCGGGCGCTTGAACGTCAGCCACAGCGGGATACCGACCATCGCAGCGAAGATCAGGAAGGCGAGGGGGAAATTGGCCAGAACGAGGGCGGTCACGGGTATCACTCCTTATCTGTTCTCCGGCCGGGGACGGGCCGGGATTTCTTATGTCTTCAGGTTGCCTCCTGGGGTTCTTTCAGCCGTGTGTGCGGCTTCTGAGCTTCCTCTGAACGTGTACCGCGGCGGATCGTACGATTGCCCGGCCAGTACAAAGAGTTTTATCGTATCTGTGATCGCTTATGTGGAGCGGCCTTGTCGGTGGTCGCTCATAGTATCGATAGCGTGCAGTGATGCTGAGCGAAGGAGGCACGGCCGTTTCAAGATCATGATGTGAGGCCGAGGATAGCGAATGGCCTGTCCATGGACCGGCTGGCCCATCGGGTGGCTTCGGTCACATCGGTGCGTCCGAACAGCCGCAGGGCGCAGATGGC
>Ga0335078_10000690_pt1 | contig 52023 bp, 47 predicted proteins | sample Lox_Sample_32_FD_206711 | JGI IMG/M metagenome (GOLD analysis project Ga0335078, IMG submission 206711) | Soil microbial communities from Loxahatchee National Wildlife Refuge, Florida, United States - Lox_Sample_3.2 | ecosystem: Environmental > Terrestrial > Soil > Wetlands | place: USA... | reverse complement strand
ACTGGAGTTGCCGTGAAACGTGATCCGGTGGTCATCATTGTGGTCGCTATGGTAGTTGCGCTGATGCTGGTGTTTGGTCTGAACCTGGCCCACAAATCAAGAAGCAACGCCAGCGCGGCAATGCAAATGCAGGCGGGATCGGCTGCTCCCGACTTCACCTTGCAGTCACTGGACGGTAAGACGATTCGGCTCTCCGATTTCCGTGGCAAAGCCGTCTTGCTGAATTTTTGGGCCACGTGGTGCGCTCCCTGCAAGATCGAAATGCCCTGGTTCGTGGAACTGCAGAAGCAATACGGCCCCGAGGGGCTGCAGGTGGTCGGAGTTGCCATGGACGATGCCAGCCCGAAAGATATCGGAGACTTTGCCAAGGAAATGGGCGTGAATTACCCCGTGCTGATCGGCAAAGAGGCGGTCGGTGATGCCTATGGTGGAGTGCAGTTTCTGCCGGAAAACTTTTACATCGACCGCAATGGCAAGGTGTTGGACCGTGCTTTTGGACTCAAGGGACGAAGCGAGATTGAGGACGAAATCAAGCGCATCGTGGCCTCGACCGCGGCGACGCAGAAAGCAATGGCGCAAAAGTAGGAGCCTGAATTGCGACGACTGACCAAGGCCGCGTTAGTTGCGATATTGTGCTTTGTGGCATTGCTGGCTCAGGAGCCGCCGGGAAGAAAAGCCCCCTCGATCACGATGTTGCCGGCGCCAATCGCTGGGATCACCCGCGGAAAGCCGAACCCGGTTGAACTGGTATTTCGCGTCGAGTCGGGATTCCATGTGAATTCTAATCAGCCCAGCGCCGAATACCTGATTCCTACCCAGCTCAGGCTTGACCCGCCAACCGATATTGCGATCGGGAAGATCACCTATCCTCCGGGCCAGGAAACCAGCTTTGCCTTCGCCCCCGACGACAAGTTCAGCGTTTACACGGGTGACTTCACCCTGTCAGTCGATGTGCGCCCGTTGTCTTCCGTTCTGCCCACCAAGTATGAAATCCATGGCAACCTGCGATACCAGGCTTGTGACAATGCAGCCTGCTATCCGCCCAAGAATCTTCCGGTGCGCTTTGAAGTGAATGTGCTAAAGGCCCCGCGGCCGCCCAAAAAGAATCCCCCGCAGAGTCCGCACGCGCACAGCTAGGTATGAGCTGTCAGCCTTCGAGATGCATGCCGACGCGTGGGCTGAGTCTCAACCCTTGCCTTGCTTCTTCTCCACTTTCGCCCAGGTGTCTTTCAGCGCTACGGTGCGGTTGAACACCAGTCGGTTGGGATTTGAATCGGTGTCGACACAGAAGTACCCCACGCGCTCGAACTGGTAACGGTCGCCGGCGGAGGCTTTCGCCAGGGAGGGTTCCAGCTTGCCTCCGTTCAGCACGGTCAGCGAAGCCGGGTTCAGGTTCACGGTGAAGTCCTGGCCCGCTTCGGTTTCGTCGGGATTCTCCTTGGAGAACAGAAGTTCGTACAGCCGAATCTCCGCCTCAATGGCGTGCGCCGCCGAGACCCAGTGAATGGTGGCTTTTACCTTGCGTCCGTCGGGAGCGTTGCCGCCGCGGGTTGCGGGGTCGTAGCTGCAGTGCACTTCAACCACTTCGCCCTTCTCATTCTTCACAACACTGGTGCAGGTGATGAAATAGCCGTAGCGCAGCCGCACCTCTCGCCCCGGCGAAAGCCGGTAATACTGTTTGGGCGGGTCCTCACGGAAGTCATCCTGTTCGATGTAAAGCGCGCGCGAGAAAGGCACCTTGCGCGTCCCGGCGCTGGCGTCCTCCGGATTGTTGACTGCGTCCATTTCCTCGACTTGATTCTCCGGATAGTTGTCGATCACAACTCTGAGCGGCCGCAGCACGGCCATAACGCGTGCTGCGCTCTTGTTCAGATCTTCCCGCACAAAGTGTTCGAGCATGGCGAAATCGACAATGCCGTTGGTGCGTGAAACTCCGGCAGCGGTGACAAAGTTGCGAATCGCCTGCGGCGAGTACCCGCGCCGGCGCATCCCGCGCAGCGTGGGCATGCGCGGGTCGTCCCAGCCGGTGACGTGGCCTGCCTCCACAAGCTGACGCAGCTTGCGTTTGCTCATCATGGTGTAGGTGAGGCTGAGCCGGTCAAACTCGATCTGCTTCGAAGGGAAAATTCCCAACTGCTCGATGAACCAGTTGTAGAGCGGCTGGTGATCGGCAAATTCGAGCGAACACATGGAATGCGTTACCCGCTCGAGGGAATCGGACTGCCCGTGGGCAAAATCGTACATGGGATAGATACACCACTTGCTGCCGGTGCGGTGATGCTCGGCGTGCAGGATGCGGTACATGACCGGATCGCGCATGTTCAGATTGGGCGAGGCCATGTCGATCTTGGCGCGCAGCACGCGCGAGCCGTCGGAAAATTCACCTGCCCGCATGCGTTCGAACAGCTTCAGGTTCTCTTCCACCGATCGGTTACGAAACGGGCTATCCTTGCCGGGTTTGGTCAGCGTCCCGCGGTATTCGCGAATCTCATCGGCGGAAAGATCGTCGACATAGGCTTTGGCCGCCTTGACCAGTTGCACCGCCCAGGCATACAGCTGATCGAAGTAGTCCGAGGCATAAAAAAGGCCATCCCAACGGAACCCCAGCCACCGCACATCTTCTTGAATCGAATCGACGTACTCGGTGTCTTCCTTTTCGGGATTGGTATCGTCGAAGCGCAGATTGGTACGGCCGCCAAACTCGTCGGCCAGGCCGAAGTCCAAGGTTATGGCCTTGGCGTGTCCGATATGCAGATAGCCGTTTGGTTCCGGGGGAAAGCGGGTTTGCACCCTGCCTTGGAACTTGTTGGTCTTCACGTCTTCCAGGATGATGTCGCGGATGAAGTTGGGCGGGCGGGTTGGCGGGAGTGCAGGCTCAGCACCCAGAGTCTCTGGCTTTGCGCTATTCATGCTGGATACATTTTATAGCCAACCACGGTCTGATGCCGGCGGGCACAGACGACAAAATAGGCCAAGCATCGTCGCTTAAGGCGAGTCGAGTTCTTTCATAGACAGATGGGCCAGTCTCCCCGACAGACGTACCTCCGGTGACTTCCGTAACAGACCTGTGATTACCAAGGAGGCTTCGGGAGGCCGCTAAACCTCATCAAAGACTATTGTTTTGTTAGTAACAGTGTGAAAACATGAGATGCATCCACTCCTCCTGCGGAGAAGCTGAAAACAGTGGAGGAGGGCTGTTTACACCCCCATGAACAGCCTTGCTATGAGTTCGGTCATCGTCCCCGGAGCCGTGGCTCTGCTGTTGTTCCTGCTGTTCACTTATCTCTACGAGCAAAGCCGGCAGCAATACTTCCGCGCCTGGCAGTTCGCCTGGGCGTTTTACACCTTGCACTACGGGCTCGACGCCTGGGATGCATCTCCCTACCATAAGCCGATCGCCACGATTTCGTACCTGGGATCCCTTCTGCTGGTCGCGATGACACTGTGTGTGTATGTTTCCACCCGGTTGATGCGCGAGAAATTCCGGCTTCGCTGGGACGATGTGGCGCTCGGGATCGGTGGAATGCTGCTCGCCTGGTGGAACCTGCGCGCCCAGATGGCCGGAGGGATGTACAGTCCTGCAGCGTCTCTGACCCCACACATGCCTCTGGACGTGGGGATGGGAATCGTTTTGCTTTATTGTTCTTTCTACTTTTATCGCCACGCCCATCGCAAGAATTCTCTGGCCTTTACCCTGCTTGCCGTGGCCATTGCCCTGTGGGCGGTGCTCATGATTTTTGGAGAACTGCGCAGCCCCTTCGTTGCGATGTTCGGCGCCGCCGGCCACGTTCTCGGCCCCATCCCGCAAATGCTCCTGGGAGTGGCTATGGTGATGGTGCTGTTTGAAAATGAGCGCAACGCGGTGCAGGAGAATGCGCTGGCGTTTTCCACCCTGGGCGTAGACCCGATGCGCTTGCTTTCCGCCGACGATCTGGTTCCCAGCCTGCAAAGCATTCTGAACCGGCTGGTAGCGCCATTGCCGACCGGCCGGGCCGTGATCTACATTTCCGAGCGCTGGCGCGCCATGCTTCCCTCGGTGCAGCGCGGGTTTTCTCCGGAATTGATCGGCAAGCTGGAACGAAGCGGGGCTGGCGAATACATCGCGGAGCTGGCCTATCGGCGAGGCGGGTTCGCCACCTTCCACAACGTCGCAGAAATGTCGGAACCGCTGCCCGCGTTTCCCGGCGCCCGGTTCGAACAATTCCGCGAGGTCATGAAGCAGGAGAACATCCGCAACATCACCGCCGTAAGCCTGCAGACCCGCGAGCATAATTTCGGAATCATCTTTTTCCCGCATGCCGCGCGCAGCATGTTCGGATCGTCCAACCTGCGACTGCTTATCGGCCTGGCCCTGCAGATCGGGCTGACGCTGGAGAACTACGTGGTGATGCACGACGCGCAGCGTCGTACCAAGGAATACGAATTGCTCACCCAGATCGGCCAGGCAGTGAGCTCGCGCCTCGACCAGGACGAAATCCTGCGCACCGTGCACAAAGAACTCGGCCAGATCTTCGACACGGCCGATTTCTACGTGGCCTTCCAGGAAGGCGATGAAATCCGTTTCGAGTTTGAGATGGAAAAGGGCCAGTTGTTGCCTAAACGCTCGCGAAAAATTGACAACGGTTTGACCGAGTACATTCTGCGTACGGGACAGCCACTCCTCATCCGGTCCGATCTGGACAAGGCGAGGGAGCGGCTGGGGGTGACGTTCGTCCCGGCGAATCCAGCCAAGTCTTATTGTGGCGCGCCCATCCAGCTTGGCGGCAAACCAGCCGGGGTGATGGCCGCTCGCAGCGTGGACCGCGAATACGTTTTTGAGGAACGCGACTTGGAGGTAATGCAGACTGCCGCCGGACAAGTCTCGGTGGCAGTTGAAAATGCCCGCTTGTTCGCTGAAGAACAGCGGCGCGCCCGGCAATTCGCCTTCCTCAACAGCATCTCAAAGACGGCGATTTCCAGCGAGGATGCCGAGCAGATGTTGCTGGAAATTGTCGGCCACATCCAGAAAAACTTCCGCTTCGACCACATCGGAATCGGGATCTTCGATTACACCCGCAAAGATATTGAGATCAAAGCCGAAGCTGGCACAACCGCCAAAGCTCTGGGTAAACGCATCCCCTTGGGCGTAGGAATTCTCGGGCGGGTGGCGCGAACCGGCGAAAGCGCCCTGGTGCAGACCACTGCGGGAGACACTCATTTGCAGGGCGTTTTGCCAGACTCCCGGGCGGTTCTGTGCATCCCCATCACTTACGGCGAGACCCTGCTGGGCGTGCTCAACGTCGAAAGCCGGGAAGAAGACGCCTTTGCCCCGCAGGATGTGCTCATCATGAATACGCTGGCGGATCTGCTGGCGACGGCACTGCACAACTCGTTCGTGTTTCAGAAATTGCAGCAGCAATCGATCACCGACGGGCTTACCGGGATCAAGACCCGCCGTTTCTTCTGGGAGGCGCTTACCTCAGAGTGGAAGCGCGCATCGCGCTCCGGACGGCCCTTCTCGGTGGTCTTGATTGACCTGGATAAATTCAAGGGTGTGAACGATAGCCTGGGCCATCTCGAAGGCGACCTGGTACTGGCGAGGGTGGGACGGTTGTTGGAGCAGAAGTGCCGGCAATCGAATGTTGTGGCCCGCTACGGCGGAGATGAATTCATCATTCTCATGCCTGAGACCGGCGTCGATCAGGCGCAATCGCTGGCGGATCGCCTGCGGATTTGGCTGGCCACCGATCCCATGCTGCAGGAGCACCACATTACCGGCAGTTTCGGTGTAGCCAGCTTCCCGGTGCATGGCCTGTCGGCGGAAGACATCATCCGCGTCGCCGATTCTGGAATGTACGCCTCCAAGCACGCCGGTGGCGACCGGGTCTCGAGCGCGGACGCGTTCGGAATGGACGAGCACGGAGCCATGCAGAGGCAACAGATCTCGGGTTATATCGAGGGCTTTCTGCAGCGCGAGCACACCGGCCCGGAGCACCTCGAAGAGTTACTGGTTACCCTGAGGAAACTCTCCAGTGAAAGCGGCGAGGAAGATAACAATCTTCAGGTTCTGCGAGAGTCCATTGAAGCGCTCACCCGCGCTGCCGAGCTCCGGGAACGCAACGCCAGTGGTCACGGAGAGATGGTGGCCCGGTACAGCGAAATGATGGGGCGGGCCCTGGGCTTGTCGCCGGAAGAAGTCGACGACATCGCGTACGCAGCCCGGGTGCACGATGTCGGCAAGATTTTTGTTCCCGACCGGATCCTGAACAAGACGGGTCCGCTCACGGAAGAAGAATTCTACCTGGTTAAAGTACACCCGGATGTGGGAGAAAAAATTCTGGGAACGATGCCGGAAAGTGAATCTCTGCAGAAGGCGGTCAAACATCATCACGAAGCCTTCGATGGAAGCGGTTATCCGAGTGGCCTGCGCGGCGAGCAGATTCCGCTGTGGGCGCGTATCCTCAGCGTCGCCGACGCTTACGTCAATATGACGTCAGATCGCTCTTTCGCCTACGCCAAGAGCAGCGAGCAGGCCTTGGCGGAGCTGGATAGCCTGAGCGGTATCCGCTACGACGGTTTGCTGGTGCGCATCCTGGCGCGCGAATTGAAAGGTGAAAGAACCTCGCCCAGCCTGGGTAGCTGAGGGCACGTCTGGACTATCTGCCCGTCCTCCATGTGAGAAACTAGCCCTATCATGTCCGTTTCTCTGACCCTCGAAAATAGGGTTGCCCTTATCACCGGCGGCTCACGCGGTATCGGGGCGGCCGCGGTCAGAATGTTTGTCGCCGCCGGAGCTCGGGTGATGTTCAATTACGAGAAAGCTCGCGGACGCGCCGAGGAACTGGTAAGCGAACTCGGAGCACACCGCTGCGCCACCGTCGCCTGCGACTTGTCCGGCACAGAAACTGCCGGAGGCCTGGTTTCGGCCACAGTAAAGCATTTTGGGCGGCTCGACATTCTGGTCGCTAACCACGGCATTTGGGCGGCTGAGGATGAGCCTGTTGACCAGATGTCCGATGCACAGTGGCGACGCACATTGTCCGTCAATCTGGATGCCGTCTTCGCCTTGACGAAGCACTCCGTGGCTCAAATGAAGAAACAGGGTTCGGGCGGGCACATCGTACTGGTCAGTTCGACCGCCGGGCAGCGCGGCGAAGCGTTTCACTGCGACTACGCCGCCAGCAAGGGCGCGCTGATCAGCATGGTGAAAGGGCTCTCCACCGAGCTCGCCGCGGATCGCATCTATGTCAATTGCGTGGCTCCTGGCTGGGTAGATACGGATATGTCGACTTCCACTTTGAATGATCCCAGAAGCCGCCAAGCGATTTTTTCGACCATCCCTCTTGGGCGCGTGGGAACCCCGGAAGAAATTGCCGGACCAATCCTGTTCTTGTGCACGCCCTACGCTGGATTTATCACCGGTGAAGTTTTCAATGTAAACGGCGGAGCGGTGCTGGTGGGTTGAGACCCCTCAGGTCCGGCAGGCAGCTAGAATTGATTTGATGGCGTCTTATCTTCTGGGGATCATGCGATACATCGTTTCTATCATCTTTCTTGCCTCGATGGCGCTGGGGCAGAGCGCGGCGGGGCCGGCTTCGCAGTCCGTTCCGGTCGATCAGGAAAATGCCGCCAAGGCCAAGGCCCTTATTGACCAGGCAATCCAGGCCTTGGGTGGGGATGCCTACATGAACATTCGGGACATCTCGCAGGAGGGCCGCACTTACGGGTTTCACCACGGAGAAGCGGAAGGCGTGGGAGTGGTCTTCTGGCGGTTCTACCGGTATCCCGACGCGGAGCGGATCGAACTCACCAAAAAGCGCGACATCGTGTACATCTATCGCGGGAGTGAAGGCTTCGAGATCACGTACAAGGGAACTCGCACCGACGATCCCAAGAATATCGCCGACTACAGCCGGCGCCACCACTACGCACTCGACTGGGTTTTGCGCCATTGGCTCACCGAACCCGGCGTCGCCTTGTTTTATGAAGGTCCAGCAGTCGCGGCGCAAAAGGAATCGCAGCAGGTCACCGTGATGAACGCGCATAACGAAGCTGTCACTCTTTACTTCGATGTGAACTCGCACTTACCGGTCAAGAAGAGCTTCTCCTGGCGTGATCCTACGGACAGACAACGTAACATCGAGGAGGAAGTCTACGACGCTTACCGTCCAGTCGAAGGCGTGATGACGCCCTTCAGTGTTACCCGTTTCTACAACGGAGACATGGCCAACCAACGATTCCTCACCTCGGTGACTTACAACAAAGGCCTGAGTGATTCGTTGTTCGAGGCTGCGGTTACCTACGATCCCAACAAGCCACTACCGAAATAGCAAGTCCGCGTTGTCCATCTAAGCTCTTCTGGCTCGGGGAGTTAGTCCTGGCAGGCTGATTTCGGATCGAAAAATTCCCACGGAGTGTGGCGTATTTGCCACAGTCGGATTTCCCCTCGAAAGCTGTAATCTATTCATAAATACACAGATAACTTTAACCATGAAGCACGAACAAACAATTCGTGCGGCGGTCGAATGTGTCGGAGTCGGGCTCCACAGCGCGGCTCCGGTTCACATGCGCATCCTGCCGGCGGCGGCGGGAACGGGCATCATCTTTCGCCGGGTAGACCTGGACGGGTTCGAGGTGGAAGCGATCAGCCGCAACGTCGCCCGGGTCAGCTACGCCACCAGCCTGATGAAAAAGGGCGTGCTGATTTCTACTACCGAGCACCTGCTCTCTGCCTTCATCGGGACCGGCATCGACAATGCTGTCGTCGAACTCGACAATCTTGAACTTCCCATCCTGGATGGCAGCGCCCGGCCGTTTGTGGAGTTGATCCAGAAAGCGGGAATCCGCAAACTTCGCCGTCCTCGCACTTATCTTCGAATTTGCCGCGAGCTGGAGATGCGCGAGGGCAACAAATTTATCGGGGTCTATCCTTCCAGCTCATATGCGGTTTCTTACACCATTAACTTTCCTCATCCTCTTATCGGACGAGAAACGTTCCGTGTCGATCTGCAGGACGGCAATTACCTGCGGGAGATCGCTCCGGCCCGCACCTTCGGGTCGCGCGAGGACGAACAGGCGATGCGCAATATGGGATTGATCCGCGGCGCCTCGCGTGAAAATTGCATCGTGCTCACCCGCAGAGGAATCGAGAACCCCCCCCTCCGTTTCCCGGACGAGTTTGTGCGCCACAAGGTGCTGGATCTCATCGGCGATCTGGCCCTGCTGGGAAGGCAGATTTTGGGCAATATCGTCGCCGATCGTGCCGGCCATGCCATGCACACCGCCCTGGTGTCGCGTTTACTGCGGGATCGAACGTTGTGGGAAGAAGCGGCGATGGATGATGGAATACCGCCCGTGCCTGCCCTTCGCGATCTGGCGGCACAACCAGTCTGATTTTGGAATTCCAGCCTGACGGCTAGTCGGCGGCGTGCGGAGTTGGATCGTTGCTGTCCCAGTAGGTGCTTTGCTGGATGAGCTTCAGCAGCTCCGATCGTGCCTGTGCAGTGAGGCGGGCAGCATATTCCTTCGCCGACTGCTGGCGCTCCGGGGTCAGATCCCGAACTCGCACCGCCAATAAGGGCGCGTCTTCTTCCAACATCCGCACTAAACGCTGAGCACGATCGATTCTTGCATCGATAGGAAGCATCCTCTCTATCTTCCAGGCTGGTTGGCCCGGCTTCAAGTTCTTAGCTAGATGCCCTTGAGTTTTTGCTGGAAACTGGGAGCCGGAGACTGGAAACTACAGTGTGCACAACATGGTCTATCTTTCCCTGGGTTCGAACGTGGGCGATCGCGAAGCTAACCTGCGTTCCGCCATCGAGCGGCTGCGTTCCCTGGGCGAAGTGGTGGCGGTGTCGTCTTTCTACGAGACCGAGCCGGTGGAGTTTACCGCCCAGCCATGGTTCCTGAACTGCGCCGTGAAGTTGGACACCGAGAAGACGCCGAATCAGTTACTGGAAGCCGCTTTACAAGTTGAGCAACAGACGGGAAGACGTCGGACTCAAGAAAAAGGGCCACGGACCATCGATATTGACATTCTGCTTTTCGGAAATTCAATCGTCCAATGCACGGGCCTCACCATTCCTCATCCCACTATGCAGGAACGCCGATTCGTCCTCGAACCACTGGCAGAGATCGCTGCCGAGGTTCGCCACCCCGTCAGCAAGCGCACCATTCGAGAGTTACTCGACGCTTTGCCTCCGGGCCAAGCCGTCCGGAAGTTGTAAAGATGCGATGAGCGGGGGATGCACCCTACGGCACAATGATCCTGCTTCCAGCTTCCTCGGGCCTGGCGATGGCCGACTGTTTTTCGGGGAATTGGCTAATCACAAAATCCAGGAAAGCTCGCGATTTGGGCCTGCCGGAGGTGCGGGCGTATCCCATGCGGAGCAGGAATACCAGCGCCTTGAGCACGTCGGAATCTCTCAGGCGGGAGTAACCCATGTGCTTTTGCTCCGCTTCCCGATACTCTTTCAGCATCTTCTGGACCTCAGCAGCGATGGCCTGCTGGCTCATGCTGGCAGTAGGCGCTTCGTAGTGCAGGCCGGAGCTCACCAGGGTGTCATAAGTCTTGGTGATTGAGGCGAGAGCTGCGATCAGGTCGCTGTCATTGATGCCGCGATCGCTATGCGCGGCCTTGGCCAGTGCAAAGCTTAGCCCTACGACCAAGTGCTCATGTTCATAGAGAAATTGATCGCCGATCTCGACCTGTGGGAACAACGCTGACTGATCAATACCCTCCAGGGGGCGCAACTTTTCATGTTCCCGCGCCTGCTGCAGATAGGCGCATTCGCTGGGGCAGTCGAGAGTCACCTCGCGCTGCTCTCCACAGCATTGCGGGCAGATCCGCCCGTGGATGGCCGGGCAAAACCGCTTCTCCTTGCGTTTTTCGCAGATGGCACAGCTCACAGATTCTCTCTGACTTCATTATGACATGGGGCTTGAAGGAGAGTTCGAGCAGGGCAGTGCGGCGGAATCTTACATCAGCCACTCTCGCACCTTCCGCACTACGGATTCCGGCGCTTCGACTTCCAGCTCTACCATGCCATCTTTGTAGGACCGGGAATAAATACGGGCGCGCGCTTCCAAGGTGGCTAGCGCCTTGCCTTCTTTTTGCGGTACCCGCAGGCGAATCCGCGAAATGGCATCTGCCGAAAGCATCTGGTCGACGCGGTCGAGCAACGTAGTCATACCGATGCTTCTAGCCGCCGACACGTGCACTGTGTTTGCGTCATCTCGCAGGCTGTCGCGCTGCTTCGGCGGCAAGAGATCGATTTTATTCATGATCCGCAGGCGAGGTTTGCTTTCCACTTCCAACTCTTTCAACACTCGTTCCACCTGGGCATCCTGCTCGGCGGAGAGCGGATTGCTGGCATCGGAAACATGCAGGATGAGCGCCGCCCGCTGTACTTCTTCCAGGGTGGCGCGAAAAGCCGAAACCAGGGTGTGGGGCAGGTTGCGGATGAAGCCCACAGTGTCCGAGAGCAGCGCTTTGCGTTTCGAAGGCAGGGCCACCGCGCGAATCGTGGGATCGAGGGTGGCAAACATCCTGGGTGAGGCGAGAACCGAGGCTTGCGTCAAGGCATTAAATAACGTCGATTTGCCCGCGTTGGTGTAGCCGACCAAAGCGACAGTCGCCACCGGAACCGATTCGCGCCGCTGCCGCTGCTGCGCCCGGATGCGCCGCACATTCTCAATTTGTTGCTTTACGTGACGGATCCGGCGGTAAATTTTTCGCCGGTCCGTTTCCAGTTGAGTTTCGCCCGGACCGCGGGTTCCGATTCCTCCGCCCAGCTGCGACATTTCGATGCCGTGTCCACCGAGGCGCGGCAGCAGGTACTCCAGTTGCGCCAATTCGACTTGCAGCTGACCTTCCCGGGTGCGGGCATGACGGGCAAAAATGTCGAGGATGAGCTGGGTGCGATCGATCACCCGGGTATGGACAACGTTCTCGATGTTGCGCTGCTGGGAAGCCGTGAGGTCGTGGTCGAACAAGAGTAGATCGGCAGAAACTGACGCCGCGGCTCCGGCGATCTCCTCCAGTTTCCCCTTGCCGATGAGAGTAGCGGGATCGGGCTTATCCCGGCGTTGCAGAAATTCGCCCGCGACTTGAGCGCCGGCACTGGTTGCCAGCGAGCGCAATTCTTCGAGCGATTCCTCCGCACTGAACTGGGGTACACTGGGCGGCTTCGAGGCGGTGGCTAGAGTGGCGCCATCCCGCGCAGCCTGGGCGGAGCTGGTTGGAGCAGCGGATAGAGGCTTGCCGGCCGGAGCCCCGCGAGATCGGACACGATAGTCGATCCCCACCAGGAAGGCGCGCTCCACCGGGGCACGGCTATCCCCAGCAACTGTCGAATGCCGGGCGTCGTATGCTTTTTGGGAAGCTCGTTCTCGACTCAATCGAAAAACTCTTTGTTGCTTCTGCTAGGTGTTGCCGAAAGCGCACAGCCCGGCGAAACGTGCTGGCTCGCACGGCTGATTCCGTGATTCGACAGTTGAAATTCTTCTCTTAACCATCAGTCCCAGAGGCACTGGGCACAGGATTCGGTTCGGTCTCCGGGGTTGGAACGGGAACCACGGCGGGTTTTTCGCTATGTCCGTGCCCCACTCTGCCCATGGCCACGGTGGAAATCGCATGCTTGAAGATCAACTGCTCCTGGTTATTGGTCTCCAGCACCACAGAATATTTGTCGAATGACCGAATACGCCCGGTCAGTTTCACACCGCTCAGCAAATAGATGGTGATGTTCGTTCGTTCCTTGCGAGCCGTGTTGAGGAAGGAATCCTGGATATTTTGCGCCGGCTTGTTTTCCATGCGATCTCCTTAGCCCCCTGACTACGAGGGCTTTCTGATGTACCGAAGAAACATTGTTCCTTGCGTCCGCCGCCGACCGGGCCGCAAGCAACAGGGGGAAAGCTCGGGACGCCCGATCGTGCGAATCCGGCATCCAAAGCGACAGTTCGTACAATACGGCGTTACCTGCGAGTTTTCAAGCCAGCTTCTCAACGCGGTTTCCGGGCTCTCATTTGACACAAACATTAGCAAGGTGCAAACATTCCTCGGCAAAGAGAAGCGAATCGCCAGCCCGAGTTCACGCTTGGAGGAAGATCAATGCATAATCTGACAGCGTTGGTTGCGTTCTGGGTAATGCCGACTCACACCGGCACCGAAGCCCTCGCATTTATTCTGCGCTGGTTTCATTTCATCGCAGGCATTACCTGGATCGGGTTACTTTACTTCTTCAATCTGGTCAACGTTCCCTTCATGAAGCAGTTGGACGCCGCCATGAAACCGAAGGTGTTTCAGTATATGACCATGCCCACCCTGCAACTGTTCCGCTGGAGTGCGCTTTTGACGGTCTTCTTCGGATTCTGGTATTGGGGGCAGATCTATGTGGCCGAGGACGCCAGGCGCATGGGCGCAAGTCCGCTCAGCACGATTGGCTTGTTTCTTCTGATCTGGATTGCGGCGTGGGGAATTCTCTTTTTGGTCATCTCGAAGGCGCCGAGCGGATACGTCCTGGGGACCATTACTGCGGTGGTTGTGGTCGCGGCCAGTTGGCTGTTTGTGAATTTTACGCCCGTCGGAAAAGACGATAACCACGTTCTGTCGATCGGTGTCGGCGGCGGTATGGGCATCATCATGATGTTCAACGTCTGGGGCATCATCTGGCGCCACCAGAAGAAGATCATCAAGGGGACGTTGGCCGGAACCCCGCCGGCAAACGGCGCGGTGCTGGCGCGGCAGGCATTCCTGGCTTCGCGCACCAATTTGTTCCTCTCAGTTCCGCTGCTGTTCTTTATGGCGGCCAGCTCGCACTACGGGATTTTCGGTCAATAGGTCGTGGATTTTAGCCACTACGGGCGCGGCATCGCGTTATTCAACCGCGCCAGATTTTTCGAGGCGCATGAAGTTCTGGAAGATGTCTGGCGGGCTGCGCCTGCCGAGGATAAAAAATTTCTGCAGGGAGTGGTACAGGTTGCCGTCGCCTTTCATCATTATTCCACCGGCAATTTCGTCGGAATGCGTTCGGTGATGGAAAGGGCGGTGCGGAACCTGACCGGCCATCCCCAGCGCTTTGAGGGAATTGAACTCGCCCCACTCTTGAACTCGCTTCAGCGATGGCGGGAGGCGATGGACAATGCAAAACCCCATCCACCGCTGCCCCGTATAGAGCCTGCACCTGGCCTCCTGAAACATATGGATTCGAAGGGCTGCGAGGGTGGAGAGATCTAACCGCTTCTAGTGATGTTTTCTGGCTGCTGGCTTGGCCGGTTCCTCGCCCGGCGCCAGCACGCGTCGCACAATCGGAGTATTTAATTTGTACTTTCTCTGGCTGACATTTCCGGCATCATCGTTCACTTGCAGCACAAACACCGGCAAGTTGCCCTCTTTTTCAAAATCTTCCTGGCCGACCGTGATCGGCAATACTCCGTTCAGGTTTCGCTCCCGGTATGCTGTTTCGTAACGATGCTTGCGCACGTTCCAGGTGAACACCCTTACCTGATTGTAGTCGAAGGGCATTCCATCCTTGGGTTCAGTCAGAGCGACCAGGTACTGCGGGACTTTCTTATCGGCGTCGTTCACTTGATTGAGCACAAAGTAAGCAACGATGCGCTGACCTTCGGCGTATTGTGCGATGTCGAGCGGCGCATCCAGGTCCACCATGCGCGCCAGCACCCATCCAAAATGCCCCTGGGAATCACGGATCAGCCACCAGTCTTCCAGAACCGCAGGCGGTTTGGCGGGTTGAGCGCTGGTGTCGTCGGATGGCTTGGGAGCTGCTCCGGGCAGAATCTTCTCCGCGGTGCCGCGTTTCAGGACAGAAACTTTGTTCCCCTGAGTGAGCAGGTAAAGATGGTCGGTTTCGCGGCCGGGTTCCAGGTGAATATTGGTGTCGTTGCGCGTGGTGGCCGTCGCCTGAACGGGATCGTTCTGCTCCTGCTGAGCGAGTTTCTGGAATCCATCGTAGACCTGCTGGGTCACCAGAAAACGCTGCTCAACCCAGCCTTCGGTGCCGTCGCCGGTGCGCACTCGCACAAAACGGCGGTCGCGTTCGAGAATTTCCACGCGGTCGCCGTTCTTGACCGTGCCCGTCTTGTTGAAGACGGTTGCCACGCGGTCACGCAATGCAGCCTGCGGCACAGAAACGTAGCCGACCTCGAGGAATCTATGCCGACGATTGCAGCCTGATGCCGAGAGCACAGCCGTGACAGCGATCACCCACAGAATCGGCCGGCAGGATTTTACAGGGGGCACCTGCCCACTATAGCGCAGTCCTCGCCAGTCGGCCTCACCACACCATAGAATTGTGCAGGGACACACGAGGGGACTGGCTCGCGCCTCATTTCAGTCTCCGAAACAGATTCCGATAGCGCGGGCTGCGCGTACCATTTCTCCTTTGGGGTCCACCTTCTTGAGGTGGCCGATGGCTTCGGAGATGCTGACGCACTCAATGGTGGCATTGCGCAGGCAAACCATCTTTCCAAATCCCCCTTCGGCGATCAGATCTGTGGCCGCAACGCCGAAGCGGGTGGCAAGAATGCGGTCGAACGGGGAAGGAGAGCCGCCTCGCTGAATATGGCCGAGAACGCTGACCCGCACCTCGCGGCGCGCTGTCAGGGCAATCCCGTCGCCGATCAAATTTCCCACCGAGCCGCCCCGGGAAAGCTGCCTTAATTCCTGCGGAAGCTTGATGCCCTCGGCAACCACCACGATCGTGAAGTGCTTGCCGTACCCCTCGCGCTCCTTCACGTAGTCACAGATTCTCTGCAGGCTGAAAGAGATTTCGGGGATCAGGATGACATGCGCGCCACCGGCGATGCCCGCTTCGAGCGCGATCCATCCCGCATCGCGGCCCATCACTTCGATCACCATGACACGATGGTGGGACTCAGCCGTGGTGTGAATCTTGTCGATGGCATCGGTCGCGGTGTGCAGTGCGGTATCAAAACCAAAGGTGATTTCGGTGGCGCAGAGATCGTTGTCGATGGTCTTGGGCACGCCGACGATCTTCATACCCTTCTGGAAGAGTTCCTGGGCGATCGTCTGCGAGCCATCGCCGCCGATGCTGATGACGGCGTCGATTCCCAACAGGCGGGAATTGGCAATGACTTGGTCGGAAATATCGCGGATTACTTCGACTCCGTTCTCGATGCTCTTGTGATGAAACGGGTCCCCACGATTGGTGGTGCCCAGGATGGTGCCCCCGCGCGGGAGAATGCCGCTCACATCTTTGAGTTTGAGTTCGCAAGACCGCTCCGGCCAAATCAGGCCATCGAAGCCGTCAGGAATGCCGATGACCTTCCATTTGTATTTGAGGATAGCGGACTTCACCGCCGCACGGATGACCGCATTAAGGCCGGGGGCATCGCCACCCCCGGTACAAATGCCGATGCATCGGACGTCAGACATAATGTGGCGCGTTTATGGCGCAGCAATCACCGTGATTGTAGCCGTAGCGGTCAAGGTGGTTCCTGTTCCGCTCACGTAGCTCGCCGTCAGGGTCGCCTGTTCACCGGGCGCGGCGGTGGATTGCGCCATTACAACTTCAGGGTCTTGTCCCTGAGTCACCGAGAAGTCATCTGTCGACCCGGTCGTAGTGGCCGTAATCGTCCAGGTTGCCGTCGATGTGATATCGACTGGAGCCCCACCCGAGATAGTAGCGCTAGCGGTGAAGTTCGCCGTCCCGCCATTGGCCTGTATGTTCTTGGTGGTAGGACTTACGGTAATACCCGTGACATTCGAAAGAGCGACCGTTACCGTCGCTGTGCCGCTAACTGTGCCGGATGCGCCGGTAATGGTCGCGGAACCTACCGAGACGCCCTTGACCAGGCCAGAAGTGCTGACGGTAGCCACGCTGGTCGGATCGCTGCTCCATAACACATTGTTCAGGGTCTGCGTAGACCCATCGTTGTAAGTGCCGACCGCGCTCATCTGCACGGTGCCGCCCTGATTAATAGTGGCCGTAGGACCCACTGCCACCGAGGTCAGCGTGGGATTCACGAAAAAACCCTTGCACCCCACTGCTAAGGCGCACAGAAAGAGAATCGCGAACGCACAAACGATCTGGATTTTCTTCTTACTGCTCAACATGTTAGCAAGGCTCCCGCGAGACCGTTGACTGCCGGCGGTCCAGCAGCGGCGCAGTCAGATTGTAGCAGAGAAGAATTTGCCTCGCGGAATCACCAAAGTTACCGTGAGAAATCCGTCAACTACTCGGCGCCAAATTGGGAACGTCCCCGATGCCTGAGACTTGCAAGGGAAATACGCGGAATCGGCCCAAGCGACAGGTTCTTCAGGTTTTCTCGTGGCCGGTCAAGACGTATATTTGCGGGGCACGCGCTTGGAGATGCCGCAAAGAATCTCATAGAGCACGGTATTGGCCAGGGCGGCATGTTCGCGGGCGTCGACGCTGAGGCCGTCGCACGAGCCCAGGAGAATCGCCTCATCACCCACTCCAATTCCCGGAAGGCCAGTGACGTCCACGAGGGTGAGATCCATCGAAATGCGGCCGACGATGGGAGCGTAGTGTTCGCGCACAATGACCCGGCCGCGCGACGAAAGAGCGCGATGGAAGCCGTCGGCATATCCGACCGGAAGCACCGCAATGCGCGAGGGAGCCTTGGTGACGTAGATTCCGCCGTAGCCGAGGGCCTGGTTGGCCGGAACGTCACGCAGGGAAAGGATGCGCGTCTTCCAGGTTAAAACCGGCTTGACCGCAAGCCGCAAGCCGCTGCCGCTGACTTCGCGTCCGGCACGCTCAAAGGGCAGGTAATAGCCATACAGGGCGGCACCCGGCCGCACCATGGTATGCCAGGCGTCGTGCCGGGAAATGACCGCTCCGGTGTTGGCAACGTGAATCAGCGGTGGGGTGATCCCTTCGTTCAGCAGGAAACTTCGCGCTTCGTCGAAAGCCTGGAGCTGTTCCTGAACTGAAGGCGCGTCGAGCACCTCGGAGGAAGCCAGGTGGGTCGAGAGGCCCTCCACTATGAGATGGGGAGACGATTGCAGCGAGGCGCATATGCGGGGCAAGTCCTCAGGTGCAGCTCCCAGGCGGCCCATGCCGGTGTCGACTTTCAGGTGGATGGGATGCCGTACGCCCAGTTCAGACGCGGCCTTCTGCAGCAAGGCGATTTGCTCGACTTCCCAAACTGTCGGGGTCAGCTTGAGGCGGACAATCTCCTCCTGTTCGCCGCGCCAGAAGCCGGTGAAAAGCAGAATGTTGCCGCGGACGCCTGCCTCGCGCAGGGGGATAGCCTCATCGAGCGAGGTGACTCCAAACCAGCGCGCACCTTCCTGCTCCAGAGCGAGCGCGCAGTCGACCGCTCCGTGGCCGTAGGCGTCGGCCTTGACCACGGCGCAAATAGTGACGCTGCTTCCGATGTGCTGCTGCACGGTGCGGAAATTCTGCCGCAACGCACCCAGCGACACTTCCGCCCAGGTCGGCCGGGTTGCCACCCGTTTCGCGAGTTCGATAGTAGCCATCGCTGGATCGATTATAGCGGTCTACCTGTTCGCCATCAGGTTACGGGTGTACCACGCCGTCGACCTGGGGGCCGGAAGGGCGGGGTTCCTGGCCTGTCCTGAGCAGCTGAGTTTGGCGAAGCTGTCGCACGGACCCGTGCCTACATTGCGAGGGTGAAGTTCACCGTGATTTGCGTCTCCACTTCGACCGGTTGGTCATTCAAGAAATACGGACGATACCGCCATTGCCGCACGGCGTCGATGGCGGCGGGCGCCAGCAGAGGATGGCCGCTGACGACCTGCAAGTCTTCGATCCTCCCCTGCGCGCTGATGACCGCACGGAGTATGACGGCTCCCTGGATTCGCGCTTGCCGCGCCAAGGCCGGATATTCAGGTTGCACGCGATAAATGAGGTTCCCTTCCATCATGTGAGAGACACGCGGCGGATGAGCTACCGGCATTGGTGGCGGAATCGGAAGCAGATTCATGCCAACCCCGATGCTCCCCAGCACAGGGTTGTTGGTTCCCGGAAGACCAGTGCTGCCGGGAATTCCCGGACTCGAAGGGAATTCCGGCGGCGGCGCAAGTTCGTCGATGTGGGCGATAGTTCGCGGAATCGACCTCGGCATCATCAGATCTCGACCGATCATGTTGCTCGGGGCTGGGGATGCGGCATGCGGCAACGACGCCGGCGCCGGGGCAGGAGGTGGGGTTGGGGCGACCAGTGCGTCGATCGCTCGTAACCGCGGCAGGCCCTGGATGTAGAGCAGTGGCAGCGACAAGAGTAAAGCGAGTGCGAGACTTTGCAAGCCGAAGGATGCCAGGGTAGCCCAGCCGCGACGCGATGGACCGGCCCACAGCGGATCGTCCAGAAAACTCGTGAACATGGTGCCCTCCTCGATTTGAGGCGTTTTCCCTAAAGACACCACGCAGCCCTGGGGCGGACCGAGTCAGAAGAAACTTTGGAAACAAAAACGGCCGCAATTTGTGCGGCCGTTTGGGAACTTCTTTTGTCCTTCAGGTGTCGCGACTATTTGGGTGTTTGCGCCGTAGCTGCCGGTTTGCTGGCGGAGGGAGCAGCGGGCTTGATGGTACTGGCGCCGGTTGAGGCGGGCTTGGTCGTTACCGGGCGCGCGGGCGCCGGCACGCCGGATTGCACATTGTAGGCCTCGACGATGGCCTTGGTAATGTCAACCGAAGGCCCGGACCAGAGAACTGGACCCTGGGGCCATGGGTTCGAAGTGTCCATAATCACCCCGAAGCCCTTGTCGCCGGCGTATTTGACGATAATCGGCGCCATCTTCTGCAGAATGCGCTGGGCGATCTCGTTCTGCTGGCCTTGGGCGTCGTCGCGAGCGTCCTGGACCGAGCGCTCCAGTTGCTTTTGCTTTTGCTCGATCTGCTTGACCAGGGTGGCGTGCGCATCCTCGCTGAGCTTGTCACCGGAGGTGTTGAGCTGCTTCTTCAGGCTCTCGACCTCGTCATTCATGTTTTTCAACTCGGTCTGCTTGGGCTCAAGCTTCTTGCTGAGCGCCTCAAAATCACGCTGACCTTCGTTGCTTTGAAAAATGGCGGCTTCAATATTGATGGTGCCCAGTCTCACGCCCGTGGCAGCAGTGCTGGGGTCAGGGGCGGCATTGGCGGCGCTGGCCGCGCTGGGCGCTGCCGGTAATGCGGCGTCACCGGTTTGAGCCAGAGCTGTGATGGGGAGAGCACACAACAAGGCCAGAAGAAATTTTACGAACTTGCTTTTCATGGGTTGCTTTTGGACTCCTTGGAATTGTTCCGGAAATTTTGCCTAGACCTTTTCTATGGATTATGCTGGCGCCACAACCAACGGAGTCGCGCTCCTCGCGAAAGGCGAATCTTCATGCCAGCACATCGCGCTGCGTTTGGAAGCGCGACGACCACCCCCGGTACGCTTCGATTGTCAGGGTGCGGATTCGCCCTCATTATAGGAACACCATAGCCTCAGCGTCAAACCCTTGGGTTTGCCGGATTTGCCGTCCTCTCTAGAATGTGGTTGCCACGGTGAAGCGGAAGGTCTTACGCGGTTCGCGCAGCAGGTATTGCGGGGCGTAGGCATTCTTCGTGACCTGGAAAGTGTAGTCTCCGGCGGCGCCCGGGGGAAACATGTTGCGCGTGATCGGAATCGGGGAATTGGCGGTGCTATCCAGCCGCAGCGGGTTGTAGGCCCAATAAATTCGGAAAGGCGCGTTGATGACTGGCAGGAAAACCTGCAGCTCCAGTCCGGTGGACATTCTCGGAACCCAGTTGGTGCTGTCGAGCGGCTTCAGATATTGAGAGAACGTCTCTTTTACCCCTCCGGTGCAATTCAGTCCAATATCGAGAGCGGGGCAGCCGAAAACTGTGTTGTTAATGGTCGACAGCTGGCTGGAGGAGATTTTCAGCTGCGAATCGCGGAGAATCGGTTCGACTCCGTTATCCGCGAAGACGGCCAGCGTCACTGGTCCGGCAATGGTGTAACGATATTCCAGATTGGTGACCAGACTGAAATCGCCTCCGGGAAAAACGATCTGGTCTACCGGAACGGGAATGGTGTAGCTGCCCTGCAGCGGATTGGCAGGATTCTTGGGGACGATGGAACCATCGGGATTGCGCAGAGGCGCGCTGGCAACCGTCGGCAGGAAGGACACCGGAGAAACAGAGCGGATATCAAAGCCGCGCAGGTCGTTCTCGCCGCCATCGTAGAAGCGCTGGAAGGGAGGCGGCACCAGCCCGCCGTATCCGGTCAGGAAAGATCCGAGGATGCGGTAACCGAAAGTATTATGGCCTTTTTGCAAGGGAATCCAATGGGTGTAGGAAACCACCGGGCGGATGGTGCGAACCGTTCCACCCAACCCGGCGAATTCGGCGGCCACGGAGAACGAGGTGCCCCGGTGGGGAAATAGCGCCCGGTCCAAGGTGTTCTTGGAATAACTGGGGACAATTTTGCTGGTGATAATGCCGTTGAGGGCGTTCGGCCCGCTGATTCCACTGAAGGATAGAAAGTCGAAGAGCGTTTTTGAAGCGGTCGTCAGCGCCACGATCGAGGAATCGTCGAGCTGGTAACTGATGCCGACCCGCTTGAACGACCGGCGGCTTATGGGGTGAGAAAGATTGATGCTGAAGCCCTTGCTGGACTGAGTGTAATTCTGCAGGTTTTGCTCCAGGGCGGTAGGCAAACTGATCTGCTGGCCGCTGAAGATCGCGGCTTGCCGCGCCTGATCGTAAATAAACCGCGTCGCATATATGTTAAAACCGAACTGGTACTGCCGGTCGAACAAATAGGGTTCGGTAAAACCGAAGGAGATGCTGCGTTCAAGATTACCGATGTTGGCCTGAACACTCAGCGTTTCCCCTTTGCCGAGAAAATTGTTGGTGCTGTAACTCAGTCCGATGAACGATCCCGCCAGGCCGCTGACTCCGCCGGTCAAGCCGATGCTGTTCTTGCCCTTTTCTCTGACTTTCAGCAGCAGGTCGACCGTAGCATTCTTTTCATCCAGGTGGCGCTCGGTAACGCTGGGATCGTCGGGCTTGAGGTTGTCAAAGAACCCCAACTGGTTCAGGCGCTGCAAACTGACTTCCCAGAGTTGCTGGTTGTAGACGGAACCTTCCTCCAGCAGAATTTCCCGGCGGATGACCTTGTCGCGGGTAGTGGTATTGCCCTGAAACTCGATGCGCCGCACGTAGAACTGCTTGCCTTCATCCACATCAATGTCTATGTAAATCAGTTTCTTGTCTTCGTCGAAACGGGTGTCGGGTACGGAAGTGAAGTTGATGTAGCCAAACTGTCCGTAGGCCTTTTGTAGGGATTCCAGGCCCTTGGCAATCTTGCTGCGGTCGAACACATCCCCATCCTTGATGGGGAAGAGAGCACGCAGTGCCTTGGCGTTGTTGAGTGCTTTATTGCCCTTAAAGGTGATCTCGCCCAGGCGATACTGTTCTCCCTCGTCGATGGCAAGGGTGATATCGACGGCTTTCCCAGGACCGGCCTGCAGCAGCGGAATATGAAAACCCTTGTGGCCGCTATCGTGGATAACGGTTTTGGGTTCGCTCACACCCGCCTTAAAATAGCCGCGATTCTGGAACTCGTTGCGTACCCGCTCGGTATCTTCTTCCAGCTTGGTGGCGTCATACGTGCGAGCGAAGAGGTTTTCCAGGAAGATGGAGTGAGGCACGCCGATGGGGCGAAGATTCTTCATGGCGGCGCGCAGGATGCGGGTCTTGACATGCTGATTACCGGTGAAGATGATCTTGCCGACCTTGACCTTGGGTCCTTCTTTGATCGCGAAGGTGATGCTCACCGCCGCCGGAGGAATCGGCCGGACTTCGGTGCGGATGGTGGAGAACTGTCTGCCGTGCTCCGACAGCAATTGCTTGATCGCGACTTCGGCTTTCTTGACCTTGGTAGGATCGTACTGGCTCTCGACGGAGAGGCCAACTTTGGCTTCCTTGAATCGATCGAGAACATCGCTTTTGGAAACCGAGTTTAACCCCTCATAGTTGATCTCGCGAATGGTGGGCCGTTCCTTCACATAAACGTGAATAATCCAGCCCCTGGCGGTTTCTTCCCGCTCGAAACGAATGTCTTCAAAATATCCGGTGTTCCACAGCGAGTTGAAGTCGCGCTCGAGGGCAGCTTCGTCGTAAACGTCGCCGGCGCGGGTGAACATGCGGGCGCGAATCGATTCTGCGGGAATCCGGCGGTTGCCGTGTATTTCGATGCCGGCGACCAGCTCCTGCTGCCCCGGACTGAAAGAACAGAACACCAGAACGGCCATCAGGAAGGCCAGAAATGGACGCGGCAGTTCCGCACAAAACTTTAAGAATGAACCAGATGGGCGACAACCGCCAGCGGCACTGTGCCATCCGCCGAGAGACCTGCCCTTCCTGACCGCAGAGCTATCCTGATAAGAGCCTGGAATCTCTTCTACCTCAGCGAATGGAAGTATGGAAAACCGCAATTATACGGTAGTGCAGTGGACACCGTCCAAGAGCAAGAGCCTCGCGATTCAATCAGTTCGGCCAACTGGCCACGAGGGACACAAGAGCACGCAAAGCCCGTCCCCGTGGGAAACCACGCATCCTTGATGCTGATAAACTGACGAACCCCAGGCCCTCAATCGCTCCTGGAAGCCGGTTTGAAAAGTTCCACCTCAACAAGGACGGAATAAAAGGTGGCGGAGTTGCCCATGTCGGTAAGTTTTTGCGAAGTCAGCACATTAATATTCCGGCCGCAGGCGCTTAGCTTCGCCCAGTGCAGTCGCGCGCCCACCACCCCGGCCTGTACCGCGCCGTTCACTTTGGCCTTCAGATGGATCTCGCCCCGGCGGTTGAAGACGCGGACCTTATCTCCGTGAGCGATCCCGCGGGCCCGGGCATCCGACGGGTGCATTTCCAGGAGTCCGCCTTCTTCCTCCATCTCTTGCACTGCAGGAAGATTCGAAAACGTAGTGTTGAGAAAGTTATCCGACTTGCGCGCCAGCAACTCCAGCGGGAAAAGCTTAGCTTCCTCGCCAAGGCGCGATTCGCTCGGCGGCGCGAACCGGATCACAGGATCCAATCCTAGAGTTTTGACTGACTCACTATAGAGTTCGGCTTTACCACTGGCGGTGGGGAAGTTGCCGTTCGCGAAGGGGAGAAAGTGCGGGCCGGAAAGTTCCGTGGTGCCGAAGTTCAAACGAACATGGGGTTCTTTCTCCAGCCGTTCCCGGTCGATTCCCCGCAGTCGCGGATTGCTGGATTTCAAAGCCGAGTCGATCATCTGCTCGTCGGTATCCTGAAAACATTCCTCCTCGAATCCCATACGCTGCGCCAACGCGCGGAAGAGGTCAACATTCGAGCGGCATTCTCCCAAAGGCGCGATGGCCTGGTGAGAAATCTGCAGATAGTAGTGGCCATAGGCTTTCTGCAGGTCTTTGTGCTCGAAGAAAGTTGTGGCCGGGAGAACGATGTCAGCGTAATCGGTTGTGTCGGTGAAAAATTGTTCGTGAACCACCGTGAACAAATCAGATCGCCGCAATCCGTGGATGACTTGGTTGTGGTTCGGGCAAACGGCCGCCGGATTCGAACTGTACACGAACAAAGCCTGTACAGGAGGGTCGGATAGCGTATTCAAGGCATGTCCGAGCTCGACCATGTTGATCACCCGTGCGGGTCGGCCGAGAGACTTCAGCATCAAATCGGAACGGTCGAGGGCTGCCTGATTCAATCCAAAAGCGCCGCTGGTGGAAAGCTGCAGGCCGCCGCCAATCTCCTTCCACGAACCGATAACGCAAGGCAGCATGGCCACGGCGCGAGTCGCCATGCCGCCGCCTTCAGAGCGCTGCGCCCCATAGTTCAAGCGGATGACGGACGGACGCGTCGTCGCATATTCGTGCGCCAGTTTGACAACGTCGGCCGCGGAGATCCCGGTCAGCCCGGCTACGCGTTCCGGAGGATACTCCCGCGCCTTGGTCCGCAGCTCGTCAAACCCGATGGTGTGCTGCTCGAGATAGTCAGCATCGTGCAGGTCTTCCGCAAAGATGACATGCATCATGCCGAGGGCTAACGCCGCATCGGTCCCCGGATTGATGGGTAAATGCCAATCGGCGCACGCAGCGGTGCGGGTGCGGTAGGGATCGATCACTACCAGCCGGGCGCCTTGACGGCGTGCCTCCGCAATAAACGGCCACAAATGCACATTGTTGCCGTGAATATTGGCGCCCCAGGCGATGATGTAGCGGGAGTGCCGGAATTGCTCCGGTTCGGTGCCGATCTTCTTGCCATAAACAGATTCCAGCCCCGCTTCCCCCGCGGCCGAGCAGATGGTTCGCGCCAACTGGGACGCCCCCAGGCGGTGAAAGAAGCGCCGGTCCATCGAAGCGCCATTCAAGGCTCCCAGCGTGCCCCCGTAGGAATAGGGCAGGATGGCCTCACTGCCATGGCTGGCAATGATGTCGCGCAAGCGAGCCGCAATTTCGTCAAGAGCCTGGTCCCAGCCAATGCGTTCGAATGCGCTGCCAAGCTGCGATCCAGGGCCCTTCGGGGCGATTCTTCGCATCGGATACAGAACGCGATCGGGCGAGTAGACCCGGTCCAGATACTTAGCTACCTTGGCGCAAAGGAATCCGCGGGTTACGGGATGAGCCGGATCGCCCTGAATCCTGGTGGCACGCCCATCTTCTACAGTAATCAAGACGCCGCATGCATCCGGGCAATCATGGGGGCAAGCCGCGTGGACGGTCCGCTTCACAGTGCTTCGATTATATCGGGTATATCGAAGGGTCCGGCGGCCCGCAGTCAAAAGAAAAAGCGGGCAGCCCCAGGGCTGCCCGCCGGTGTAATCAGCAGTTACTGGCGCTACTGCAGGACGCCTACCGCGCCAGCCCAGACCACGGGCTTTCCAGTGTTGAGGTCTTCGAACACCAGACCGCCTACTCCCAGATTGGCGGTTCCGGCAGCCTGCAGGCCGGCCAGACCGTTGATGTTGACGAACGCCGTGCCGGCGCCGGTATTCACGGTGAACGGCCCGCCGGCGGCGTAGCTCAGCAGGAGATCATTCTGCATTTGAAAGCTACCTTGATTGGTTGAGGCGTTTCCGATAGTAACGCTGTCCTGTACCAGGGAGCCCACTATCCCCTGGCGGCGCAAGGAAACCATCGCTGGGGTGAAGGCTCCGTTCGTGAACGTGCCCCCTACGAAGATCCGCTGCCCCACAACCAGCGTGTTGGCGTTGAAGAATTGCTGGGTGAACCAGTTATTGAAGAAGCAGACGTCGTACTCCGCCACCGGGCTCAAGTCGACGGTGTAGACCGAGTCCACCGGAATGGCTGGACTGAGATTCGGCAACTCTTCTCCCACGAACATGGTCACCTGCGGGCCAGGGCTCACAGCCAGGATCCGGCCGGAGATGAACGCCGCATCGGTGGTGATCACCTCGACGCCGCTCGCCAATATGCTGCCATCCGACTGCACCGTGCCCATCACGGAAACGATGGCATTCGCCGGAATCGACGCGATCGTGTAGCTGCCGTTGTACTTGGTTTGCGAATTCACGTCGATGACTTCCTGGAATCCGTAGGGACCCTGCATGGTGAAAGTGTTGGCCGAAGCATCCACCGAAACGGCTGTCCCGGTGAAGTCAGTGATTTGCCCCAAAGCCGCCGAAGCGGAGACCGCCGCGACATCAATAACCGGAGTGACGCTGCCGGTGATCTGCCCGCTGCCGTTTACCGCCAGGGATTTGTGGAGGTCAAAGTCCATATGCAGGCCGGCCAAACCGTTCGCACTCACGGTCAACGGCGATCCGGCTGGAAAGGCCACGGTCACAGTCGGACTGGTCAACGTGCCGTTCAACGAACCGATGGAGGGCGGCGTGGTCGTCATATCCACGTAATAAATCACCGGGCTGGCCAGATTGAACGTCGCGCTGGTGTAGGTCCCCGGCGTAACCGTGTTGAATCCGAGCAGCGACCGCAGGCCGACCAGGCGGCCGAAATCGACGGTCTCGGGTTTCGAAAGCACGGTTACAGAACCCGAGCTGTTATTCAAGGTGATACTGTTTAACGTGATGTAGAACGACACTACCGAAGGCAATGGCGCATCCTCGCCCGTAATAAAAACCTGTGCCTGGGAATTGCCGGGAGGAGTGGTGGATGAACTCGTACCCGCGCAACTTGCCAAACTCATCGCCAAACCCAGCAATCCGACCGACAGAAGTAACCCTTTCATAGATGGCTCCTGTTAAGTTCTCCTAGATTCTCGTACCGGGAATAGGAACCCCTTCACTATGCGCAAGTTGTGTTACTTAAGGACAGATTACGAGGGTAATTCCCGCTCTGGGCGCGGACTTCGGAGAGGGGCGTGGCTTCAGCCATGCCGTATGTCCTGTGAAGACTCTGACGGCGCGGCTGAGGCCGCACCCTTTCAAAACCTGTACGCCCGCTTGCGATTCTTTCCGCAGCCGGCTAGAGGACGCGTCCGGCGCAAGCGCCCGAAGCCCAGGCCCACTGGAAGTTGAAACCGCCCAGATGGCCGGTGACGTCGACGACTTCACCGATGAAAAACAAGCCGGGAACCTTACGGCTTTCCATGGTCTGGGCAGAGAGTTCGCCGGTATCGACTCCGCCGGCGGTGACTTCGGCTTTTTCATAGCCTTCGGTCCCGGCTGGCGTGATCATCCAGTTGTGGCTCTGCTGTTCGAGCGCGCCGAGATCGCGATTGCTAAGCGTGGGAGGAGCATGAAGTTCGAGCCAGCGGTTGGCCAAACGGCTGGGAAGAGATTCATGAAACGCCGAACGCAGCGTGGTCATAGTTCTTGGAACTTTGGGATCGTGGAACACATTCGTGACCTCGCGGTCGGGAGCAAGGTCGATCTGAATTGGAGAAGCTGCTTTCCAGTAGGAAGAAATTTGCAGAATGGCGGGCCCGCTCATGCCGCGATGAGTGAAGAGCATATTCTCGCGAAATGTGGCGCCATTGCACGAGGCAGCTACTCCTACGGATACTCCGGCTAAGTCACAATAATGCTTGCGGTCTTCTGAATTGAGTACGAGCGGAACCAGCGCTGGCCGCGTCTGCTGAATTTTCAATCCGAATTGGCGTGCCAGATCGTAGCCAAAACTAGTGGCTCCCATCTTCGGGATAGAAAGTCCCCCGGTGGCGACTACGAGGACGGGTGCTCGGACCTCTGCCGCTCCGGTTCGTACAACGAACTCGGTAGCTCGTGTGACCTCCGCCACGGCAGTATTCACGAAAGTGCGCACTCCGGCCGCCTGACATTCGCGTTCCAGCATGTCCAGAATCTCGCGAGAGCTGCCGTCGCAGAAAAGCTGGCCGAGGTTTTTTTCGTGGAAGGGAATTCGATGTTTCTCGACTAGAGAAATGAAGTCCGCCGGGGTGTAGCGGGCCAATGCCGACTTCGGAAAGTGCGGATTGGCGGAGATGAAATTCTCTGTCGTGCAGTGGAGGTTGGTGAAGTTGCAGCGGCCTCCGCCGGAGATAAGAATTTTCTTGCCGCACCGGTCGGAATGTTCCAGGACGGCCACGCGGCGTCCACGCTTGCCGGCTTCGATGGCGCACATCAGCCCGGCAGCGCCGCCCCCGAGAATCAAGACCTCAAATCGTTGGACCATGCTCGACGTTCCACGGCAAAACCGGTCGATTACCTATCGTAGTATTCGCGGGCAGGAAACTCCGGAACGCCCGCTGCAGGGGAAGTGCACTTCAGTTTCGTCGAGTCGCGTTTGTCTGTGGGTTCCTGTCTCGACAGTGTTCTGATGAGCGTCCAGAGCGAGACCTTAAGGCGATTGGCCGCGGCAGACAAGCGTTGATTCGGTTCGCGGAGCATAGCGACCCAGACCGTCGATACTACCGGTGTTCTCATTTCTTGGGCATGGAGCGCGAGATGAAACGGCTTAGTGTCCATCCCAAGGCCAGCACTGAAAACACCATCCCAACCAGGCCCCACTTCAATTGGTCTGCAACCTGGAGAAGCGGGGATCCGGCCGCATTGCTAGACGGCTCATCGGACAGTGCGAAAATTACGGGCACGAATCCAAGGGCTACCGCCGAGAACGCAGTCCAGAACGTCGCCCGGTCTTGGTTGCCGCAAAGGTCAACTAGTATCTTTTCCAGGGGTTTGCGCAAATAACAAACCACCAGAGAGGACACCGCCAACGTCAAGCACAGACCGGTTACGAACAACCACGTTGCATTCATAGCCACCTCCTCGCTAAATAAAAATCCTAACGGCCGCGCCTATAGAGTCATAAACTTCGCCTGGACAAAGGGCGGACGAGCCTGCGAATCCACCCTCGCATCTTCATGAAGCGACGCAAACTGTCGGGCGGGAGCTGGTTGATCTCTGCATACGCTGCGGTTGCCGCTTCGAAGAATTCGGTCATATCCTCAAGACGTTCTTTGGTATACGGATCATTACCTTCAGACTTGAGGTTCGAAAGACATTGCTTCAGAACCTGAATAGTTGGGTCGAGTTCGCGGCGCTTCCGTTGCTCCACGATGACGCGGAACATCTCGCAAACGTCCTTGAGCGACTGGTAGCGCTCGCGGCGGTCTCCGAGAACATGCACGGGACGGACCAGTCCCCAACTCTCCAATTCCCTTACTGACGTGCTCACGTTGGACCGGGCGACTGCGAGGATATCGGCGATCTCGTCGGCGGACAGAGGCTGGGACCAGAGATATAGGAGGGCATGAATCTGGGCCACCGTGCGATTGATTCCCCAGCGGGTACCCATCTCCCCCCAATGCAGCACGTATTGCTGTTGCACCGCTGTCAGCTTGTTCATGCAGTACTTTCTGTCATTACAGAAATTACAGAACACTTTCTTGCATTTGTCAAGTCTAAATAGTCGCCAAAAAAGTAAAAGCCGCGCGGAAACGCGGCTGCCCTCAGGTAAAGTTTGTGACTACTTGATTTCCATTACTTCTTTCTCTTTGGCCTTGCTCATCTCTTCCATCTTCTTGATTTCGTCATCGGTGAGCTTCTGAATTTCGTCCATGGCGCGCTTCTCGTCGTCTTCGGTGATCTTCTTATCTTTCATCGCCTTCTTGATGGCATCGTTGCCATCGCGGCGGATGTTGCGGACGGCGGTGCGATGCTCTTCGAGAATCTTGTGCAGGTGCTTCACCATGTCTTTTCGGCGCTCTTCGGTGAGCGGCGGCACAGGAACGCGAATGATTTTGCCATCATTCATCGGGTTCAGGCCGATGTCGGCGCTGCGAATGGCTTTCTCGATGGCAGCCAGGGAAGTCGGGTCGAAGGGCTGCACGGTAATAAGCTGAGCCTCGGGCGCATGCACCTGCGCGATCTGGTTGAGCGGCATCTGCGAGCCATAGTAATCGACGCTGACCGTGTCCACCATGTGCACCGAGGCGCGGCCGGTGCGGGTGGCGGCCATGGCTTTGCGGAAGTCTTCCACCGCTTTGTCCATGCGAGTCTTGAGTTGAACGTAAGTATCTTTGAGTGCGGGATTCGCCGCCATACCGGGTTGAGCCATTCGTCAGCTCCGTAAGAATTAGTTAGTTAAGACCGTGAATTATAAACCCAACTCTAGTGCCGCGGTTGTATCGAGGTCTGCGTCGGCAGAGCGGATTCTGCAGTCCCGGACTTACCCGAAAAGCGTATCGCGGCGTTAAAGTCTCGGGAAGGGCACGGCTTCGAGCCATGCAGTAAGTCGTTCAGGAATCATTAACGGCGCGGCTGGAAGCCGCGCCCTTTCAAATCCTAAGCCCCAGAACCTCTCGCATCAGGCGCTGACCAGCGAGCCGATTTTCTCCCCCGTGACGACCTTCTTGATGTTGCCATGATGATTGAGGTTGAAAATGACGATGGGAAGATTGTTGTCCTTGCAGAGCGAGATCGCCGTCGAATCCATTACCTTGAGGCCAAGCTTCAGGACATCGAGATAGGTGATGTGAGAGAATTTCTTGGCGTCCTTCACCAGCATGGGATCGGCGTCGTAGATGCCATCAACCTTGGTTGCCTTGAGGATGACGTCGGCTTTGATCTCCATGGCCCGCAACGAAGCTGCCGTGTCGGTGGAGAAGTAGGGATTGCCGGTGCCACCGGCAAAGATGACTACCCGGCCCTTTTCCAGGTGACGAATGGCGCGGCGCCGGATGAAAGGCTCGGCCACCTGGTTCATTTCGATGGCAGACTGCACCCGGGTATAGACGCCTTGCTTTTCCAGCGCATCCTGCAGGGCGAGAGCGTTGATCACGGTTGCCAGCATACCCATGTGGTCGGCGGAGACACGGTCCATGTCGCGGGCTTGCTCGGCCACGCCGCGAAAGAAATTTCCCCCGCCTACGACGATCGCAATTTCGATACCCAGAGAGCGCACGTCGGCGAGTTCGGCGGCAATCTCATGAATTCTCTGAGATTCGACACCGAAACCTTGATTCGCAGCCAGGGCTTCACCGGAAATTTTGAGCAGAATGCGTTTGAAGACGGGAGCTGTCATGCCATTCGGTTCTCAGTTCTCGGATCCCAGTTCTCAGCCGGAAACTATTCAGACTTCTGTTCGGGCTTGCTGATGGCGATGGTTTCACCCACGTCGCCCACTTTGAACCGCGCCAGGCGGCGGACGGAAATATTCTCGCCCAATTTGCCGATCTTGTTGGCGATAAGCTGGGCAACGCTGATGGTTTGATCTTTGATGAAGGGCTGCTCGTAGAGACAAACCTCTTCGTAGAACTTGCTCATTTTGCCTTCCACGATCTTCTCGACCACCTGCGGCGGCTTGCCGGTTGCGGCAGCCTGGGCGCGATAGATGTCTTTCTCGCGTTCGTAGGCTTCGGGGGTGACATCTTCTTTGCGGACAAATTTGGGATCGCTGGCCGCGATGTGCATGGCAATGTCATGCACCAGTTCCTTGAAGTCTTCGGTGCGGGCGACGAAGTCGCTTTCGCAATTCACCTCGACCAATACGCCAATCTTGCCGCCGGCATGGATGTAGCTGGTGACTGAGCCTTCGCTGGTGACGCGCGCAGATTTCTTCTGCGCCACGGCCGCGCCACGTTTGCGCAGGATGACGATGGCCTGCTCCATATCACCCTTGGCTTCGGTTAGCGCCTGCTTGCAATCCATCATGGGCGCACCCGTGCGCTCACGAAGGTCTTTTACCTGCCCAGCGGAAATGGGCCGCTTGTCATTTGGATCGGGGCTTGCTGTAGTTGCCATGATTGCTGATACTTCCTTTTCATCTCACAAAATTTAACCCGCGCCGGACGACCCGGGGCGGGTCTGGTTCCCTTGACGATCGGCGAAATAGACTGCTAGTAAGTCTGGTGTTCGATCTCCGCGGCATCAGCGGCAGCTGCTTCTTTGGCGGCAGCCGGCTGTTTGCGCGTGCCCGCGCCGAGCACGTCTTCCATGCTGATGTCTTCCGCCCCGCTGTCTTCCGTGGCAGAAAGATCGGCTGCGGCTTCAAGCGGAGCGTCGGCGGCTGCTTCCGAGGCCGCCTGCGCTGCTTCCGCGGCAGCGGAAATGTCAGCCATCTGCTTGTCGGTCATCAGCTGGGCGCCTTCGGCTACGGAATCGGCAATCTTGGTGGCAAACAGGCGAATCGCGCGCAGGGCATCGTCATTGCCCGGAATCACGTAATCCACTTCGCTGGGGTCGCAGTTGGTATCGACGACGGCGACTACCGGGATGCCCAGCTTGCGGGCTTCGCGCACGGCGATCTGCTCTTTGTTCGAGTCGATGACGAAAATCGCATCCGGCAACCGCGTCATGTTCTTGATGCCCGCCAGGTTGGCCTGCAGGTGCTTGCGCTCGCGTTCGAGCTTGATGACCTCTTTCTTCGGCAGCAGCTCGTAACGGCCATCTGTGGCCATTTCGTCCAGTTCTTTGAGCCGCTTCACCGACTTCTGCACCGTCACCCAGTTGGTCAGCAGTCCGCCCAGCCAGCGCTGGTTGACATAGAAGCCGCCACATCGCGTCGCTTCTTCGGCGATCGCATCCTGCGCTTGCCGCTTGGTGCCTACGAAGAGAATAATTCTGCCATCGGCGGCCAGATCCTGCACGAACTTCGACGCCTCTTTGAACATCTTGAGCGTCTTTTGCAGGTCGATGATGTAAATCCCGTTGCGCTCCCCGAAGATGTATTCCTTCATCTTGGGATTCCAGCGCTTGGTCTGGTGCCCGAAGTGGACGCCCGCTTCGAGCAGCTCCTTCATGGTGATGTTAGCCAATCAACCTCCTCATTTGGTCTGCATCGGCCGCGTACATCCTGTTTGCCGCCGATTTCCATTCCCGTCCCCGCGCTGTGCGGCACGGGAAGAATTGAACACCTAAAACCGCTTCTAGCTCCTGGCCAAGTCAAACAATTTACCGCTTGCTGTACTGGAAGCGCTTGCGAGCTCCCTTCTGACCGTACTTCTTGCGTTCCTTGGAGCGCGAGTCACGGCTCACCAGGCCTTCCGCCTTGAGCTTCTTGCGAAATTCGAGATTGAACAACATCAGAGCGCGCGCCAGCCCGAGCTTTACGGCGTCCGCTTGTCCGCTTACGCCGCCGCCGGAGACGGTGGCGATCACATTGAATGTGGCTGCAGTTTCGGTGGAGAGTAAAGGGCGCCGCGCGCTGGAGCGTTGCGACTCGGTCACGAAATACTTTTCAAAAGGATGACCGTTGACCTTGAACTCCCCGCTGCCGGCACGCAGAAAAACCCGTGCGATTGCCGACTTGCGACGTCCGGTACCGTAGTATTGAACCAATTCTGCCATTTAGCTGTTGGCGCTTAGCTATTGGCCGTTGGCCAAACTAAGCCTGACCTTTCGGAAATTTTTCCTACGCTTTCACTGCCAGCAGAGGCCGCGCTTCCGGCTTCTGGGCTTCGTGAGGGTGTTTCTCCCCACGGTAAACTTTCAGTTTGCTGATCATCTGCTTCCCCAGTTTTGACTTGGGAAGCATTCGCAGAACCGCCTGCTCGACGATCAACTCCGGCTTACGGTCGAACCGCTTGCGGAATTCCTCCGTGCGCAATCCGCCGGGGTAGCCGGTGTAGTGCTGATAAACCTTCTGCTCGGATTTCATTCCCGAGACCTTCACCTTCTCGGCGTTGATTACGATCACGTGATCGCCCATGTCGAGAAAAGGCGTGTACTTGGGGTTTTCCTTGCCCATCAAAACGCGGGCGACTTGCGAAGCCAGACGGCCGAGCGTCTGCCCGGAAGCATCCACGACATACCACTTGGGCACAAATTCCCCCGCTTTGGGGAAATACGTAGACATGCAAACTCTCTCCCAGAAAATAAAAACGCAAAGAAGACCGCTGAGTAACCTCGCAAGCGCTGAATGCGCAGGGCTATCAGGCGGGCAACCGCAGGACTGCTAAAGACTTAAAGATAACGTAGTGCGCAACCGATTGTCAACGAAACCATGGTCACGGAAATATTGCCGGGAGCCTCGATCCTGCCTCACTCATACGCCAGCGCGTCAATCGGGTCCTTCTGCGCCGCTTTGTAGGCGGGATAGGTCGCACCCAGCACCGCGCCGAGAATGGCAACGATGGTAGCTTCCATGATCCAGTGGCCCGTCATGATGATGCGAATGGTGGGGTAGCGCTGCACGATTCCCACGCGGGCAACCAGGCTTACTAACACGCCCAGCACAATTCCGGCCAGCGCCAGCAGCACCGTCTCGCGAAGAACCACATTTACGACGTAAACTTTCGAGGCGCCAATCGACTTAAGGATCCCGATCTCGCGGGTACGCTCCATGACCGCGGTATACATTGCCTGGAAGATCACGATAAATCCGACCACCACCGAGATCCCGATCACTATATTGATGAAGATCGGCAGGCCGGGATAATTGCTGGGTGTCATCATCGAGAGGTAGTAAGCCATCGAGGTCGCAACGTAGGTCTCCATGCCGGGAACGCTCTTGATCTCATCCACCACCCCGGGCGCGTTGCTGGGATCATCCAGCTTCAGATAGAACAGCGATGCCTTGCCCTGGGCTCCGAGCAGATCCTGCATGGTGTCGATGGGAATGAATTTGCGGGCGCCCTTGCCCGGTTCCACGATACCGGAAACCCGGAACTTGTTGTTCATGACGTCAATCGAATCCCCGACTTTGATGTGCTTGGCGCGGGCGAAAATTTCGTCCACCAAGGCGTCGTTCGGACCCTGAAATGGGCCCCCGGCCAGGTAGTGGAACGGACCGCCCAGAGCCTGATAAGTGCGTAAGTCGACGCCGGCGATCACCTCCAGCGCGCCGCTGGCATTTATGTGGTTGACGACCGGCGCCACCACCACTACATGCGGAAGCTTGGCCAATATGGCGCCAATCTTGATGGACATGGGGGTGCCAGTGAGGCCGACGATGAAGGACGACCCCGGAGGCATCACGATGACGTCCGCCCCGATCCCCGCCTGGCGCTGCCGCGAATCGTTCACGAAGCCAAGGCACAAGCCCACGATCAGCAAAATCAGCGTGACTTCCAGGGCGATGGCGACGATGCTGATCAACGACCGCAGCGGCCGGAACGCCAGATTGGCGACAATCATTTTGTTCATCATGGATTCGATTCTTCCGCCCACTACTCCTTATCGATTCTACCTGTCGCTGCCTGGCGGTTGTGGCGGCGGATTAGTCTCGGATTTGTCGAGATGAATCACTTCCACCCCAGGCGGCTGCTCGAGAGCGAACTTATCATCCGGTAATGGCTGATTGAGTTCGAGTTTCACCACGGTCAGCGTGATGTCGTATTCTTGCTCCGGCCAGGCAATTTCAATCTGCCAGGGAAAGTTGATGCCATTCTCATCGCGGTACGCCTCGTAGAGCGCATTCGCGGTGACGTTACCATTTTCGTCGTACAGCAACTGGCGATGCGGGAGCAAGTCGGTGCGGCTGAACACGATTTCTCTGGAGAGGAACCATCCCTGCTTGCCCTTGCGAATTACATCAAGAACGTAGTTGGCTTGCGGCAGCTTATGGCCCTTGGAATCGCTCACGTAGCCGGTATCGTTCCGCACGATGGCGATTTCGTTTTCAGCGTCGACAGGGCGTGACAAAAGAGAATCATAGATGGTCTGCGGCCGAAGATTTTCCAGCGGCTGTTGGGCATTGTGGGTTGCAAGATCGTTGTTGCCGACGACGAAGCGGTTCTTCGGAGGAATCCACAGCTTGAAATTCTGGCCATCGCTGACCATATCGAAGGCGCGATTGCGCACGATCGGCATCAGGCCAACCAGGCGAAGCATCGATGGCTTTCGCGCCATCACATAGCCGCGGATTTCCTGATAGTCCGTGACTTTTCCCTTTTTTTCCCCACCGACCGTGGTGTCGATATTCACCGTTGCCTGCACCGTTTGAACTTTGGCGGCCTGGCCGTTGATGTAATCGACCAACTCCTGCAGGGTGGCGCTCTTGAGCTGCACGGTGGTGAGCGCCGGCTGCACTTTGCGGGACCGGAATAGGCAACCGGTCAGCGGGAGGACCGCTAGAAGTATAAGAACGGGACGGTAGCGAGTATGAAAAAAGATCACGAGAAAACTTTAACCCGGCGAGCGTCTTAACAGTATAAGCGAGAGTCGCTGAAATCATCGCCTCAGTCAGCGGCTACGATGGATATTAGGCGCGGAGATGGGGGAATTATGGCGTTCGTTGCCGGATCGCCCGCCGGTAGGCCGCCACGTTGCGATTGTGCTCTTCCAGGCTGTGGGCGAAGCGGTGATGGCTGTTGCCGTCACTTACAAAGTAGAAATAATCCGTGGTCGCGGGGTGCAGGGCGGCTTCGAGAGAAGTTTTTCCCGGGTTACCGATGGGGCCGGGTGGAAGTCCGGCGTGCGCGTAGGTGTTGTATGCTGATTTCACTCGCAGGTCGGCGTGATGGAGCGCGCCCGCGTAGCTTCCCTGCAGCAGTTCCGCATAAATAACGCTGGGATCGGCTTGCAGCGGAAGCCTCTCATGCATGCGGTTGTAGTAGACGCTGGCGACCAGCGGGCGCTCTTCCGGTACCGCCGTCTCTTTCTCAATGATCGAGGCCAACGTCACCGTCGATTCGACGTCCGCAGTCAATCCAATCTCGCGGGCTACCTGGCGGAATTGCTTCACCATGGCCGCCGCCATCTCCTCCATCGTCTGAGTACGGGTGAACTCGTAGGTGTTGGGAAAGAGGAAGCCTTCGAGGTTTACGGCATCGGGAGCAAGATCGGCGATCAGGCGAGTGTCGGATGTTGCGACGCGCAGAAAATCCTGGCTTGATCCCAGGCCGGCATCCTGTATAGCCTGCGCGATCTCAAACATGTTGAAGCCCTCAGGAATCACCACCGTGTGGACGTACACATCGCCGCGGACCAAGCGCTCGTGGATTTCGAGGGCGGTCGCCGTTTTTTCGAATAAATACTCTCCTGCCTTCAGCGAACGCTGGTGGCGAATGCGATGCCAGATAGCGAAGGCGGCGGCGCTGCGGATCACGCCAGCGGATTTGAGTTCGTGCGCAATGCGGCGGGTGGAGTAACCGGGATGCAACAGGACGAACTTCTGGCCAACCGGCGTCACCGGGGTGTATAGAGCCCAGGTCATCCATCCGCCGAAGGCCAAACCGGCGAGCAAGAAAATTGTGAACAGTGCGCGCACGTTGCCAATAGTTTAGATGAGCGTGAGGCGAGCGGTGTCAGCCGGTGGTCGATGGCCGGAGGTCACCTCATCGCCGGATCTGTATGTCGTGAAAGAGTGGGGCGGGGAACACCCATGCTCCATCGTTTTCTTCATTTATGATGGACGGCGTCGTACAAACACCGCTCTCATGGAGGAATTATGGCATTGACCGTAGGCGCGCCCGCGCCTGACTTTGCACTGAAAGATCAGAGCCAGCAGGAGGTGAAGCTGAGCGACTTCCGCGGCAAAAGGCGGGTGGTGCTGGTCTTCTACCCGCTCGATTGGAGCCCGGTCTGCACCAAGGAACATGCCTGTTTCGCCGACGACCAGAAGCGATTCGAGGGATTGGATGCGCAGGTGCTCGGTTTGAGTGTTGATAGCGTCTGGTCGCACAAAGCCTACGCGGAAAAGATTGGGATTCACTATCCGCTGCTGGCGGATTTTCATCCGCGAGGTGCGGCCGCCGCTAAGTACGGCGTCTATTTGGCGGACAAAGGAATCACTGGACGCGCAATTTTTATCATCGACCGCGAGGGCAAACTGGCCTGGCAGAAGAATTACGACATCCCCGTCGTGCCCGATGTCCAGGAGGTTGCCAAGGCGCTGGCTGCGGTGAAATAACGCGACTGCCGATCTGCTCGGCTGGACAGCCGGGGGCGGCTGTCCCTACGTGGTCATGGGTGTTCCATGGGGGATCGGGAATCCATCCAGCTTTGCAGGATCAACACCGCCGCCATCTGATCGACAACCTGGGCACGGCGCTTGATTGACATCTCGGTTTCGCGCAACAGGCGATTGGCCTGAGCGGAGGTCAGGCGCTCGTCCCAAAGATGCACCGGCAGCTGGAAGCGCTTTTCGAGCTCCTGGGCGAACTGGCGCATCTTGTCAGACTGATTGCCTTCGGCCCCGCTCATCCGCAAAGGCAAGCCCACAACGAATTCCGCCACTTGAAATTGCCGGACGACTTTCTCCAGTTCCCCGAAATCCTGGCGCTTGTTCTGACGGCGAATGGTCGGGAGCCCCTGGGCGGTGAGGCCAAGAGGGTCCGACACCGCCAATCCGATGGTTTTCGATCCCACATCCAAACCCAGAACCCGCGAGAGCGGCGCCGGTTCATTTGGCAGTGAATGGGAAGGCACATCCTGATTATAGATGGCGCGGGTTTTGACGATTTGGTCTAGGATATCTGCGAGTCATGGGGGACGAGGAAATCCAGGTCGAAACCGCTCCCGCGGAGGTGCCTCTCCCGCCGCGGCAGGTCACTCAGCCGCGCCGGCGTCCACGGCGACGGCACTGGGCACTGGACGTCATCGGAATTGCCGGCATTCTGGCGCTTTGTTATTACGGCGAGGCGGTGCTGGCGGTGGTGCTCATTTCGGTTCTTCTGGCGTTCATCCTCGCGCCCCTGGTTGATTTGCTCACCCTGATGCATTTGCCGCGGGGGCTGGCGGCTTTTGTGGCCATCATGCTCTTGCTCGTGGCCATATTCGGCATTTTCTACTATTCGTTCAATCAGGCCGCCGTCTTGATGGAGAACTTGCCCAAATACACAGATAAGTTGCGGGCTGAGGTCATGCGCTTCCGCCAGCAAGCGGAAACCTTTGAGGTTCTGGCTCCCGAGCACGAGAAAGGCGTGGTTGATGTTCGTCCAGCGACGGATTGGACCGACATGCTCACGCGGGGATTCGGTTCGGTAAGTGCCGCGGTGCTGGCCGCATCGTTCATCCCATTTTTGACCTTCTTCATGCTGACCTGGCAGCAGCACGTGCGCTCCGCCACGGTCATGCTTTTTCCCATGGAACACCGCAATACCGCCTATGTAGCACTCGGGCTGATTTCGGCCATGATCCGGAGTTTTATGGTGGGAAATCTGCTGATCGGGCTGGCCCTGGGTGCTGCCAGCAGCCTGGTTTTTGCCTGGCTTCACGTACCTTTCTTTTACCTGGTGGGATTCATTAGCGGATTCCTCAGCCTGGTTCCTTACATGGGCCTGCTGTTGGCGCTGGTGCCGCCCATTTTTGTCGGAATCGGACATTTGGAGCTGGCTGATTTTGCGGCCGTGTTCGTCTGTGTTTTCGGCCTCCACCTGATCGCCCTGAATGTTCTTTATCCGAAATTCCTCGGCAACCGACTGCAGCTTAACCCGCTGGCAGTGGCGTTGGCGCTCCTGGTCTGGGGCGGGCTGTGGGGGGCCATGGGACTCATTCTGGCGATCCCTTTGACCGCTGCCATGAGGATCGTTTTTGACCATGTGGAATCCCTGAAGCCATTTGCGGCCTGGCTGGGAGAGTAGCCGTAATCTATTAGTCAGCAATGACTTAGCGGCGCAAAGGCGTCAAAGAATCATTCCGGCAAGGGTCGCGCCGGTCTGAAATACAGCAGAAATTGCCTTTCTGACGGCCTTCCGCTAGAATTGAAGGGTGTTGTTCCTCTGGTCCCCTGCAGCCGTAGGCGGTCCCGCATGTTAAGTAACGATGGTAATTTCCACATAGGTGACAAGGTCGTTTACCCCAACCACGGGGTAGGAATCATTGAACAGATCAGCAGCCGGACGATCGGAGAGACGGTCGAGCGCTTCTATCTGCTCAAGATCAAGGCCAGCAGCTTGAAGGTGATGGTCCCCTTTCACAACGTTGGGGCGGTCGGCCTGCGGCGCGTGATCAAGAATGGAGAGATCCAGAAAATCGTGGATTTTCTTCAGGATGGCGAGTGTGGCAACAATGCCGACTGGAAGTACCGCTTCAAAGAAAACTCGGAGCGGATGCGCACCGGCTCGTTGCTGGAAGTGGCCGCCGTACTCAAGGGTCTGCTGCTCCTGAACCAGTCGAAACCGCTCTCATTCCGCGAGAAGAAAATGCTGGAACGAGCTCGATATTTGCTGGTCAGCGAACTGGCCATGGCGCGCAATTGCGAGGAGCCTCAGGTCGAGGAGCTGCTCACGCGCGCGCTCTCCAAGCACGGGCTGCGTTTTCCCGAAGCTTCCGATTTTCAGGCGTAAATCTTCCACTGCTTCTGCCAGAGTCTAGAGGGCGTCGGGATTTGCCACGCCCCGTCCGCCTTAGCGCTGAAGACGTCCCGCAGCATGAATCGGGGCGTCAAATCAAGGTTTATAATCCGTGAAAGCATGACTGAGCAGATCAAGAAAAAGCTCCAGGCCGAAATGAACGCGCTCGAGCACGAACTCGTGCACGATCTACCCAAGGAAATCAAGAAGGCGGCGGCCCTTGGCGATCTGAGCGAGAACGCCGAGTACCACATGGCTAAGCAGCGCCAGGAGTTCGTTAAGGCGCGGCTGCGGCAGCTGGGCAAACGCATGGCCGACCTGGCCCTCATCAACATGGACAACATACCTAAGGACAAGGTCGGCCTCGGGTCCACGGTCAAGGTGTACGACAACTCCAAGAATGAAGAAGTGGAGTACAAGCTGGTGACCAGCGAAGAATCGGACGTGGCAACGGGGAGGATTTCGACCAGTTCTCCAATCGGCCGGGCGCTCTTGAACAAGAAAGTTGGGGACATGGCCCAGGTAGTCACGCCCAATGGCAAGCGCGAGCTGGAAGTCTTGAGCCTGATCACAATCCATGAGGCGGAGGTCTGATGGCGTCGACTTGGACCAGCGCCTTCGGCCGTGTTTGCGGAGTTCTTTTGGACGCTATCGTGCGCTGGCTGGCGCTGGCGCGGATTAATCCCAATGTCCTGACTTTTCTCGGATTAGTGGTCAACACCGTGGCTGCGTTTTTGTTCGGCTACGCCAACAGCGACAACCAGGCGCGCCTGTTTCGCTATGCCGGGCTGGTGATCATAGGCTCGGGATTTTTCGATCTGGTGGATGGGCGCGTCGCCCGGGCGACGAATCGTGTCACGCGCTTTGGCGGGTTCTTCGATTCGGTCATCGATCGCTACAGCGACGCTTCGCAGTTCTTCGGTTTGCTGGTGTACTACTCCCGCGGCGAGCGTTTCTCCTACGTGGTTCTCACCGCGTTTGTGATGGTCAGCGCTATCATGGTCAGCTACACCCGTGCGCGGGCGGAGTCGCTCATCGGCACCTGCCGGGTGGGATTTCTGGAGCGTCCTGAGCGCTTGGTGCTGGTCATTATTGGTGCATTATTCAATCGCATGGCTCCCGTCCTTTGGCTGATTGCAGTGCTGTCGACCATCACCGTAATCCATCGTATGCGCTATACCTGGACGCGCACCCAGGACGCCCCCGCGCCTGCCAAAGCAGGGCAGGCAGCGTAGGGTCGCCTTCGCTCGCGCGAGACAAATGCAGTCGAAGGACCAGCTTTTCTTTCCCGAATCCGAACTGGACTCTGGAATAATTTCCCGATCCCGGCAACCTACCGCTTTTCGCCCCATACAATCTTGTTCAGCAGACAGCGTTTGGAGGGTGTTGCCGGTGGGTACTGGCCGCTGCCTGCGAAGCAGTCGAGTGGCTTAATCAGCCATTAGGGTTCGACTCCCTCGCCCTCCGTGGTCACTCGACAAAAGTAAATCCGCTTGACAACGCGGTTGGCGGAGCTATCCTAGAGGTGTTTCGCAGGCGGCGTCCAACACCCCTTTTCCAGCCCCGGATGATTACCGGGGCTGTGGTGTTTCTGGACCTCTCCCGTCAGGGCACGATGCGAAACCCACGTTTGTTGGCGCCGCGATACACGCTGAAATCACGCCGGTCGAGAGTGAAAATCGTATCGATCTGTTCGCGGCCCGCCAGATAGACCAGCGCGGCGTCGGCCAGTTGCGGACGCATGTCCGCATAGTCCTTCATCACCTCGGCGATCGCACTAGCCTCGGCCCCCGCCAGCGGCAACAGCTCCACGAAGCCGCCGGGTTTCTCGGAAAAACAGCTTCTCAAAAGTTGCTGCACCGCTCGCGGATACGCACGCAGCAGCCACACCGCCTCGGTGATCACCGGCCAGCAGGAATAGAGCGGCCCGGGCAGTTGATGGAGGGCATGGACGCAAGCGGCGTGGTGCTCGTCAACGCTGGAAAGAATGGCAACCAGCGGGCCGGTATCTACCAGCACGCGGCGTGTCGTTTTCATTTCGACTTGCCAAAGCCTTCAAAATGACGGCGAGCGGTGCTGAGATCTTTTGCCGGAGCCTTGCGGCCGCGTCCGATACAGCCAATCAAGCCAGCTTCTGCGGCCAACTCGTAGGCCTGCCGCGGCTCGGCAGACTGCCCAAGGTAAGTCTCCAGAGCCTCGCGGACCAGCGCCGACTCGGGCTGTCCTTTCATCCGCGAACGGCGGCGAAGGCGCTGTCCCAGCGTCTCGGGGATACGGATGGTGAGGCGTCCAGATGCCATGTCAGACATTTTAGCATAATTGTCTGCCAGACTCGCATAGGTTGTTCAGCCCTGATAAACAAAATTGCAGCCCCATGCGACGCCCGTCTGGGGCGGACACTCTTGTCCGCCAAAGCCACGTCGCCTCAGCTGGTGACTGCACCTGCTAGACTATTCCGTCGTTTCTTCGAGGAGAAGATTTCTTGCCGACAGAGCCGGTTTTGCTGGTGCATGGCGGGGCTTGGGCGATTCCTGATGACATGGTCGATGCCCATCTCAATGGCGTTCGCAATGCCAGGGCCGCGGGCTGGAAGGTACTGAGCCGCGGCGGCACGTCGCTGGATGCGGTTGAGGAAGCCGTTGTGGTTATGGAAGACGACGAAACCTTCGACGCTGGTCGGGGGAGCTTTCTCAATCGAGACGGCAAGGTGCAGCTCGATGCACTCCTCATGGACGGGGGAACCTTGCGTGCCGGGGGAGTGGGCTGCGTGGAACACTTGCGCAACCCCATTCGCGCCGCCCGCAAGATCCTGAGTGAGAGCCCGCACGTGTATTTTGTGGCCGAGGGTGCAGAAAGGTTTGCCGCGGAGCACGGTTTAGATTTGTGCCGGAACGAAGATCTGATCATTCCCCGGGAAGTAGAACGTTTGCGGGAATTCCAGGCGAAAGCCGGCAAGGAGTCGCCCGACCTTTTTGCTCCTGCTATATCCCATGACACCGTAGGAGCAGTCGCGCTCGATCAGCAGGGGAACATCGCGGCAGGGACATCAACGGGCGGCACGCTCAACAAAGCTCCGGGACGACTGGGGGATTCTTCCCTCATCGGATGCGGCTGCTATGCGGATAACAAGAGTGCAGCGGCCTCGACCACCGGATGGGGCGAACCCATCATGAAACTGGTGCTGGCGAAGTGGGCGGCGGATCGGGTGGCGGCAGGAAATCTGCCGGAGTGGGTCGCTGCCGAGGCGATCAACTATCTTCACTCTCGTGTGGATGGCCACGGCGGCATGATTCTACTCGATGCTAGAGGACGTTTCGGCATCGCCCACAACACTCCCCGCATGGCTTGGGCGGTGAAAAGCTTGCGGGAGGAGAGCGCGGGGATCGAGCGCTGAAACACAGATGGCGGTGCTTACCAAACCAATTCCTCTCAGTTATTTAGCTTGATTTCCCCTCACACAGTGCGGTACAACCAGCCGTCGTAGTTCTTCCGAATATGAGTGCGTTGGGGCCTGCTGATAGAAATCAGATTGGCTGTAGCTGTATGCCCACCCAGCGATCGGGTATTCCATTCCCGTTACCGATACGAGACAAACCCGGGGAGAAACTTTTATGACGATGCGCAGGCTTGCCTGGTTCGCATTCGCGGTGCTGTTGCTGGCGGAGTCCGCAGTCGCGCAAAGCGTCGCGACCGGCGATCTGAACGTTACGGTGAAGGACCCCAAAGGGAACGTCGTGACCAACGCAACGGTTACTGTGCGGGATGTCGCCAAGGGCGTGGAGCGTACTGGCACCGGCGATACCCAAGGCAACTACTCAGTGCGGCTGCTGCCACCCGGTACTTATTCGGTTGCCGTGGAAGCGCCTGGCTTCGCCAGGGCCGAAGCCAGGGATGTGAGCATTACGGTAGGTGGATTGGTCGACTTGCCGGTTGTACTTACGGTGGCGGCAGGAAAGGAAGTGGTCGAGGTCAATGCCCAGGCGGAACTGGTGGAGACCGCTCGCAGTTCGACCACCGACACCATCGGACAGCGGCGCATCGACAGTCTCCCAATCAACGGCCGCAATTACATCAACTTCACGCTGACGGACTCGCAGGTCGTTCGCGACAACGCGCCCCAGTTGGGTGCAGCTCCAACGTCGGGGTTGAACATGAGCGGCCAGCGTGGACGTTCCAACCTGGTGAATGTGGATGGAGCCGACGCTACCGACAATTCGGTGAATGGTGTTCGATCGACGGTATCCCAGGAAGCGGTACAAGAGTTCCAAATTATTACGAATAGCTATGCCGCGGAATACGGGCGTGCCGCCGGAGGCGTGGTAAACATCATCACCCGTTCCGGATCGAACGAATTTCACGGTGATGTATTCGGATATTTGCGCAACCGGAATTTCCAGGCTGTGAATCCATTCAGCACTACGCCCAACCCGGCGTACACGCGGGTACAAGCGGGCGCGGCCTTCGGCGGACCTATCAAGAAGGACAAGACTTATTTCTACTTTGCCTACGAGGTGACGCGCCGGCACGAAACCGGGTTTTCCACCATCGGCGCAGACAATTTCGGGTTGACCAATTTCGACACTACAGCGGTCGGTCTTCCGTTTGGCACTTTGCCGTTGACTTCGGATCAGATCGGTTTCTTGACGAATCCCGTTACGCTGGCCACCGAGCAAGCCAGCAAACCATTCGCGACCGCAGTCGGCCAGTATGTCTTCCTGGCGGGTGCGTCTTCCGGAATGGCGGTGAATGGGGTTTGGCCCACGTCCCTGACAGGATTTCCAGGTATCAGCGGTTTCGCCAGCACCTGCTCTGGTCCGCCGTGTTTTGTGCCGGCCTCTTACCAGACCTTGCAGTCGCAGGAGGGAAACTTTCCAGTGTTTGAAGGCACGAGTCTCTATTCTCTGCGCATCGATCACAATATCAGCTCGAACAATCGCCTGACCTTGCGCGCCAACGTGAGCCCCAGCACGGTGACCGGCATCGAGGTGAGCGGACAAGACCAGCCTTTCGGACAGAATGCTTACTCACGGACTTCGGAGCAGACTTACCGCGACGTCGCCGGGGTTGCACAGGATACGTGGGCGATTGGCGGTAACCGGGTGAATGAATTTCGCTTTCAGTACGCGCGCCGCGGACTGGCCTATTTTTACAACACGGCAATCCCCGGCGGCGCCGATCCTGCCATCAACATTCCCGGCTTTGGTTACTTCGGCCGCGAACCGTACTCCTACATCCAGCGGGTCGAGCAACGCTACCAATTCACCGATAATTTCTCGTGGACAATTGGACGACACTCCACCAAGTTCGGCGGCGACTTCAACTACCTTCCCCTGACGGCGATCTTCACCGTGAACTACGGAGGCGTGTACGACTTTGGCTCCTTCAGCCCGGCGAATCTGGGATTTCCGGCGAATTTTCCTGCACTCTCCCCTGTCCAGGCATACGGCGCCGGCCTGCCGGGAGATTTCATTCAGGGATTCGGCAGCCCGAGCGATTCGTTCTCCAATAAACCGCTGGGTGTGTTCTGGCAGGATTCCTGGCGAGTACGGAACAACCTCACGCTCAATTATGGAGTTCGCTACGACGTGGAATTTCCTCCGAAGTTCAAGCCGCCCACCGGGTTGGCTCTGACCGGTTATAACGAACTGGGATTGCAGAAAGGCATCCAGACCGACACCAACAACGTGCAGCCCCGCGTCGGCGTAGCCTGGGATCCACGGGGCGACGGGAAGACAGTGCTCCGTGGCTCCTACGGGATTTTCTACGACCATCCATTGCTAGGCCTTTATTTTCTGGGTGACGCGTCGGACGGTTCCACCAGCGGTCAGCTGGCATTCGGCGGAACTGGGGGTTGCAGTGGACCCGGTCAACCCGGGAACTTGAACGCCATTCCAATTTTTCAAGGATTGCCGATCAACAATGCGGCGAGCCCGTGCGCGGCTTCGATCAATCCCAGCACGTTAGCAGCACTGGGATATCTTCCCAACCAGCAGCAGTTTCAGTCGTTGAACTTTCCTCAGTCGGTGTTTCTCAACCAGAATTACCTGAATCCGGCGACATTTCTGCCGCTGGGCTTCCAGCCGTTTGGATATCCGCAGGGGAAGGATTTCGTATATGCCTACTCGCAACAGGCCAACTTCACCGTGGAGACCGATCTGGGCCATGGTTATGCGTTCAGCCTGGCGTACAACTTCAACGGCGGCCGACATTTGAACCGGCCGATCAATGCCAACACCGTTCGCGGCGATCTGATGGTCGCGAACCTGCTCGCAGCGGTGGCGAACAATGCAGCGGCCATTACGGACAACCCGTTCACCGTGAGCGCCTGCGGGAGCGGGCCGGGAGGGCCTTACGTACCTGCGGCTTTGACCAACTTTTTCCGTCCGTCAGGAGTAAATCCTTCGATTGCGGCCGCGTTGTTGTCGAGCGCGGCAACCGCACCCTGCGTCACCACAGTCTTGCCGCTCGTGCAGGCGAAGTACCACCTGAACACGGCGTGCAATCCCGCAGGCGGCTCGCTGGCGAACTGCGTCCCCTTCGGGGACATGGATGCCAACTTCTCCAACGGCAGCTCGATTTATCATGGACTAACCGCGAACCTGCGTAAGCGCTTCAGCGATCACTATGAGTTTCTGGCGTCCTACACCTGGTCCCATGCCATCGACGACTCGACGGACCTGCAATCGACGCTGACGCCGCAGGACAGCTATTTTCCAAGCCTCGACCGCTCCACGTCCCTGTTCGATCAGCGGCATCGCTTCGTGTTCAGCGGGGTGTACCAGAGCGGAAAGGTCGGTGGCGATGGTTTTGGCAGCAAGTTGCTGAGCGATTGGACGGTTGCGCCCATACTTGAGATCGGCTCTGGGCGGCCGTTCAACATCATCACGGGGAATGATGACAATCTCCAACTTTCTTCTCTCACCGGACGTCCAAATACTTTCGTGAACCAAAATTGCGGGCCGGCCTATCCCGCCTATCCATCAAAGTATTCGCCAAGCGGGATGTTGCAGGAGCCTTGTCCGGCGGACTTCAACGGAACGCTCCTCTCGCTGGACGGCAACCTGGGGCGCAACGCTGGGGTTACACCTTTCACGGTGTTCAATGATCTGCGAATTGCACGCAGGATTTATTTTGGGGAACGCATCAACCTCGACCTGATTGCCGACATGTTCAACCTGGCCAACAAAAACAATACGGCGGCGGTCAATGTGCTGTTCAGCAACGCGGGACAGCCGACGGCAGCTTACGATCCGCGGCAATTCCAGTTTGCGATGAAGGTGAACTGGTAGGCAGGCGGCCGTCAGCCGATTGTCGTTAGCTTCAGCCCAGGGCCCGATGGCCGAAAACTGACAGCTGAATGCTAAGAGTAAGAGCCAACGGCTCGGGCTCCGTCCGCGCCTGCGTGATTGACTTGGTTTGTTCTGCTGCCTACCATGCGGTGTGGCCGAAAATATACTTCCTCCTGGCCAGACCGTCTCCCACTACCGCATTCTCGAAAAGCTGGGCGGTGGGGGCATGGGAGTGGTGTATAAAGCCGAGGACCTGAAGCTGGGCCGCTTCGTAGCTCTCAAGTTTCTGCCCGATCATCTTGCCCACGACGCGGTGAGCCTGGAGCGTTTTCAACGCGAGGCCCGCACCGCGTCGGCACTGGATCATCCCAACATCTGCATGACCTACGAGATTGGCGAACACGAGGGGCGCCCGTTTATCGCCATGCAATATCTTGAAGGCCTGGCGCTCAAGCATCGCATCGCGGGCCGGCCGCTTGATCTGGAAATGGTTCTCGACCTGGGAATCCAACTTGCCGACGCGCTGGACGCGGCGCATAGCAAGAACATCGTTCACCGCGACATCAATCCGGGGAATATTTTTTTGACCACGCGGGGGCAGGCCAAGATTCTGGATTTTGGCCTGGCGAAAGTCGCTCCCAGAGTCGCCGGTGTTTCCGATACCGCTGTAACCGCCGCGCTCAGCGCAACCCAGGAGTTTGCCGGCTCTACGATGGGAACCGCCGGCTACATGTCGCCAGAGCAGGCGCTGGGAAAGAACCTGGACGCCCGCACCGATCTGTTTTCGTTCGGCACCGTGCTCTATGAAATGGCCACCGGCGCGGTTCCGTTCAAGGGAGAAACCACCGCCGCGCTGTTCGATTCCATCCTTCATCGCGCCCCGGTGGCGCCTGTACGGCTGAGCAACGAGGTTCCGCAGGAACTGGAGAGGATCATCAATAAGGCGCTGGAGAAAGACCGGAACCTGCGTTACCAGAGCGCGGCGGAAATTCGTACGGACTTGCAGCGCCTGAAGCGTGACAGTGAATCGAGCCGCATCGCTATCCTTCCCGAGGAGCCGGCGTATGTGGGGAAGCCGCAAAGCCTGAGATCGTCGGGGAAAGTTGTGGTTGCGGCTCCATCTGAAACCTCCCGACGAGCGCTGCGACTTTTCCCAATCGCTGCTGTACTCGTGCTGGCAATTGCGGGCGCCGTCTACATCCGTTCCCACAAACCGCAGCGCCTCACCGAGAAGGATGTCATCGTGCTGGCTGACTTTGCCAACACCACGGGCGACCCGGTGTTCGACAGCGCCCTGAAAGAAGCCGTGGCTGCGGATCTGGATCAGTCGCCGTTTTTCAATGTGCTTTCCGACCGCAAGGTAAGCGAGATGCTCAAGCTGATGGGGCGGTCTTCGGGGGAGCGCGTTACGCGGGATGTTGGGCGCGAAATCTGCGTGCGCGCCGGTAGCATGGCGCTGCTGGTCGGCTCGATTGCCGCTATGGGAAGCCACTACATGTTGGGGTTGAAGGCGGTGGCATGCAGCAATGGAGATGTGCTGGCGGCGAGCGCTGCTGAAGCCGGCAGCCGGGAGAAAGTGCTGCAAACTCTGGGAAAGCAGTTGGCAGACTTGCGCGGCAAGCTGGGAGAATCGCTGGCGTCGATCCAAAAATTCGACAAGCCGCTAGAGGAGGCAACGACATCCTCGCTCGAGGCTCTGCAGGCCTACTCGGAGGGGCAGCGGCTGGCGCGCGAAAAAGGCGACACGGATGCGCTTCCTTTCCTGAAACGCGCAGTGGATCTCGATTCCAATTTCGCGCGGGCCTATGCCTCGCTCGGGGTCCGTTACAACAATCTCGGACAGGCCAGCCTGGCCATCGAGAACGTGAAAAAAGCGTATGAACTACGCGACCGGGTGAGCGAGCGGGAGAAATACTATATCTCGTGCACCTATTTCACCCTGGTCACCGGTGAGCTGGAAAAAGCCATTCAGCAATATGAATTGTGGATCCAGGATTATCCCCGCGACTACGTAGCGCAAACCAACCTGGGCGTGAATTATTTCACCCTGGGACAATTCGAGAGGGCGGCGGCGATCACACGCGAGGCGCTTGCTCTGGAGCCCGACTCGGTGCTCGGGTACAACAATCTGGGCGTGGCCTATTTCTCGATGAACCGGCTGGACGAGGCGAAATCTACATTTGAAGAAGCTTTGGCGCATAAGCTGGACGGGCCTTATTTGCGGCAATCGCTCTACTACCTGGATTTTCTGCGGGGAGACGAGACCGGCATGCAAGAGCAATTTGACTGGGCAATGGGGAAGCCCGGCGCGGAGGATATTTTGCTATCGGCGCAATCCGACACCGAGGCCTATCACGGGCGCTTACAAAAGGCGCGTCAGCTTTCGCTGGAGGCGGAGCAGTCGGCGAAGCGGAATGACTCTAAAGAGACGGCTGCGTTTTGGCAAGGGAACGAAGCATTGCGGGAGGCGGAATTCGGCAACCCTGTGGAAGCAAAGAAGCAGGCGGCAGCCGCATTGGACCTGGCGCCGGGACGCGATGTGTGGGTCGAAGCCGGATTGGCGCTGGCGCGCAGCGGAGATGCAATCGGCGCCGGCAGACTGGTGGACCGGCTCAACCAGGAATTTCCTCTGGACTCTTTGATACAGAATTACTGGCTGCCGACCATCCGGGCGGCAATTGCGCTAGAGCGAGGAAAGTCTGCGGACGCAATCGATTTGCTGCAAGCGGCCGTGCCCTATGAGTTTGCCGATCCGCCCCCGTTCGCGGCCGGAACCATGTACCCGGTGTATCTGCGAGGGCAGGCCTATCTGCGGGCAGGCGACGCCGCGCAGGCTGCGATGCAGTTTCAGAAGATTCTGGATCATCCCGGCGTGATCGTGAATTTCCCCTTGATGGCGTTGACGCGTCTTGGCATGGCGGAAGCGCGGGAGCTCGCGGGAGACCGTGCCGGAGCACGAACCGGGTATCAGGACTTCTTTGCGCTTTGGAAGGATGCCAACCCGGAGACCCCGATTTTGCAGCGGGCAAGAGCCGAGTATGCGCGTATTGGTTCGTGACCGGCGTTAACTCGTGACTTGCAAAAAATGTAGCCCCAGTCGCTGACGGGTTTCGGCCGCTCGTGCTTTTGCTCCGTGAGCTCCACCCGCGGTTTTACTGGCCTGTTACACTCTTAACTATCCTTGGCGATTGCCGGAGTTCTGCTCTGAATGCCCGACAACTTGAGTTCATCCGCCCGCACCCGCGTGGTGCGCGAACCTCACCGCGGTGTGTACGATCGTTCTACCGCATACCAGATTCTCGATGAAGGTTTCATCTGCCACATTGGATTCGTGGCCGACGGCCAACCATTTGTCATCCCGACCGGGTATGGCCGCAGCGGGGATAACCTCTACATTCACGGCTCGGCGGCCAGCCGCATGCTTCGCAACCTGGATCAGGGGGTTGCGATGTGTTTCACCGTCACACTGCTCGACGGGTTGGTCCTGGCACGATCGATTTTCAATCACTCCATGAATTACCGGTCGGTGGTGGTGCTGGGAACGGCGGTCGCGGTCGAGGAGCCGCGGGAGAAGCTGGAAGCCTTGCACCGGCTCTCCGAGCATATTCTGCCGGGACGTTGGCAGGAGTCGCGCCAGCCCAACCAAAAAGAGCTGAAAGCAACGCTGGTGATGCGACTGCCGATTACGGAGTTCTCGGCAAAAGTGCGACAGGGAGCGCCGATCGATGATGAGGAAGATATGACATTTCCCACCTGGGCGGGAGTGATTCCGCTGGAAATGGTAGCGGCGGCGCCCATTGCCGATGCGCAGTTGATGGCGGGGATTACGACGCCGGAGTATGCGAAGCATTATTCGCGGAAGTGAGAGGGGAATTGATCCGGGCGGTAAAGACTGCTATCTTTACTGTAGGGATATGAGGTAAAGATGAGATATTCAAGCACCATCAGTTCTAAGGGACAGGTCACGGTGCCGCAGCCGATTCGCAACCGCCTGGGCATCTCCCCGGGCGACAGGGTCGAGTTTGTCATTGAAGGCGAGCGCACGTTGATTCGTCCGGCGCGCTCTGCCGGCAACCCTTTTGACCGGTACCGGGGCGCTCTGGGCAGCTTTCCCAAGGGCTTAAAGGAAATCAATGCCTGGGTGAACGAACTGCGCAACGAGGAGCG
>Ga0335078_10000689_pt1 | contig 52073 bp, 49 predicted proteins | sample Lox_Sample_32_FD_206711 | JGI IMG/M metagenome (GOLD analysis project Ga0335078, IMG submission 206711) | Soil microbial communities from Loxahatchee National Wildlife Refuge, Florida, United States - Lox_Sample_3.2 | ecosystem: Environmental > Terrestrial > Soil > Wetlands | place: USA... | reverse complement strand
GCGAACCCGTGCGGCAGGCTCGCACTGCAGCCGCGACAAGGTCAGGTATGCATGAGTTTGCAGCGCGTCGCCAGCTAGTATCGCAACCGCCTCTCCGAATGCTTTATGGCAGGTTGGGCGGCCGCGACGGAGATCATCATTGTCAAGCGCGGGCAGGTCATCGTGAACCAGCGAATATGTATGCAGCATCTCCAGCGCCGCACCGAGATCTTCCACACCGGAGGGCAACGATCCCGCCACCATGCGGGCCGCTTCCATGCAGAGAATGGGACGCAGGCGTTTTCCTCCCGCAAAAACGCTGTGGCGCATGGCCCTGTGAATGGAGACGGGATGCTCGCTGGCGGCCGGAAGGAGCCGCTCAAGGGCAGCGTCAGCTAAAGCACGTCCTTGCTCGAGAGTCTCCGCCAGCATGAGGCTGAGTATAGCAAGGCGAGCCGCAAGGTTATTTCAATGCCGGAACGAGATCCTTTATGCTACCGCTGAAAGCGCGCTCTTATTCACCAAGGCAGCGTGCACAATGGCGGCGGTTTCGGTGGGGCGATACACATCAGCTGCGCCCGCGTTCAATGCTGCTGTCCACATCTCGTCGTCCGCAAGGCGATGGGTGCAGATGATGCGGGAGCGCGGAAATTCGCTGGCGATTTTCTGCACATCCGCAAACGAGGCGACTTCGAGATCAATAATGGCGACTTCAGCGCGCTTCCAGGCGATGCTGGAACTCACTTCAGATGCATTCCCCACGATATGGACTTTGGTGAAGCGATCTGACAGGGCGGAGTTCAGTGACTCAGCCAGCCTGGAATTTGCCTGAAGAAGAACTACATTCTTTGTCGGCATACTCACCCCTCATGCGGGCCGTGTTGACGGCACCGGTCACGCGACCTAAAACGTGGTCAAAAACAATGAGCGCGCCTATTTGCGACCTGGCGCGGCTTCGGTCACAGCTTCGAATGGTTGGCTCTGGAGTTTTCCGTTCTGCTTCAGCAGAATCTCTACCTTGCCCTCGGCGTCCTCCAGTTCCCTGCGGCAGGCCGAAGAGAGCTGCATGCCCTCCTCAAATAAGGTGAGCGACTTCTCCAAAGGCACGTCACCCTTTTCGAGATCCTGAACGATCTTCTCGAGCCGCTGGAGACACTCTTCAAACTTTGGCAAGAGAACTCCTCTTGGAGTTTATTTTACGCTGCCGCGCGAAACATTAGAGTAAATGCTGTATGAAATTCTAAGGGATCAGATCAAGCGGTAGCCGGCGCGCGCGAGCTTCCCAGCGCTTCGAGAACGTCCACTGCAGAGGCGTAGCGTCCCAGAGGCGCGCTGATCTGCGCTCCCTGCACCATGTCGCGAACGGCCAGAAGCATCTCACGGGCAATGAGAATGCCTTCTTCCCTGGCCGCTTCCGGCGATTTTGCCTGCGCCATACGCTGCAGAATCGAATCCGGAACGGAAACGCGAAGTTCATTCTTCATGAATTCGGCATTGCGCACACTGACCAGCGGCCAGATGCCGGCCACGACAGGAATCCGGCAGTGTTCGATTCGTCGAAGGAAGGTCTCGAGCAGTCCGAGGTCAAACACCGGTTGAGTAATGGCATACTCGGCTCCGGCCTCGACTTTGTATTCGAAGCGACGGATTTCTTCATCCAGATTGGGAATGCCGGGGTTGGCACCGACGGCGATGACGAAAGATGTTCCTTCGCCAATGGGATTGCCGCCAATATCCCGGCCACAATTCAGATTGCGGACGATATTAACCAGTCCGATGGCGTCCACATCAAACACCGCGGTCGCATCCGGATAGCTTCCCATCTTCGGCGGGTCGCCGGTAATGCAGATCAAATTGCGTATGCCGGTGGCCGCTGCACCCAGCAGGTCGGATTGAATGCAAAGCACATTGCGATCACGGCAGGTGTAATGCAGGATGGTTTCAATTCCCACCGTTTGCTGAATCAACAGCGACAGAGCCTGGTTGCTCATCCTCGCCGAGGCGCGGGGGCTGTCCGGGATATTGATTGCGTCTACGCCAACGGACTTGAGGAAGCGGGCCGCTTCAACCTCCTTGCGTATGTCTGTGCCTTTAGGAGGGACGATCTCCACCATGGTAAGAAATTCGCCGCGAGCAATTCTTTCGCCCACGCGCGAACGTTTGCCCAGTGGCACTGCGCTTATGGCTACCGGTTGTTCAGCGCCGGTCTTGACCGCCGAGGTCGACTTCGATCTCGCTTCGCCGGCCCTTAATGCCGATTTCATTACGCGGATATGCTCAGGCGTGGTTCCGCAGCAGCCGCCCACCAGGCGCACGCCGGCGGCGACAAACTTGCGCGCATAACTTGCCATATATTCCGGCGAGCAGAGATAGATATTTCTGCCTTCTACGGACCGAGGCACACCGGCATTGGGCTGCGCCGCGAGCGGCAGCGCCGTTTGCGACCGCATGCGTTCCATGGCATCCAGCATCGCGACCGGACCGACGCTGCAATTGCAGCCAATAACGTCCGCGCCCCATTGCTCCAGGCGCGGGGTAAAGGTTTCCGGCGTGGATCCATCCAGGCAGTTTGCATCCTCGTCGATCGTGACCTGGGCAACGACCGGAATTTCAGGATTCACCTCGCGCGCAGCAAGGATCGCCTGATGAAGCTCTTCGAGATATCCGAAGGTTTCGAGGATGAGGACATTCACGCCGCCCTCAATCAGCGCTGCGATCTGTTGCCGGAACGCGTCCCGCGCCTCCTGGAAAGAAGTCTTGCCCAATGGCTCGATCCGAATCCCCAGCGGCCCCACTGACCCAGCCACCGATACGTCAAAGCTTTTTGCCGCTTCCCTCGCGAGGCGAGCGCCCGCGAGATTAATGTCGCGCGCACGATCTTCCATGCTGTGCCGCGCCAGGCGAAACGAATTTGCACCGAAAGTGTTGGTTTCAATTACTTCCGCACCGGCCTGCAGGTACTCGTGATGCACCGCGCGAATCAGTTCCGGCTGCGACAGGTTCAGTTCGTCATAGCAGCGATTGATGAAGATGCCTTTGCCGTAGAGGAGAGTGCCCATTGCCCCATCACAGAGGATAGGCGAGTTCTTCAACCGGGTCAGGAAGTCGGAGGCCATATGAGGGATTGCTGGTATCGATGAGAATACAGGATGCAAAGCCAATTTGCACTGTCGCTGAGTGGTGGGTTATGGGTCAGTTTGAACTGACCCGCTACCAAGTGGTGACGGGAGCAGCTCGTGCAAACTGCTCTGTTATAATCCGCTTTCTTGCATCAAAACCTTTGATCCCCCTCGCGGCTTGGAGTTCCAGGTTGAAGAGAACCGTTACTGGTATTGCTGCGCTCATTCTTGGCGCGATCGCGATTCTTTCCTGTGGCAGCAGCACTCCCAGCACCAGCAGCACGCATACTCTCAGCGGTTTCGCCTTTCGTGCCTTTGTTACCAATGCTTTGCTCCCGAGCGGGGGTGCAACCGAGCCGGTCATTCAGATCGTTGACGCCGAACACGATGTGCTTGCCACCTCGCCCATCAGTTTGCTTAGCATTGACCCAGTGATGATGGTCGAATCTCCGACGCTCCACTACACCATGGTTTTCAGTGCTACGGGGAACACTATCGGCATCATCGACAACCAGACCGAGGCGGTCGCAGCAAACGCCAGCGGAAATGTAGTGCCTTCGATCCTGTTGCCGGGAAGCACGGAAAGCATGCTTTTCAGCAGCGATGAAACCCACGGGTACGCCGCGGTCCCAACTGCGCCTATTGCCGGGCAACCGCCCGGAGCGGTGATCGCGTTCAGCATCAGCACAGGCCAGATCACGGCGACTATTCCGATTCCCTCCGCGCATTACATTGCCGAGCCGAGCGGCAGCAATAACATTCTGGTTTTTAGCGATGCGTCGGATACGGTAACTGTCATCAATACAGCCGCCCTGGGCACTCAAAACAGTCCTGTAAGCTATGTCACCGGATTCGACCGGCCGGTCGGGGCGGTGTTCAGCAACCCTTCGAGTGCCTACATACTGAACTGCGGCGCTGAGTGTGGGGGAACGGCCGCCAGCGTGTCGACGCTCAAGATCGGATCATCCACCGCAGGCACGACCATACCTGTTGCCGGCGCAACCACAGCATTGTTGGGACAGAATGTGCTCTATGTCGCGGGCAGCCCGCCCGGCAAGCTATGCGGCTCGGCCTCTTCCGCCACAACGTGCGGCGTGCTTACGTTGCTTAACACCAATACGAATGCCATCGCGGGAACCGCAACCATCACCGACGGGTATCACACCCGGATGCAGATGAGTCAAAATGGGCAGCTCTATATCGGCAGCCGAACTTGCTCGGCGGGATGCCTATCGATCTTCAATACCGTTAACTCCAACGTCATTTTTCCCACACTTACAGGGGATGTGACCGGGATGCAAGAAATCACCGGCCGCAACATCGTTTACCTCTGTGAAGGCGGTTTGTTTCGTATTTTCGACACTACAACAGATCAAATCCTTGTGCAGAACACCTCATTTCCGCTCATTATCGTTGGCGATGCCACCGACGTAAAGCTTGTGGATTGAGACGGGCTCTCAGCGCCCCTGCTGCACTGGGAGGAGAACGAGCTGGTGCGTGCTGCTTTCCTGTACCGCGTGAGGTGTGAACGCCAGCGGGAAGGTGAACCCCTGATACCACGCGTTCCACTGGTCCATGTAATAGGGGCTGAGGAAATTTCCCGCTTCTCCGGTCACCAGATTCAATGTCGAGCGGTCGAGATCAGAGAGGTCGACCGTCATGCGTTCAGATGGCCCATGGTCCCGAGAAACCGCTTTGACGGTGAAAGTGCTTCCCGATTGCTCTTTTATGCCCGGGCCAGTGAAGTGACTTAGCAGCGGAATGTTTCCCAGAACCGGGTGTTGAATTTCGAGCGGATGATATTTTCCCCATCGCCATGAGTCCAGATCCTTTGGCGCATCGGGAGCGCTGACCGCCTGCTCGACTGCCGCCGCGAGGAGTTCATCGTAGTTGTGATATTGTTCCGGGAGCCAATGCTTAGGCTGATGCTGCAGAACATCCTCCAGCCATACCGATTCCATCATCCAGCTGTAGCTTTTCCAGCTCAGGGTTGTTGCCGCTTCGGCGGGGTTTTTGGGGAGCGGCCCCAGCTTGGGCTCGAGCAGCAAGCGGGTCAGCTCCTCGCGCGCACGCAACTCGATGCTCGGGGCAGCGTCATCGGCCGCCATTCGGCCATCCCAATCGCGCATGATGTCGGCCGCGGTTCGAGCGCGGCCCGAGGCATCTTTCGCATGATCGACCGCCATCACCAGTTGCTCCGCCACACGTCGATCAAACTCTGAATAGATATCCATCTGCAGAGCCAGCATGTCGGCTGAGGAAAACTTTCTTCCCGACTCGAGCACGTGATAGATTCGTGCGCTTCGCCAGGGAGCTTCCCATTCCGAACTGATCGAATAACGATATTTCTCCGGTGTGATGCGGCTATTCGCGGTGGCTATGACACCCGATCGCGGATTGAACACACTGGGCATCTCATCGAACGGAATGTAACCAATCCACTCGTGTTTATCGTCGCTTCCGTTCTCGGGCAAACTGCCATCGCCGGAAGCGCGAATAGGAATCTTGCCCGTGGCCTGGTATCCAATGTTGCCATCGATATCGGCATAGACGACGTTCTGCCCGGGGGCGTCGAACCGGGAAAATGCCTGCCTGAATTGCTGCCAGTCCTGTGCCGAATCGATATCGAAGAAAGGGCTTCGCGGCTGGTCGTAGAGTGTCCAGCGGAGGGCGATCTTGCGGGTTTCGCCGGGAACGAGCTCGGTCACTATCGGGCCATGACGCGTACTCAGTACATGCACAATTACATCCGGCTGGTCCTTGACGTGGATAACTTCCTGCCGATGTTCCGGTTCCTTCCATCCCGCCGGCGTGAGGTATTGGCCTGAGGAGTTGAAGGTTTCGATATAGGCATCTTCGACAGTTGGTCCGATGTTCGTGAATCCCCAGGCAACTCGCTGATTGTGGCCGACGATAACGTAGGGATATCCCGGCAGCGTGACCCCCGCAACATCGAAGTCCCCGCATTTCAGATGCGCTACATACCACAAATTCGGCATGCGGAACCCGAGGTGCATGTCGTTCGAGAGAAGCGGTTTGCCGGAATCGGTGTGGGCCCCCGATACGACCCAGTTGTTCGAACCGAGAGCGTAAGGGTCGTCTTCGGCGTCCTCGCCAGCGGCCAGGCTTGAAAAACTATCTCTGAATAGCGCGACTGCGGCATTAGGGCCGGAATCCTCATCATCCTCGTGCTTTCGCTGCGGCGGTTCTGCATCACGAGTTGATCCGGGTGGATGGTCGTGAGAAGAAGAGTTCACATAAAGATCGTTGGTCAATTGAGGCCCCAGCTTCGCCAGAATATTTTCGCGCGTCAGCGCATGCATCGGGCTTGTGCTCAGATCTTCAACCATCATGGCCGCGATCAATGCTGAATCTTCCGCCGTCCAGGGTTTCGGGGTGTAACGCAAGATACGGAACTCAACCGGTAATCGATTGCGGTGCGATTCGATATAGGCATTCACCCCTTGCGCGTAAGCCTCGAAACGAGCGCGTTCGTCTGGCGGCTGGGCCTGTACAATCCGCGCTGCCGCGGCTCTCATCGCCAAGATTCTCTGGCGGCGATCATGCTTGAGGAACTCTTCCCCGAGAACTGCGGAAAGCTCGCCGGCCGCGAACCGGCGCATGCCGTCCATCTGCCAGAGCCGGTCCTGGGCGGTGACATAGCCCTGGGCGAAAAACAGATCGTGGAAGTTGCTTGCTGTGATGGTTGGGACTCCATGGTTGTCCCGAAGAACAGCTACTTTGGAGGAAATGCCTGAAAGTTGCACCGTGCCCTCAAGCTGAGGCAGAGCGCCTACCGCCGAATGGTAGAACCAGAGACTGACACACAGAACGGCAAAAAGAATGGCGAAAAGCAGCCAGCCCGCGGCGCGCCACGCGCTGACACGCGACCTGTGACTGACCGCAGCCGCAGTGGTTGTCATGACGAATTGTTGATTCTAACAGCGCGCAACCGATCTTCACGGCTTGGCGCATTGCGCATGCATCGGTATCATTCAAGTTGACGAGCGCTGCCGCGTACGCAACATGCTGCAAAAACGCATTGACGATCAGCCCAATCTCTCGCGTGAGATGATTCGTGAGGCACAGGGGATTCTGCACCAGCATCTAAGGCGCGTGGGGTTGAAACAAACCGCGCAGCGCGACACAATTTTGCGAACGTTCCTCGAGACCCGCGAACACCTCTCAACTGACGAACTGCACCGTCTAGTAAAGAAAGAAGACCCGCACATCGGCTTCACCACGGTCTATCGCACATTGAAGCTGCTTGCCGAGTGCGGCCTGGCCAGCGAAGTTGCCTTTCACGATGGAATTGCCCGTTACGAACACCAGTACAATCGCCGTAGCCATCATCACATGGTGTGCACCGAGTGCGGCAGTTCGGTGGAGTTTTTCTCTCCGGAAGTGGGACGGGTTGAGCAGGAAATCGGCCGCAAACACCGCTATCTGACCACCCGACACACGTTTCAGATTTACGGGATTTGCGAGAGGTGCCGCCGCAAGCACGAAACCAAGAGGCTGGTTTAGGTTCTCCCGGTAAAACCATGACTGTCGCCTGCCTGCATTGCAAAACGGAAGTGCCCGAAATTGCCGTCTATTGTCCGGCATGTGGTGAGGAAGTCAGGGCGGCCGCAGCGCCGCGCGATCCAGGCTCCAGACTGCTGGCCGCGGCTGCTTATTTCACTTTTATTCCTGCGACGATCTTCATTTTCAAGCCGAGCTTTCGCAAGAACGATTTCGTTCGCTTCCACAGCTTTCAATCCGTCTTTTTCGATCTCGTTGTGATTGTGACCTGCGCCCTGTTGCGGCTGCTCTTTCCGGCGCTTATATTGATTCCGCATCTTGGCTTTCTTTTCGCGTGGCTACTGGTCGCTTTGGTTTTGCTGGGTTGTGTCATGATCTGGTTGGTGCTGGTAATCAAAGCGGTACAAGGCGAGATCCTTCAGCTGCCCTTAATCGGTTCTTTGGCAGAGAGAAGCGGCAGGGCATAACCGTTTGAGCAGCTTACTGCCCACTTGACAGACCCCCGCCTGCAATGGCATTCCTATTAGCTTTTCATCTGTGGGCTAGTTCCGCCACTCTGGCAGGCGAAGGAGAGAGCGTGAGAGTTCGCGTTTTTTATCATGACAAGTGCTTTGACGGCGCTTCGTCCGCTGCCCTGTTCGCGCGCTTCTACGGTGAGCGGATCCGCGGTGACGTTGAGTTCGTTTACTCCGGCCTGCTGCACCGGGCAGGATCATTGTTCAACGAGGCGGATTTCGATGGCGATGAAAACGCCATTGTAGATTTCAAATATTCCAGCTCTCCTAAAATCACCTGGTGGTTTGACCACCATGAGAGTGCGTTTCTAACGCCCGAGGATGCTGCTCATTTTGAACAGGATGAAAGCAACCGCAAGTTTTACGATCCTGCCTTCAGGTCCTGCACCAAGTTCATAGCCACGATTGCGGAAGAGCGCTTTGGCTTCGATCCGGCCCCGGTTTCAGAGCTGGTGCATTGGACCGACATCATAGATGGGGCGATGTATCCCGACGCCAGAAGTGCAGTGGAGATGAAAGCTCCCGCCATGAAACTAACCATGATCATCGAGGCGACCCAGGACTCCGACCTTATCCCAAAGCTGATTCCCCTCCTCGCGAGCAGGCCGCTTGCTGAGATTTTGGAGGAGCCCTTCGTGAAGCCGCTTCTGCCGCCGCTTCTCGAACGACACCAAAATTCGCTCGCGATTCTCGATCAGCGTACGGAATCCAAAGACGGTACCCTATTTTTCGACATCACAGATCATGAGCTGGAGGGATATAACAAGTTCGTGCCGTATTACTTGCATCCGGAAGCCATCTATAGCGTCGGCCTCAGCAAGAGCAGCTTTCGTGTGAAGGTCTCGGTGGGATCGAATCCGTGGGCGCCGATGGAGCCTCGGGTCAATCTGGCCAGAATTTGTGAACGGTACGGCGGAGGCGGCCATGCCAGGGTGGGCGCGATCTCTTTCGATGTGAGCCGCGGGCCGGAGGCGCAGATCGCAGCGCAGGAGATAGTAGCGGAATTGCGCGCCGCGGTGCGGGCCCAGGTACCGTGAGGGCTATCACGCTGTTCCCGCTGAAAGTAAGCGCACCATCTGATTTTTCGCCAGGTTCACGACCGCCAATATCAGGCACAATAGACGTTTAAGTGGATCATCGCGCCCAAGCCATGGCTCAGCCTGTCCCTCCGCCCCACCGTCACAGAGCAGAGCTGCAGGTGCTGCGCGGAATCGCCACGCTTGAGCTGGCCAAAGGCGTAATTGTTCTTGCGGCAGCAGCGGCGATCATTTTTGTTGTTCATCGCGACAGCTCTGATATTGGTCAGGCGATTCTCCACCTGCTGCACTTGAGTCCCGACCATCACTTCACGAGAGTTTTTCTACGCTGGTCCGACCACCTGCAGGACGAGAAGATCTGGGTAGTGGCTGTGGCGGCCTCTGTGTATTCAGCACTTCGCTTTATCGAAGGTTATGGCCTCTGGCATGCGCGGGCCTGGGCGGAGTGGATTGCGTTGTTTTCAGCTTCGATCTACGTACCGTTCGAAGCGTATAACCTGGCACGGAAGCCGACCTGGTTTCATATCGGCCTCCTGCTGGTGAATCTAGGAATTATTGCCTATATGGCCTTCCTGAGGATTTCCGCCCGCCGGGAACGGCGGCACGCAGCAAAGCCGCAAATCATGCCTCAAACCTGACGGGCCAGCGCACCTGGGCAGCGGTGCGGGATGTGCCCTGTTTCCTCCTACTTGCCGGCCGCGGCTTTCTTCTCCGCAGCCCGCCGTTCGCGGTAGAGACGGTTTTTCAGGTCGCGATGCTTCTGTTGACAGGCATCGCAGAACTGTTTGTAGTTTTTTCGTTTTTTTCCGCAGAGGGCGCATTTCCCCTTCTTGACCTGCGCGATCTGCCATAGACGTTGACGGGAAAGCTGTTTTTTCATGGTTTCGTAACGATCAGTTTACCTCAAGCTTTGCGGTTCGTCTTGGGCGGAGCCATAGCTTTTTTCGAAATTCCTGTCCCAGTCATGACTGCATTGGTTCGCCTTCGTACCACCGGGTGAAGCTTTCCGGTTGGCTCAGATGGACTTTACTGGAATTGTGGTCAGATCATCTACCAAGCCGACTTCCTTCTGCAGGAACGGTTCTGCGTATGTCACGCCACCGAGCATTCCGTAGAACCTCGCCATGGCCTCAATGCGCCCACGAATCTCTTCGCGGGCAGGAAACAGGTCTTTGCCGGCCTCCTGATCGCTATATTGCGACTTATAAGCCATGAGAGATTCGAAACGTGCTTCAAACTGGTCGCTGATGTCAACGACAAATGTCGGCCTGGTGTCGTAATAGAGCGTGGCGTAGATGATCTTGAAAGGCCGGTGCGGAGCCAGACGCGAAATGTCGCCGGTTTCCGAGCCGCCCTGCAGCTTCGATAGCCCGGCCAGGAAACAAGCTTCGTAACCCAGCACTGAAGCCCTGTAGTGGTCGGGATGGCGGCCTTTGAAGTAGGGAAGAATCACGACGCGGGGCCGCAACTGACGAATTACTCGAGCTACCTTCAGTCGGTTCTCCCAGTTATTTTCGACGCGCCCGTCGGGAATATCGAGCGCCTGCCGCCATGAGGCGCATAGAATCCTCGCCGCAGCTGCGGCTTCCCGCGCCCGCTCTTCCGCGCTGCCGCGAGTTCCCATCTCTCCCTGGGTCAGATCGAGAATGCCGGTTCGATAGCCGCGCTTCGCCATCTTCAGCAGCGTGCCGCCACAGGTTTGTTCTACGTCATCGCGATGGGCGGCAATGGCGAGAATGTCGAGGGGCTGCATACGAGAAAAGAGTACATGAACCGAAGCGAACCGGAATCAATCTCCAGGCAGAAATTTTGGGTTGGCCGGCGGCACGTATCCTGGCGGAAGCCCCTTTTCGAGGAACGGAAGGTCATCCGGGTCGCGCACCTCAACCTGGCCATCCGGCATCAGTTTGTAAGTTTGCCCGAGCGGATCAACCGGCACGCCTTGTAACAGGCCCAACCTCTGCATCTCGACGAAGTTTGCAGGTAGCCGGCCTGTCATCTGTTTGTAGCGGGCGATCAGTTCGTCCAGGGCGGTAACATCCTGATCCACCCTCAGCGCCCGCAGATGAGCCAGCGCGTTGGCGCGGATGTTCTTGTCTTTTGTAGTCTCGTATGTGGTGGTCCATAGAATCTGCGCGGTCCTGGTTTCACCGGCATGTTCAGCCATCAAAGCAGCGAGCACTTTCAGAAATGGGTGCGCATCAGGCACTTTCGATCCGCGGGCGAAGGCATCTGCAGCGTGGGCATAGTCGTGCAGATCCATGTAGTAGATGAAGCCAAGTTCGTAATAGAGCCTCCAGTCATCCGGGTTGTTGCGAATTCCGAAATTCACCAGATTGATAGCTTCCTGCGTCATGCCCGCGCCATTGGGCGGCCTGGGACCAAGAAAATTGGCCCCGAACTCGTAAGCCACCGTTAAATGTGGATCGAGGACGGTAGTGATGTCGAGCAACGGCGCGAGCAGGGCGTAGCGCTTCGCGCCAATGTAGTGCCTGCTGCCGAAGTACTGCACCACTCGTGTCCAGTAAATATCCGCAAGCAATCCGTCGTAGCCAAGGCTGATCCGCTTGAGAACCTTTGGCGACGAGATATAGAGCACGTCTTCAAGCGTGGACTGAGACCGCAACGTGTCCACCCTGCGAAGCAAGATCACTGATCCGGTCATGCAGGTGACCAGCAAAAGTAAAGCGATTGCTGTGGTTCGCTGCGAGGCGGTCATTTCAGGTCACGCCGCTCAAAGATGAGCACCGCCCCACAGACCGCTACAGCAGCGTAAAGCAGAGCATAAGCTGTGTTGGCAGCGATCAGTTGTGCTGAAACCGGCTGCTCGTGGGCCACTGAGCTGATTACGTTGAGGGAGGAAAGATTCGGCACCAGGTAAGCCGCGCCTGTAGCGAGCCAGCGTGTAAAGCCCTGCGTCATGCCCGCGAAGCCCCGGAGATCTTCGGCAAAGCTGCCAATGATGAATAGCGAAAACGCGAAGATGGCGGACAGGAGCGGCGAAGAAAAAGATGAGAATAATAGCGCGAGAGAAGTGATGATAAGAAATTGCAGAACGATGAAGTACAGGGCGATCAGCACCCAGCGATCAGGCTTCTCGAAGTGATGTGAGACGTACAGCAATGCTCCAAAGACACCAAGCGACATGAAAAACGTGTTTACAACAAGCGTTCCTGCCAGGCCAAAAAACTTGCCGACAATAAACTCCCAGCGGCGCACCGGGTGCGACAAAACGGTGTAAAGCGTGCGTCTCTCTATCTCCTTCGAAACCAGCCCGATTCCGATGAAGATAGCGATGACAACGCCAAAAAGAGAAACCGCGGTCAGACCCAGATTGATCACAACCAGCCGCTCAATGTTGATGGAAATCTGTCCGACAAGAATCGCCGCTCCCGAGAGCAGCAAAGCAAAAGCGATCAGGTTATAGAGCACGCGATCGCGGACAGCTTCGCGGAAAGTATTAAACGCTATTTCGGGAACGCGCCCTTTCACGGTCTCGCTCCCGTCATTGCCTCAGCGGGCTGTAATTTTCTGACGAAATATTCTTCCAGTGATGTGCGCACCGGCGTGACCGAGATAATGCGCAGGTGCTCGCGACGTAGAACGTCTATAGCGGCATCCTGGTTGCCCTCCAGAACCACTGCCCTTACCGTATCGCCGCCGAGGTGGCACTCCGCGACAAGGCTGGTAATTGAAGACGGTACCGTGTTGCCATGCCAGATTACCTCGACTTTACCCTCGACGCTTGAAGTCAGATCCGCGACCGCACCCACCCCGCGAAGCTCACCCTCGTGAATAATCGCTACGCGGTCGCAGAGGGACTCGGCATCACTCAAAATATGCGTGGAGAAGAATACGGTCTTTCCCTGCCGCTTGAGATTTTCCATCAGGTCGCGCACTTCGCGGCGGCCCATAGGGTCAAGCCCCGACATCGGTTCATCGAAAAAGAGCACTTTGGGATCATGGAGGACTGCCTGGGCTATACCAATTCGTTGCAGCATACCCTTGGAGAATTTTCTCAACTGGAAGTCGCCGGATTGCTGCAGGCCGACCCGATGCAGGACGTCGTCAATGCGGCGCGAGCGCTGTTTGCCGGGGATACCGGAGAGTTGAGCAAAGTAATTCAATAGCTCGCGGGCGGTAAGGTAATCATAAAAATACGGTTGCTCGGGAAGGAATCCGATCTGCGCTTTCATTCGCGGGTCATCAAGATCCATGTCGAGAATGCGCGCGGAGCCCGTCGTCGGGTAAACCAGCTGCATCAGCAACTTAAGCGTCGTCGTTTTTCCTGCCCCGTTTGGGCCGAGAAATCCGAACACTTCGCCCTGCTCAATTTGCAGGGTAAGCGGCCGCAAGGCAACGCGAGGTTTTTTACGCCAGAAACCTACCTTGTAAGTCTTTTGTAATCCGCGGATTTCAATTGCCGGCATGGAAGATACAAGCGAAAAAGCTAATCCTCAAAATTATAAGCAAATGCCTGGAGCTTCTGTGCTGCGTGGTAAGATGCCCGCGTTACGAAGGTAAAGATTGAACCGTTGATTGCACCCAAAATAAGAAGGAGCAACGGATCGCTCCGTTGCTCCTGGCTTGTACCCTCCCCCGAGTACTTCGCCAATTCTCTTACTGCAGAGCCGTCAGGGCCGCGCAGCCGGCGGTGGTGGTAACACCCGTCGGACCGGGGCTCTTCCAGCGAATGACGCCGTCTGAGCTCGAGCAGAAGCCGCGCACACCGGTCTGGTTCAACGATGCCGGGTCGCCGCTCACGGTGTAGTCATTCACAGTTCCACCCGCAGCCGCTGCCGGCGTGTAGGTGAAGAAATAGCCGCTCTTTGGAGTGGCAGCCGCGCTAGCGGTGGCCAGCACTGTGTCGATCAAGCAAGCCGCAGTCGAGGCCGGCGTACCGCAAGTGGTGTTGCCGCCGCCCGGTCCAAGCGCAGCCAGCGTTGCCGCAAAGCCGACGTTCGGATAGGTAGACTGATAGGTGATCGAAGCGGTGTTGATGGTACGAATTGACTGCACCGCAGACGATTCGTTGGCTGCAATACGCGCACGCAGCAGGTTCGGAATAGCGATGGCAGCGATGATCAGAATGATCGCCACCACAATCAGCAACTCAATCAGTGAAAAGCCCTTCTGTTTCCGCATCTCGTTTTCCCTCTTCTCCGTTTTATCAAGTATTGGTCTCATCAGACCCAATTGCCCAGTATGTTCGCATTTTACCGGCCAGAGCGGGAGGTTACTACGGTGCAGGAGCGACTTGCATAGGCCCTTGTCTATCAAGAGCTAAGAAGTCTTTAGTAACCGCGGCATCCGGACGGATTGCAGAACCGGGGGGCCATCCTGTCAAATTGCGTCGGGCGGGATGACAACTTGTGTCATTTTGCCACAGGTTGCGAAAGCCCGCCACCCGGCACTACTCACTTGAACGTACCTCCACGATCGCCTTGCGGGAAATACTTACCACGCTGTCCAGCCGCCATCCACAGCCAGATTAGTTCCTGTGACGTATGAAGATGCGTCGGAGGCAAGGAAAAGCAGGGGCCCCTGGAGTTCCGCCGGCTCCCCGACACGCTTCATCGGGACTTTGGCGGCAAGGCGGCCACCGAAAGCGGGGTCGCGCAGCAAAAACCTGGAAGCAGGAAACGCTCCCGGACTAATGCAGTTTACCCGAATCCGCTCTGGTGCCAGATGACACGCCGCGTATCGAGTCAATTGGATGATCCCGGCCTTCGCTGGCCCGTAATACGGAGGGTTATCAGCTCCGCTGCCGCCATAGATCGAGGGGTCAGGGCTTACATGCCCGTACATGGAAGCGATGTTTATGACCGAAGCGCCTCCCGGGTTGAGTTTGGCGGTCTCCCTGAGCAACGCCGAGGATAGCTGCAGCAGGCGAAAAGCAGCAGTCACGTTGACCGCGTATGCAGCCGCAAAATCATCGGAGGTGGCGCTCATCATCGTTCCCGGTCTGCTGCTGTTGGCGTTGTTGACCAGGATGTCGAGCCGGCCATGCTTTTCAGATATTTTCTCGATGTGACCTTTCGCCGCATCAGGATCAGTAACGTCGAAGCAAGCCATAGAGACGCGGGATCCCTGCTGGACCATTGAATGGGCAAGCGCTTCAAGCCGACCGGCGTTCCTGCCATTGATGATCACATGCGCTCCTGCACCAGCCAAGGCTCTGGCCATGAACTGACCGAGATGACCGGTTGCGCCGGAAAGAAATGCAACGCGACCATCGAGGCGAAACAGAGACAACGAATCCAGTCCGCCGATCCCCGCCTCAGGCATGCGCCATTTTCCATTTGGAAGGATTGAGCAGCATTTGCGGCGCCTTGGGCAGCGATCGTTCGATCTGAGCACATTGCTCGGCTGTCAGCGCCGGAGTTCTGAACAACTCAAGGTTCTGCTTCAATTGATTCATGGTCTCGCATCCGACCACCAGGCTGGTAATCCACGGCTGAGCGCGGACGTAAGCGAGACAGAGATCAACGAGGCTTTGCCGATTGGATTCTCTCGCAAGTTCATTCAAGGCCTCGACGCAATCCCGCGCATCAAGATTTTCCGATGCGGGCCAGCAGGCGGCACGATTCAGCAAAATGCCCTGCAGAAAAACGCTGCGCGCATGCACCAGGACATCGGGACGATGCTCGATTGCCTTGTCGATGCCTTGGGCCTTCCAGCGCCAATCGAGAAGGTTGAAAGGAATCTGCAAATGCCGGATATCGGGATCTCGCAACGCGGCAAGTGCCTCTTCCGGCTGGTAGACGGACGCGCCGAGCCTGTCGATTTTTCCTAAATCACGCAACCGCAGCAGAGTCCTCCAGGCCGCTCCTTGCCAGTCATCATGATAATGCCAACCGTGCAGCAGAAGGGTTGAGATCTTTTCGCCTCGAAGAGCCGCACACGATTCGGCCACGCTAGACTCAACCGCGGCGCTGATGTCTCTGCTGCTGGCGCTCATGGGAAAAGACATCAGCGTATCCAGCTTGGTAATGACTTCCACCCGTGATTCCCAGGCCCCGGTGAGCGCACTGCCAATTATCGATTCTGAATCGCCATAGGTACGCGCAGTGTCCAGCGTCGTCACTCCATACTGGATCGCGGTCCTGACCATCGACACGGCGCTGCTGGTGTCCGGCTTGCCCGTGGTATTGACGATCCCATACTCCCTTCCGAGCTGAACGGTGCCGAGGGTCAGTTGGCTGTGAACCCGGCCTTCGATTACCCGGTATGGCACGCGAAATTCCGGTTCGCCCGGAATGGATTGGAGGCGCACCATAAGTTGGTACCAATTCTCGTGCACGGGATCGTCGACATTCGCGAAAAGGCCAAGAATCCTGTGATAATCCTCGTCGTCATCAATGGTGCAGCGCAGGTGGCTGTAGTCCGATCCTCGCACCTCAGCAGGAACATAGATCCCGACGCGACAATGGCGCGCCATCCAGGGACACACATGCTCCCGGTCATACGAACTGGTTGTTCTTGCGTGCGCGGTTCGCAACGTGGCCACGGAAAACGCTTCAGCAGATAATCCGTAGGGAAGATGACTTTGCGGACAGGTTGCAGACAAATACTCAAGACCGGAGTTTGTGAAAGCGTGCGTTAACTGCCGCACGAATTCACCGTCGGGAAGCACATTGTCACCCGTGAGCCGGACAATGATGCCATCATCGGACAGATCCGCGGCAGCCAGGCAGAAGCGCCCCAGCACGTCGTCCAGCGACCCGCGAAAAACCTGAAGGCCTTGTGCACGTGATATCTCGGCCAAGCGATCATCCGAGGGATCGGCCGATGTCGCCACTACAAGCTCGTGACCGAGATTCAAGGCGCGCAAGGCCGACAATGCAACTGCCGGATATCCAGCAACAGGAAGCAAAGCTTTTCCGGGCAGCCGCCGGCTGGTTGTGCGTGCCTGAAGAATGACTCTGATTCGTGGCATGAGCTGCGTCACCACTCCCGGGAGGCCGAGCGGAATCAATAGTTCCAACCCGTGTCCAATCTTAATTGTTGTACACTGCCAACAAAGTGCGCGTTGGATCAAGGTATCTGGCTGGTCAACCGAGCAGCACCTTATCGCGGTTTATGAGTGAACAGGACAAAAAAACCCAGGAGACGGCAAGCAGCGAGGCTCGTCCTCGCAAGAAGCCGTATGAGAAGCCGGCTTTCCGGTACGAGCGCGTCTTCGAGACCATGGCTCTCTCCTGCGGGAAGAAGAGTCCGATTGAGGCTCAGTGCCGTTTCAACCGCAAGAATTCCTGATGACTGCCGATCTTGAACTTGTTTCTGCGATTCGCAAGCGCGAACTTGCTGCAGATGTTCTGCGCAATGGCGGCGCTATAAGGCTTCGCGTGCAGGGCACCAGCATGCTTCCCACAATCTGGCCAGGGGATATGTTGACGATCAAAAGCGCAGACGACGCGTCGCTTGTGGCTGGCGATATTGTCCTAGTGGGCCGGGCAGGTGAATTCATCGTTCACCGCCTGATAGACAAAGGCCCCTCGGTGAACGAATCGCGTGTCATCACCCGCGGAGACGCAATGCCTCAGGCTGACCCGGCGTCTTCAATCGGCGAAATCCTTGGTAAGGTAACTGCGGTACAGCGAGGGGAATCCACGCTGCCGGTGCCTCCGAAACGCTCTCCGCTGAACCGGCTTTGTGCCTTCCTGCTGTGCGAATGCGATATCCTTCGGAACTTTGCCTTGACCATGCACGCGCGCACAGTCGCGCCGCGATGCAGAATCGGCGTCCATCTTTTCAATGAATCTCTAAAATGACTTCATCCATCTCCCAACCTGCGCCTGCAGAAACAGTGGCAATTGGCATTGGTGGGACCACGGTGAGACTGCACAGCTCCGACTCTCATTTCCGCAGCATGGTACGCGAGAGATATTGCAGCTTTCTTGCAGGTTCAGCCGATGCCGACTTCGATTTCGATATTGAACTGCTCGAGCGTCCTTCTGAAAATACAGACGATGACGTCCAGGTTCAGGTACGTAACGACGAGTGGCTTATGCGGCGAGGGGACTTCGATGCGTGTTGGTCCACGAACTCGCGGCGCGGCACGGTCCGCCAGGCAAACAGTTCTTACGCTACGGATTCCGTTCTGCGGATCGTGCACAGCATCGCGCTGGCGCAGCGCGGCGGATTTCTGATGCATGCAGCCAGTGCCATTCGCAACGGCAAAGCGTTCTTGTTTGCCGGAGTCTCAGGCGCCGGCAAGACCACCATCAGTCGTCTCGCGCCAACGGATTGCGTATTGCTCAGCGATGAAATTTCGTATGTACGCCCGCATGGTAAAACATATGTCGCCTATGGCACTCCTTTTTCAGGCGAGTTGGGCAAGCCCGGTGAAAACCGCTGCGCGCCGGTTGAGACGGTTTTTCTGCTGGAAAAAGGCCCCAGCCACCACATCGAAGCAGTGCCCGATGTTGATGCCGTTCGCCGACTGCTCAGAAATATTCTTTTTTTCGCCGAAGATGCTTCATTGGTTCATATGGTTTTTCAATCCGCATGTGAATTTGCCCAATCTGTTCCCATCAAGAAACTAGTTTTCAAGCCCGAGCAAAGCGTGTGGGACATGATCCGATGAATGGCGCAACGTACATTGCAAGGAGCCCAGCCATTGCCGCCCGACTGCTGGGCGGAGAGATGATGATCATGTCAGCAGTCGATTCGACTTTCTTCACCCTCAACGAGGTTGCGACCGCGATCTGGCAGGCCGCAGATGGAGTTACTCCACTTTCCGAGATCGTTGACAAGTACATTTGCGGAGAGTTTGATGTAGAACTACCCGGTGCCGCCCGCGATGCCGAAGAGTTCGTTCACGAACTCTCTCGCCACGGGATTCTCAGGGTCTCGAACGAACCAATCCAATCGCCGCAGGAAACGCAATGAGCCTGCTGGCGGAGATGAACGACAAAGCCCTGAAGCTGGGCGTTCCCATCAGCGTTCATCTTGACCTCACTTATCGCTGCAACGAACGCTGCGTCCACTGTTATCTCGATCACGATGACAAAGGCGAGATGTCAACCGCCGAGATTGAAGGCATACTCGACCAGCTTGCCGAGACGGGCGTCTTTTTTCTGACGCTCAGCGGTGGCGAGGTTCTAATGCGCCGCGATTTCTTCGGCATTGTTCAGCATGCGCGCGAGCTTCGATTCAACGTCAAGGTCAAAACCAACGGTGTCATGATTCGCGAATCAGAGGCTAAACGCTTGCGCGAGCTCGGTGTCGAGCAGATTCAGATCAGCGTTTATTCCCATCGCGAGGAGGTTCACGACGCGATCACAAAGCTACCCGGTTCCTTGCGCCGCACACTTGATGCCATCCGTTTTCTGAAAGCCCACGGATTAAAGGTGACGATTGCCAACGTGCTCATGCCTGGCAATCTGTCCGATAACTCTGGGGTCATGGCATTGGCAAAAGAACTGGGGGTGGCATGCACGGTTGACCCTACGATCACGCCCAAAATGGACGGCGACAGGTCGCTGCTCGATCTTCGTATCTCCAGCAATGCACTCAAAGGCGTCTTTCACAACGAGGAACTGGTGGGAGACGTTGACCAGTTCTGCGCCCCTCCGCCCCCAGTGGGCGAAGACATAATGGAAGGCTATCCCTGCAGCGCGGGCCACACCGGCTGCTACATCTCGCCTTATGGCGATGTCTTTCCCTGCGTGCAGTTTCCGCTGGCATGTGGGAACCTGCGGAATCAGAGCTTTCGGGAGATCTGGCGGAATTCCCCACAATTAAAAGAGGTTCGTTCCATCCGCGCAAAAGACTTATATACCTGCTCCTCTTGCGCTCACGTCGGCACCTGCACACGCTGCCCCGGCCTGGCTTACATGGAAGGCAACATGCGTGGGCCATCCACGGCTGATTGCGAGAAGTCCTTTCAGCGCACCGGTATACGCAGCGCTGGCATGCTTTCCAAAGCGCGACTTCAACCGTCCCCACCGCTAATCCAAATCCAGCCAGCTCTTTGAACCAGCACGATGTGCACGTTTGCACACCGAAGTGCTACATCGGACCACACGAAAGTTACGTTGAGATTACCTCTCACCGAGATGAAGATTAAGAAGGACTAATCTGCGGCGAGGCTGGGTGAGCATGTCTGTTTCCTTCAACATCCTGACTGCGACGAGCAAGAGATTCCTGGCGCGGCATTTTCGAATGTTCTCGGGGCTTGCCGCGGTACTGCTGCTCATCATTTTGCCTTTTTCGCTGTGGCCGGAGGAACCGGCTGCACGTCATATCGGGCTGCCGGTAGACTGGAGCACCCGTCACGTCATCTTCACCAACGGAGGATCGCCGGAGGTCGTGGCGGCTGCCACTCGCGATCCGCGCTCATGGATCCACTGGGTGCAGCACAGCGTCGTTTACTTCCCCAGGCGCTGGCCACCTCAACCGGTCATTGGACCGCACAGGCGGATCAGTGTTGACTGGGCAATGCCGCTGGGCACGGGCGGAGGGCTGGCCGTAGGTGAAACGCCGGCCAAATATAGCTTCGATTCGGGCACGAACTATAGTTGCGCCAACGATTTCGTCGTCTACACCATTGCGGGGACGCCAGGCTCAAGCCAGGCCAATGTCATCGCCTTCAACAATCTGTACACCGGAACCGCCTCTTCTTCCTGCCCTTTTGGTCCGCAAACCCCACCGACCACCGACTACACGCAGCCGACCGTCATGTGGTCGTATGCCGCCGGCACGTCGCCATCGTATCTTTCGCCAACACTTTCATTGGACGGCAAGAAAATCGCATTCGTGGAAAATGGCACTCCGGCGTTGTTTGACGTTCTCACTCCAACCGCAGGCCAAGGCACCAGCGCCACCGCACCGTATGTGCTCAAGACCGCGGGCAGTTCACTGGTGCGGCTGAGCTATACGACTTCTGCAACTTCCACGAGTTGTAACTCCAGCGCGGGGAATAGCAACGCATCGCCCTACATTGATTACACCAACGACGTGGCCTATATCGGCGCCGACAATGGCATCCTCTATCACATAACCGGCGTCTTCAACGGCACCCCGACGGTGGATTATTGCGTGACCGTAAAGTCGAACGCGAAGCTCACTTCGCCGGTTTATGACTCGGTCAGCAATCAGGTCTTCATATCGGATGGCTATTCTGTGTACGCGTATATTCCGGGCGCGTCCTCTTTTACCGCCAACGGTTCGATCGCGGTTGCCAACACCGGCGCCAGCGATCCGATCGTCCTCTCTCCGACCGTGGATTCCACCAACGGCTTCATTTACATTTTCTCCGGGTCTGATTCAACTAAGAAATATTCCATCATTTCGCAGATCAATACCGCGCTCACCTCGCAGGTGACCGCCGAAGTGGGACCCATAACCGGCAGCAACTACATGCTGGATGGCGATTTCGATAATGCTTACTACACGTCGGGTCCAAAGACCGGAGCGGGCACGCTGTATGCCTGCGGAACGCAGACCGGAACCAGCTCCCCGAATACCAAACCCAGTTTGTATGCCTTGTCGTTTTCTTCGCCAAACGGGGTGATGAACAGCACTCCAGCCATGTCAAACAACACGAAGATTAACGGCAGCTCAAATCCGGTGGGCGTGTGCTCGCCACTCCTTGACTTTTACGACGGCACGAACGACCGGCTGTTTGTCGGAACCGGCAGTTACTCAAGTACCAACGGCGCGAACCTGGTCACGGAATGGAACGTGAACACGCGGCTCACCTCGACATCGAGCCCGAATGCAACTGCCACCAATGAATGGGGAGGCACATCGGGCTTCGCCATTGACAACATCAGTACCACGCCCCAGGCAGCCAGCATTTATTTCGGAACGTTGCAGCCTGCAGCCTCAGGCACGGCCCCGTCCTGCCCAAAAGGGCAATACTGTGCCATCAAGCTCACCCAGTCCGCTCTGCAGTAGCAAGGTAACTATCGAGACCTTCTCCGTATCACCGTCGTAAGTTTCATGGCGGCGCGGCTCGTCCTACCATCTCTGCAGGGTTTCGAGGGGGAGAATGGACCGCCGACGCACACACCGCGTTTCCGCTTACCTGCCAGTTCGCGTTTGGGGGATGGACGCGCAGGCGCTGCCTTTTATGCAATTAGCCAAAATTACCAATATCAGCACGGGTGGGGCGGTGATCGAAGGGATGCGGCGCCAAATGAAGCCTGGGCAGACGGTACATGTTCAGGCCAGCGGGGGCACGGCGCAGTTTCGCGTCGCCTGGGCCTCCGCGAGCAAATCCGGTGAACTTGGCATAGAAAGGCTCGCTTCCGAGCCAGCGATCTGGAACGTGAACACGGCAGTCTGTGGAGAGTTTGTAGGCAAAGGCTAGGATCACGTTAGACGGCAGAGCGCTCGTGTATCGGTTCTTCCGCATGTGCATGTTTGGCACTTGCCTCCGCGCGCGCCAGCGCGAGATCGCGTTGCAACACGTCGAGAATATTCATCGGCAGCTCCGATCCCCATTCGTCCAATTCGGATTCCTGCCAGGAGCCATTGAGACGGACTGAATTGGTGGCTTCGGAAATATCCTGGGGAAACGCGAGCCGATACTCGCCTTCCCGTACCACGATATCGCCAAGCAGACGGCCACTCGCAGCGTCGTACACGCGGCGGCTGGAGCTGCCATGATCGTTGATGAATGCGAGAAAAACTTCGCCCAGATCGGCGTATTCCGGCAGGTAGTACCATGCCTGGGGAGCATCGAACCTGGGGTGGGGCCTGCGCTTTTTCGCAGCAGCTACCGGTTCGGTGGGCGCTTCTTTTGAGCTGTCGTAGTAAAGGATGCGCTGGCAGGAATCGCAGAAAACCGCATGCGTGCCGGCGCGAACTTCGTTGTAGGTTTGCGGCCGCAGGATCACCTGGCACGCCAGGCACTTGTGATCGCGGACTTCTGAGATGCCGGTGCCGCGATATTTCGCCACCCGGTCGTATTGCCGTAGCAGATCGGGGTTAACCGCGCCTCGCGCCTTTTCCCGTTTGTCGTTCCACTCCGCCAGCTGTTTCTCGTCTTCCGCTGTACGCTGACGGGCCTCGGCCTTCTCCTGTTCGATCTCGGCGGTCTCCGCCTTCAGCTCTGCTTCGGCGTTCTTGACTTCTTTTTCTCGAATCTCTGCGTTCACCATCAACTCGAGGATTTTGTCCTCGTTGGCGCGAATGTCCCGCTCGGCAAACTCGATCTCATGCAGCAGCGCTTTGTACTGGTCGTTGGTTTTAACATCCAAGGACTGATCGCGATATTTTGAGATCTTCTGTTGGAGATCGGTGATCGCCGACTCGTATTTTCGCCGCGCGGTATCGTCCGCCTTTACGGCGGCTTTGGCAGTTTCGAGGGCAGCTTTGGTTCCGGCGAGCTTGGTTTCAATGGCCGCCTGACGCTTTGGCAGCGCGGCAATTTCTTCCTTCAGACGGGCAATCTCGCGATCGGCGCCCTGCAATTCGATAAGTTTTTCTATATCCGGAAGCATTCAGGGACTGCGCTGCTATGATTCTAGCACGTGAAATCGGACGGCCCTTAGCTGGAAGCGGCGCGATCCGCGGTGACGGTGTACACTTTCCACCTCGCTATATGGTGCAATTCCTTACACGGGGGAAACGGGTGAAAAACTTTCTTCGTCTGTTGTCTGTTTGCTTGCTATGTTCGGTGGGCTTCGCGCAATCCACTGGCCAGGGCAATCTCACAATCGAAAAGATTTTCGCCGAGGGCGGTGTTACCGGCCGCGCTCCGGAAACCGTCAAGTGGAGTCCGGACAGCAGCAAGGTTTCTTTCGTGCAGCGGGACGACTCCGGCGAGCACGGCCAGTTGTGGTATGTTGACGCCGCGACCGGCGAGAAAAAAGTTCTGGTCAGCGACGTGAAACTCGCAGCCCTTGCCCCGCCAGCCAGCAAGATCACTAATGAGCGCGAAAAAGAGCGTGTCACGCGCTATCACGTAGCGTCATACCAATGGGCGCCAGACTCCAAACATCTCTTGTTCGACTCGCAAGGCCAGCTCTGGCTTTACACGGTTGAGAGCGGCACAGCCGTTCAGTTCACCTCGGCGCCGGAACCGACCCAGGACCCGAAGTTTTCTCCCGATGGCACGCATCTCGCATATTTGCGCGAACACAATCTTTACGTACGGCCTGTGCCCGAGGGCGCCGAGAAGCAACTTACAAAAGACAAGGACTCCAATCTTCTCAACGGCGAAGTGGACTGGGTTTACGCCGAAGAGCTTGACGTCCGCAGCAATTATTTCTGGTCGCCTGATAGCAAAGAGATCGTCTTTCTGCAAATGAACGAAACCCCGGTGCCCACGTATCCCATCACCGATTTTCCGCCCACAAATCCGACGGTGGACCAACAGAAATATCCGAAAGCCGGCGATCGGAACCCGATCGTGCGACTCGGAGTGGTTGGGCCTGGCGGCGGAAAGGTAAAGTGGCTTTCGATCACTGATAATACGGATACCTATACTCCACGCTTCGGATGGGTGCGCGACGGCATCGTCTGGGCCGAGCTGCTCAATCGCAATCAGGACCAGATGGATTTGTTCTTTATCGACACCAAATCCGGCAGGTCGCGCAACGTGCTCACCGAAACTGCACCCGACGCATGGATCAATGTCAACGATGACTTCCGTATCTTGAAGTCCGGGGATCGTTTTATCTGGTCAAGTTGGCGCAGCGGCAATACGCAGCTTTATCTCTATAGTTTCGATAAGCAGAATCCACTCGCTGCAGACGCGAAACTGGAGCGCCAGCTGACACAGGGGGACTTTGAAGTGCTGGGCGTGGATGGGATCGATGAAGGCTCCGGCACGGTTTATTTCTCCTGCAACAAAGACGATCCGCGGCAGGAGCAACTTTACGGAGTGAAGCTCGACGGTTCTGGCATGACGCGACTCTCGCAGCAGGAAGGAGCGCACAATGCGACTTTCTCCGACGATGCGAAGCATTACGTCGATAGTTTCTCGGCGATCGTCACGCCGCCGAGCCTATCTCTGTGCGCGCCGGGCGCGTCATGCAGCAAATTTTGGGATGCACACAGCCTAGATGAATTTGGCCTGCTGCCACCGAAGTTTCTGGAATTCAAAGCGGATGACGGAAGCACGCTTTATGGCGAACTGCTCCTGCCGCCGGCCGGCAGCGGCAATACAAAAGTTCCGCTCATCGTGAACATCTACGGCGGCCCAGCCGCGCAGCTTGTGCGCAACGCCTGGGGAGGGCCGACCGAGCTGTTTCACCAGATTCTCGCGCAGAAAGGATACGCGATTTTTACCGTCGACAACCGTGGAACTCCCGGGCGGGATCGAAAATTCCAGACTGCCATTCGCCACGAGTTCGGAGCGATTGAGCTGAGCGATCAGGTCGCTTCACTGAACCAGCTTTTCGATGAAGTTCCGCAGCTTGACCGCACCCGTGTAGGTATCTGGGGATGGAGCAACGGCGGCTCCATGACCCTCTACTCGCTCGAACATTCTGATCTGTTCAAAGCCGGCGTTTCCGTCGCGCCGGTCACGGATTGGCATTATTACGATTCGATTTACACCGAGCGTTACATGGGCCTGCCGAAAGACAATCCCAAGGGCTATGAGGATTCATCGATGAGCAAAGCCGCTGACAAGGTGCACGGCTCGCTGCTGCTGGTTCATGGCACAGAAGATGACAACGTGCACCTGCAAAACAGCATTCAGATGATCGAGGGCCTCATTAACGCGCAAAAGCAGTTTCGCCTGATGCTTTATCCCAATAAAACCCACGGCATCGGCGGATCGGACGACCGCGATCACCTCTTCCACATGATCGAAGATCATTTCGAGCGCGAGCTGAAATAAATCTCAAATGCACCGGCTGACGCTCGGTAACTTCGAACTCACCGCCGTCTCTGACGGTATCTACCATGCTGACGGAGGCGCATTTTTCGGCGTGGTTCCCAAGGTCATGTGGGAGCGCAAGGTAAAAGCTGACGAGAAGAACCGCATACCCGCCGGCCTGAATTCTGTTGTCGTCCGCACCGGCAATCTCACGGCTCTGATCGAGACCGGCATCGGCAACAAGCTGCCGGAACGCATGGCGCAAGTCTATGGCATGCCCGCACAACTGCTGCAAAATCTGCATGCCGCTGGCATCGCTCCCGAAGACATCGACATTGTCATCAACACGCATCTCCACTTTGATCACTGCGGCTGGAACACGTTCAGCCAGAACGGCAAGGTCATTCCAACTTTCCCACGGGCGAAGTATTACGCGCAGGAGGGCGAATTACGCCACGGACGCGAGCAGCACGAACGCGACCGAGTCAGCTACATCAGCGACAACTACGATCCGCTGGTCGAAAGTGGCCAAATGCAGTTGCTGAAGGGAGATCAGCAGATCGTACCGGGCATATCGGTCAAAGTTTTCCCCGGGCACACGCGGCACATGCAGGCAGTCATGATCGAAAGCGGAGGACAGAAGGCCTGCTATATCTCCGACCTTATCCCCACCGCTGCCCACCTCGATCTCACCTGGGTGATGGCGTTCGATCTTTTCCCGCTCGAAACTATCGATAGCCGCAAACGCTACTACGCCAAAGCCATTCCCGAGAAATGGCTGACCATCTTCACCCATGACCCAAACACACCGTGGGCGTATGTGGAGAAGAATGAGATGGGGAGGTATGTGGCGAGAGCAGCGGCAAGCTAGACAGCGTAGTTGGCAATTCGCTGAGCAAATGCAGTACGCGTGATTTGATCAGGCACGTGCGAAACGATGCGAGGCGGGTATTCATCGTACGTGCGACCTTGCAGCATCCGGCCATTTCTCGCTTTCCTTACGCCGCCCCACTGCTTAAAGAAGAATGGCACACGCTGTTCCTTACATTGGTCCCGTATAGAAATTACCCATTCCTTTTTCATTGGCCGCGCACCCGGGCCGCTTTCTCCACCAACGATGATCCAGCTGATTCCCGTAAGGTCGAGCGATCCAAGATCCTCCAGTAACGGCTCAATCGAGAGGAACCGCACTCTCGCCGGCGCTTGCCGAAGATGTTCAATTCTCGGCAGTCCGTACTCGCGGTCCTCGACGCTAACCCCCCACCAGATGTGTTCCTGCTTAGCGGCACGGTGAATCTCATCGCTCAGCAATTCGAGCATCCGCTCTGAGCGCTTCGTCAGCACTTGATACGTATGCCAGTTCGCCGAAATCATCACGTTCGAGACCGCCTTGATGTAATCGTCCGGCACGCCCGTCTGAAAAAGGTCGCTCATGGAATTCACAAACACCAGCTTCGGCTGGCGCCAACTGAAAGGCTCGGTCAGTTTCTCGTGAACAAGACGCAGATCGAAACCTTGTTCATAGGGATGGCCTTTAACGCCGCGAAAGCGCTCTGCGAAAGTTTCAGCGTAGCAGTGCTTGCAACCGGGAGAAATCTTCGTGCAGCCACGTACGGGATTCCAGGTGGCGTCGGTCCATTCGATGTGGGAGTTGAGGGACATTTTCTCGTTACCACTCGAACTCGGTCTGATTGTCTGAGTACTTCAGGGTTTCGTCCCAGTAGTCATAACCCAGTTGATGCCGCGAGAACAGTGCTAAGCGGTAGAGGGGCCAATTTTTATCCGGGAACATAATCTCCTTCATCTTGTAAATCGGCTGATAGATGTAGCCCTGTCCTTCCATCCTCCTCGAGAATGCTTCTGCCAGGAAGTTGGGAAAGGGGACCCGCCCGCTCTCGGCCAGTTTCCACTCCTTGCGCCAGTCCGGCGATTCCAGAAACTCGGCCACCTTGGCCGACTTGGGACTGACATAGTTCTGATTGTTCCGATTAGCGTCCATATATAAAGCCAGCAAAATGAGAAAGTCGACGAAGCGTCTTTCTGCAAGGTAACGGATGGTACCGAACTTCAACCCGATGTCACATGGGTCGGCAAAGCAAAGCGATAACACGCTGCTATCTCGTGACCCGACAGGAATTTCATTAACGATATCCGAGATGCGCTCGTTGCAGCTTCCTGAGATGCAAACGACGTCAGCGTCCGGCGATCCTTCTCGCACGAGATTCCAGAGCCCTGACGAGGGCTGGATCCTCTTCGCAGAAGATATACTTATCAAATCGGTCCGGAAGGTGCAGTGCACGCAGGGGAGAGCCCACAATGATCTTCGAAGTATCGCGGATCTGACTGTGACCCGCCCCGGCATAGAGCTCGATGTAAATACGCTTCTTCCACTTCTTCTTCATTCCCGTCGAGAAGAGCTTGGCGTAATAGGAGACTAAGTTGTGCTTCGCCTCCGCCCACGGGCCGACTCCGGGCGCGGGCAGACCATCCGGTGTCACAAAAACAGTGTCTTTCAGCGACATGATTCGTATTTTGTTCGCCTAAGCCATTCTGCCACACTTGGTACCAAGATCACAGCGGTATATTCCCATGCTTCTTCGGCGGGTTTTTGTCCCGCTTGGTCTCGAGCATCTCCAGCGCCTGGATCAGCTTCTTGCGCGTCTCTCGCGGCTGGATGACCGCATCCACGTATCCCCGATCGGCCGCGACATAGGGATTGGCAAAGCGCTCGCGAAATTCCTCGATCTTGCTCAAGCGCATGGCTTCGCGATTCTCCGCGCGGTCCAACTCGCGTTTGTAAACAATATCGACCGCGCCCTCCGGCCCCATCACTGCGATCTCGGCCGTTGGCCAGGCGTAGTTCACATCCGTGCGAATGTGCTTTGACGCCATCACGCAATAAGCACCGCCATAAGCCTTGCGCGTAATCACGGTAATTTTGGGCACTGTCGCTTCCGCAAAGGCGAAAAGCAGCTTAGCGCCGTGCTTGATGATTCCGCCATACTCCTGGTTCGTTCCAGGCAAGAATCCCGGAACATCTTCAAACGTGATTAAAGGAATATTGAAGCAGTCGCAGAAGCGCACAAACCGGGCCGCCTTGATTGATGCACTAATGTCGAGCGTTCCCGCCAGCATCGCCGGCTGATTCGCGACAATTCCGACCGACTTTCCATTCAGCCGGGCAAATCCCACCACGATGTTTTTCGCGTAGTGCTCGTGGACTTCGAAGAAATAACCGTCATCGACCACGGAGTGGAGGACGTCTTTAATGTCATACGGCAGGTTGGATCGCGCCGGCACAATAGAATCAAGCTTCTCGTCACTGCGGTCAATGGGATCGGTGCAGGCTTTGCGCGGCGCGTCGTCGACATTGTTTGACGGAATAAAGCTCAACAACTCCCTGATCATCGACAGGCATTCGGCATCGTCGTGCGCGCGGAAGTGCGCCACGCCCGAAGTTTCATTGTGCGTTGACGCGCCGCCGAGCTCGTCTTTCGTGACTTCTTCATGGGTAACGGTCTTGATCACATCCGGGCCGGTGATGAACATGTATGAGGTCTTATCGACCATCAAGATGAAATCAGTGATTGCCGGTGAATAAACCGCTCCGCCAGCACACGGCCCCATGATTGCCGAGATCTGCGGAACAACACCGCTGTATAAGGTGTTACGTAGAAAAATGTCTGCGTAGCCGGCCAGCGACAGCACGCCCTCCTGAATACGAGCGCCCCCCGAGTCATTCAGGCCGATTACCGGGGCGCCCATCTTTGCCGCCAGGTCCATGACCTTGACGATCTTGGCGGCATTCGCCTCAGATAGCGATCCGCCAAACACCGTGAAGTCCTGCGCAAAAACGAAGACCAGACGGCCTTCGATTCGCCCGTATCCGGTAATGAAGCCGTCGCCATAATACTTCTGCTCGGCCATTCCGAAGTCGGTGCAACGGTGCGCGACCAGCTTGTCGGTTTCTTCGAACGTCCCCTCGTCAAGCAGAAAATGAATGCGCTCCCGCGCCGACATCTTGCCAGCCTTATGCTGCCGCTCGCGGCGGTCTTTTCCACCGCCTTCTTCGGCCAGACGATCGCGCCGATTCAGTTCTTCAAATTGCTCTCCAACTTTCATGCCTGAAGATTATAGGCGAGGGCAAGAAAGTAGATCCTTAGGGCAAGGCGACGGCCGACAAATGCAGATCTCTCACCGGCTGAAGGCGGGTCCAAATGTCAAGGCTCCTAGTGGGGCCCCGTAAGCTATTCGAGGGTTGAACCCATAGGCTGGTACTTATACTTTTTGCCGTCGAAATAGACGACTGAAACCAGCTGGTCCCCGCCGGTCTCTTCGATGTACACGCCCATCACGGTTTTCTTTCTCACTGCCAGCCGCTTCACAGAAATGTCCTTAAACGGCAGGTTGACGATGACGAACTTGGCTTTGGGAGTTGTCGACCTCCACGCCTCCGGGCCTGAACCATGAATCATCAGCAGCACAAATCCGCGCCGCTCCGGCTCCTGAGTGGAGTACATCAGGGTCACCTTTGGATTACCGTACCCGAAAAAGCTGTAGTAAGGATCAATGACGCGAAAGGTGAACTGCGCCTGATCGATCATGGGGTTGGTGCAGCGCGCCGGAATGACGGCATCGTCTACGCCATCGCCATCCATGTCGGCAATAACTGGCGCCATGCCGATCAGTGAACAGCTGGGCCCAAACTGTTTCTGCACGAACGCGTTGTCGATCTCTGGCGTTGATGCTCGGAAACTCTGTTGTTGCCCAAGCGCTGCGTAGCCGATAGACACACACGCGATTACCAAGATAGCGTTACGAAAACACTTCATGTCCTTAATCTATTCCGCGCTTGCACGGGTGAATAGAGAAACTCCAGGTTCATCTAGCACGAAGGTCACATCGCCTTACCGGCTCGCGAAGTGCTGCCAGCCCTCCGCGCGAAGCCTGGAACGCTTGCCGCTCGCATTTATGGAAATCATTTCTCTGCCTCGAGTAATGCGGCCAATTTCAGTGATGGCAACTCCCGCGATCTTTGAAGGAACCTTTCTTTCGGGACGGGCGGTGAAAATCAGCTCGTACTCATCCCCTCCGTGAAGCGCGTATTTCAGCTCGAGCTTATGCCCGGTTTTGCCCATGCGTGCCCGCGGAATCGCATAATCTCGAATTTCGGCTCCCACACTGCTTTCCTCGCAAATGTGCTTCAAATCGGTTGATAATCCATCGCTGATGTCGATCATTGCGCTCGCCAGATTTTTCTGCCGCAGATAGCGTCCCAGCGTGATTCGTGGAAGCGGGTGGAAATGCCGCGGGTAATCCTCGGGCCGAAGCTTGCGTCCCGAAAACATCAGATCTAAAGCCGCAGCCGCTTCGCCCAGCTCTCCTGTTATATAAATCCGGTCACCCGGCCGCGCCCCCGAACGCAGAATCGCCTTTCCCCGCGGCACAGACCCAAGGACGAGAATGTCCGCCAGAATACCGTTCGGCGACTGCGCCGTGTCCCCTCCGGCAAGAGGCACTTTGAACTGATCCGCCAAGGCGAGCAGCCCGGTCAGGAAACGACCTACCCACTTTTGGGGGAGGTCTCGAGGCAACGCCAATGAAAGAAACGCCGCGACCGGTTCGCCTCCCATAGCGGCGATATCGCTCAGGCCGCGGGTCAGGCAGCGATGGCCCACAACCTCAGGCGGATGCCATTCCCGGCGGAAATGCATCTCTTCCAGACTGAAATCAGTGGTGACGAGGGTGTCATGTCCGCGGGGCAGTCGCAGGACGGCGCAATCATCGCCGATGCTTGCAACCAGAGCCCGGTTAGTTCGTGCCTTCCGGCGAATGCGGTCGATAAGCGCTTTTTCCGGAAGTGGCAAGACAAAATCATAATGGCCCGGCTTACCGGCTCAGGGCAAGCCAGGCCCCCTGACCTAAGCAGAGTCAAGCAACTCAGCGGGCCAGCATTCCATCTAGTTTCGGGAGGAAAACGGCGCTGGTGGCCATATTTGGCGGCTTCAATCCGGAACTGGCTAGTTGCGCGGTTCGGATCTGGTAATGGGCCAAGGTACAGTCTACCTACGTACCACCACCATTACTTGCCGTTCGTAACTCGAAATGGTGGCGAGCGTCATTGACAGGGGTGAACCTACTTTGTTACCTTTGGCTGCGTTCCCAAACAGACTCTGTCCTGTAAGTGCTGCAAAGAAAAGAGATTGCAGATGGGCGGGCCGTAGTGTTGTTTTTCCGCCGCAGGGAACGGGCAAGCAATTGATACCGAACCGGGAAGTGCTCACCGGCTCCTGTTTTGAGGAGCGGCACCTCTTTGAGCGCACAAGTGAACCGGCTCATTACGGCGGTACCTAGCAGTAACTGAGGAAGCTCTATTGAGTAAGCGTTTTTACATCCTTTTCGTGGCGCGCGGTGAAGACGGCCAGCTACGGAAAATTCGCATCCCCTTGCACTACCTTTACGTTTGCGTCGCGGGAGCCGCGATTGGCTTTCTGAGTCTCACCGGCATTGCCAACTCCTACCTTCGCATGCTGCTGAAGGTTTCGCATTTTAACGAGCTCCAGACGCAAACCATCGAACTGAAAAACCGCTATTCCAAGCTGGAGGCGGTAGCCAAGGAACGCGATATCCAGGTTGCATCTCTGGGATCGCTTGCCGGCGAAGTATCGTCCCTTTACGGTCTCAGAACCAGCCCTGCCCTGGTAACAGCTTCCAGCGAGAAGATCGATGACTCTCAGGTCGTTTCTTCTATGGATCGCCTGTACACGCTCAAAGCCACGGCTCTGAGTGGCGCAGCCACCACGGGCATCTTTCTCGGGCTGACCCGAAACGTCACGCCTGCGGATTGGCTGCGCGCCAACTCCGCTCCCAATCTATGGCCGGTTGAAGGTCCGATTACGGGATCGTTTGGGGAGAGGATTGATCCGTTCAACGGCGAGGGCGCTTTTCACACCGGAGTGGATATCTCAGCAGCCTACGGCCAGGGGATCGTCGCTGCGGCAGACGGCGTGGTGCAATACGCTGACTTCCTCGGTGGGTACGGTCGCGCGGTAATTATTGACCATGGCCATGGGATCACGACCCGCTATGCGCATCTCTCGAGCTTTGCCGTGGTGCCCGGCCAGCACATCGAGCGTGGTGAGACCATTGGCTACGTCGGCCTGAGCGGCCGCAGCACGGGACCGCATCTGCATTATGAAGTACGAATCAACGACACCCCGGTAAATCCCTACAAGTATCTCCGTGTGACTCTTGCCCGCGCGGGGGAATTCTCTTCCGGCAGCTGAGAGCTGATCGTGCGCCGTCTCCTTTTTTATGCAGGCGAATCCGTGTGATCTGTGGCGATCCATCCCATCAGTTGCAAAGCTGCCTTATGATGAAGACCAGATGATCTCTCCCGCAGAAGCCGTGCTATTGCTCAAGGGGCTGAAAGAAAAGACCGCGCCGGTTCGCGTAACCATGGTGGCGCCGGGCGCAAGGAGCGCGTTCGAAGGCATAATTTCCGAGGTCTCGGATACCGAGGTCGTTGCATTGATCCCGACCTCGTTCCGTGTCTCCTGCGCGATGATGGTCAAGCTTGAGGGCGCGCGCTTCGAGTACGGCGATACGCGAGAGGCTCCGGCTTCGATCCGGGAATCACTGGCCGAGAAATTCGTTTGCGCGCTTACGATTGGATTGAAGAACGGGGCGAGAGTCGTGATAACGGAGTTGAATCCGGGTGGGCGATAAGGGAAAAGCATACCGTCGGCCCCAAGATCAGCGCTTTTTGGATGGGGCGACGGATGTCGCGCAGGCCAGAGCCCGGGCATCCTCGGGTTTCACGGCGCCGACATTTTCGCTATGATCGAATTTCTAAAGCTGCATTCATAACGGAGAGGCCTAATGGAAGAAATGCCCAACATCCCTGGCGGTTCACGGCGCAACGAAGATATTGCTCTTGACCTCATGAAGTTTGTGGCCATGACCACAGGCTATGGCCGCACGAGTTCGACTGGCGTAGGTTTTCAGGGGAGCGGTGCAGCCGCCAAGCCGGAGGACTACGCCGCACACCTGCTTGAACTTTACGGGCGTTGTCTTGAGGCTATTGTAGGTGCGGGGACCAAGAAGTAGGTTCTATTTCTTGCCCGACACAGCTTTGTCATGCCCGTAATATTCGTAAGCCGACATGGGTTTTTCGCCGCCCTTTTTCCATACGCGGGAGTCTTCTGACATTTTGCCCAAAGCTCGCGCCATTTCGCGAATGTGTATGGCGACTGCCCCACAGCATGCGCCAATGTAATTCACTCCGATCGCTCGCGCGCGCAAAGCATAATCTCGCATCTCTTGGCGCGTGAGTTGCAGCGGATCAAGGCCGAGCGGAAATTCCGGCAGGCTGGTGAAGTCAGGTTTGTCTTCTGGAGTGCGATAGGCAACCGGCTGACAGGCAATGTAAGTCTCCACCGCCTTTCGCATCTGTTCCATTGAGTGCAATGTGTGGGCTGGCGGCCGGAGGCAATTCATTCCCACGATATCCGCACCGGCGTCAGCCAATGCCTTCGCCGCTTCCGCCGCAGTTTTGCCGTCGGCAGTTTCGTCTTTGTTCTCGAAACAGATCGTGACCATCACCGGCAGACCGGTTCTTTTCGCACGGTCAACTGCGATCAGCGCCTCCCCCAGCCAGGAAAACGTCTCGCCGATGATGAAGTCCACGCCTTCATCTACCTGCACTGCGAGCTGCTCATCGAATGTTTTGCGCACGCGATCGGCGGCTGAGGGGTTGTTCGGTTCGTACATCCACGTGAGACTGAGATTGCCCGCTACCAAACACTGATTGCCCGCAACCTCTTTCGCAATCCGAACTGCGGCGCGATTCAGATCTTCGAGGCGGTTTTCCAGCCCGACGGTCGCCAGCTTGTCGCGGCTCGCATAAAACGTGAGGGCCTGCAGCACCTCCGCTCCCGCCTCGCGAAACTCGATGTGAAGTTCACGCAAGGCGTCAGGACGTGTGAGGGCGACTTCGGGCGTGAACGGACCCGCGCGCACCCAGCCTCGCTTTTCCAGTTCCAGAAGATATCCGCCGTCTCCCAAGACGGGGCCGTCTTTCAATCTCTCCAGAATGCCTTTCTTCTTCATGTTTGCTCCTAGTTCACTCTTCCTTTTCGCCAATCACGAATCACTTGCCTGGCCGCGTTATGCCCGGGCGCGCCCGTGACGCCGCCGCCCGGATGAGCGCCGGCTCCGCAAAGATAAAGCCCTCGGATCGGAGTCTGGTATTGCGACCACCCCGCCACCGGCCGCATAAAGAAAAGCTGATCGAGTCTGAGATCGCCGTGGAAGATGTTACCTTCGGTCAAGCCATATGTGCGTTCGAGGTCGAGCGGCGTGAGCACCTGCCGAGCGATAACCGCGCCCGCAACATTCGGCGCATATTCTGCGATTTTCTTCACCACCCGATCGCCAAGCAGTTCCCGATTCTCGTCCCACGTACCATGTTTCAGCCTATAGGGAACGTACTGCACGAAGCACGTCAGGATGTGCTTGCCTGCGGGCGCAAGCGAGTCATCGGCATTCGATGAAACCACGCAATCAACCCAGAGCTCTTCGGGAATCTCCCCAAGCTTGGCAATGTCATAGCAGCGCTCTGCAAATTCGAGCGACGGAACCAGAGTGTAAAACGTTCGTTCAAGCGGAGTCGCATCGGCCCGCGCCCCCGTAAAACGCGGCTCTTCATTCAGGACCATGTTCACCTTCGCGCAAGGTCCGTCCATCTTGATTCCACGAATTGCATGCAGAAATTCGCCCGGCAAATCGCCACCGGGAACCATTTTCAGGAACGTCCTCTTTGGGTCGGCGTTTGACAGCACAACGTGCGAACGAATCTCGGTACCATCTTCCAGCACGACTCCCTTTGCCTTGCCGTTTCGAATATCAACTTGCGCAACCGGCGCAGAGGTGCGGATTTCTACTCCAAGCTTTCGTCCGGCTGCCGCCATCGCCTGCGTGATCGCGCCCATGCCGCCCATCACGTGTCCGTAAAATCCCTGCAGTTCGTGCTCGCCCCCGCTCAGCAGGTGAAACAGCAGGCCGATGGCCGTGCCCGGCTGATACGGGCCACCGTGCTTTCCATAGACATTGTTGGCAAGGAACATCGTCTTGATTTCGTCTGACTGATAGTTATTGTCGAGAAATTCACCCAGGCTCCCAGTCAGGAAGGAGACCAGCTCGGCCACTTCCGCGCTCGAAATACCCCGAAATCTTTTTGCGATGCGAAACATGTCGGCCCAGCCGCCGACGGTTCTGGTATCAATCTCGGGAGGCGGCTCGAGGAAAAACGGCTGCAAATATCGCGCGAGCTTCTTCAGCCGATCATCCACTTTGACGAACGTCTCGGCGTCTTGCGGGTTAATCTTGCTGAACTCTCTCCGCGCCCGCTCTCGGTCCGCCCACCAGGAAATCACGCGCCCATCCGGAAAAGGAACCTGAATCGCCGGATCGCACGCAACCATTCGTAGCCCGTACTCGGACAGATTGAGGTCCTGAATGACCTCCGGTCGGAGCATGCTGGCGATGTACGATGTGGTGGAAACCCGGCATCCCGGCGCAATTTCTTCGGTCACACAACATCCGCCCATAATCTTGCGGCGCTCCGTAACCAGCACATTCAAGCCTGCACGGGCCAGGTATGCAGCCGCAGTTAGTCCATTGTGGCCTGCGCCGATCACGATCGCGTCGTATGTCTGGGCGCTCTTCAAACTATTCTGCCATGACCAATAGTCATATTTAGGGGATAATGGGCAAGCTAAGTTAACTTATCCGTGCAAAAAATAAAATTGAAATCCCACTCACTTTGGAATAAAGTTTTCTGACTTGAGGTCACCCCCATGTCTGGAACTGCTCTACGATTCCCCTCCCCGCCCATCTACCGCCGCTTTCCTCCCAGCCCACGCTCAGAGGATAAGCGCGGCAAGATCGTTGAATGCGCCATGTATCACTTCGCGCGGCACGGTTATGACGCCGCGCGTGTGGGCGACATGGCCAAGGAACTGGGCATCGCCAAGGGATCCATCTTTCAGCATTTCGGAACGAAAGATGGACTCTTTTTCGAGGTTTACAAGAAAGCCGTGCGTACCTTTCCCCGGTATCTTGACGCGCCCGCTGAGGTTTGCGCGGACGGCTTCTTTGCCGTTCTGCAATATTGGCTGGCGCGCACTGAGCACTTGATCCAGGAGGACTGGGTACCTTATCGCATCTCCCTGCTTGGCAACTACGGGACCAATCTTGACTTGAAACACCAGATCAACCGCTTCCTCATCACCGAAGATCCATACGGCAACGTGGCCTTTGTCCGCTTTGGACTGGAGCGCGGGGAACTGCGCGCCGATCTGGATGTGGAGATGATCGCTTCGATTCTCGATTGGACGGTGGAGCGCTTTCAGGACGCGCTTTTGACTGAAGAGCTCGACCCCGGCCTGTTTCGGCGCCAGGGGCAATCCGTGGAGAAAAAAGAGTCGCGCATTGCCCAGTTTCTGGATTTGCTAAAGCGTGCGATCGGCGCAGAGCCGCCGCTCACGATCGTGAAGGACTGATCATGACTGCGGCCAGTTCCATCCAGAAGATGCTTTCGACCTACGATGAACAGGCGCCGCTGTCGGACGCCTCCACGATTCCCGCTTCATGGTACGTCGATCGACGAATCGCGGAATTGGAAGCTCAAGCCGTTTTCAGCAAGACGTGGCAGTTGGTGGGCCAAATTGATCAGGTTGAAAGACCAGGGCAGTTCGTTACGGCCACGGTTGCGGGTGAACCGATTGTCGTCGTTCGCGATAATGACAACGTTCTGCACGGCTTCTATAACGTTTGCCGCCACCATGCAGCCGCAGTAGCGACTGAACCCTGCGGGCAGGTTTCTCTCCTTCATTGCCCCTATCACGGATGGAACTACGGCCTGGATGGCTCGCTGAAAGGTATGCCGGAATTTGAGGGTGTGAAGAATTTCGATCGCCAGCAAAATGGGCTGGTTCCAGTGAGAGCAGAAATCTGGGAGAAGTTTGTTTTTGTGAATCTCGATCCCAAAGCCGCGCCTCTGAGGGATTTTCTAGGCAGGCTGGTGAAGCGCGCAGCTCCGCTTGGCATAAGCAAGCTGCACTATTTCGATAGCCGAACTTATGACATCCATTGCAACTGGAAGGTGTTTGTCGATAACTATCTCGATGGCGGCTATCACGTCCCCCACCTTCACAAAGGCCTGAACTCGGTGCTTGATTACAAGGAGTACACCATCGAGAACGAAGATCGCTATTGCCTGCAGTCGAGCCCGATGGTCGCATCAGACGAAGACGCGGCCACTGGCGCGACCCGCAAGGGGGACCGTGCCTGGTATTTCTGGCAATATCCCAACCTGATGATCAACTGCTACGAAGGCTACATGGACAGCAACCTTGTGCTGCCGATTGACGCGGATCACTGCCGAGTGATTTTTGATTTTTATTTTGCCGACGTGAGCGAGTCGGCGCGGCAGTACAACGAGCAGAGCGTAGCGGTGGGAGCGCGAGTACAAGAGGAAGATCTGGGAATCTGCGAAGCCGTGCAGCGCGGATTGAAATCGCGCGCGTATGGAGCAGGCAGACTATCAGTGCGCCGCGAAGCCGGAGAGCATCTTTTTCATCGCTTGCTGGCGTATGACCTGAAGGCCGGCGCGGGCGCGGGCGCGGCGGCGGCAGACTAGGTGTGAATAGTCGGCAACGAACTAATCCTTCCGCGGCGGGTCGAGCGTCCACGGCGGCACCACGCCAATTGACCGGGCATAGGCGATCTGCTGGCCGAGGTGCTGTGCGATGTGCTGAACGATAAAGAGCAACACGCCCCGTTCGGTAATTTTTCCTCCGTTCCAATTCAGCGTCTTTTCCAGGTCCGCGTCGGGCATTGCGCGGATGGCCGCTTTCGCATAAGCATAGGAAGCCTTCAGCGTCGCAATGACTTTCGCTTTGTCGGTGGTGGACTGCTCCAGGGTTTTCGTATCGACGCCTGCCGGAGTGGGAGCGCCGACAAGCTTGTAGAGGTTGTAGTTCGCAGCGCTGGCGTGCAGAAAAACCTCGGCGATGGTGCGCACATCCGGGGAGGGCCGCCAGGTGTATTTCTCGGCAGGGATGGCCTCGGCCAGGCGCACGAATTCGCTCTCCTGGATCATGACTTCGGCCATCACCTCGGAGCGGTATCCAGTCACGCCCGGAGTTCCGTCGCGGTAAGGATAGACCTGCGCCGATGTGCGAACTGCGCTTGTCATTATCGCGGCTAAAAAAATGGCAGGGAAGACTTTTGGCATGACGGCCTCCTTGCAGCATTAAGCAACCGGTGCAACCAGCGAGATTATATCCATTCACAGGTGAACATACCCGGCTGCGACTTTACGCGCGACCGCGCAATTGCAACAAGTATCATCATCTCGTGCTGCTAAAGCGAATATCCCTGCTGCGAGAACGTGCGAGCGATTGGTCGACCTATCCATTCAATGTGCCGACAATTGCCTCACTGCACGACCTTGAAATCCAAAAGCCGGCGGTCTTCTTTGTCGGAGAGAACGGTTCCGGCAAGTCGACCCTGCTTGAGGCGATAGCGATCCATTACGGTTTTGGCGGCGAGGGCGGAAACCGGAACTTTAGTTCCGCAACCACGGAAAGTGTTCGCAGCGTCGAACCGCTCGTAAAAGCTTTGCGCATCGCATTCTCGCGGGGGACAGGGCGGGGCTTCTTCTTACGCGCAGAAAGTTTCTTTAATACCGCGAGCGCGATTGACGCACTTGGTACGATCGATGCTTATGGTGGCCGTAGCCTTCATGCGCAGTCCCACGGGGAGTCATTCCTTGCGCTGGCGGCTAGCAAATTCAACCAGGATGGGCTATATCTGTTGGACGAACCCGAGGCGGCCCTCTCTGCACAAAGGCAGCTGAGCTTGCTGCTGATCCTTCACGAATTAATCAAGCGCCGTCGCGAGGTGCAAGTCATCATCGCGACCCACTCACCAATTCTTTTGGGCTACCCAGATGCCCAGATCCTCTCGTTTGATGACGGAAGGGTTCATCAGGTCGGGTATACGGAGACTCAGCCATACCAGCTGTACAGGCGATTCTTGGCTGATCCCCAGAGGTATCTCAACCGGCTATTCGATGATGGGTCGTGAGGATGAATAATCTAGTGCCATCAGTGGCGATCAGTCACGGAGTCTACAGCCGATGCCGCCCCCTACTCCACCGTCACTGACTTCGCCAGGTTTCTCGGTTGGTCCACATCGCAGCCACGGCGCACGGCGATGTGATATGCCAGCAGTTGCAGCGGAACGATCTCAAGAATGGGCGAGAGCTCATCGGGCGCGGGCGGAATGTAAAGCACGTGATCGGCGGCTTCCTTGATCTCTTCGTCGCCTTCGGTGGCCAGCGCAATCACCCGTCCCGAGCGGGCTTTGACTTCTTTTAGATTGGAAATCGTCTTCTCGTAACGGGTCATCGACAGCTCGTTCTTCGGATCGCGCGTGGCAAGGATGACCACCGGAAGATCTTCATCGATCAGCGCATTGGGGCCATGCTTCATTTCACCGGCGGGATAGCCCTCGGCGTGAATGTAGGAAATTTCCTTCAGCTTCAGCGCGCCTTCCAGCGCAATCGGGTAATGAATGCCGCGCCCAAGAAACAGAAAATCCTGCGCTCGCATGTACTGCTTCGCCAACTCATCGCAGTTCTCATCGTGCGTCAAGATGTGTTCGAGTTTCCCCGGAATGCAGGTCAGCTCATGCACCGCGTCGGTCGCTTCTTCCTTCGTCATCGTCCCGCGCACCTGCGCGAGGTAGAGCGCGAAAAGATAAAGAGCCGTCAATTGGCCGGTAAAAGCCTTGGTTGACGCCACGCCGATTTCCGGGCCGGCGTGCGTGTAAATGGTTCCCGCCGCCTCGCGCGTGATCATCGACCCGACCACGTTGCAGATGGCCAGCGTCTTCGATCCCTTGGCTTTCGCCTCGCGCTGCGCCGCGATGGTATCGGCGGTTTCGCCGGATTGCGAAATCAGCATCGTGACTGTGTCGGGAGAGATGATCGGGTCGCGATAACGCCACTCGCTGGCGTAATCCACTTCCACCGGAACCCGCGCCAGCCGCTCAATCATGAACTTTCCGGCGAGAGCAGCATGCCAGCTCGTGCCGCAGGCAGCGATATTGATCTTCTTCAGCGCTTTGAACTCGGCTTCCGTGATCTGCATTTCGTCCAGAAACACGTGCCCGGTTTCCTGTGAAATGCGTCCAAGTGTCGTGTCGCGCACCGCGCGAGGCTGCTCATAAATTTCCTTGAGCATGAAGTGCTTGAAGCCGCCTTTTTCCGCCATGATGGGGTCCCAGGTCACGTGCTGCACCTGGCGCACGATCGGCTGGCCATTGAAGTCGGTAAGCTGCACGCCTTGCTGAGTAATGACCGCAAGGTCGCCATCGCCAAGAAAAAACAAATCGCGAGTGTGGTAGAGAATTGCGGGAACGTCCGAGGCGACGAAGAACTCATCTTTGCCCAATCCAATCACGGCGGGAGGGCCATTGCGAGCCGCCACAATCTTATTCGGCTCGTCGACCGCAATCACGGCGAGTGCAAAAACTCCCGTCAACTGACCAACCGTCTTGCGAACTGCCTCTTCAAGCGCAGGCCGATGCCCGTTGCCGGTATTGAAATAATATTTTTCAACCAGGTGCGCGATCACTTCCGTATCCGTCTCGGTGGTGAACCTGTGGCCCTCTTCGATCAGCTTCTTCTTGAGGTGAACGTAGTTCTCGATAATTCCATTGTGCACAACGACAATTCGCCCGGTGCAATCGCGGTGAGGATGGGCATTCTCTTCCGTCGGGCGGCCATGGGTGGCCCAGCGCGTGTGCCCAATTCCATATGTTCCGTCGAGCGGCTTTTGCCGGATCACCTCTTCCAGGTTGCGCAGCTTGCCCTCAGCTCGCCGCACCTGCAGCCCCTGGCCGTTGCCGCTCACGGCGATACCGGCCGAATCATAGCCGCGATATTCAAGCTTCTTCAGCCCATCAATGATCACCGGAACCACGGGCTTTTTTCCGACATATCCGACAATGCCGCACATAAGTACTCCTGTAATCAGCTTACTTTAGCTTCGGTGAGGGGAGGAAATGAATTCCTGTTATGGTATGACGACGGTTTTGTTAATTCTCAATTGAGTAGCGAAATTCCTCAATCACAGGGTTGGTCAGGACTTCGCGGGCAATGCGGCTGACCTCGGCTTCAGCCTCCTCGCGGTTCAGGCCGCCATCAAGGGTAATCTCAAAATACTTGCCCTGCCTGACTTGCTCCAGGCCCTTATATCCCATTCTGGTGAGCGCGCCGTGGATCGTCTTGCCCTGTGGATCAAGAACGCTCTTCTTTAGAGACACATACACGTAAGCTTTCATGGGGAGTGGCTCCATTATACGTCAGTACTTATGGATCATCGGCACCCTGCAGGTCTAGCCCAGCCGGGTCAACTTGGACTCAATATCGGCCAAGGCCCGCTGGAGCATTTCGCGATGGCGAGGACTCCGGGCGGCCGCAATCTGCTGCAGGAGCCGGGTTCGAGAGAGCAGCAGACCCTGTCTTTCACGGGCTTTGGCGATCTCCTCCGGCGACTCGGGGCGCTTCGGCCGGCTCCGCTGAGCAAGCGCCTCGGCTTGCTGATCTTCGACGGATTTGCTCTCCCAGCCACGTGCCACTAGAAGATTCTAGACCGTCTGTCCGTCGAAACGCGACGGCGAGAACGGCGAAAGGTCGTACTCGGGCGAATGTCCGCTGATGATTTGCGCCATGATTCGCGCCGTAATCGGCGCGAGCAGGATGCCATCGCGAAAATGCCCGGTCGCGGCGAAATAGCCGCCGATCTCCGTCGGCCCAAGTATTGGCAAATCATCCGGCGTTCCCGGACGAAGCCCCGCCCAGTCTTCATGAATCTGCGCTTCGGCGAGAGCGGGAACGACACTGATCGCCGCATTACGAAGCCGCTGAATGGTTTCTGGATTCGTGCGTTTGTCAAAGCCGACGTCTTCAACGGTCGCGCCGATGACGGTTCGGCCGTCGCTGCGAGGAATGATGTATACATCCGGCGTGCGGATCACGTGCCGCAGTTTCGGCCCGCCGACCAGCGCCAACATCTGCCCTTTTCGCGGCCTCGTTGGAATTTTCACCGGAGAGATCTGCGCGCTCCATGCTCCCGCACAATTAACCACAGCGGGAGCCGAGTACTTACTTTTGTCCGTGCTGACGCGGCTAACTTTATTATTTTCGATTGTGACTTGCCGCACCGGGCTGCCCGTGACCATGTCAATGCCGCGATGCTTCGCTGCGTGAATCGCCGCCGTCGTCAATTGCCGGGGATCAACACTGTTTTCCCGCAAAAAAACCGCTTCTGAATGGATGGGCGGGCCCAGGATTCGGCGGTTTTCCGAAAGCTGGGGGTTTCCGATTGCTGGTTCCAGTTCCGCCAGTTTCCTCGCATCGAGCTTCTCTCCGCAATCCTGCGTAATGAGGTGCTCAACATTTTCAAAACAGATTGTGCCTTCGCAACGAAAATCGATCTGATGGCCCGATTCATCCTTAAGCTCACGAGCAAATTCCGGATACATTCGTGCGCCCACGGTCGCGAGCTTTGCCAGCGCAGGAGGCACTTCCGAAGGACATTCAACCAGCATTCCCCCAGCCGCATGCGACGCCTCGCGCCCAGGCTCGCCACGTTCGACAATCAGGACCTTGCAACCGGATTTGTGCAGTTCGAGGGCGAGCGACAGGCCAATGATGCCCCCGCCGATTACGATTGCATCCCAACTCTTCACTTTCGTATTGTAGAGCGGCCTATGTAGAGCGGGCATTGCGGAAGAGGGCGAAGTCAGTTCGCCCAGCCCATGAAGATTGCCAGCACCGCGAATGAGTCGCTGATTCCATGTGCCAGGATGGCCGGCCACAGATTGCAGCCGGAAATCAGGTAAACGCCACCGAGCACCAGGCCAGAGTACGCGGAATCGACGAGTCCGCTCGGTCCTTTGTAGTAGTGCCCGAAGCCGAACAGGACAGATACATACAGGATGGCGAGTACGTATGCGAGTTTCGAACGATGGCCCAGGTCGGCGGCACGGTTGAGCAGGTATCCGCGATAGCCGATCTCCTCGCCGAAAGCGGCGAACGTCCAAACGATGGCAAGGCTGCGCAGCGCCAGCTTCCAATCATAAGGTGCGATCTTCAGCACTGATGAAATGTGTTCCGGCGCCTTCCAGAAATGCTGTGCCAGGGGCTCGACAACAAATGCGCTGCCGAGTTGCAGAACGGCTGCGGCCGCCAGCGCGAGCAAGACAGTTTTCATCCATGAATCCGGCTGCCGCAAACCTGCGCTCTTGAAGCCGCCATCCCGCAGCCCAAACGAAATCCAGAAGAGCGCGAAAAGCATGAACACTTCGTTGGGCATGATATGGAAAACATTGTGGCTGAGAACGAGGAATGTTCCTATGGCAACTTCGGCAAGAGAAATGAGGCGATAATTTCTTGTCAGGGGGCTGGGAGAGTATGGAACAGCGGTAGCCATAGCAACAGGAGATACGAGTATATTTTCATCTAAGTTCCGGCGCCTAGCCGCTTGCCGAGAGCGGGCTGCTGATCGTTTCCAGTGACATCCGCTCCGCCTTGACGCCGATGGCAGCCTCCGTCGCAGCCGCGATCAGCATGAGAACTGCTCCTCCGAGATAGCCGTAGGTGAGATTAAGTTTCGAGTGAGTTTGAATGAGCATGCCGAAGATGAATGGCGCCGCCACTCCGCCAATCAGTGTGCCAAAGGCATAGAACACGGCGATCGCCATCCCGCGAATTTCCAACGGAAAGATTTCGCTCACAGTCAGATACGCGGAGCTTGCCGCCGCCGAAGCCACGAAGAAAATCACAGTCCACGCCACCGCTTGCGTGTGGGCCGTCAACAAGCCTGTCTCGAACAACCATCCGCTGATTGCCAGCAGAATGCCAGAAAGCGCATACGTAGCTGTAATCATCTGCCGCCGTCCAATGCTGTCGAACAAATGCCCAAGCAGCAGCGGCCCGGTGAAGTTTCCCAAGGCGAACGGCAGCAAATAAGTACCGACCTTTTGTTCTGCGACCCCATAAAACGTGATCAGCACTAACGCGTACGTAAAGAAGATCGCGTTGTAAAAGAATGCCTGGGCCACCATTAGGGTAAGTCCCAGCAGCGACTTGCGTCGATGCTGCACCATCATTGCATTCCAAATTTCGGACCATGTGGTATGGCTTCGGGTGCGAATGCGGATCATGCCTGCCGCTTCTTTCCGCCCGCCCAAGTGCTGGCCCCTTACGGTCTTCTCGACATCGGAAACGATTTTCTCTGCCTCTTGTTCTCTTCCATGAATCATCAGCCAGCGCGGACTTTCGGGGACAGAATGGCGCAGCAAGAGAACGATCAATCCCAAGGTCGCGCCCACTCCGAATGTAAACCTCCATCCCAAGTCAATTGGAAGAATGCCAGTGTCGAGAAATCCGATCGTAGCGAAGGCCCCCAGCGCCGCCCCGATCCAGAAGCTCGAGTTGATGATCAGATCGGCGCGACCGCGCACGCGCGCTGGAATCAATTCGTCAATAGCCGAATTGATGGCGGCATATTCACCGCCGATCCCCGCTCCCGTAAGAGCGCGGAATATCGCATAGCTGATGAAATTCCACGAGCAAGCCGTCAGGATTGTCGCACTGAGATAGACACTCAGGGTAACGAAAAATAATTTCTTGCGGCCCAGCCGGTCTGTGTAATAGCCGAAGACCAGCGCACCAATCACTGCGCCGAGCAAATAACACGTCGCGCTTGCTCCGACCTGCGCGTCGCTCAACCCCAGGGTTTCGCGGCGCGTCAAGATTCCACCCACGGCACCGGCCAGCGTAACCTCCAACCCGTCAAGCACCCAAGTGATGCCCAGCGCTATAACGATCTTCCAGTGCCACTTGCTCCACGGCAAGCGGTCAAGTCGCGCGGGAATTTTACTTTCGATGATTTTGCCGAAGGCCATCTCCAACGTGAGCTGAAAGGATCATAGGATGCCCGAGGGTACAGCAGGTTGCACTCAGAGAGTAAGCTTCGGATCCGATGGCGCCCAAACAAAAAGCCCAGCCTCTTTCGAGGCTGGGCGAAGAGTTACTTTTGGAGTTATTGCTGGTTCAACGTACCGTCCATGGCCGGGTTCACATTGAGTACCCATCCTCCCTGGCTTCCGAGCGAATAAATCGCGAAGTTGTTGCTCGGGCCATTCGGTACGGAGACAGTGTTCATTGCGTAGCGACCGGAGTTCGACCCGATCGTTTTGTACGCAGCTGCGAGTGGAACCGCGCTGCTGCTGAGCGTGGTCGTCGGTCCGGACGATCCCACGGAAGCATCAAGCATTCCGCTGACGTTGCCGTTGCCGTCGAAGTTCAGCCACAGCAGTTCGGTGGTAAGTCCAGGGGTGACGACATCGGATGCGGCAAGCGCATATTCACCGCTCATCGTCGTCGCATCAAAGTTGCCCGGTTGAACGCTCTGCTCGTCCATCTCGCCCGTCGCTGCGTTCCGGCTGCCCTGCTGGCCAGTCTGGGTAAAGACGGTATAGTTTTGCAGAACGTATGCCTGGGTTGGCGAAACCATGTACATCACGTAGGCGCGGTTGTTGTCGGTACCTGTACTGTTGATGGTCCCGCGTCCAGTAATGCCACCTCCCAGCGCGATGGTGCCGGTAACACTGAACGGATTGTTCGTCTCGCCAGTATCATCGCGTACGCCAGCTATGGTGCCCGTGAATCCTGACCCTACGAAGGCATACTCGCCGACCTGGGCAAATTCGTTCGACTGGCATTGAGTTTCGCAGTTGCCCTGAACGATCGGACGATCGAACAGGAAGCCATAACCATGGCCGTTATCCAGAGTACCGACGGTGTAGCCGCCAGAACTGCCGGTTTGCAGCGCCAGAGTTCCGGCCACCGCGCTTGCGCTCGGACCGGGATCGGTTTCCATAAAGTTCGCCAGTCCACTGGGGCTTCCGACGGTTGGCGCGCTCACCACATAGAAAACGTAGTTCGTCTGTACCCCAGCCTGAATGAGGGTGAAAGTTCCGCGCCCGTTTGTGTCAATGGCCGAGATCGAAGAACCGCTCAGGTTCTGCTGTTGAAGAACGACTGAATAATCGTCGGAATCAATCGTGCCTCCGGTGATCGTGTTCGACTGACCGCCTGTCGCATTAAACAGCCCAACGATACCCAGAGGATTGGTCAATGCGTCCATGCCGTTAGCGCGGAATATGTAATTTCCTTCCAGCGGTGTTGTGAACGCGCCGCTCTGCTGCCAGAGCGATCCGCTCATGGTGCCGAGTCCATCGAACTCCATCAGTTTGCCCGTGCCTCCGCCTTGCGAAAGGATCATTCGCAACGTGACGCCGCCGGGATTGTTGAAGGCAGCATTCTGATTGAACTGGATCTCGCCACGCCCGTCAGGGAACACCACATAAGCACCACCGAGAGCAACTTGACTAGTGATGGAGCCAGCGGCATTTACATCAAGTTCGCCGCTGATTACACCGCCAGTTGCAGTGAAGCTGCCGACGTAGTACACCGGGCCGTTATTGTTCGCGCCCAAAAGCGTGAATGTGTACGGACCGTCATTAAGTTTTCCGGAATTACTGGCAGCGGCAAGTGAATTCACAACCGTGGAAGCGCTGACGGGCAGATTTGATACGGGATTGGTCACCGACGCCTGAACAGTCATCTGTCCGGCGCTCGCCGCCGTTCCCATTTCACCGGTTGCGCCGCTGCTAAAGGTCATGGCGCCGCTGGGTGTCGAGCTCCAGGTTGCGCTGGTGCTAACGTCCGCCGTGGTCCCGTCGTTGTAAAGTGCGATCGCCTGGAATTGCTGCGCGCTTCCCACAAGGACGCCAACGCCCATCAGCAGTGGATTCTGGGTGGAACATTCGAATCCCAATGGGCAAGGCGCTCCGACGAGAAGAGAATTGATGATCGGTGTGACGGTCAATTTGAGGCTGCCGCTGACTCCATTTACAGTCGCAGTCACGGTAATCTGGCCGCCATGCGTTCCCTCGACCAGACCATTAGCAACAGTCGCTTCGCCGCCCGTGGTTCCATAGGTTGCAATGCTCCAGATTGCGCTGCTGGTCAAATCCTGTGAAGGCCCTCCGGTATAGTTTCCGGTCGCAGTCATTTGCAGCGCACCGGCGACATATAGGCTCGTGGAATTTCCCGCGCCCGTCAGGGTAATCGAAGCCAGCGTGCTGCCGATTGTCAGGCCGGCGCTCGAACTCAGTTGCGCGACTTTTGCAGTCACCGTTGCTGAGCCAGCGCTTAACCCCATAGCGAGGCCGCTGCTGTTAATTGTTGCCACACTGGCCGGAGATATCGACCAAACGACTCCGCTGGTCAGCTCCGGTTGGCCGCCATCCTGATATGTCCCTATCACGTGGAATTGTTCGGTAGTGCCGGCGTTGATCGAGGCCGATGAAGGGCTGACCGCGAGCTGCTGCAGATAGTCAGTTACTGTCATCTGCGCCGCGCCGCTGACTGATCCCGATTTCGCGGTCACGCTTACGGTTTGAGATCCACCTTGCGCTACACCGTTCGGGACCGCGGTGGCAACGCCGCCAGTCGTGATACTCACAATATTCGCGGCTGCCGAACTCCAAGTTACGCTGCTGGTGATGTCTTTAGTGCTGCCGTCGCTGTAGGTTCCGGTTGCGGTAAAATTCTGCATTTTGCCGACAATGACCGTCGCCGCGCCCGGATTTACTCTGATCGATTTCAAGGTCACTCCCGGCGGTGTGGAGTTGCCAGAGCTGGAACTCGAACCGCCGCAGCCGATCACTACCAGCTGAAGAACACAAATTGCAAACAAGACTGCTCCAATGCGCAATCGCATTCTGAAACTCCTGAGAGTTGGAAATTGGCGAACTGGATCGCCGCGGAGGGAGTTACGTACGGGCCTGACAATGCAGCTTGGGTTCCAAAGCTGCCGTTTCCGTCAAATCCCATTTTCAGCTACTTACGTTGCTGTGGTGCACTCCCACTGCAATTGTTTGCACACGCTCGGAGGGGTTTAGGGGAATTCCCCGGCGAGTTGCCTGTGACTGGCGGCAGGTAACCCACTCTCGTGTGGTTACTTGGGACGAGTGAAAAATGTTTTCCGAACCGCGTGGGCTACCTTTGGCTGTCGCACGTTTCGCGACCGATGGGCAGGCTGGGGTTCACCGCCGTTGTGAGACGCGTCAGAGGCACGTCCGCAGAAGCGATACTACTGGCGGGTCAATTCGGCTTCTTTCACCCCCGTAATGCTAAGAAGACGGATTACTCCAGATGAGTCCTCAAACACGAGGCCCGTGCCATTAGGCCCTACGACTGCCGCCACCAGGTGGCCATACGACTTGGGTATACCGCCATGGGTGGGTGTTTTGTCATAGCGCACCAGTTCGCCTTCCTTCATGCCGGTGAGGCTGACAAACCGAATGATCCCCTCCGAATCTTCAAAAATCAATCCAGTCCCGATGCGGTCAGGAATTGCCGCGACCAGGCGTCCATAGCCTTTCGGGATGGTAGCTTCGATCGCCTGCCGCGGATAAGTCGTGCCTTGCTGGACATCGTTTCGTACGTCGGCATGCACAGGGTCCGTGGTTCTTGTCCCAGCCAGGTATCCGACGGACACTAAGATTGCGCCGGCAATAACCAGCGGGAGTCGTTTTGCCATTTTTGAGGCTCCTTGCCGCCCTGCGTTCACGGCTTAACTTCGATTTTATGCATCATGCCTAAATCCTCGTGCAGGAGGATGTGGCAGTGATACACGAAGGTTCCGGCAATCGTGGGGTCACGAAAATCCATTCGCACCTTGACGCTATGGTAGGCATGGACGCCATCCCAATAAGGAATGGTTACCGTGTCACGCATATCGGGTGGAACGGGCTTGCCGTCAACTTCAAGCATCATGAAATGGATCTGGTGGATATGGAAGGCGTGGGTTTCGAGCGCGCGGTTTTCGATGGTCCAGTCCTCCACCGCTCCGACTTTCGTGGTGATTGCTGGCTTCTCATCCGGATCGAACACCTTCTGCTGTTGGCCATCTACGGTGATATAAAACTGGATCGGGCCATTCGTACCGCCGAATTCCTCCGAGAAATAAAGCTTGCGCTGGGTGGTGACGGGTTGGCTTGCAAGGTCCGAGAACTTGACGTGCTCGACAGGTTTGGAGGCGGGCTGGATGGGCCTTGCCGAACTCTCATTGCCACTGGTCAATTGAATCTGCGCAAGCTGCTGGTAAAGGTCAGGATTACCCGTAGGCCCGGTGGAATAAGCATTGGTCAGAAAGACCCCACTCTGCCCCGATTGCGGCGCGGTAACGATGAACTCCGCCCGTCCCGCCGGTGGAATAAGAATTGAAGTGACATTGCGGGGCGTAGAGAGTGGGTAGCCGTCCAAAGCAATTAACTGAAGCTGCTCGCCCGTTCCGTTAATCTGCAACTGCAAATACAGGAAATCCTGGAGGGTGGCATTAGCGACCCGCCAGAACTGCTTCTCGCCGGGCTTCATCTGAATAATCGGGTTCTGGGTGCTGGGAAAGTCCGCAAGCTGATAATTGATCGTCAATTGATATGGCCCAGGGACCCACGGAACCAGATATTGCTGGCGAATAACGAAGACTCGCTCCATCAAGCCTGCTACTTCAGGCCGGACGTTTTCCATCCCTTGAACGATCAGTGCGCCGGCCGCGCCGCCGTTGACCTGGAATTCGGTGAAACCATGGACGTGCGGATGATACCAGTAAAGCCCGGGCGGTTCGTCGGCAGGTATTTGAACCTTATAGGGAAAAGCAGGGGAATTGGGCTGAATAAGAGTCGTAAGCACGTCATCCGAGTGACATGCAGGCGAGACGTTCATCCCGTGAAAATGAACGTTGGTCGAGGCGAGCGTCGGGGCACCGGTATCGGCACAGACCGGCCCGGACGGACTGCCCATATGGTGATGCATCTTGTCATCGTTCGAAAGATTGATGTTGTCCGTCACTGACAACTGCAAGACATCGCCTTGATTGACGCGCAGTGTCGGGGCTTCAACGTCACCGGTCGCCGTCTTGTAGTTGTAGCAAAAGTGCGTGTAGCCGGCCTGATCGACGGAATATCTCATGTCAAGGGCGGCGCTAAGCACTCCATTCTGTGAATACAGATTGAGGGGATCCTGAACCACAGTCCCATCCGCCGGGCGGGCGGGACACTGGGCCCGAACGGTCGTGTGAATTCCTGCAACCGTTAACACCAATACGAGGTAAGTAAGAACAGAGCGCATCGCAAATTCCTTTTTCAAACCAATTCTTTTACATACACCGTCGGCAGGCCAAACTAGAAAGCCCGGGGCGGAAATGATGTAAGCGATAACAATCCCCCAGCATTGGGATCGGAAACCGGCGAACCCGCCGCCTCGGTGAGTGTGCACGCTCCACCGGACGAGGTCACATTGACCTCTGCAATGGATGCGGGAAATTCTGCAGCATAGACCGTTCCGCCTGTGCCCGTGGTTGATGCCAGGGCAATCCCCGAGACATAAGTCCAGTCGGTAACATAGTTCTTCAGCAGGCCCGATTTGCAGCCGAACGTGACCTGCCCGCTGCTGCTGTTAAAAAATGCGGCAGTGATCGTATCACCCTGCGTATTGCTTATATAAAGGAGAGTTTCATCCGGACTTAACATGATGTTGCTGGAGTTGGTGCCCGGAGCGAGCTGATAAACCACCGTCGGCGTCAGCTTGCCGGACGAGATATCAGAAACTTCGATGATGGTGGCCGTCGAGGTATCACCGAAAACCGCGAAATGCCCGTCCTGGGTAATATCAATCGCGCTCGGATAGTTCTGGCCGCTCTTTGAACCCGTGGAGTTTTGCAGGTCCCCATTGGAGACGGGCATACCCGAGGAGAGATTGAATGATTCGATGGAGCCATCGCCGTAAGTAGCAACCATCATGTTGCCCAGCACATGAATCGCGTCAATCGTCCCACCGTTTAATCCTGCGACGGGCGTATCGCCGACGAACGTCAGGCTACAATTTCCCTCGATCTCGAAAGTC
>Ga0335078_10000688_pt1 | contig 52115 bp, 46 predicted proteins | sample Lox_Sample_32_FD_206711 | JGI IMG/M metagenome (GOLD analysis project Ga0335078, IMG submission 206711) | Soil microbial communities from Loxahatchee National Wildlife Refuge, Florida, United States - Lox_Sample_3.2 | ecosystem: Environmental > Terrestrial > Soil > Wetlands | place: USA... | reverse complement strand
AGGACGAGCCCGGGCTGAGCATCCGGTTGGTCCGCCTGGTCAGCCACCGCTGCACCCGGTACAAGACGAAGCCGGTGACGACGGCGAGTGCCACGGCGGCGATCAGCGTCAGCCCGCCGCTCAGCGCGGCGAGCGCGCTGCCCGCCGCCGTGCTTTCGCCGCCCGAGCGCAGCCGGGACAGGTCCGTGGCGGCCGTCTCGATGTCGCGGGAGTAGCGCTGCAGCGGCGCGAGCAGCGGCTGCGAGCTCGCGAGGTACGCCGCGGTGATCGTCGCGTCCGCGTCGGCGATCGCCTGGTACATCTGCCTGGCGTCGAGGCTGAGCGGCTCGTCCACGCTGACGAGTGACTGGGCGGCTGAGGAGTGCACGGTGGCGACCCAGCCGCCGAATGCGCCCCAGGCAAGCGAGAGCAGCACCAGGCTGGCCAGCAGGGCACGCAGCGTTTCCGGCGTGCTGAGGCCATGACGGCGTGCCATCCCCCGGGTACCGCGGGGTGGCGCGCCCGGTGCGCGGCGGGCGGCGCGGCCGGCCGGGGGGGTTCCGGTGAGCGTGGCGGCCATCAGCCGATTTCCGCGATCTGCTGCTCGCCGAGCGTCACAAGCGGGCCGCTGAGCGGCTGGAAGCCGAGCTTCCGCAGGTAGGAAGTGCCGTTCCCGGTGGTGATGACCCACCGCAGGAAGGCCCGGAGCGCGCTGGCCTTGGCGGCGTCCGGCTGCACGGACCTGACCACGGCATACTCGTAGTTGACGATCGGGTACCCGGTGGCGGCCGGCCCGTCGATCATCGAGATCGTCTCGCTGGGCGGCGTGATGGGCATGAAGCTGGCGACCGCCGCCTTGATCGCCGCGGCCGTCGGCACCGTGTAGGCGCCGGCGTTGTTCTGCAGGCTCGCGTAGCCGAGGTGGCCCGCCAGGGCCCTGGACAGGTAGCTGATCCCGTTGTAGCCGATGCAGCCGGGCGTGTTCTCGCACGCGTCAAGCATCGCCGTGCTGCTCGCCTCGCCGGCCGCAGCCGACGTGCCTGCCGTGCCTGGGACCGGCGGCCATGCGGCCGTGGTGCCGTACCCGATCGAGTTGTCCCAGCCTGCGTCCTGGGTCGACAGGTAGCTGGTGAACAGGAAGGTGTCACCGGAGCTGCCGTTGCGGTGCAGCGGCACGATCTTGAGCGGCGGCAGGTTGAGGCCCTTGTTCATGTTGAGGTCGGCGATCCTCGAGTCGTTCCACACGGTGATGGTGCCGTCGTAGATCTCCGCGAGGACCTGGCCGTCCAGGCTGACGTGGCTGCCCTGGCTCAGGCCCGGCAGGTTGTAGATGACCGTCTGCGCCGATACGGTCAGCGCGATGTTGAGCAGCGTGGGGCTCTGCACCAGGTCGCCGCTTGACAGGTAGGCATCGGACGCGCCGATGTCGGCCTTGCCCGTGCTCGCCGCTGAGATGCCCGTGCCCGAGCTTGTCGACTTGATAGTGACCATCACGCCCGGGTTTGCCTGGTGGTACGCGTTCGCCCAGGTCTGCGCCTGCGGGGCGAGCAGGCTGCTGCCCGTCTCGTTCAGCGTCGCCGACGAGGCGGCAAGCACGACCGCTCCGTAGCCGGCGGACCTGGCCGGCCATGCGGTGCTTCCGCACGCCGCGATGAGCACGGCGGTTCCCGCCGCCGCGACCGTGTACAGCGCGGCCGTGAACGGCCGAGACCTGTGTCCTGCGTCCGCCACCGTGAGGCCCCTCGTTCCCGCGGCGGCCGTCGCCGGCCGGCCGAATCCACCGGGTACGCGGCAATTTTTACCGGACGTGGCGCGCGCGGTAATCGCCAGGAGGAGCGATGCGGCAGATGTTCACCTGCTCGTCATCCGATGTTCACTCTGTGTGCCGTTACGCCCCGCAGGTGAGCCGTAGCTCGGTCCAGGCGCCCAGGTGGATCCGGTCACCGTCGCGCACGGGGACGACCTGGCCGGGGGCGAGCTCGGCACCGTTGAGCAGCGTACCGTTCGCTGAGCCTGGATCGACGATGGCCCAGCTGCCGTCCGCGGCCCGCAGCAGCACCGCGTGCAGCCGGGATATGCCCGGGTCGGCCGGCGCGACGGACAGGTCGATCTCCGGTGAGATGCCGCTCGAGGCGCTGTGCCTGCCGATCCGGATCTCGGCGCGGTCGAGCGGGAACCGCCGCTGCGGGCAGTAGGCGGGAAACTGGATGCCGGCCGCGTCCGGGCCGCCCGCCGCCTGGACGCTGTCGTAGTAGGCGCGGTCCGCGCTCACCACGGCGGTCCAGGCCACGCCGGCCGGCACGGCGGAGCCGGGCACGGCGGGGCTCGCAGCCGCGGAGCCGGGAGCAGGCGGCGCGGCACCGCCAGGCACGGCACCGCCAGGCACGGCACCGCCAGGACCCGCCCCGCCGGGCACGGGGCCGGCCGGCGTGGAAACGGCCGGCCAGGGGTCGAACGTTGCCTGCGGGTCCGCGATCCGGGCGTCCGGGACCTGGGCGTCCGGGACCTGGGCGTCCGGGACGTAAGCATCAGGGACAGGAATGCCCGGGGCCTGAGCGGCAGGGCCGGGCCCCGGCCGGACGGGCGCCGGCTGGCCCGTGCCGCCGGCGGGGGCCGCGAAGTTATGGCCGCAGGACTCGCAGAACTGGCCGTCGCGCGGGGCGCCGCAGCGCGGGCAGGCCTCGGACCACCTGGGCGCCGCCCTGGCAGCCGTGCCGCCTACCCCGGCGCCCCCGGCCGCGCTGCCACCCGCCGCGCTGCCACCCGCCATGCCGCTGCCAGCCACGGAGGCGGGGCCCGCGTCCGGGTCCAGGCCGGGTCCGAGGCTGGGCGCCGCGCCGATCAGGACCCCGCATACGTCGCAGAAGTCCTCGCTCGCCGACTGGTGACCGGACGGGCAGGTCGCCACCGTCAGCCCTTCCTGACCCGGACCGTCTTGGTGGAGCGGGTGTCGAGTGCCATCTCGGCGGCGGCGTCCACCTTCCGCTTGAGCCGGACGGTGCCGGTGGCCTCGTCGACCACGTCGACCACGCCGGCCAGCAGCCGGGCCATGTCCTTGTTGCCGGCCTGGTGCGCGAGCGCAACCGCCCGGCCGAGGCGCGCGGTGGCGACCTCCTCGTCGCCCAGCTTGCTCGCCTCCAGGCCCTCGGCGATCGCGGAAGCCAGCTCCGCCTGCCCGGTGTACCCCGCGACCCGTGGGTTGATCCTGGTCGACAGCGCCTCATCCTCGGTCCATGTCACCTTGACCAGGCCCTGGCCGAGCACCTCGCCCGCCGGGTTGGCTGCCGAGGCGGCGACCAGGCTGACCCGCGCGGCGAGCATCTCCTGGCCCAGGCCCGCCGGGTGCACCGTGATCGCCACGTGGTAGTCGCGGCTCTCCCCCGGCGCCCACGCGCCGGTCGGGTAGTCGCCCGCCTGCGCGCCGGAGGCCAGGCGGCGGCCGGTCAGGTCGGTGATGGCGGGGGCGACCTGCTTGACGAACTTGACCGCCGCGGCCTGCGGCGTCCAGACCCGCAGCAGCACGTCGGGCAGCGCCTTGCTCATCGCATCGCGGGCCATCTCCTCGAAGTCGGCGGCCAGGGCGGCCGGGTCCACCACGATGTCCACCGTGCCGAGCAGCGCGGTGGAGACCTTGCGCAGCTCGCCGACCTCCCAGTCCGTGCCGACGCCCCGGCAGTCGCAGCGGAACGCCCCCTCGCACAGGCCGATCGCCGCGGCGAGCTCGTCGGCCGTCTCGTGCTGGTTCTTCCCGTCGGTGAGCAAGATAGCGTGCCGCAGCGTGGCAGGCGAGCCCTGGAAGACCTGGTGCGCCAGCCGCAGCCACTGGCCGATCGCGGTGCCGCCGCTGGCCCGCAGCCGCCGCAGCGCCGACTTGGCGTCCGCCCTGGTGCGCTCGCCCGCGACCGCCATCGACCCGTCGGCGGGATAGACGGGCCAGGCGGTCGAGGTGCCCGCGACGATCGCGAACCAGGTCCCGTCCCTGATCACGTCCACCGCCGCCGCGGTGGCCGCGCGGGCCTCGGCGAGCTTGGCCGGCGGGTAGTCCATCGAGCCCGAGCAGTCGATGATGACGATCTCCGCGCTGCCGCCGTCCGGCGGCACGGCGGCCGTGCCCGCGCCCGTCGCGTCCGCGGTGACGGTGACGATCGCGCTGACGTCGGTACCGCCGGCCGGCAGGTACGGGTTCTGGTCGATCTCCACGGTGAAACCGGGCAGGCCTGGCATCTTTCACTACCTCCGTGCGGGCTCAGCGGCACCCGGGTGTCCCCCGGGGAAGACGGCACTCAAATCCATGTCCTTGGCCGGACGGTGTTCGCTATGTCCACCAGTTCGACTCGCCGCTCGGGTATCAGGTTGGCGAGCGCGCGGTAGCCGCGCTCGAGCCCGAAGCGCAGCGCCCGCTCGTTCGGCTCGCAGCCGAGGATCGGCTGGCCGGCGGTCTGTGCTGCGCCGTTACTCGCGGCGGCCGGCGTTGCCGACACCCAGTCGAGCGCGGCGCGCAGGATCTCCACGGCGAGCTGGTGCCTGCGCGGGTCGTTGTCGTCGAGTGACAGCTTGCCGAGGCGGAAGTCGGCCTGGCGCAGGTCGTCCTCGGAGCGCCCGGTCCCGGCCGCGACGAGCAGCCGGACGGCCGCGATCTGCGCCGCGGCATAGTGGCTTGAGGTCTCCGGCACCGCGGCGATCGCCGCGATCGCGGCGATACGGTCGCCGCCGGCCAGGCAGGCGCGTGCCGTGCCGAAGCCGGCGCTGACGTAGGACCGGTCGATGGTCCACACCAGCCAGAAGTAGTACCGCGCCGCGGCCGTGTCGCCGGCCGCCTCGGCGGTGAAGCCGAGCGCGAGCTTGGGCGCGAGCTCGCCGGGAAGCTCGTCGTAGACGGCGCTGAACGCCGCCCGCGCCTGGTCAGGCCGGCCGCCGGCCAGCGCGCAGAGCCCGCCGTACCAGGTGGCCCGCCAGTCGGCCTGGCCGGCGGGCAGCTCGGCCAGGCAGGCCTGCGCCGCGTTCAGGTCGTTCACGGCGATCAGCGCGCGGACGAGCGCCAGCCGGGTCTCCGGTGACCCGGCCACGGCAGGCGGCACGCCGGCGTCGCCGGCCACCGCGCCGCGCAGCGCCTGCGCCTGGGCGGCGGGCGCAAGCCCCGCCAGCGTGGCCAGGTAGCCGGCCGCCGGGTCGGAGCCGTCGGCGAGCGGGGCGGGCAGCCCGGCGATCACCTCGGCGCGGGGCGGCGCGGGCACGGCGAGTGCGCCGTTCCCGTTCACGGTCGGCGGCACCAGGTCGGTGCCGATGGCCCGCAGCTCGGGGCTGAACAGGCCGGAGAACGCAGGCCGCGGCTGCCCGTCGTCGACGGAGAGCACCTCGCGCAGCACGCCGGTGAGCTGTTCCGCCATCTCCCCGGCCGACTGGAACCTGCGTCCCGGGTCGCGGTGGGTGGCGCGCAGCAGCAGCCGCGCGTAGGACGGGTGCCCGGTGAGCAGCGGCTCGGACTCGGGCAGCGTGAACTGGTACTTGCGCTGGAAGCCGGCGAACTCGAAGGTGAGCACGGCCAGGGTCCTGCCGACCGTGTAGAGGTCGGAGCACGGCGACGGGCCTTCTGTCTCGATCTCCGGCGCCTGGTACCCCACCGTCCCGTAGATCGGGCCGTCGCCGTCGATGTACCTGACGCCGCCCATGTCGATGAGCTTGAGCTGCTCCTCGGTCTGCAGGACGTTGTCCGGCTTGAAGTCGCAGTAGACAAGCCCGTGGTCGTGCAGGTAGCCGAGCGCGGGCAGGATCTCGAGCGCGTAGGCGAGCGCGTGCGCGAGCGGCACCGCGCCGCCGCGCTCGCGCTGCCGCGCCTCGAGCCGGATCTGCTTCAGCGACTTGCCGCCGACGTACTCCATCACGATGTAGCCGGCCGCCTCGCCGTCGCGCCGGCTGACGTGCTGCACGAAGTTGTAGATGCGGACGATGTTCGGGTGCTCGACCTGGGCGAGGAACCGCTGCTCGGCGACGGCGGCGGCCATCGCGTCCGCGTCCCCGGTGTTGAGCAGTCCCTTGAGCACCACCCAGCGGTCGCTGACGTTGCGGTCCCGCGCCAGGTAGATCCAGCCGAGTCCGCCGTGGGCGAGGCAGCCGAGCACCTCGTACTGCCCGGCGACCAGTTCGCCGGGGACCAGCTTGGGGCTGAAGGAGTAGCGGGTGCCGCAGTTGGGGCAGAACCCCTCCGTTGGGCCCGGCCTGCCGTCGCGTGACTGGCCGACGGGCTGGCCGCAGTTGCCGCAGAACCGCCGGCTCTCCGGGACCCGCGGGTCGGCGAGCACGGCCGCGGCCGGGTCGAGCGCGGGAACCGGTGGCACCTCGACGAGGCCGGCGCCGAGCCTGCCGCGTGACATCCGGCCGCTTGACGACCGGGAGCCGCGGGTGCCTGACCGGCTGCCGGTGCCCACCGACCCCGACCCGGCGCTTGGTGAGCTCGCGCTGCCCGAGCCCCCGCCGGCCGGCCCGGCGGCGGGAGGGGCGCCCGCGTAGCGGACCCTGGCGGAGCCAGGGACCGGCGCCCAGCCGCCGCCGGCCGGCGACGGGGCGGGCCGCCCAGCCGGCGTGGCGGTGCCCGCGGCGGGCGCGAGGCCGCAGACGTTGCAGTACCCGTCCTCGATGGTTCCGAGGCACCCGGGGGTCTGGGTGCATGCCGCAGCGGTCATTGCCGTCCCTTCGTCGCCAGGATCGCACGCTGGTAGTCCGCCACGGCCGCCTCGGCCGCCGCCAGGTCGCAGGGTGCCGTCCACAGCAGGCGGTACGCCTGCTCGTGGCGGCCGGCCAGGTCCGCGTCCTCGGCCGCGCCGAGGCGGGCGGCCTTGGCCTTGTACGCGCGCAGCAGCCCGCGCAGCTCGTCCCGCTTGTCGATCGCGGCCGTCGCCGCCTGACGCAGCTCGGCAGTCTGGGCACCCGACGCGGCCAGGTCCGCCGCGCACCGCTCGAGCTCCGCCGCCAGCCTGCTCCACTGGCCCCGCGCCGCGAGGGCGTCAAGCCCGGCAAGCGGCGGCTCGCCGATGTCGGGCGGTGGCGGCGGCAGCGCGCTGACCCGCGCCGCGGCCTCCCGCCACGCGGCGACGGCTTCCTGGCGGTCGGCGCGGGCGCGCGCCATGGCGGCGGTGAGCTCGTCGATGCGGCGCCGTGCCTGCTGCCGCAGCCGGTCGAGCTCGGCGATCCGGGAGGCGAGCGCCGCCGCGCGCTCGCGCAGCCGGTCGGCGGCCGAGGTGTCGGCGCGGCCGCCCTCGGCCGATCCCTGAGCTGCCGGCCGCCACAGGGCCAGCGGATCCGCGTTGCTCGCGGCGCGCAGCGAATCCAGGTCGGCGGAGACCGCGCGGAGCTCCGCCTCGGCGTCGGCGCCGAGGCCGGCCATCAGCGGGGCGCAGCGGGCGAGGTCGCCCGTCGCCGCGTCGAGCGGCGGGCCGAGTGCGGCCCAGACCGAATCGACGGCCGAGGTCACCTCGGTCACCTGGGTGAACAGCCGGCGCATGGCGCCGACGGCGGCGGCGAGTGTGACCCGCGGGCGGGCGATGGCCGCCAGGTCCCTGCGGGCGAGCGGCACCGGAGGGCCAGGCAGCTGGATGCAGCCCCCGGTGAGCAGGCCGCTGAGCTCGGGCAGGTCCTTCCGCGCGGGGCGCTTCTGCCCGGTACCGAGCGCGGCGGCCCGGTCGACGACGGCCGAGTAGGCAAGGAAGGTCTCCCACAGGGTGGCGAGCGCCGCGGACGCGGTCGCCCAGCGGTCCCGTGTCGTGCCGGACAGCGTCGCGCCCTCGAGCACCTGCTTGGCGAAGCTGCCGTCAAGCTCGAGTAGGTTCGCCTGGATCGCGTCCCGCTCCGCGAGCGCCGCGGCTACCCGCTCGGCGGCCGCCTCTTCGGTGATCACGGGAACCCCGCGTCCCTCGGCCGCGCGTCAGCCGCCGGCCCGCCGAAGCGCGCGCCGGCCACCGCCATTGATCCCGACATCCCGTCCCTGCTCCCGGCCGCAGTGATGCCCATCTGTCCCGGCCGCGAGCCCGCGGGCAGCGGACCACGACAGGGTTCCTTTTTACCGTAGTACGTCCGCAATTCAAGCAGGCCCAGGCAGATATGCCGCAGCGTCGCCTGGAGCTAACCAGATGTTCACCGTCCGGCCGCCGGCGGTCAGCCGCCCGAGCTGAACGCGGTGTCAAAGGCCGCCGCCGGCGGGTCGAAGTCGAACTGGCGCAGGAACGCGAGCGCCTGCGGCGCGCCCTGCAGCCGGTCCATCCCCGCGTCCTCCCACTCGACCGATATCGGGCCGGCGTACCCGATCGAGTTGAGCATGCGGAACACGTCCTCCCACGGCACGGTGCCCCGCCCGGCGGACACGAAGTCCCAGCCGCGCCGCGGGTCGCCCCAGGGCAGGTGCGAGCCGAGGCGGCCGTTACGGCCGTCGAGCCGCTTGCGCGCCTCCTTGCAGTCCACGTGGTAGATCCTGTCCCTGAACTCGCCGAGGAAGGCAACCGGGTCGAGGTCCTGCCACACGAAGTGGCTCGGGTCGAAGTTCAGCCCGAACGCGGGCCGCCTGCCGACCGCGTCGAGCGCGCGGTGCGCCGTCCAGAAGTCATAGGCGATCTCGCTCGGGTGCACCTCGTGCGCGAACCGCACGCCCTCGGCGTCGAACACGTCGAGTACGGGGTTCCAGCGCTCCGCGAAGTCCGCGTAGCCGCGCTCGATCATCGCCTCAGGCACCGGGGGGAACATGGCGACCGTGTGCCAGATCGACGAGCCGGTGAAGCCGATCACGGTCCGCACGCCGAAGGCGGCCGCCGCCCGTGCCGTGTCCGCGATCTCGGCCGCGGCGCGACGGCGCACCCCTTCTGGCTCGCCGTCGCCCCAGATCCTGGCCGGCAGGATGCCCTGGTGCCGCTCGTCGATCGGGTGGTCGCAGACCGCCTGGCCGACCAGGTGCGCGGAGATCGCCCAGCACCTGAGTCCGTACTTGCCGAGCAGCGCATGCCGGCCGGCCAGGTAGCCGTACTCGCGCAGCGCCCTGTCGACCTCGAAGTGGTCGCCCCAGCAGGCGATCTCGAGTCCGTCGTAGCCCCAGGAGCTCGCCAGCCGGCACACCTCCTCGAACGGCAGGTCTGCCCATTGCCCGGTGAAAAGGGTAAAAGGCCGCCCCATCAGTGGACCTCTTTCATTCCGTGGTTCTCCGTACGTCCTGGCCGGCTGGCGGCACGGGGATGAACTGTGCTGGCTGGCCGGCGGTGCGGGTGGCGAACGGGTTCATCGCGCGCTCCGCCACGAGCTGCCCGACGCGGCGCTGCGCGCCACCGCGTCGAGTACCCGCTGCACCGCCAGGCCGTCATCGAACGAAGGAAGCGGCTGCCCGCCGTCCGCGATCGCCGTCAGCAGGTCGGCCGCCTGGTGCGTGAACGTGTGCTCCCAGCCGAGCACGTGCCCGGGCGGCCACCACGCCGACAGGTAGGGATGGCTGCCCTCGGTGACGAGGACACGGCGGAACCCGCTCGCGCCGTCGTCGCCGGCCGCGGAGTCGCCGGCTACCGAGAAGAACTCAAGCTCGTTGAGCCGCTCGAGGTCGAACGCGAGGCTGCCCGCGGAGCCGTTGAGCTCGACGCGCAGCGCGTTCTTGCGGCCGGCGGCGCACCGGGTGACCTCGAAGGAGGCGAGCGCGCCCGAGGCGAGCCGCGCGGCGAACACGACCGCGTCGTCCACCGTCACCTGGCCGGCGCCCGATCCGTCCGCGTACGGCCGCTGCGGCGTGAACGTCGCGCTGACCGCCGACACCCCGGCGACCTCGTCCCCGGTCAGGTAGCGGGCCAGGTCGACGATGTGCGCGCCGAGGTCGCCGAGCGCGCCCGACCCTGCGCGCTCGGCCTGCAGCCGCCAGGTCATCGGCGCGTCCGGGCTGGTGAGCCAGTCCTGCAGGTAGACGGCGCGGAAGTGACGCAGCGTGCCGAGGCGGCCCTGCTCCACGAGCCGCCTGGCCAGGGCGAGCGCGGGGACGCGGCGGTAGTTGAAGCCCACCATGGCACGGGCGCCCGACGGGCGGGCCGCGTCGGCGGCCGCCTTCATCGCCTCGGCCTCCGCCAGCGTGTTGGCGAGCGGCTTCTCGCACAGCACGTGCTTGCCCGCGGCGAGGGCGGCGATCGCGATCGGCGCGTGCATGTCACCGGGCGCGGAGATGTCGATGAGCTGGACGTCGTCGCGGGCGATCAGCGCCCGCCAGTCCGTCTCGGCCGCCGCCCAGCCGAGCCGTTCCGCGGCCGCCCGCGCGGCGGCCTTGTCCCGGCCGCAGATGGCGGCGAGCCGCGGCCGCAGCGGGACGTCGAAGGCGCGGCTCACCGTGTGCCAGGCCTGCGAGTGGGCCCTGCCCATGAAGGCATAGCCGATCATGCCGATGCCGATGCTGCCCTGACCGTCAGTTCGTTGCGACATAGGGGTCCCATTGTGGGTCAAGCGGCGCCGGGGCGTCGAAGCGGGTCTCCACCGGCTCGAAGGCGCCGCCGGCCGCGGACCGCTCGATGGCGGTCATCATCTCGAGCACGTGCAGCGCAAGCTCGCCAGAGGCACGGTGCGCGGTCCCTGCCCTGATGGCGCGGGCCATGTCGGCGACGCCGGTGCCGCGCCCGGCGGCCGCGCCCGTGGCGGGGATCACGGTCCAGTCGGCGTCGCCGGCCCGGCGGACGCGCACGTCGCCGTCGAAGCGGTTCGGGTCAGGTACGGCGAGGGTCGCCTCGGTGCCGGTGATCTCGACGAACCCCGCCCGGTGCAGCGGCGAGTCCCAGCTGAACAGCAGCGAGGCGGTCCGGCCCGCGGCGTACTCGGCGAGCGCGGCGACGTGGGTGGGCACCGCGACGGTGAACTCCGTGCCCTTGCGCGGCCCGGAGCCGATGACGCGCGACTCGCGCGGCCTGTGCCCGACGGCGGCGACGCGGTGCGCCGGGCCGAACAGCACCGCGAGCACCGACAGGTAGTAGGGGCCCAGGTCGAAGAGCGGGCCCGCGCCCGGCGCGAACAGGAACTCCGGGTCGGGGTGCCACGACTGCGGCCCCGGGCCCTGCAGCAGGGCGAGCGCGGACAGCGGCATCCCGATGCCACCTGAGTCAATAAGCCGCCTGGCGGACTGCAGGCCGGCGCCGAGCACGGTGTCCGGCGCGCAGCCGACCCGGACCCCGGCGGCCTGCGCCGCCGCCAGCAGCGCGCGGCCGCCGGCCACGTCGAGCGTGAGCGGCTTCTCGCTCCATACGTGCCTGCCCGCCGTGATCGCGGCGGCGGTCACCTCGGCGTGCGCGGCGGGGACGGTCAGGTTCACGATCAGCTGCACGCCGGGATGAGCGAGCGCGTCGTCCGGGCTGCCCCACTCCGGTACGCCGTAGGCGGCCGCCTGCGCCTTCGCGCGGCCCGCGTCAAGGTCGGCGCAGACCAGCACGGCCAGGTCGGGGAACCCGGTCAGGTTGCGCAGGTACTGGCTGCTGATGTTGCCGCAGCCGATGACGGCAACGCCGAGCGGCTCGCCGCCCGTCGCCTGGGGCTTGCTCATCGGGCGGGCGCCGCGGTCGCCAGGCCCTCCGCGGTGAGCCAGCCGATGCTCATCCGGACGGCGGTGAGCATGTCGGTCGCGCACCGGTCGAGCTCGACCACGTGCCACTCGGCGGCCGGCGCGGCGGCGAGGATCTCCGCGACCGGCATCCGCCCGGTGCCGACCGCGGTCATCGGGTCGTCCCTGGTGACCGGGCCGTCCTTCACGTGCAGGTAGCGCACCCGGTCACCCAGCCTGCCGAGCAGGGCGGGGACGGCGTCCGGGTCCTGGCAGCCGACCGCGGCCCAGTAGGTGTCGACCTCAAGGAGGACGCCCTGGTCCAGCGCGTCCGCGAGTACCTCGAGCCCGGTCCGGCCGTCGACCTGGGAGAACTCGAAGGCGTGGTTGTGGTAGCCGAACCGCAGTCCCGCGTCCGCCGCCCTGGCGGCGGCCTCGTTGAGGTCGCGGGCGAGTGCGGCGACCGCGGGGCGGTCCGCGAAGCGCGCCGCCGGCACCGACGGCACGATCACCGTGTCCGCGCCGGCCCGCAGGGCGCCGTCGAGCAGCGCCGCGGCGTCATCGCCCAGGGCCCGCGCGTGCACGGAGCATACGGCGAGGCCGGCCTCGTCGAGGTCAGCGCGCAGCGCGTCCGGGTCGCTCAGCGCGTCGTACGGCTCAACGGCGCCGTAGCCGAAGCTCCTGATGGCTGCAAGGACGGCCGCGCGGCCCGAGGCAAGCTCGTCTCTGACCGTGTACAGCTGGAGGGCAAGCGGGTTGCTTGTCAATTCGTCGCAGCCTCCTCCGCTCTCGGTTACCGCCTCACCGCACGCTAAAGAAGGCATAGAGGCGTGTCAATGACTCGGGGCACCGGAACCCCGGCCGCCTCAGCCGGCGCCCGTCCGCTACCCGGCGGCGGGGACCGTGACGACGGTGGGCGGCTCGTGGTCGGGCCGCGGCGGGAACGGGATGAGGACGACCGTGATGTTGTCGAGGCCGCCTGAGTCCACTGCGAACTTCGTCATGTAGCTCGCGGCGTCGAGCGGCCGGGTCAGCGCGGCGGGCATGGCCATGGCGGCCAGCTCCGCGGCCTCCGGGCGGTAGTTCCACAGCCCGTCGGAGCACAGCAGCAGCGCGCCGTGCCCGGCCGGGCTGAACTGCTCGACGTGCGGCTCGGGATCGGACATGTCGGCACCGAGCCAGCGGGTGATCACGTGCGCCTGCGGTGAGGCGAGCGCCTCGTCCATGGACGCGAGGCCCGCGGCGACGATCTCCTCGGCGAGCGAGTCGTCCCGCGAGACGCGCCTGGACCCGCCGGTGATGTCCATGGTGTCGTTGGGGCCCACCGGGCGCCCCGTGCTCGCGGCGAGCCAGTACGCGCGGCTGTCACCAACCCAGCACACCGTGATCTGCCGCTGCGAGACGACCGCGGACACCCACGTCGTGGCCGGCGCGCCGTCCGGCCCGGCCAGCTCGGCGAGCGCCTGCCCGGCGGCCCTGACCGCCCCAAGGGACGCCTCGCGCGGGTCATCGCCGTGCCCCGCCCCCTCGGCGAGCAGCGTGATGCCCGCGTGCACCGCCGCCCAGGATGCGTCTTGCGGGCGGGGGGCCGAGGACACGCCGTCGCAGACGATCGCGACGACCACCGGGCCGTCGTCGTTGTCCGCGACCGCGAAGTGCATCGCGTCCTCGTTCCGCGAGTGCCGCAGCCCGCGATCGCTCACCCCGGCCACCTGGCCGAGGTCCTCTTCCATATGGTCCCTGTCGGTTTCCATGTGATCCCTGCCCGCCGCGACCCTGCGGCCACAAGACGGGCAGAATCCGTCCTCAGTCGCGGTAACCGGCTCCGCGGAGTCCGTAGAGCACGCCGCGCACATCCGTGCACCCGGCGAATCATCCCGCGACGTGGTCATGACCGAATCCCCGCTCCTGTCCGCCTGGCGACACTGCACTTCGCCAGGACATTAGCCTATGTCCGGCAGGGTCAGGACGCCATTTTTTCCTTTTGCTCACGGCTTTCTTGCGTGAGCGCACGGTTACCTCCCGGGGGACGACCCCCGTACCCCCGCCGGTGCGCGCCCGAAGGCCGCGCCATCGTATCGGGCGCGCTGCTATTCCCCGGGAACGCGCCCGCGGGGTCGTGCCCGGGATACGGGGCGCGGATCGGCGTCAGGGACACGGCAGGCCATCGGCGTCAGGGACACGGCAGGCCATCGGCGTCAGGGATACGGCAGGCTAATGGCGTCGCCGATGCGGTGCACGCGCAGCGCGTTGGTCTTGCCAGGGCTGCCTGGCGGACTGCCCGCCACGATGACGATCTTGTCGCCGATGGCGCAGCGGCTCAGGCCGACGAGGGCCTGGTCGACCTCGTGCACCATGTCGTCGGTGTGCCGCACGGTCGGCACGATGAACGTCTCGACGCCCCAGGTGAGGGAGAGCTGGCTCCTGATCGCCGGGTCGGTGGTGAACGCGAGCAGCGGGATCGGCGAGCGGTACCTGGCAAGGCGGCGCGCGGTCTCGCCGGTCATCGTGAACGCGACCAGGGCCTTGGCCCCGACGATCGCGCCGACCTCGGCGGCGGCGCGGGCGATCGCGCCGCCGGTGGTGGTGGGCATCCGCGACAGGTGGTGCTCCGCCCGCAGCGAGGACTCCTCGGCCGCCGCGACGATCCGGCTCATGGTGGCGACCGTCTCGATCGGGTAGGCGCCGACGCTGGTCTCGGCGGACAGCATGACCGCGTCCGCGCCGGCCGCGATCGCGCCGGCCACGTCGGAGACCTCGGCCCGGGTCGGGCGCGGCGCGCTGATCATCGACTCGAGCATCTGGGTGGCCACGATGACCGGGCGGGCCCGCTCCCTGGCGAGCTTGATGGCCTGCGTCTGGATGGCGGGCACCTGCTCGAGTGGCAGCTCGACGCCGAGGTCGCCGCGGGCCACCATGATCCCGTCGAACGCGTCGACGATGTCCGGCAGTACCGCGACCGCCTCCGGCTTCTCGATCTTGGCGACCAGCGGGACGTGGGCGCGGCCCATGTCGGTCATGATCTTGCGGGCCAGGTGCGCGTCGTCCGGCGAGCGGACGAAGGACATCGCGACGATGTCCACGCCGGTCGCCAGGGCCCAGCGCAGGTCCGCCTCGTCCTTATCGGTCAGCGCGGGCGCGCTGACGCTGACGCCGGGCAGGTTGATGCCCTTATGGTCGGAGACCTTGCCGCCGACGACGACCCGCAGGTGCACCCGGCTCCCGGTGACGCCGGTGACGTCGAGCTGGACGTTGCCGTCGTCGATCAGGATGCGGTCGCCGGCCCTGACGTCCTCGGGCAGCCCCTCGTAGGTGGTGGAGGCCTCATGCCGGTCGCCGGGGATGTCCTCGGTGGTGATGACGAAATCGTCGCCTGCGTTGAGCCGGACCGGACCGCCGGGGAACTCACCGAGGCGGATCTTGGGGCCCTGGAGGTCGGCGAGTATGCCGACGCTACGGCCTGTCGCGTCGGAGCCTGCCCGCACCCGGCGGTACGCCTCAAGGTGGTCGGCCTGGTGACCGTGGCTCATGTTGAGCCTGGCGACGTCGAGGCCGGCCCCGATCAGCGCGGTGATCTGCTCCTGGCTTGCGGTTGCTGGTCCTAGGGTGCAGACGATCTTCGCTCGCCGGCTCATGGTGGATCCCCTCCCGGTGGTCTATACCACCTTAGCCCATCCCGGGCACGCGGTGATCGGGGTCACAAAACGTTCACCGCATCGTGGCCGGTTGCAGGCCGGCAAACCGCGGGCGGGTTAGCTCGCGTACCCGGCGGCGGGCGGTACGGGCGCCGGGCTGCCGATCCAGGAGCGGTAGCTGGCCTGCCAGGCGCCGCTCCTGCGTTCGTTCTCGAGGACCGCGTTGACAAAGCGGACGAACTCTGGGTGGTCCTTGGAGATCGCCAGTCCGTACGGCTCGTTGGTCAGGTACGGGCCGACGATCTTGGTGAACGGGTCCTGCGCCTCGAGCCCCTCCAGGATCGTGTTGTCGGTGGTGATGGCCGCCACCTGGCCCTGCTGCAGCTGGACGAGGCAGTCGGTGATGTACTGGACCGTGACGAGCTTCGGGTGGGCCGGGCTTGCCTCGACGGCGTTCACCGAGTCGGAGCCCTTGGTGGCGCACACGTTCTGCCCGCCGAGGTCGTTCAGGCCGGCCGCATGCGAGCTGTCGAGCACAAGCACCTGCTGGTGCGCGTCGAAGTAGACGGTGGAGAAGTCGACCTGCTTCAGGCGGTCGCAGGTGATCGTCATCGTGTGGGCGACGATGTCGACGCTGCCGTTGTTGACGTCGGGTATGCGCGCGTCGTCGGTGATCGCCTTGTACTCGACCTTGTCCGGGTTGCCGAAGATGGCCTGGGCCACCGCCCGGATCATGTCGATGTCGAAGCCCTCGAAGTCCCCGTCGCGCGGGTTGAAGTACTCGAAGTGGTAGGTGTTCGCGTCCACCCCGGCGATGAGGTAGCCGCGGGCCTTGATCTTGGCCATGAACGAGCCGGGGGTCACCTGCGGCGGCCCGAGCGGCGCCAGGCTCGACGCTGCGGGGTCGCAGGTGGCGCCGGCAGTCGCGCTCGCGGCCGGCGACCCGGACGCGGCCGGCGCTTGCGCGGAGGCGGCGCTGCCGCTGGTAACGGGAGCGGGCGGGGACGCGGCGCGGGCGGCGCAGCCGGCCGCGCCGCCCGCGGCGGTCAGCGCGGCGAGTCCGAGCGCGGCGGCCCGCAGGCGCGCCCAGGTAACGGTTGACCGCGTCCCTGCCGGGTGCGGGCCTCTCGGCCGGGGGTGGCAGCGGTTCACTCCAGTGGCCTCCCTGGTCAGTGGTACTCGGCCAGGCGGCGGCCAAGGCCCCAGGCGCAGGCGGCCGCCATGACCAGTGCCGCCACGGCGACGCCGGGCGCCACGCCGGTGTAGGCGCCTGCCGCGGAGCTCGCGGTGGAGTTGAATACGGCCTGGTCCTCGTCGATCGCCGTGCTGAGGTCGCCCCACAGCCGGGTGAACGCCCCGCCGTCGTCGCTTGGCGAGGTGCCGAGCACGGACGCGACGGCCGCGACGTGGCCGTCGTTGTCGTCAAGCGACCGGACCTTGGCATGCGCGGCGAACCAGAGCTGCGCGTCGGTCGTCGCCTGCTTGACCGCGGGCGCCGCCGGGGTGCCACGCGCCGCGGCCGCCGCGGCGGCAAGCAGCGAGCCCGCCGCTGGCCCGAGTGCGTGCTGCTTCGTCAGGTAGTCCGACTGGTAGGGGTCGTCGCCGGTGTTGTCGATGAGGGTGAGGCTCTCGTCGGCGTGCGCCTCCTGCGCCGCGATGCTCACCTGGGCGACCGCCTGGACCGTGGCGAGCCCGCGGGCCTGCGCGTCGAGCAGGTCGCTGCGCGCGCCGGCGAACGCCAGGGACAGCCATACGACGGACAGCGCCACGACCGCGCCGGCGGCGAGCAGGCCCATGTTGAACACCCGGTTCGTGCGGCCGCGCAGCCAGCGCGACGCCAGGTAAAGCGCGAGCCCGACGGCGAGGCCCGCGGCCACGGCGACGCCGATGAGCGGCCCCCCGGTCGCCTTGGCGCTGGCACCATTCAGGCTCGCGTTCTCCGTGGCGTACAGGTCCTGTGCCTTCATCAGCAGCGTCGTGCGCATGAGGGCGGAGGCTTCGCGCAGGTAGGCGGCGCCGAGCGGCAGGCCGAGCCGGTTGTCGGCGCGGGCGGTCTCGATCTCGCCGCCGTAGACGGGCAGCTCGCGGGCCAGCGTGCTCAGGTCCCGCGCGGCCGCACCGCTGCCCGCACCGCCCCGCGCGGTCGCGGTCTCAATCCCGCTGCTCGCCGCGGCGATGTCGGCCAGGTAGCGCTGCCTGGTGGCGGCGGGCTCCAGGCCCCCGGTGAGGAAGGCCGTCGTCGCGGCGTCGTTGGCGTCAGACAGCCGCGAGTAGATCTGCTGCGCGTCCAGGCTCAGCGGCTCGCGCACCCCGACCACGCTGGACGCCGCCGCCGCGTACTGGCTCGCGGTGAAGGCGGCGAGTGCACCCCACGCCAGGCTCAGCAGGACAAGGCCGCCGAGCAGCAGCCGCAGCCGGCCGGGCGTCGTCGCCAGGTCAAGCCGCCGCTGCCGCAGCCGGCCTGGCACCGCCGTGCCCGCCGTCAGGCCCGCGCGTACCGCAGCTTGCACCATTTGCCGCTCCCCAGCCAGAGCCCCCGCGTTACAGATCATTATGTGGGGCATACGCCCGTTCTGGGCGGAATTGTCACCCGCTCGTTATCGTCAGCGGACGCGCGGTGGGCGGGATCGCGACCGGGAGGCGGGGGCGGTCGAGTGCGCGCAGGTACTGGTCGACGCAGGCCGCGGCGCTGCGGCCCTCGGCGATGGCCCAGACGATCAGCGACTGGCCGCGGCCCATGTCGCCTGCCGCGAACACCCCGGGCACCGACGTCTCGTAGGACGCGGACCGTGCCACGTTGCCGCGGGCGTCGAACGTGACGCCGAGGTCCTGCAGCAGCCCCGGCTTCTCCGCGCCGGTGAAGCCCATCGCGAGCAGCGCCAGGTCGCACGGTATCTCCCGCCGGGTGCCAGGGACAGGCGCGAACCTGCCGCCGTCGAAGGCCACCTCGGTCAGCCGCAGCGCACGCACCGCGCCGTTACCGTCGCCGGCGAACTCCTCGGTGGAGACGGCGTAGACGCGCTCGCCGCCCTCCTCGTGGGCGGAGGAGACCCGGTAGATCATCGGGTAGGTCGGCCACGGCTGGCCGGCTGCCCGTGTCTCGGGCGGCCGCGGCATGATCTCCAGCTGGGTGACCGACGCCGCGCCCTGCCGGTGCGAGGTGCCGAGGCAGTCCGCGCCGGTGTCGCCGCCACCGATGATCACCACGTGCTTGCCCGCCGCGCTGACCGGCGAGTCGAGGCCGTGCCTGTTGGCCAGCGGCAGGAATTCCATCGCCTGGTAGATGCCGGCCAGCTCGCGGCCGGGTACCGGCAGGTCGCGGGCGACCCGCGCGCCGCCTGCCAGCACGACCGCGGAGAAGCCGGCCAGCTGTGCCGCGGAGTCGATCGGCGCACCGGTGACAAACCGTGTCCCTTCCGCCGCCATTTGCGCGAGCCGCCGGTCCAGGTGCCGCTTTTCCATCTTGAACTCGGGTATGCCGTAGCGGAGCAGCCCGCCGATGGCGTCGTCCCGCTCGAAGACGGTCACCTGGTGCCCGGCCCGCGTCAGCTGCTGCGCCGCGGCAAGCCCGGCCGGGCCCGACCCGACCACCGCGACGGTGAACCCGGTGCGCGTCTCCGGCACGACGGGGACGACGCCGCCGTCCGCCCAGGCCCGGTCCACGATCTCGACCTCGACCTGCTTGATCGTGACCGGGTCCCCCGTGGTTGCCGGAGGCACCGGGATGCCGAGTACGCACGCCGACTCGCACGGCGCGGGGCACAGCCGCCCGGTGAACTCGGGGAAGTTGTTTGTCGCGTGCAGCCGGTCGGCCGCGGCCGCCCAGTCAGAGCGGTAGACCAGGTCGTTCCACTCGGGGATGAGGTTGCCGAGCGGGCAGCCGTGGTGGCAGAACGGGATGCCGCAGTCCATGCAGCGCGCCGCCTGCCGCTGCGTGCGGTCGGCCTGGTGCGGCTCGTACACCTCGCGCCAGTCCGCGATCCGGACGTCGACGGGCCGCCGCCGCGGCGTCTCGCGGGCAGTCTTCATGAATCCCTTGGGGTCACCCATTGCCTATTGCACCCTTACCCGTGCGCCGCGGCCATGACGGCCTCGTTGACGTCCCGGCCCTCGCGCTCGGCGGCCGACGCCGCGCGCAGTACCCGCTTGTAGTCCTGCGGCATGACCTTGGTGAACCGGTCCGCCGCCGAGTCCCAGGAGGCGAGCAGCCTGGCGGCCACCGCCGAGCCGGTCTCCGCGTGGTGCCTGGCCACCGTCTGCGCGAGGAACTCGGCGTCGGCGGAGTCCAGCGGGTCGATGTCGACCATCTCCCTGTTCAGCCGGGCCAGGTTGAGGTCGAGCACGTAGGCGATGCCGCCGGACATGCCGGCCGCGAAGTTCCGCCCGGTCGGCCCGAGTACCACCACCCGGCCGCCGGTCATGTACTCGCAGCCGTGGTCGCCGACGCCCTCGGCGACGGCCAGGGCGCCGGAGTTGCGGACGCAGAACCGCTCGCCCACCACGCCGCGCAGGAAGATCTCGCCGGCTGTCGCGCCGTAACCGATCACGTTGCCCGCGACGACCTGGGTCTCCGCCTCGAACGGCGCGTCGGGGGACGGCGCGACGACCAGCCGGCCGCCGGACAGGCCCTTGCCGAGGTAGTCGTTGGCGTCGCCGGCCAGCCGCAGCGTGATGCCGCGCGGTACGAACGCGCCGAAGGATTGCCCTGCCGAGCCCGTGAAGGACACGGTGATCGTGTCGGCGGGCAGCCCTTCGCCGCCCCAGCGCCTGGTCACCTCGTAGCCGAGCATGGTGCCGACGGTCCTGTTGACGTTACGGATCGGCAGCTCGAGGCGGACGGGGAGGCCCTCCTCGAGCGCGCCCTCGGCGAGCTGGATGAGCGTGTTGTCGAGCGCCTTGTCCAGGCCGTGGTCCTGCGCGGTCACCTGGTGGAGTGGCCCGTCCGCGGCCCGCGGCGCGTGCAGCACCGGGGACAGGTCGAGCCCGGCCGCCTTCCAGTGTGACACCGCGCGCGCGGTGTCGAGCAGGTCGACCCGGCCGACGGCCTCCTCGATCGAACGCAGCCCGAGGGCGGCGAGGTACTCGCGCACCTCCTCGGCGATGAACTCGAAGAAGTTCACCACGAACTCGGGCTTGCCGGTGAACCGCTTGCGCAGCTCCGGGTTCTGGGTGGCGACGCCGACCGGGCAGGTGTCCAGGTGACAGACCCGCATCATGACGCAGCCGGAGACGACGAGCGGCGCGGACGCGAACCCGAACTCCTCCGCGCCGAGCAGCGCGGCGATGACCACGTCCCTGCCGGTCTTGAGCTGGCCGTCCACCTGCACCACGATCCTCCTCCGCAGCTTGTTGAGCAGCAGCGTCTGCTGGGTCTCCGCGAGGCCGAGCTCCCACGGCACGCCCGCGTGCTTGACCGAGGTCAGCGGGGCGGCGCCGGTGCCGCCGTCGTGCCCGGAGATCAGCACCACGTCGGCGTGCGCCTTGGAGACGCCCGCAGCGACCGTGCCGACGCCCACCTCGGCAACCAGCTTGACGTGCACCCGGGCGGCCGGGTTGGCGTTCTTCAGGTCGTGGATGAGCTGCGCCAGGTCCTCGATCGAGTAGATGTCGTGATGCGGCGGCGGCGAGATCAGGCCAACACCAGGCGTGGAGCCTCGCGTCTTGGCGATCCACGGGTAGATCTTGTAGCCGGGCAGCTGGCCGCCCTCGCCAGGCTTGGCGCCCTGCGCCATCTTGATCTGCAGGTCGTCGGCGTTGACCAGGTACTCGCTCGTCACGCCGAACCGGCCGGAGGCCACCTGCTTGACCGCGGACCGCCGCAGGTCGCCGTTGAGGTCGGGGCTGAACCGCTCCGGGTCCTCGCCGCCCTCGCCGGTGTTGGACCGGCCGCCGAGCCGGTTCATCGCGATGGCGAGGGTCTCGTGCGCCTCGGCGGAGATGGAACCGTAGGACATCGCCCCGGTGGCGAACCGCCGCACGATCGAGCTGACCGGCTCCACCTCGTCGATGGGGATACGAACGGAAGCGGCTGCCTGCGGCTCCGTGTCGATCCCCGTGACGCGCAGCAGCCCGCGCAGCGTCTTGAGCTGCGCCGACTGGTCGTCGACCAGCGCGGTGTACTCCTTGAAGATCTCGTAGCGGCGGCTGCGCGTGGCGTGCTGCAGCTTGAACACGGTCTCCGGATTGAACAGGTGCGGCTCGCCCTCGCGCCGCCACTGGTACTCACCGCCGGTCTCCAGCCGCCGGTGGCTGAGCCCGGGCCCGCCCGCGGCGACCGCGGCGCGGCGGGCCGCCTCCTGCGCCAGCACGTCGAACCCGACGCCGGACAGCCGCGAGGCCGTGCCGGCGAAGCAGGTGCCGATGACGTCCTCGCCGAGGCCGATCGCCTCGAAGATCTGCGCCCCGGTGTAGGACGCGACGGTGGACACGCCCATCTTGGACATGACCTTGAGCAGGCCCTTGTTGAGTGCCTTGATCAGGTTCCGCTCCGCCTTGTCCGGGGTGACCGCCCTGTCCCGGCCGGCGGAGTCATGGCCTGCGTCATGGCCGGCACTGGCGAACTCGCCGCGCGCGGCCAGGTCGCGGACCGTCTCGATCGCCAGGTAGGGGCAGACCGCCGCGGCGCCGTACCCGTTGAGCAGCGCGATGTGGTGGCACTCGCGGGCGTCGCCCGACTCGACGATCAGGCCGACACGGGTCCTGGTCTTCTCCCTGATGAGGTGGTGGTGCACCGCGCCGGTAAGCAGCAGCGACGGGATCGGCACCAGCCGGCCGGGGATGGCCGACGACGACTCGCGGTCGGACAGCACGATCAGCCGGGCGCCGTTGAATATGGCCGTGGTCACCTCGGCGCAGATATCGGCGAGCCTCATCCGCAGCCCGTCGCCCGGGTTAGCAGCACTGCCCGCCGGGTCGAACCGGCCGTCGATGACGTGCGCGGCGAGGCCGGGCATGTTCCCGTTGTCGTTGATGTGCACCAGCTTGGCGAGGTCCTGCTCGCCGATCACCGGGAACGGCAGCACCACCTGGCGGCACGACGCCGGGCCCGGCCTGAGCAGGTTCTGCTCCGGGCCGGTGCTCATGCTCAGCGAGGTGACGAGCTCCTCGCGGATCGCGTCCAGCGGCGGGTTGGTGACCTGTGCGAACAACTGGGTGAAGTAGTCGTAGACCAGCCGCGGGCGGTCAGAGAGCACGGCGACGGGGGTGTCGGTGCCCATCGAGCCGATCGGCTCCGCGCCGACCCTGGCCATCGGGGAGAGGATGACGCGCAGTTCCTCTTCCGTGTAGCCGAAGGTGCGCTGCCGCGTCAGCAGGTCCGCGGCGGTGGGGACGTGGCGTTCCCTGTCGGGCAGGTCGTCCAGGTGCACCTGGCCCGCGTGCAGCCAGTCCTGGTAGGGGTACTGCACGGCGAGCTCCGCCTTGACCTCCTCGTCCTCGACGATCCGGCCGGCGGCCGTGTCGGCGAGGAAGATGCGGCCCGGCTGAAGGCGGCCGCGGCGCACCACGCGGGCGGGCTCGATGTCGAGCACCCCGACCTCGCTGGCCAGGATCACCAGGCCGTCGGCGGTCACCCAGTACCGGCCGGGGCGCAGCCCGTTGCGGTCGAGCACGGCGCCGATCACGGTGCCGTCGGTGAACGCGATCAGCGCGGGCCCGTCCCACGGCTCCATCAGCGCGGCGTGGAACTGGTAGAAGGCACGGCGCTTGGCGTCCATCTCCTCATGGTTCTCCCACGGCTCTGGGATCATCATGAGCAGCGCGTGCGGCAGCGACCTGCCGCCGAGGTGCAGCAGTTCGAGGCACTCGTCGAACGAGCCGGAGTCGGAGCCGTCCGGGTCGATGACCGGGAACAGCCGCTCGATGCCGCGGCCCGACCTGGACGCCGGGATCAGCGGCGAGGAGAGCATCGCCTCGCGGGCGCGCATCCAGTTCCTGTTGCCCTGCACGGTGTTGATCTCGCCGTTGTGCGCCACGTACCGGTACGGGTGCGACCGCGGCCAGGACGGGAACGTGTTGGTGGAGAACCGGGAGTGGACCAGGGCGAGGTTGCTCTCGTACCGCTCGTCGGACAGGTCGGGGAAGAACGGCTCGACCTGCGGCGCGGACAGCATGCCCTTGTAGACGATGGTACGGCAGGACAGGCTCGCGAAGTAGACGCTCCCCGCAAGGCCCCCGGCCGAGTGCTCGGCCCGCTTGCGCAGGCAGAAGGCCATTCGGTCGAGGACAAGGCCGCTCTCCGCCGCCATGCCCGCCACGAACAGCTGCGCGAGGTGCGGCAGCGCCTCGCGCGCCCCTGGACCGCAGGCCGCGGTGCTGACGGGCACGTCGCGCCAGCCGATGACGGCCAGCCCCTCGTCCGCGGCCAGGTCGGCGATCTGGGCGCAGGCACGCCCTCGTTCCGTCTCGTCAATCGGCAGGAAGGCGAGGCCGGCCGCGTAGCCGCCCGCCTCGGGCAGCGCGAAGCCGGTGACCGCGCGGAAGAACGCGTCGGGAAGCTGGGTGAGGATGCCGGCGCCGTCGCCGGTGTCCGGGTCGGCGCCCGCCGCGCCGCGGTGCTCAAGGTTGCAAAGGACACGCAGGGCACTGGCCACGACCCCGTGGCCGCCCCTGGCCCGCAGGTCGGCTACGAAGCCGACGCCGCAGGCGTCGTGCTCGAACCGGCTGTCGTAGAGCGAGCCCCGGACATCCTGACGTTCCGGCAGGTCGCCGGGACGCAGGGCGGCACGAAAGGGCCTCGGTCCCTCGGTTGCGGCAGGCACCATCAACACTCCTGTCGTCATATCTCCGCTGTACTGCTCTTGCTGCGGTGGGGACGACGCTGGCCCTGCTGCTGTAGGTAAGTTACATCCACATTACATGAGTGGTGAATCCCTTTCTAGAGCCGGCTTGTGAGGCTCTGGAGGGATTTGATGCGCATGTGACGCATGCCCAATGGGTGGATGACAGCGCCGACGGGCACCGTTGCGTCGCCGGGCACCGTGGGCGCGGAGCCCCAGGGAAGAACTGGTAGGGAAAGCGATACCCAGCCAAAACAGGCCGAAACCGCCAATTTCACCGGAGATTGCACACACCGCGCCGCCATGCGTCCAGCGCGGCCGGCCGCGGCGCTTCTTGCTGTTATCTTCGGCGCACACCCTGGGCGAGGTCGACGGTGAGGTCACGGACCGCCGCGACCGCGTCGGCCGGGGTGCCGGCCGTGGCGAGGCGGCGGACGAAGGCGGAGCCGACGATCACACCGTCCGCGAACCCCGCGACCTCCCTGGCCTGGGCGCCGGTGGAGACACCGAGCCCGACGGCGGCCGGCAGGCGCGTGTGCTCGCGGATGCGCGCGACGACGCCTGCCGCGCTCGAGCTCACCGCGTCCCTGGCGCCGGTGATGCCCATCAGGCTGACCGCGTAGACGAAGCCGCGGCACAGCCCGGTGATCGCAGCGACGCGCTCGGGCGGCGAGGACGGCGCGACCAGGAAGATACGGTCCAGGTCGTGGGCGTCGGACGCGTCGAGCCAGGGCTGCGCCTCCTCCGGGGTCAGGTCCGGGGTGATCAGGCCCGCGCCGCCCGCGTTGACCAGGTCACGGGCGAACGCGTCAGGGCCGTAGTGGTCGACCGGGTTCCAGTAGGTCATCACCACCGCGGCGGTGCCCGCGTCAGCGATGGCGCTCACCAGGTCGAAGACGTCCGCGATCTTGGTGCCGCCGTTGAGCGCGCGGTAGACGGCGTCGGCGATGACCGGGCCGTCCATCAGCGGGTCGGAGTAGGGCAGCCCGACCTCGATGACGTCCGCGCCCGCCTCGGCCATCGCCAGGGCGGCCCTGATCGCGGTCTGCTTGTCGGGAAAGCCGGCCGGCAGGTAGCCGACAAGCGCGGCGCGGTCCTCGGCCGCGGCCTTCTCGAAGGCCGCGGCGACGGTGCTCATGCTCAGGCTCATCCTCACACACCGAAGTAGGCGGACGCGGTGGCCACGTCCTTGTCGCCGCGTCCGGACAGGCTGACCAGGATCAGGGCGTCCGGGCCGAGTTCGCGGCCGAGGCGCATGGCGCCGGCCACCGCGTGCGCGGACTCGAGGGCGGGAATGATCCCCTCGGTCGTGCAGAGGGCCGCGAACCCCTCCATCGCCTCGCTGTCGCTCACGCTGCGGTACTCGGCGCGGCCGGTGTCCTTGAGCCAGGAGTGCTCGGGGCCGACACCCGGGTAGTCAAGCCCGGCCGAGATCGAGTGCGTGTCGAGGGTCTGGCCCTCCGCGTCCTGCAGCACGTAGGTCCGCATCCCGTGCAGCACGCCTGGGGTGCCCAGGGTCAGCGTCGCCGCGGACCGCTCGGGGCGGCCGTCGCCGTCGCCGCCGGCCTCGCAGCCGACGAGCCGGACGCCGGCGTCAGGTATGAATGCGTGGAAGATGCCGATCGCGTTGCTGCCGCCGCCGACGCAGGCGACCACGGCGTCAGGCAGCCGCCCGGCGAGGTCGAGCACCTGCCGGCGCGCCTCGATGCCGATGACCCGCTGGAAGTCGCGCACCATCATCGGGAACGGGTGCGGGCCTCCGACGCTGCCGATGCAGTAGTGGGTATTGTCCACCGTGGTCACCCAGTCGCGGAACGCCTCGTTCATGGCGTCCTTGAGGGTCTTGGTGCCCGCGGTGACCGGGACGACGGTCGCGCCGAGCATGCGCATCCGCGACACGTTCAGCGCCTGGCGGCGGGTGTCCTCCTCGCCCATGTAGACCACGCACTCGAGGCCGAGCAGCGCGCACGCGGTGGCGGTCGCCACGCCGTGCTGGCCGGCGCCGGTCTCCGCGATCACCCGCGTCTTGCCCATCCGCTTGGTCAGCAGCACCTGGCCGAGCACGTTGTTGATCTTGTGCGACCCGGTGTGCGCCAGGTCCTCGCGCTTGAGCAGGACGCGCGCGCCGCCCGCGAACTTGCCGGCGAACCGCCTGGCCTCGCTGAGCAGGGTGGGCCGCGCGGCGTAGTTCTTGAGCAGGTCCGTCAGCTCCGCGGTGAACTCCGGGTCGTTCCGCGCGGTCTCGTACTCCTTGGCGAGCTGCTCGATGGCCGCCATCAGCGACTCGGGTGCGAACAGGCCGCCGTACGCGCCGAAGTGACCCGTCAGGTCGGGAACTGGGCAGATGTCGGGTTCCGCGGGTGCGCTACTCACGCCGCAACCCTACCGCCTCTGCCCGCCTCCCCGCCCTACCCACGCTCGCCGCGCAGTGCCGGGTGCGACCCGGCGGTCACCAGGTCGGCCACGGCGGCGCGCGGGTCCTTCTCGGTGACGAGGGACTCGCCGACGAGCACCGCGTCGGCGCCTGCGGCGGCGTAGGCGAGCAGGTCGTGCGGGCCGCGCACGCCGGACTCCGCGATCTTCACGATGCCCTCGGGTATGCGCGGCGCGAGCCGGGAGAAGATGCTCCTGTCCACCTCGAGCGTGGCAAGGTTGCGCGCGTTCACCCCGATGACCGTGGCGCCCGCGTCGACCGCCCGCTCCACCTCGTCCTCCGCGTGCACCTCGACAAGCGGCAGCAGGCCGATGGACATCGCCCGCTCCACCAGCGAGACGAGCGCGGGCTGCTCGAGCGCCGTGACGATGAGCAGCACCAGGTCCGCGCCGTAGGCCCGCGCCTCCCACAGCTGGTAGGAGCTGACCACGAAGTCCTTGCGTAGCACCGGGATCTGCACGGCACGCCGGACGGAGGCCAGGTCGTCCAGGGACCCGCCGAACCGCCGCTGCTCGGTCAGCACGCTGATCACCCGCGCGCCACCCGCCTCGTAGTCGCCCGCGAGTGCGGCCGGGTCGTCGATCGAGGCCATCGAGCCGCGCGACGGGCTCGCCCGCTTGACCTCGGCGATGACGCTGACTCCCGCAGACTTCAGCGCGGCCAGCGCGTCGAGCGGAGACGGGGCCCTTCTCGCCTGGTCCTTCAGATGCTCAAGCGAGACGCGCGACTGGCGTTCTGCCAGGTCGGCACGTACCCCTTCGAGGATCTCGTCGAGCACACTCACCGCGGTTCCGCCGTCTCCTCAAATCGGAAATGTTGCGCCACCGATGCTAGCCGCCTCGCGGGCAGGCTCCCGGCGGCCCCCCTGAAGTTTGCCTTCGCTATGCATTGGCCTTACGTTCACGTGGGGCGCGGATACCGTCGGCGGCCGCTCCGCGGACGGCGATCCGGCGGTTCAGCAACCGGGGCGCACGGCTTTCCCTTGGTCAGCTCGCGGTACGCGCGGACGGCGGCGTGTTTTCCGCCGGGTCGTCCTCGGTCGGGTCCGCACCGCCGTTCAGCGACTCCCACATCGTCGCCGCGTCGAGCGGAAGTCCCTGCCCGGCCCGCCCGTCCCGCCCCGCCCGCCCGTCCTGGCCGCCAGGCGTGCCTGCCTTGGCGCCCGCGCCGCGAGCTACCGGGGCGTCGTACCTGGCGGACATCACCGGCCAGCCGGGACCGCGCAGTGCCGTGGCCAGGCCCGCGATGAACACGAGCAGCGCGCCGATGAGGACCGCGACGTGCCAGGGCGCGCCGGACATGAACGCCTGCGCGGTCGATCCCGACACGACAAGCGCGCCGCCGCCGGCCGAGCCGCTCGTGGTGGACCCGGCCGCGCCGGAGGCGGCCGCGGACCCGGGCGAGGCGACCTTGGACGCGGCCACGTTGATCACGGTGGCGGCGGTGACCGAGGTCATGATGGCCGCGCCGGCGCCCGCGCCGAACAGCGCGAGCAGCACGCCGGCGGCCCGCCTGAGGACTCCCCTGGTGGCGATGAGCGCGGCAAGGCCCGCCAGGGCGGCGAGGGCGAGCGCGCCGGCCAGCGGCACGAGGTCGGCACCCGACACGTTGACCACCTGCGGGGTGAGCGGCTTGGGCGGGGTGAAGACCGCCCGCGCCCACTGCTGCCTGACCGCGAGGAGGATGATCGCCGCACCGGCGGCGCCAGTCAGCAGGACGAAGCCGTACTCGCGCCTTTCCTGATGTCCCGCCGGCCGCGGACGCACGGTGCTTACTGGTTCGCTCGCAGGCTCGCTCATCCGCCGGCCGTCTCCGCCCGCTCGGCGGTCACGCTGTCAAGCACGTCGGCGTCGAAACAGGTGCGATCGCCGGTGTGGCAGGCGGCGCCCACCTGGTCCACCGTGACGAGCACCGTGTCACCGTCGCAGTCGAGCGCCACCGACTTGACCCACTGCTGGTGCCCGGAGGTGTCGCCCTTGACCCAGTACTCCTGGCGGCTGCGCGACCAGTAGGTGCACCGGCCGGTGGTCAGCGTGCGGTGCAGCGCCTCGTCGTCCATCCACGCGAGCATCAGCACCTCGCCGGTGTCGTACTGCTGCGCGACGGCGGGGACCAGGCCGTCGGCGTCCCGCTTGAGCCGGGACGCGATCTTGGGGTCCAGGTTCGACGGGCGCACTGCCTCTGTCATCGTGGGGCTCCTCATCGGGGTTGCCGCCCCGGTCCGGGGCACCGTTACAGCCTATGGTCTCCCCGCCGCGGCACGCGTCCTGGTCACCGACGTGTGGGAGGTCGTGCGGGCCGTCAAGTCCGCGCGCGCCGCCGAGCCTGATCTCGCCGAGCGGGAACTGCTCGCGATGCTCGCGGAGAACACCGGGGTCCCGGTGCGGATGATCCGCGTGGCCACCGGCTACTGGGCCGCGTACCCGGATGAGATCGACGCGGAGATCGCCGCGGCCGATGCCGCCGAGGAGGGCGCCGAGCAGGCCTGGCGGCGCGAGCGGGAACTGCTCGGCGGGTGAGCTCGTGCCGGCCAGGTTGCTGCCCGACGAGGACGTCCTCGTCGGTGCCACCGAGTCGGGCCGCGCGCGGGTGACCGCCCACAACAAGGACTTCATGCCGATCGACGCGCGCTGCCGCGTGTCCAGCCGGTCCCACGCCGGCCTGGTCATGGTGAGTTCCAAGACGTTCCCGCAGAGCAGGGGCTACGTCATCGCGGTCACCAGCGCGCTCGACGCGCTGCTCGCCGCCGACGGCTGCATCCAGCCCGGCGGAGTGGTCTTCCTCGCCCGCTCCCCAGGAACAGGCTCGGGTGCCGTCGGCCAGCGCATCGTCCCATACCTCCTGCAGGGCGTCCGGGCGTTCGGCGTGGAGGCTCGGGCGGCGCAGGGCGCGGGTGCGTCTACGATCTTCCCGTGAGCTACGCGAAGCAAGAGCGGGCGGCACTTGCCGCGCTGCTCGACGAGACGGGCCCGGACTCTCCAACGCTCTGCGCGGGCTGGCAGACCCGCGACCTGGTGGCGCACCTGGTGCTGCGGGAACGCCGGCCGGACGCCGCCGCCGGGGTGGTGGGCGGCCCGCTTGCCTGGTACACCGCGCGGGTGCAGCGGCAGTACCTGGACCGGTACTCCTACGCCGAGCTTGTCGCGCTGTTCCGCTCCGGGCCGCCGCGGCTGTCGGTGTTCGCGGTCCCCGGCGCGGACGAGGCGGCCAACACCGTGGAGTACTTCGTGCACCACGAGGACGTGCGGCGCGCGGCCGGCGACTGGACCGAGCGGTCGCTTGCGGCGGGGCTGTCGGAGGTGCTGTGGCGGCGGCTCAAGGGCGCGCGGCTGTTCCTTCGCTCGGCGCCGGCCGGCGTGGTGCTCGCCAGGGAGATCCCGCCGTCGGACGGCCAGCCGGGCAAGCTCGGCCTGATCGTCGCGAAGAACGCGACGCCGTCGGTGACCGTCACCGGCACCCCGGCCGAGCTGACCTTGTGGGCCATGGGCCGGGGCAGGGCCGCGCATGTCAGCCTGGAAGGACCGGACGAGGCGGTAGCGAAGCTCACCGCCTGGCGGCGCTGACGGTTACCGGCAGGAGGCGGCTAATAACGGCCGCGGCGGATCTCACGCCGGCGCGAACCGCTGACCAGCTTGTACGCGACGTAGCCGCCGCCGCCGATGACCGCCACGAACAGCAGCGCGCCGAGGATGCCGAGGAGCATGTGGACCACGGTGTCCAGGATGAAGAAAACGACAATCCCGCCGATCACCACGGCGCCAATCTTGGCCCAGTTCATAGCGAGGCCCCTTTCTCTTCGGGCAGATTCGATAATAGTCGTATTGGCCGCCGACAGGGCCGGCGGCGAAGCAGAGTCAGGGAAGACTCAGGGAAAACCCTGGGCGAACCGTGAACCCCCCTGGTGGGAAGGATGGACATGCAGGCACTAGGTATCGACATCGGCGGAACGGGGATCAAGGGCGCGCCGGTGGACCTAGCTACCGGGAAGCTGCTCGCCGACCGTAAGAAGATCGCCACCCCGTCCCCGTCCACGCCAGAGGCGGTCACCGAGGTGGTGCGCGAGCTCGTGCAGGCGTTCAGCTGGTCGGGCGTTATCGGGGCCACCTTTCCCGGCGTGGTGGCCGCCGGCACGGTCCGCACCGCGGCGAACGTGGACAAGACGTGGATCGACAGGGATGCCGCGGCGCTGTTCGGCAAGGCGACAGGCACCGGGGTGATCGTGCTCAACGACGCGGACGCCGCCGGGGTCGCGGAGATGACGTTCGGTGCCGGGGTCGGGGTGAAGGGCACGGTGCTGATGCTGACCTTCGGCACCGGGGTCGGGTCCGCGCTGTTCACCGACGGGATCCTGGTGCGCAACACCGAGTTCGGGCACATCGAGGTCCGCGGCAAGGACGCGGAGAAGCGTGCCTCCGAGCACGCCAAGGTCACGCACGACTGGGGCTGGAAGGAGTGGACCGAGCGGGTGTCCGAGTACCTGCAGCACGTGGAGGCGCTGCTGTCCCCCGACCTGATCATCGTCGGCGGCGGGATCAGCAAGGAGTCGGAGAAGTGGGTGCCGCTGCTCACCGGGATCAGGGCGAAGGTGGTCCCGGCCGCGCTGCAGAACGACGCGGGCATCGTCGGCGCGGCGATGACGGCCGCGGGCGCGTCGGACGGCGGGTAAGAACTTGATCCATGACTTACCTGAAACGTCGACCGCCGAGCTCAGCGCGGCCTGCGAGTCGCTGAAGCTGCAGGTGCGCCGGATGATCGACGAGGGGACGATCGAATGGCCGGCGATGAAGGCGAGGGTGTCGCTGAAGTCGCGCGGGTGGTCGTAGATGATCGAGCCCATCACGGTGGCGTGCCCTCGCACGATCGAGGCCGTGGAGAGCGGTACGTCGTCGTGCGGTATGCCGATTAGCACCAGCGTCCCGCCGGTACCGAGTGAGCGCAGCGCCTGCTGCGTGCCGCCGACGGAACCGGACGTCTCGAAGGCCAGCTCGTAGGAGGCCCGGGTGGCCGGCTGCGCGCCCAGGCTCCTGGCAATGGCGAGGCGGCCCTCGTGCGGCTCTACGACCGCGACGTCCGCGCCCATGGCGCGCAGCACGAGCAGCAGCAGCAGGCCCTGTGACCCGGCCCCCACGATCAGGCAGCTCGACCCGGCCGCCGCCCTGCCGAGCCGGGCGGCGTGCAGGGCGACCGCCATCGGCTCGACGCAGACCAGGTCCTGGTCGGCGAGGTCGGCCGGGGCCGTCCACGCGAACTGGGCGGGGATCGCGGCGCGCTCCCTGAGCAGGCCGGGGATGTTGATCCCCAGGGACCGGCGGCGCGCGCACATCGCCGTCCTGCCGCGCAGGCAGCCGCCGCACTCCCCGCACGGGTAATTCGGCTCGATGACCACCCGGTCGCCGATGCGTGCCCGGCTCACGCCCTTACCGGCCGCCACGATCGTGCCTGTCCCCTCGTGCCCCACGATCCAGGGGAAGTCCACCGCACGCCCGCCCGACCAGACCGCGAGGTCGGAGCCGCAGAGCCCGACGCCGGTGAGCTCGACCACCACCTCGCCCCGCTCCGGCTCCGGCTCCGGCCAGTCCGCCGTCATGACGATCTCGCCGACGCGCGTGAGAACCGCCGCCTTCATCTGACCGCCTTCCCGTCGCCCTGTCACGTCGATGCCGTCAAGACCATGGTCACCCGGGCTCCTTGGCGGCCATGCGGACCAGCGCGTTCCCCGCGCCGTAGCCCGTGTAGCCGGGCTCGCGGTCCACGATCTCGAACAGCACGCCGCCCTCGGCGGAGGAGACATAGCAGTGGCGCAGCGAGCGCCCCGCGGAATCCTCGTCGTACAGGACGTTGCGGCTGCGGTAGGCGTCGATGTCGGCGGCGCTGAGCCCCAGCCTGGCGGCCAGGTCCTCGTAGTAGTTGCCGGGCACTGGTAGCACCGGCAGGCCCTGGGCGGAAACGGCGCGGGCCGTTTCCATGATGTCGGCCGACCGGATCGCCACGTGCTGCACCGGGCGCGGCCCGCTCGGCCCGCCGCCGAGCACCGGCACGTTGAGCACCAGCCTGACCGTCTCCGCCGGGGTCCCGCCGGTGAGCGCCTGGCTCCTGATCAGGCCGTTCGGCGACGTCAGTTCCTGGCTCTGCAGCGGCTCAAGCCCCAGCAGGCTGCGGTAGAACAGGACGCTCTCGTGGAACAGCGTCAGCGGCTGCGCGAGGGTCACGTGGTCGATGCCGGTGAGCCGGGCGCTGGCGCGCAGCGGCTGCTCGTCGGGGCACGGGTCGAAATCACCGCGCCAGGCGCTGCCGTCCTCGCAGAGGAAGACCTCCACGCCGTCCGGTGCCTCGATGCCCACCAGGTCCGCCTCGTCCCAGTTCCGGTGCCTGGGCACGAGCGGCGCGCGCAGTGCCGCGGCCCGCAGCGCGAGTGCCGCGGCCCCGCTGACGTCGAGGCCGACGGCGGCCACGGCGAACCGCGCGGCGGGCGTGGCACGGCGGCCGCTGTTGACCAGGATCCGCGCCTGGCCGGCCTCCCACAGCTCGACGGGCTTGCTCCGGTGCAGTCCCGTCCGCCGCAGTCCCAGGCCGGCCAGCAGCCGCGCCAGGTCGCGGGCGGCATCCGGCGGCGCGTTGAACTCGATGAACGCGAAGCCGTGCAGGTCGCCGCCCTCCGGCAGCGGGCGCGGCGGCCGTCTGGCCGGCGCCCTGGGGCGCGCCGGGTCGGCTTGCCCGCCCATGTGGTCGCCGGCGCGTTCCTCCAGCCAGAGCAGCGACCGGCGGCCGTCGACCGCGGTGCGGAACGGGTCCGCCTGCCGGAAGATGTCGTTGAATATCTCCAGGGACAGCGGCCCGGCGTAGCCGGCCGCGAGCACGCGGCCGAGGAAGGACCCCAGGTCGAAGGAGCCTTGTCCGGGAAAGCAGCGGTAGTGACGGCTCCACTGCAGCTCGTCCATGCGCAGCCGCGGCGCGTCGGCGAGCTGGAGCATGAAGAGCTTGCCAGGCGGGATCGCGGCGATCTCGTCCAGAGCGGTGCCGCGGGCCAGGATGTGGAAGCTGTCCAGGCAGACCCCGAGCGCGGGGTGACCCGCGCGCTGCACGATCCGCCAGGAACGGGCGTAGTCGCTGACGTGGGTTCCCCAGGCGAGGGCCTCGTAGGCGACCGTCAGCCCGCGGGCCCGCGCCTCGCCGGCGACCGCGGACAGCTGCTCCGCCGCCAGGTCGTCGTCGTCAATCGCCTGGGGCGAGGCGTTCGAGCAAAGCAGCGCCATCCGCGCGCCGAGCCGCTGCATCAGGTCGAACTTGGCCCTCGCCAGGCTCAGCTTCCGCCGGAACAGCTCCGGCGGTACCGCCTCGATGTCACGCAGCGGCTGGTAGAGCTCGAGGGCCAGGCCCAGGTCGGCCAGCCGCCGCCTGACCTCCTCCGGTGCCAGCGGCGCGGCTATCAGGTCAGGCTCGAACAGCTCGACGCCGTCGAACCCGGCCGCGGACGCCGCGGCGAGTTTCTCGCCGAGCGTCCCGCCGAGCGCGACCGTCGCGATGCTGTGCCGATGGGGCACCCGGGCCGCCAGGCCGCCGGCAACGTCCACCTGCTCGTCCTCTCGCCCGTGCGAGCAATGTACGAACTAGTACGTTACTTTCTTAGATGACGGCTTTGCGCATGTCAAGACTCCGTGAGCGCCGGGATGGACGGAAGCGATGACGGCCGCGGGCGCGCCGGGCCCACCGGATGGCGGTGGCGTTACCTGGTCCGGGCGTTACGGTGTGCTGAGGTAGCTGACGACCATGTCCCCGACCATCCGCCGGTACCGGCCGCGGCGGGCCGGGTCGAGCATGTCAACACCGAACAGGGCGCCGAAGGTGTGCCTGTTGGAGACGCGGAAGAAGCAGAACGCGCTGATCATCATGTGCACGTCGATGGCCTCGACCTGGCGCGGGAAGGCCCCGGTCTCCCGTCCGCGGTCGAGGATGCGCGCGATCACCGCGACGGCGGGCGTGTTGAGCTCGGCGAGCGCCGGCGACCTGACGATGAACTCGGCGCGGTGAATGTTCTCGATCGCCACCAGGCTGATGAAGTCCTGGTGCGACTCGTGGTGGTCGAACGTCAGCTCGGCCAGCGTGCGGATCGCGGACACCGGGTCCAGGTGATCGACGTCGAGCTGCCGCTCGGCGTCCCGTGCCGTGGAGTAGGCGCGCTCGAGCACCGCGATGTACAGCTGCTCCTTGCTGCCGAAGTAGTAGTAGAGCATCCGCTTCGTGGTGCGCGTGCGGGCGGCGATCTCATCGACGCGCGCGCCGGCGTAACCGTTCCTCGCGAACTCGCTGAGCGCCACGTCCAGGATCTCCTCGCGGGTGCGCTCCGGGTCACGCTGCCGCTCGGAGCCCGCAGAGGTCATGGGGCCGGTCACGCGCCGATTCTACAGTGAACGAACTTGAGCGTTCATTACCTGCCCTCCAGGGCTTTACAACGGCGCACGGTCGCGCTCAAATAATGAACTATCAGGTTAGTTCATGCCTCACCGGCCCCGGGCGTTCACCCGCCATCAGTCTCCGCTGGAACATCACGGACGCCCGCCACGGCGTCCTCGATCTCCCCCACTTATGACGTTTCACTCGGAGGGCACATGTCCAGAAGGCAGAGATACCGTTTTGGTTCCACCGTGCTTGGTACCACCGTGCCAGTCGCCGCGGCGGTCCTAGGCGCCACGGCGGTCCTCGCCGCCGCGGCGTGCAGCGCGCCCGGCGCGAGCAGCTCGTCGGCCGGCACCGGCGCCGGCACCGCGTCTGGCGGCTCTAGCGCCGCCGCGGGCCCGATCAAGATCGCGGTGGTCGACGCGCAGAGCGGCTCGGAGAGCGACCTGGGCCAGTTCGAGTGGCGCGGCGTCAGCCTTGCCGTCAACCAGGCCAACGCGGCCGGCGGCGTCGACGGCCGCAAGATCCAGCTCACGCTGTATGACGACCAGGGCGACCCGACGGTCGGCACCGAGCTCGCGCGCAAGATAGCCAGCGACGGCGACATCGCCATGCTCGGCACCGCGGAGAGCGCCGTGACGATCGCCATGGCACCGATACTCAAGTCGGAGCAGATACCGAACATCACCTCCGGCCAGTCGGTCGGCCTGATCGCGTTGCACAGCCCCTACCTGTTCCTGAACGGCCCGACGGGTCTCACCTACGACACGACGCTCGCCAAGTACCTGGTCACCACCAAGGGCTACGAGAAGATCGCGCTGCTGACCAACAACGACTCCTACGGCGCGGGCGAGGACAGCTCCTTCACCACCGCGCTCAAGAGCCTGGGCGTCACCCCGGTCGCGTCGAAGGTCGTGCCGTCGGACCAGACCAACATGACGCCGGCGCTGACCGCGATCCGCGGCTCGGGCCCGCAGGTGCTGTTCATCGGCGCCGAGGAGGCCCAGTCGGGGCTGATCGTCAAGCAGGCTCGCGCGCTCGGCATGACCGTCGTGTTCGCGGAGGGTGCCCCGGCGGGCACGCCGCTGTTCCTGTCCACGGCCGGGGCGGCCAACGCCAACGGCACCATCGTGAGCTCCCCGTACCTGGGCAACGACGCGAGCCCTGCCGCGCAGAAGTTCGCCGCCGCCTACACCGCCGCCTACGGCAGCGCGCCTGAGCTGCACGGCGCCAAGGCATACGACGGCGCGCAGATCATGATCGCCGCGCTCAAGGCCTGCAACGCGTGCACCGGCCTTAACCTCGCCAACGCCATCCGCGCCGTGCACTACTCCGGGCTGCTCGGCAACTTCGCCTTCGACAGCTCGGGCGTCGGCGTTTCAGCCACGGCCATCGGCATTGTCACCAACGGGGTCATCAAGCCCGTCAGCTAACGCAGCCACCCTCACGGAGACGACGAAGCAGTGCAGTCTTTCTTCCAGACGCTCGTCAGCGGCCTGAGCTTCGGGGCGGTCTACGCCCTCGTCGCGCTTGGCTTCTCGCTGGTCTACCGCACCATGGGCCTGGTCAACTTCGCCCACGGCGCGGTGCTGATGATCGGCGCGTACGTGGCGTCCACCTTCTACCTGTCGGCACGGCTGCCGTTCGCGGTGGCCGTGCCGGCCGCCATGGCGGTCACCGCCGCGATCGGCCTCGTCATCGAGCGGGTGCTGCGCCCGCTCGAGAACAAGGACTTCGACCTGATGCTCATCGGGACCATCGGTGCGGGCACCGTGCTGCAGGCGGCCGCCATCTTGACCTGGTCCTCGGCCGGGCGCGGTGTGAACTCCCCGGTGCAGACGGCGCCGCTCGACATCGGCGGCGTCCGGATCCCCGGCTACAACATCCTGGTGATCGCGGTCACCGCGGTTGCCATGGCGGCGCTGACGCTGTTCCTGCAGCGCACCAGGCAGGGCGCCGCCATGCAGGCGGTCGCCATGGACCACGAGGCCGCCACCGCGGTCGGCATCCACGTGGGCCGGAGCAACGCGATCTCGTTCGCCATCGGCGCGGCGCTCGCCGCGCTGGCAGGCGCGCTGGTCGGCCCGATGCTCTACGTGTCGCCGACGATGGGCGACTCGCTGGGCATCGACGGGTTCGCCGCGGCGATACTCGGCGGCTTCGGCAGTGTCCCCGGCGCCATCATCGGCGGCCTTGGCATCGGCGTGATCGGCTCGTTCGCCGCACAGCAGTTCCAGGGCTACTCCGACCTGGTCACCTTCGTCGTGTTCACGGTGCTTGTGATGATCAGGCCCACCGGGATCTTCGGTGAGAGGACGGTGAACCGGGCGTGAGCCTGCCTTCCTCTCTGGCCTCGTCATTGCCGTCAGCGGCGCGGTCGCCACGGGCGGCCCGGCTGGGCGGGCTTGCCGTGCTCGCGGTGGCCGCCTGGCTGCTGCCGTACCAGCTGAACGTCTACTGGATCAGCGTCGCGGACATCGCGGTCCTGTTCGCGCTGCTCGCCGTCGGCATGGGCCTGGTCATGGGCATCGCCGGGCAGGTCAACCTGGCGCAGATCGCGTTCTACGGCGTCGGCGCGTACACCACCGCCATCCTGACCACCCGCGACGGCTTCGGCTTCTGGACCGCCGCCGCGGTCGCCATGATCGCGACGGCGCTGACCGGAATCGTCGTCGGCACGCCCGCGCTCCGCGTCCAGTCGCACTACCTGGGCATCGTCACCCTCGGGCTGGCCGTCGCGTTCATCGACTGGATCACCAACGCGCCGGTTACCAACGGAGACTCCGGCATCTCCGGCATCCCCACGCCCCCGCTGCCCGGCATCGACCTGTCCAGCCAGTACCTCTACTACTACCTGGAGCTCATCGTGCTGGCCGGCGGCCTCGCCTTCGGGCTCTTCGTGGTGCACACGCCGCTCGGCCGCCGGATGCGGGCGATGCGCGACGACCCGCTTGCGGCCAGCGCCGCGGGAACCGAGATCCGGCAGCTGCGGATGATCGCCTTCGTACTCGCCAGCGTCTACGGCGGCGCCGCCGGGGTGCTCTACGCCGGGATGATCGGCTACATCGCCCCGGAAACGTTCAGCATCGCCGACATGTTCCTGCTGCTCGCCATGGTCATCATCGGCGGCCGGCGGTCCCTGGCCGGCTGCGTCACCGGCGCGGTGGTGCTCACCATCGTGCAGCAGGAGCTGATCAACCTCGCGGCCTACGCGCAGCTCGGCTACGGCCTCGTGGTGGTGCTCGTCGTGGTGTTCGCCCCGGCCGGCCTGGTCGGGATTCCCGGGCGGCTCGCCGCCCGCTACCGGCGATGGCGCGGGCACACCGCGACGAGCGCCGCGCTCGAGCCGTTCCAGCCGCTGCCCGCCGCCACTCCCGTGGCTGCCTCAGGCGTCGCGCCTGGCGAGCCGCTGCTTGAGGTATCACACCTGGTGCGACGGTTCCGCGGCGTACTCGCGCTCGACGACGTGTCGCTGACCGTCAGGGCCGGCGAGATCCTCGGCGTCGTCGGGCCCAACGGCTCGGGCAAGACCACCCTGTTCAACGTGATCAGCGGCTTCTACCGGCCGCACGGCGGGAGCATCGCGCTGAACGGGCAGGTCATCTCCGGCGCCAGGCCCAGCCAGGTCAGCCGCCTCGGCGTGGCGCGCACGTTCCAGCACCTGCGGCTGTTCGGCAACCTGACGGCGGCCGACAACATGCTCGTCTCCCTCGACCGCACCCGCACCTGGTGGAGCTGGCGCTACCTGTGCCACCCGGCCGGCGTCTGGCGGTACGACAGAAGGCTCAAGCGGCGGGCGGCGGAACTGCTCGCCGGCTTCGGCCTCGCCCAGTTCGCCGGGGCGCTGCCGGGAACGCTGCCCTACGGCACCCAGCGGCGGCTCGAGATGGCCCGGGCGATCGCCAGCTCGCCGCGGCTGCTGCTGCTCGACGAGCCGGCCGCCGGCCTGAACGGCGAGGAGCGGGCGCAACTCGCCGCGATCGTACGGTCCGTCAGGGACAGCGGCGTCACCGTCGTGCTCATCGAGCACAACATGGGCCTGGTGATGTCGCTGTGCGAACGGGTCATCGTGCTTGACAGCGGGTCGGTGATCGCCGAGGGCCTTCCTGCGCAGGTCTCCCGTGACCCGGCCGTCCTCGAGGCCTACCTGGGCAAGTCCGCCCTGCGCGCTCCCCAGGCAACGGAGGCGGGGCCATGAGAGACAGGGCCATGAGAGACGGGGCGCTGACGGTCAGCAATCTCGCGGTCAGGTACGGCGGCGTCTGGGCGGTCAGGTCGGTCAGCTTCACCGTCGCGCCGGGCCAGTCGGTCGGCCTGATCGGCGCCAATGGCGCCGGCAAGACCTCCACCCTGCGCGCCCTGATGGGGCTTGTGCCGCGCGCGGAGGGCGAGCTGCGCTTCGGCGACCGCGACCTGTCCCGGGTGCCTGCCCGTCACATGGTGCGGCTCGGCATCGGCTACGTCCCGGAGGGGCGGCACGTCTTCCCCGGGCTGAGCGTGGAGAAGAACCTGCTGCTCGGCGCCTACGCGCGCCGCTGGGACGGCACCACGCGGGATACCCTCGGGTCGATCTACGACCTGTTCCCTGTGCTCGCCGCGATGCGCGGCCGGCTGGCCGGGGCGCTGTCCGGCGGCCAGCAGCAGATGCTGGCCATCGGCAGGGCGCTGATGGCCAGGCCGACGCTGCTGCTGCTCGACGAGCCGTCCATGGGGCTGTCGCCCAAGCTGGTCGAGGTCATCGGCGAGACCTTGCGCCGGCTGCGGGACGACGGCCTGAGCCTGCTGCTCGTCGAGCAGAACGCCATGCTCACGTTCGAGGCCACCACCGACTGCCTGGTGCTGGAGAACGGCGAGATCGCGCTGTCCGGCACCGCCGCGGAGCTCAGCCGCAATTCCCGCGTCAGGTCGATCTACATCGGCCTTTGACGCGGGCCGGCGACATCGCGGCGCAGTGCCCAGTTTGAGTGCCGTTCACCTGACTAGGCCCGTCCGCGGCGGGCATGACTAGGTTAGGTGGACGGATTGACGTGGGATCGGAGGTCGGGGTGCTTGTCGAAAACTCTATCGAATATTATCTGTTTACCTGTGCGCGATGCGCTGGTCAGTGGTTCGAGAGTTATCAGGTCAGCCAGAATGTCGATGAGAGCGGCGACGTCCGGTCCTTCTACCGGCGGCACGGCGTCCCGTGCGGGGCCCCGGTCAGCGGGAACGTCGAGTGCCCGGAGTGCCACTCCACCAAGGCACGGCGGGATCCGATCTACGAGGCTCACCCCGACTTCGACCCGGAGGCGGCCGGCCACGCGCTGAGCGTGCCGCGGCCGCGTGCCGCGGAGCGGCTGCCCCCGGTGCGGCGCGCGGTGGCCGGCACCTGGCGCAGATTCAAGTTCTCCGCCCTGGTCACCCTGGATGCCGAACCCTCCGGGCGGCGGTACCTGAGCGGCGCTACCGGCCTCATGGTGCTCGCGCCGTCGGCCGAGCGGCCCACGCAGTACCAGTTGTTCCCCGCCGTGTTCTTCTCCGACGACGACCGCCCGTTGCGGCCGGGCGACAAGGGCGTCCCTGTGACCATCTCGGTGCCCGACGACGACGCGTCCAGCTACTTCAGGTCCGGGCAGCACTTCGTCGTGTGGGACGGGGCGGAGATCGGCCATGGCACCGTGGCCCTCCCCCTGGTGCTGCAGTGGTGGTGAGTCACCGAACTGGGTAGCCGGAGGCGCGCAGTGCCCGCTTGACCTCGCCGACGCGCAGCGTGCCGAAGTGGAAGACGCTGGCGGCTAGCACCGCGTCCGCGCCTGCTTCGACGGCGGGCGCGAAGTGAGCGGCGTCGCCGGCGCCGCCGCTGGCGATGACCGGGACCGAGACGGCCGCCCGGACCAGGCGGATCAGCTCCAGGTCGAAGCCTGCCTCGGTGCCGTCCGCGTCCATCGAGTTGAGCAGGATCTCGCCAGCGCCGAGTTCGGTGCCGCACCTGGCCCAGTCCACGGCGTCGATGCCGGTGCCGCTCCTGCCGCCGTGCGTCGTGACCTCGAAGCCGCTCGGGGTCGGCGGGGTGCCCGGCCCGACGCGCCTGGCGTCCACCGACAGCACCACGCACTGTGCGCCGAACTGCGTTGCCGCCTCGTTGAGCAGCTCAGGGCGGGCGATCGCGGCGGTGTTCAGCGACACCTTGTCGGCGCCCGCACGCAGCAGCGCGTCGATATCGCCGACGGACCGGATGCCGCCGCCGACGGTGAGCGGTATGAACACCTGCTCGGCGGTGCGGCGGACCACGTCGTACATGGTCCGCCTGCCGCCGCTCGAGGCGGTGATGTCAAGGAACGTCAGCTCGTCGGCGCCTTCCGCGTCGTACCTGGCGGCGAGTTCCACCGGGTCGCCCGCGTCCCGCAGGTTCTCGAAGTTCACCCCCTTGACCACCCGGCCCGCGTCCACGTCAAGGCAGGGGATAACGCGGACGGCGACGCTCACTGGGCTGCTCCGCTCACTGCCGCGAGCGCCTCTTCCAGGGTGAACGCCCCGGCGTACAGGGCCTTGCCGACGATGGCGCCCTCGACGCCGAGCCGGGTGAGGCCGGCCAGGGCGCGCAGGTCGTCCAGGCTGGACACCCCGCCGCTCGCGACGACCGGGGCCCTCGTCCGTGCGCAGACGTCGCGGTACAGGTGGAGGTTAGGCCCCTTGAGCATGCCGTCCTTGAGCACGTCGGTGATCACGTAACGGGCGCAGCCCGCGGCGTCCAGACGGCCGAGCGCCTCGTACAGGTCCCCGCCCTCCCGCGTCCAGCCGCGGGCGGCGAGGGTCCTGCCCCGCACGTCGAGGCCGATGGCGATCTTGTCGCCATGGCTGGCGATGACCTCGCGGACCCAGCCGGGGTTCTCCATGGCGGCGGTGCCGATGTTGACCCGGGCGCAGCCCGTGGACAGGGCGCGCGCAAGCGAGGCGTCGTCGCGGATGCCACCGGACATCTCGACCTTGATGTCGAGCTTGCCGGTGACCTGGGCGAGCAGCTCGGCGTTGCTCCCCCGGCCGAAGGCCGCGTCCAGGTCGACCAGGTGCAGCCACTGCGCGCCGGCGGACTGCCAGGCCAGGGCGGCCTCCAGCGGGTCGCCGTAAGAGGTCTCCGACCCGGCGGCGCCCTGTACGAGCCGGACGGCCTGGCCGCCGGCAACGTCGACGGCGGGCAGCAAGACCAGCGAGCTCACGGTGTCTCCAGGTGTCTCGGTGCGGAAATGCGCGTGGTTACGTGAGGCCGCCATTACAGGGTGGCCAGCCAGTTGGACAGGACGGCCGCGCCCGCGTCGCCGGACTTCTCCGGGTGGAACTGGGTCGCGGACAGCGCGCCCTGCTCCACCGCGGCGGCGAACGGCTCGCCGTGCTCGGCGACCGTGATCCTCGCGCCCGCGGTGCGCAGCGGGGCGGCGTCGCGCATGCGCAGGGCGTAGGAGTGCACGAAATAGAAGCGCGTGCCGTCGGGGACATTGCCGAACAGGACCGAGCCGGCCGGGGGGGCGACCGTGTTCCAGCCCATGTGCGGCAGGACCGCGGCGTCCAGGCGTTCGACGGTGCCGGGGAAGACGCCGCAGCCCTCGGTGCGCTTGCCGTGCTCGACGCCGGCCGCGAACAGGACCTGCATGCCGACGCAGATGCCGAGGACCGGGCGGCTCGCCTCCACCCGGGCGGCGATCACCTTCTCGCCGCCGATCCGCCTGATGCCCGCCATGCAGGCGGCGAACGCGCCGACGCCGGGAACGACGAGGCCGTCGCAATGCAGCGCCGCGTCGAGGTCGGCGGTCACCGCGACGTCGGCGCCGCCCCGGGCCAGGGCCCGCTCGGCGGAGCGGAGGTTGCCCGACCCGTAATCGAGGACGACGACGCGCCTGGGACCGGGCATGTCAGAGGACGCCCTTGGTCGACGGGATGCCCGGGGACCTGGGGTCGAACGCCGCGGCGGCGCGCAGGGCGCGGGCGACGGCCTTGAACTGCGCCTCGACGATATGGGGCGGGTTGCGGCCGTACAGCACGTGGACGTGCAGGCAGACGCCGGGCGAGTGCGCGAGGGATTCCCAGATGTGCCTGGTGAGCGTGGTGTCGTAGCTGCCGATCGTCGGCGACATGGCGCCCGGCTCCTCGTGCACCACGGAGGGGCGGCCGGACAGGTCGACGGCGGCGCGGACCGGGGTCTCATCCAGCGGGACGAGGGCGTCGCCGAACCGCTGGATGCCCGACTTGTCGCCGAGCGCCTCCCTGAGCGCCTGGCCGAGCGCGATCGAGGTGTCCTCGACCGTGTGGTGCCCGGCGCGGGTGCCGGGAAGGCCGACGGGGGCGGCAGGGCCGGGAATGGGTGAACTCATAGGGAGCATTCCTCCGTCAGGGCTTGCTTGAACGCTTCGTTCTCCGCGGGGGTGCCGACGGTGACGCGGAGCCAGCCTGCGGGGTCGAGGGTGGCCATGGCATGGCTGATGGCCGTCAAGTTCCCGGCGGGTAAGGACGGCCGTGTCGCGCCCGCGCAGGTCAACGAGGGTCGTTACCCGGCTCGCCCCGCTGTCCGAAGTCACCTGCCTAGTCTACGAACGTCGCTGGCCGCACGCAGACCCGTCCGCATCCTGGACAGCGCCCTGGACAGCGCGGCCGGGCGCCGGCGGCGCTTCTCGCTGTTATCAGCCGACCTGCCGGCCCCCAGGGTCGTGATCAAATGATCGTGTGCGTTTGATGGTCGTTTTCCGCTATTAAGTGCACACGATCTTTGGCGCCGAGCGCCAGACGCGCTCCGAGGCGATCTTGGCGCCCTCGACGAGGGAGGCGAACTTGGCCCACACCACCTCCGGGTGGGTGCGCCTGATGTGCGACGTCTGGGCGAAGCCGCAGTCCGCGCCGCCGATGACGTTCTCCCGGCCGAGGATCCTGGCGAAGCGTTCCAGCCGCTGGGCGACCAGGCGCGGATGCTCGACCGTGGTCGTGTGGTGGGTGATGACGCCGGGAATGAGGATCTTGCCGTCCGGGAGCTTGGCCCGCTCCCACACCTCCCACTCCCACTCGTGCCGCGGGTTCGCCGCCTCGATGGAGTACGCGCCCGCGTTCACCTGCAAGATCAGGTCGACGAGTGCCTCAAGCGGCGCGTCGGCCACGTGCGGGACATGCCAGCTGCCGAAGCAGACGTGATAGCGGACCCGGTCCTCGGGGATCCCGGCGAGCGCGTGGTTCAGCGCGTCCACCCGCAGCTGCGCCCAGCGCTGGTAGGCACCCTCCTCCTGCTGGGTGAGGTGGTCGTACATGTTGGCGAGCACCGCGTCGTCGACCTGGAGGATGAACCCGGCCTGGTGGATGGCGAGGTATTCCTGCCGCAGCGCCTCGGCGAGCGCGTAGACGTACTCTTCCTCCGTCTTGTAGTACTCGTTCACCCCGTTGTACGCCATGCTGGCCGGCGCGACGCTGGTGAAGAAGCCCTCGCGGTCCGCCCGGCCGGCCAGCGCGGCCGTGAGGTTGGCCAGGTCACGGGCGATCACGTGGTGACCGGTGTAGGTGACCGGCCCGACGCACGCCTGCGCGGGCGCGCCGCGCAGCGCGAACGGCATCTCCGGGTTATCGGTGAAGAACTCCCTGAACCGCTCCCTGTCGCTGCCCAGCCAGTGCAGCGGGACGAGCTGGTCCTGGCGGACCTCGAAGCCGGATACCCGGCCGATCGCGTACGCCGCCCAGCTCGACTTGCCGAATTCCCCGTCGTTCACGGTGCTCAGCCCGGTGTCCGCCTGCCGGGCGACGACGCCGGCCACCGCGTCCGCCAGCTCGCGCTCGTAGGCGGCGCGCACGGCGGGGTCCGCGTCCGGTGCTGGCTCATCGACCAGGGCCTCCGGCCGGATCAGGCTGCCGGTGTGGGTCGTCAGGAAGACGTGTTCGCTGCGATGCACGGTGCGCCGCTCCTTCACTACCGCAAGGGCGCGCTGGGTCGCGGCCCGGAACATATCATTAACATCACGCGAACCGGGCTTACCGCAAGAACCGGGCGCCCGCTCGTTCCGCGCGGGGGCTAGCTCGCTGGCTGGACGGCCACGGTGACGGGGAAGGGCCCGGGCGTACCGACGGCGAGCCCCTCGCGTCCCCGGTGGCCGACCGGGAGGAGACGGGTGCACGGGACGGTGTTACCCGCCCCCGTTCCGTACACCATCCGCATTGATGGTCCGGCATATGTATTGCGGTCGGTTGCGGGCTCCTCTGTGATGGTAGGACCGCATCTACCACAGGGGGCCGATGATCATGCCGAGCGGACCAGACGACCTGCACTCCGACGCGCGCATGGCGCGGTGGCGGCGCGCGCGGCACGCGGAGCTGTGCGGGGGGCACGGCAGCGACGGCGCGGGCGCGATAGGGCAGACCGACGTGCTCGAGGGGCCGGGATTCCTGTACCGCCCGCGCCAGATACTGGTCGAGACCGGGGTCATGCAGACGCAGCCGGTGGAAACCGAGTTGCAGAAGCACGGCGGTGTTCCCGACGACCAGCTCAACCAGCGTTTCGGTGCGGCTAAGCTTCCCGTCCAGGCGTACCTCATGCCTCCCGAGGTGTATATCCCCGGGCTCGTCGCGCAGTTGCGGGACCGTCCTTACGGTGAGTGGGGCGCGCCCGCGGCCAACGTCAGCGCGAACCACGTCTTCTGCGGGGAACCAGGCGACTACCATGGCGGCCCCTACGGCGAGCCGGCCAGCGCGAGCCCGTTCCCCGAGACGGGATATGGCGGGCCGGCCACGGGGGCGCCAGAGATCGCCGTACTCGACACCGGCTACGACACGCAGATCGAGACCCTGCACCCCGGCCTCGACCCGCGGGTCGTCTACCAGCCCGGTCCTGGCTCGCCGGAGATCCCGCTGACCACCAGCGGGTACCTCGCGCAGGAGGCCGGGCACGGCACGTTCATCGACGGCGTCATCATGCAGCTGGCCCCGCGGGTGAGCATCCGCCAGGTCCAGGTGCTCAGTCCGGCCGGGGTCACCGATGACGCCTGCGTGGCGCTGGCGATTCGCGCGCTTGGCAATAGCGTGCCGGTGATCAACCTCTCACTTGGCGGGTACACCCAGGGGGACACCGCGCCGCCAGCCACGAGCGCCGCCATCGCCGCGCTCACCGACAACGTGGTGGTGGTCGCGGCGGCGGGCAACAACCAGTCGCCAGAGCCGTTCTGGCCGGCGGCGTTCAACAGCGCGGTGTCGGTCGGGGCCCTCGACACGACCCAGGGCGCGCCGCAGGTGGCGGGCTTCAGCAACTACGGCACCTGGGTCGACGTCTACGCGCCCGGCATGAACGTCTACAGCACCTACCTGAGGGATCCCTGGCTGCTGCCGAACGACGCGCCGCCGCCACGGCAGATGGACGGCTGGGCGACATGGAGCGGCACGTCGTTCGCGGCGCCGCAGGTCGCGGCCGCGATCGCGAGCACGCTGCTGCAGTCGGGCGGAACCGCGCGCCAGGCGGCGCACACGGTGCTGAGCCAGGCGCAGTGGCTGCCGGTGACCGGGTTGCCTGGCATCACCGGGGTGATGGCGTACATCCCGCCGGGTCCCGGCGTGATCTTCCCGGCGTGATCGCGTTACCCGCCGTACCCGAGGCACACCAGGGTCGCCGCGGCCAGCCGCGCCAGCGGGCCGTCCCCGGCGGCCGGCGCCGTCACCTCCGCCAGGGCCGTCACCTCCGCCAGGGCCGCGGCCGGCGTGGCGCCTTCGCCGACCCGCCGGTGCCAGCCGTGCGCCAGCCGCGCGCTGACCTCATCGGGCAGCGGCAGCAGCGGGGCGATGACGGTGCTGGCGCCGACCGCGAGCAGCGCCGCGGCGAGCCCGGTCATCTCATCCCCCGGCCCGGCCGTGGACAGCGCGGAGTCGCAGGCGGCCAGCATGATCGTCCGCGGCGCGCTGCCCAGGCGCTCCAGGTCATACACGGTCAGCGGCCCGTCGGCGAGCAGCAGTGAGGAGAACAGCGGATTGTCGGCGCGGAAGCTGCCGTGCGCGGCCACGTGCGCGACGTCCGCCCCGTCAAGCGCCCGCAGCGCCGCGCTCACCGTCGCCTCGCGCCCGGTGAGCACTTGCGCGCCTGGATAGACGGCCGACAGCGCCTCGATCTCCCCGGCGGCGGCTTCCAGGCCGGGGCCCGCTACCAGGACGACGCGCCGGCCCGCGCGCGGCGCGGGTCCCCGCTGCGCGGGCTGCGGCTGGGCGGGCTGCGGCTGGGCGGGCTGCGGCTGGGCGGGCTGCGGCTGGGCGGGCTGCGGCCGCCCCGGTGCCGCCTGCCCCAGTGCCGTCCGCGTCCCCGCCGCCAGCCAGCTCGCGGCCGAGGGCGCGACCGTCACCGGGCGGCCAGCGCAGCCCGGCAGCATCGGCCAGGGCAGCGACCTCAGGCTTCCCGGCGGCACCAGGACAAGCGGGCATCCGCCGGGCAGCGGGCGCAGCGGTGCGAGCAGCGCGTCGTCCAGCCGGCCGGCCGCGTGCGCGGTCAGCTGAGCGGCGGCCCGCAGCGAGGCGGCAGAACCGTGGCCGGTCAGCAGGCGGCGCCAGGCGAACCGCAGCGAATCGAGTTCCGCGGCGACCGGATTCGCCGGGCCAAGCGCGCGCAGTGCCGGGCGCCCGGCCCCGATGATCACCGCGTACAGGTCGCCGCCGCTCTCGACGTACTCAACGAGCACGCGGCCGGCCAGGGCGGTGGCCAGGCGTGCCACGTTGGCGGCGTCCGGCGCCAGGCCAGGGCGCCCGCCCGGCACGGCCCGCTCCCCCGGTGCGTGCCGCAGCCGCTGCCGCAGTTGCTCCTCGAGGGCGTGCTGGCGGCGGCTGAGCGCCTGCACGGGCGCGCCGCCGAGCTTGGCCCGCTCCGCCTCGTCCGCTGCGAGGCGGAGCGCGGTCCGCAGTTCCGCCAGGCTCTCGTCCGCTGGCGGAAGCGCCGGCCGGATCCGTAGTGCCGCGGCGCGGTACCGTTCCGCGGAGCAGAGCAACCGGGAAGCGTCGCCGTCCTCGACGGCCAGCGCCACGCCGAGCGCCGCCAGTTCCGCCACCTGTGCGGCGACGAGCACACGGAGCTCGGTGGCGCCAAGCATCGCCCGGTGCCTGTCGGCCGCCGCGAGCCCGGCCGACACCGCCGCGTAGGCGCCGCGCCGGTCGCCGCTCTGCGCGCGCAGCAGGGCGAGGGCATGCCAGGCGCGCGCCCGCCGCTCGAGCTGTGCGGCCCGCCTGGCCCGTGCCGCTGCCCGCAGCTCAGCCGTGGCGAGGTCGAGCCGCCCCAGGTCGGTGGCGATCCGTGCGATCAGCAGGCGGATGTCAAGCGCCTCGGTTCCCCATCCGGTGGCTTCGAGCCGCCGCGCCGCGTCCCGCGCCAGCCGCAGCAGCCGCGGCGAGCGCTCGCCGCCCGCCCATGCCGCGTGCACCTCCACGTACAGTGCCGCCGCCGCCCAGGCGGGGCGGTGCTGGCGGGTGAAGCCGCGCCGCGCGGCGGCGGCGCTCACGCCCGCCGGGCCCGGCCACCCCGCGGCCAGCTGTGCCCTGGCGAGCAGCAGCTGGACTTCCGCGAGATCCGCCGCGTGACCGCCCTGTGACAGCTCAGTGACCGCCGGGGCCAGCGTCTGCAGCGCCTCGTCGGCGAGGCCGGCGGACAGCAGCACCGCGCCCTTTTCCGTCAGCAGCGCCGCCATGGGCAGGTCGGCCTTGCGGTAGGCATCCACGGCACTGTCGAACGCGGCGAGCGACGCGGGGATGTCGCCGCGCTTCCCCTCGATGAGTCCGAGGTTCCACCGCGTGCCCGCCCGCGCCCTTGGCAGGTCAAGGGCCGCGTAGAGCTGCTCGGCCCTGGCGATGTCGCCCTTGGCCCGGCGCGGGTCTCCCCGGTAGGCGTGCAGCAGGGCCCTGTTGTTCCGTAGCCGGGCCTCCCAGAGCCGGTCGTGATGGCGCAGCAGCGCGGGAAGCGCCGTCGCGTAGACCGCGAGAGCGTCGTCGAGACGGCCAGAGCGCTGCAGGACGAGACCTCGCTGGGCAAGCGCGCGCGCACGGTCCAGGCCCCGCATGGCCGCGACCGCCGCCTCCGCGTCACGCAGCGCCGCGCCGGTCCTGCCCTGCGACAGCAGCACGAAGGCGCGGCTCATCCTGGCCTGCGCGGCAACCTGGGGCAGGCCGGCCGCGGTCGCGACGCGGACGGCCGCGTGCAGCGCGGTCAGCGCGCCGCCGAGGTCACCGAGCTCGCGTGCCGCAAGTCCGAGCGCGCGGTGCGCGGTGGACTGCGCGCCCCGGTCACCGTGGCGCCGCGCGAGTTCAACCGCCCGCGCGGCCTGGGCAGCCGCGCGGGCAGGGTCGGCGGGCACCAGGTCAAGCGCCGCCACCGCCGCCTTGGCGGCGGTCCCCGTCTCGATCCCGGCGTGCTGCTGCACGGCGGCCCCCCTTCTGCTCCGGGCCCCGGTTTCCTAGACCGCGGTCCAGCTGGTCATCACGGTGCTCCCGTCGGCCAGCGAGCAGCGCAGCCGGAAGGGCCCGGCAGGCAGGTCGCTGGCGGAGAACCGCCCCCGGTCGTCCACCGGCACGTCAACGGTCCAGGGACCCGCCACCTGGACCTGCAAGGCCGTCGCAGCGGCGCCGACGAGCTGGCCGACAACGTCACGGCGGGAGCCGCGCGCGGTGACCTCGCACTCGATCACGGCGTCCGCCGCCTCGAAGGAGAGCATCCGGGCGCCGGAGCCCCTGACGGCGGTGGCGGAGGCACCGACCGCTGAGTCGCGGACGAGCTCGGCGACGCGGACATCGAGCTCGCGCAGGCCGAACGCCGCGCTCGCGGCCGCGAGCAGCGCCTCGGGCACCGGGTCGGCGCGCGCCGCGACCCGGCGCAGGCGGGTGATAAGCCCGTCGTCGGCCGCGTCGGGCGACGGCCGGCCGTCCGGTGGCTGGTGATCGGTCACGCGGGTCTCCGATCTTGGTAAGGCGGGCACTGGGCCGGCTCAGCCGGGGTGCCGCGCTCAGGCGGGGCCGGCGGCCTGCTCGGGGCTTTGCACGAGCGCGCGCAGCTTGGCCAGGCACCGCGCCCTGGTGGGCCCGATGCTGCCGGTCTTCATGCCGAGGGCGGCGGCGACATCGGCGTACGCGGGCGGCGGGTCCGACATCAGGACGCGGAGCAGCCGCTGGCACAGCTCGTCGAGCCGGGCGAGCGCGCGCCACAGTTCCGCGTCGCGCTCGTCGCGGAGCAGGGCCGCGTCGGGCGCCGGGCCGTCGGCTGGAAGGTCGGGAAGCTCGGCGGAGGCCTCGGCGTGCCGGTCGGTGCGCCGCATCAGGTGGATGCACTCGCGGCGCGCCGTCGTCGCCAGCCAGCCAGGGATCCGTTCCGGGTCCGCGACCTTGTCCAGGTGCTCCACCAGCCGGAGCCATGTCGTCTGCACCACGTCGGCGGCGTCGGCGTTGCCGAGCCGGTAGGAGCGGGCGATGGACCACAGCAGGCTGGTGTGCCGCTGCACCAGGGCGTCCCACGCGGCCTGGTCCCCGGCGGCCGCGGCCGCAAGCAACTCCCCGTTACTCCCGTCCACGAGCAATGATTGGCGCATTCTCGGCGCTTCGTCAATGCATTTGCCTCCGCGGGAACGGGAGCGGTGGCGCCGGACGGCGTCCCCGCTCCCGCGGCACTTCCGTCTTCCCCGTGGCCGAGCGGGCACGTCACACCAGGGTGAACGGCTCGCCCTGCAGGATCGACACGACCTGGTCGTTCACGCTTACCAGCGACGCGACGTACTGCAGGACGTGGCCGGCGTACGGGTTGGGGTTGGGCACGGTGACCGTGAAGCTCTGCTGGGTGTCGTAGTCGTCAGGCCCGTTCTTGTTCCACAACGGCACGCTGAAGGACTGAGCCGGGATCACCGGGTTCAGGTTCGCGGCGGCCGTCATGGCCGTCAGGTCCATTGCCGTGACGGTCAGCGTGTATGGCGCGGCGGAGTTACCGATCACGTTCCCCGCGTTGCCCTCGATGACGACGTCGAAGGTCGCCGCGGCGACCTGCCCGGGCGCCGGGGCGTTGGGCGCGTTGTCCTGGATCGTGCTGCCGTGCTGTGCCGTCAGAACCTCGATGAGCTGTGCGTCGTTTGCGTTCACTGGAGTCTTTCCCCTGTTCCCGTGTGTCCGCGGCGGGATTGCCGCTCACTGGGTCAGAGGGGGCCAGGTCTTGCGCAGATACACGACCCGGCCCGTTGCCGCCGCTGACCGGGCGTTGCTGCTGCTCGAGCGCCGTTATTCGCGGGCGGGCCGGGTGCCCCACTCGGCGATCAGCAGGACGAGCGCGACGAGCAGCGGCCACAGTGCCAGGGCGCTTTTCGCGCCGAGGCTGAGCGAGGCGGAGAACAGCGTGCCCGCCGGGCTCGACTCGAGCTGCCTGTTAAACGAGGACAGGCCGATCTGCCCGCCGGCCCACATCATGGTGAACCCGCCGGCCACCGCGCCGAGGATGAGCGCCAGGGCGACGGACGCCCTGGCCGCCCCGTCGCGCGGTGCGACCGCAAGCCGGTAGCCGAGCACTCCGCTGAGCAGGCCGGCGACCACGGCGATCCCGCTGAACCAGGCGTCCGCGCCGAAGAAGGCCCGGGTCTCCGTGTTGACTATCTCCGCGGTGCCCGCGCTGACCTCCTGGAGCAGCACGCGGGGGGCGACCTCGCCCCAGATCAGGCCGCCGAGGAGGCCGAGCGCCGCGCAGCCGGCGAGCAGCGCCACGGACCAGACGGCGGACGAGCGGGCCGTCGGGCGGGTACCGGGCGTGTCCGGTGAACCCGGTCCCTCAGGCCGCTCTGGCACCATAGCCATCTCCCGACATCACCTCTCGTCTTCTCCCGTGATCGTATGCGGGAACGGACCGGACCATGGCGCCCAACCCGCCGCCGTGGCCCGTTTGAGAGCCGGCTTCGCGGGCAGTCGACAGCGGCAAGCCGACGTTCCGGAGGACACAATGTCTGCTAGCACTATCATCGTGATCGTTGTCGTACTGGTGCTCTTGGCCGCGGCGGCGGCCGTCGCGAGCATGCTACTGCGGCGCAGGGCGACCGAGCGGACCATGCACGGCGCGGAGTATGACCGGATGGCCGACGAGGTCGGCGCGCGCAAGGCGCAGGCGGAGTTCGCGAAGCGCCGCCAGCGCGTCGACGGGCTTGGGCTGCGCCCGGTCAGCGACGAGCGGCGCACCGCTTACACCGGCCAGTGGCAGATCGCCCAGGAGCAGTTCATCGACAACCCGACGCAATCGGTGCGCGCGGCGGCCGCGATGATCGCCGCCGTCACGGCCGACCTCGGTTACGACGTCACCAACCATGAGCAGCTCCTGACGGACCTGTCCGTCTACCACGGGCGCTACCTCGACGGGTACCGTCGCGCGCGTAAGGTCGCCGGCCGGG
>Ga0335078_10000686_pt1 | contig 52227 bp, 50 predicted proteins | sample Lox_Sample_32_FD_206711 | JGI IMG/M metagenome (GOLD analysis project Ga0335078, IMG submission 206711) | Soil microbial communities from Loxahatchee National Wildlife Refuge, Florida, United States - Lox_Sample_3.2 | ecosystem: Environmental > Terrestrial > Soil > Wetlands | place: USA... | reverse complement strand
CGGCGCAGCGCGCTTGACGCGCCGTTGACCGAATTGACCGCCCAGAGCCAGGTGACGTTGGCCGCTCCCGCGGCGCGGAAGACCTGCACGACGTGCCGCCAGGCGGCCACGAATGTGGCGGGCGACGTGTGGCCGTAGCCCCACGAGTACCAGTTGCCGTTCATCTCGTGCCCGAAGGACAAGATCACCGGGTGACCGAACGCGGCGACGGCGACGGCGTAGGAGCGCAGGTAGGCGTCCGAGCCGCCCGCGGCGACCGAGGCGAGCGTCACGCCGTCCGGCTGCAGCTGGACGAGCACGTAGGCGTCATGGCCCCACGCCGTCTGGGCGAAGGACGCGGCGAACGGGTCGTTCCACGGCGAGTAGTACACGACGATGCCCGGCGCGACGCCGGTCGCGCCGGTGAACTCCGCGATGCCCGACCAGCTGCCTGGCGTTCCCGGCTCGTAGACGCCGACCAGCGGGCTTGCCGGGGCGGGAACCGGCGTCAGCGGCCGCTGCGACGTCAGCGGGGTCAGGCACCCGGCGCACGCCAGGAAAACGGCGGCGACCATCGCCGCGACCGCGACCATTCGCACAACGCAGCCTCCGCGCGGGGGGAAAATCCCGGTAATTCGACACTAGGAACGGCGTGATTACCGTGCCAGTGGCCTTGGGCTGCCGGACGGGGGACCTTCGCCCGCTGCGCCGCGGCCGCGCCGGAGCGAGCCTTGGAGAAGAGAGGACGGGGGTCCCCTCTCCTGACCGAGGTGACGTCCGATGCCGTGGTATGTCAGAGATCACATGGACCAGCTGCAGGAGGCGGTGGACCGCGCGCCGTCCATCTTCAACCAGCGCCCCTGGGAGCTTAAGCTTGCCGCCGATGACCAGGTGGACCTTTACTCGGTGCCGAAGCCGGTCCTCGCCGACGCCGGGCTGCTGCGAGAGGCGGTGATCAGCTGCGGCGCGGCCCTGTACAACCTGCGGCTGGCCATCCGCGTGCACGGCCGGGAGCCGATAAACTCGCTGTTCCCCGACCTGGACCAGCAGACCGGGCTGCTCGAGACGGTGGCGGGAGAACCTACCCGGCTCGCGTCCGTCGAGGTGATGCCGCACCGCGCGGCCAAGCCGAGCACCGCCAACCAGGAGCTGTACGAGGCGCTCTGGTTGCGCCGCACAGACCGTGGCCCGTACCGGTACATGCCGGTGCCACCGCCGATCCTCGTCGAGATGGAGATCGCCGCCGCGCATGAGCGCGGCTGGCTGCGCACCCTCTCGCCGGCGGAGTCCAAGCGGGCAAGGCGGGCGGCCATCAGGGCGAGCGGGGAACTCGATGCCAGGCTGCATGCCCTGCTAGCGGAAGTGCCGCGCGCCGCCTACGGCCCGACGCCGGACGATGAGAAGGAGCCGCCGACCAGGCCCGACTTCTGGCTGCCTGACAAGGTGGCGCGCTTCGAGCGGCACCCCGTCATGATGGCGCTGTCCACCGACGACGACCGGCCGCTCGACTGGCTGCGGGCCGGCCAGGCGCTGCAGCACGCCCTGCTGGCCGGCACGCGCTTCTCCATGTCCGCGCCTGGCGGCCGCAGCGCGCCCTACCGCCGGCAGCTTGACTACGGCCCGCTCGACCCGCACCGCCTGCGGCCGCGTCCCGAGGTCCCGGCCGGGTACGCCGTCGAGGCCTCCTTCCTTACGCAGTCCCTCGAGCTGGCCGACCTGCGGCGCCGGGTCAGGCACTGGCCGTGGGCGACCGCCTACACCGAGGTGCCGCAGGTGGTACTCCGCGTCGGCTACGCCCCGGTCCGCCCCGGGCCCGGACGCGGCGCACCGTACCTCCCGCCGGTTCCGCGGCCCGTCGGCGGCTAGCCGCCCGCGGCCGTTCAGCGGGCGTGCGCCGCGAGGAACGCGCCTGGCCACTGATGGCCTCAGGTGAAGATGATCTCACCGCCGGCCGCCATGTCGTAGAACTCGCCGACCGTGATGATGTCCTTGACCTGGTCGATCAGGTCCGACTTGGTGATGCAGAAGAGATCGGCAGAGGCCTTGCACGCGTACAGGCCCGCGCCGGTGTCGGCGATCATCTCGACGAACTCGGGAATGGACGGGATGTCGAGCTGGTCCATCTTGTGGTTCAGGTAGTGCGTCATGACGGAGGAGACGCCGGGCAGGCCGCCTGCCCAGGTGGCCAGGTGCAGGCCTGGGTTGCCCACGGTGGCGAGCTTGATGTGCTCGTGGCGCGCCTTGTGCACGGCGTCGAGGCCGAAGAAGGTGAAGAACAGGTTCGCCTCCATCCCCTCGGCGCGGGCACCGTTGGCCATGATCAGGCCCGGGTAGACACCCTCGAGCGAGCCCTTGGAGATGATGATGGAGACCTTTTCGATCTTCGCGGACATGTGACTGTGCTCCTTTCCCGCGGTCTCAGACGCAGCCGCGCGGCTTGGGTATCCCGGCGATCTTCGCCGCCTCTTTCGCGGGCCCGTGCGGGAACAGCTGGTAGAGCTCCTTGACGGACACGCCGGAGGTCTTGCCGAGCACCCGGACGGTCGGGCCTGTGCCCTTGGACTCGTACTCGTGGCGCATGAACTTGATGACCTGCCAGTGCCGCTCGGTGAGCGCGGTGAGGCCCTCCTGGCGGGCGATGAGCGGGGCCATGTCCTCGCGCCACTGCGCGGGATCGGTGAAAAACCCCTCGTCGTTGACGGTGACTGCGGTGCCCGCGTAGGTCACGGTGGGCATGGGCGTTCCTTTCTCTAGCGTGGTGCCGCCGGCGTGAAGTGCTTGCCCGCGGCAGGCATCCGGCTGTGCACGGCGGGTATCTCCCGCCCGGGCAGCAGCACGTGCCAGTACAGCCAGCCGAACGCCAGCTTCCCGAGGTGGTTCAGCCGGGACTGGCGCAGCAGCGGCAGCCCGATACGGCCGGGGAAGCGCCCCGTCAGTGGCTCGGTGGCGTAGTTGAAGTCGATGAGCAGCGCCTTGCCTGACCCGCTCTCGATGAAGCAGTTGGTGTGCCCGTCGAAGTCCGCGTCCAGCGGCTCGCCCGCCAGGTAGCTGACGATGTTCCGCGCGACGACCTCGCCCTCGAAGTGGGCCACCGAGCCCGCCTTGGACGTGGGGATGTCCGCGGCGTCGCCGATCACGAACACGTTCTGCCGCGCCTTGGACCGCATGGTCCGCTGGTCCACGGGCACGAAGCCGAGCTCGTCGCCGAGGCCGGGCGACCGCTCGACGTAGGCCTGGCCGCCGTGCAGCGGGACCACGACCGCCAGGTCGAAGCCGACCTCGCGGCCGTCGAAGGAGACAAGCCGGCCGCCCGTGCCGTCCACCTCGCCGGTGTTGAACTCGGTGACCACGCGGACGCCCTTGTCCTGAAGCAGCCCGCTGAGCTGGTGGTTGCACACGGGCTTGGTGAACGCCCCGTCGAGCGGCGTGACGTAGCTCAGCTCGACCTTGTCCCTGATGCCGCGCTCGCGGAAGTACGCGTCGGCGAGGAAGCAGAACTCGAGCGGCGCGACCGGGCACTTGACGGGCATGTCCATCACCGCCACGGCGAGCCGGCCGCCGTCGAACCCGGCGAGCGCGCGCCGCAGCGCCACCGCGCCGTCGAGCGTGTAGAAGGTGAACACCTTCTCCATCCAGCCCGGGCCGGTGAGGCCCTCCGTCTCCTGCGGGATCAGCCGGGCGCCCGTCGCGACCACCAGCACGTCGTACCGGACGCGGTCACCGCCGGCCAGCAGGACCTCGTTCTTGTCCAGGTCCACGCGGTCCACGGCGGCCTGCCTGAAGGCGACGCCGGGGCGGAGCTGGCGGTGCCGCGGCCGGGTGAGGCCGCCAGGCCTGGCCTTGCCGAACGGCACGAACAGCAGGCCCGGCTGGTAGAGATGCTCGTCGTCGGCGTCGATGACGACGATGTCGGCGGTGCCGTGGTCAAGCGCGCGGCGCAGCCGGTTGGCGATGAGCGTTCCCCCGGTGCCGCCGCCAAGGACGACGATCTTCTTACCCATGGTGCCAGAGTGCCTCGGAGGGCCGGGCGGGACGCAGAGGCGATCGTCCCGTCCGGCCCTGGCCGAGGTCCCGAGACGAGATCAGCCGGCCGGCGCGATGAGGCCGTACTGGCCGTCGTAGCGGTGGTAGAGCACGTTCCCGCGGCCCGTTTCCGCGTTGCTGAAGAACAGGAACGGCTGGCCCGCGGCCTCCAGCCAGCTGGCGGCCCCGCTCAGCGGCAGGCACGGTGCCGGCGTCTCGCTGACGGTGATCGACGGGCCGACGGGGCCAAGGCGGTCCGCCTGCGAGCCGGCCAGCTGCAGCCGGTGGCCGCCCGCGGTCCGGCTGATCACGCAGTCCTGACCGGTCGTCCGCTCGGTGAACAGGTGGAAGTCGTAGTCCATCAGCTCGGCCTCGGCGACTGCCTCCTCCGGGGTCTCGCTGGCCAGTGCGTAGGACTTGCGCCGCACCACGCCGCGCTCCTCCGCGGGGCGCGGATAGTAGGGCAACCGCGGTGCCGGCAGGCTCTGGTGCCGCCACTCCCCCGGCCCGGGCACGGGCCGGCCGCCGCGGATCGCTTCCCAGTTCCGCGCCGCGCGCACCAGCTGGGTGCGCAGCCGGTCACCAGCGTGCTCCACCGCCGCGCGCATCGTCCGTCCCGCCGCCTGCGCCCGCAGCGTCCGCCCGTTCAGGTCGACGGTCACCTCGGCGATCGCCGGGCACCGCACGGCAGGGTCCTCGAGCATGGTCAGCTTGACCCGGGCGAACAGCACCGGCTCGGACGCCAGCTCAAGCAGCGAGCCGACCCGGTCGGCCGCGAGGCGGACCAGGTGCCGTGGCACGTCGCCACGCACCTCCGCGCGGACCTGGGCTACCGGTGTCTCTAGCATCACGATGATCCTCCCTTGACCACGCGCGTCCTGGTGGCAGCGCGCGCTCTGCTGACGAAGTGCCGGTGAAGCACATCGGGGCGCTGCCGCCGCAGCACCCGGCGGACTGGACGAACATCAGCGGGCCGCGGGCGGCCCGCAGGCGGCTGACCGCCTGCCGGGCTGCCTCGGTCGCGATGACGCGCCGGACGTTCCCCTCGCGGCTCAGAAGAAGCCGAGCGGGTTCTGGTCGTAGCTGACGAGCAAGTTCTTCGTCTGGCTGTAGTGCTCGAGCATCATCTGGTGCGTCTCGCGCCCGATGCCAGACATCTTGTACCCGCCGAAGGCCGCGCCCGCCGGGTACTGGTGGTAGCAGTTCACCCAGACGCGCCCGGCCCTGATGCCGCGGCCGACCCGGAAGGCCCTGCTGCCGTCACGGGTCCACACGCCGCCGCCGAGCCCGTACAGCGTGTCGTTCGCGATCTCCAGGGCCTGCGCCTCGTCCTTGAAGGTGGTGACCGCGAGCACCGGCCCGAAGATCTCCTCCTGGAAGACGCGCATCTTGTTGTGGCCGCCCAATACGGTCGGCTCGAAGAAGTAGCCGTCGGCGAACTCGCCGCCGACCGCGGCCCGGTGGCCGCCGGCCAGCAGCGTCGCGCCCTCGGCAAGGCCGATGTCCACGTACGAGCTGATCTTGGCGAGCTGCTGCGCGGAGTTCTGCGGGCCCATCATCGTCTGGGTGTCCAGCGGGTTGCCGACCTTGATCTTGGCGATCCGCGCCAGCGCCCGCTCCATGAACGCCTGGTAGATGTCCTCCTGGACAAGCGCCCGCGACGGGCAGGTGCAGACCTCGCCCTTGTTGAACGCGTACAGCACCAGGCCCTCCACGGCCTTGTCGAGGAAGGCGTCGTCGGCCGCCATGACGTCGGAGAAGAAGATGTTCGGCGACTTGCCGCCAAGCTCGAGGGTGACCGGGATGATGTGCTGCGCCGCGTACTGCATGATCAGCCGCCCGGTGACGGTCTCGCCGGTGAACGCGACCTTCGCGATCCGCGGGTTGGCGGCCAGCGCCTTGCCGATCTCCGCGCCGGGGCCGGTGACGATGTTGAGCACGCCGGCCGGGATGATGTGCCCGATGACCTCGGCGAGCTTGAGTATCGACCACGGGGTCGCCGACGCGGGCTTGATGACCGTGCAGTTGCCCGCCGCGAGCGCCGGTGCGATCTTCCACGCCGCCATCAGGATCGGGAAGTTGAACGGGATGATCTGCCCGACCACGCCGAGCGGCTCGTGGAAGTGGTAGGCGATGGTCTTGGAGTCGATCTCGGTGATCTTGGTTTGCTCGGCCCTGATGGCCGCCGCGAAGTACCGGAAGTGGTCGGCCGCCAGCGGGATGTCGGCCGCCAGCGTCTCACGCACCGGCTTGCCGTTCTCCCAGCTCTCGGCGATGGCGAGCATCTCACGGTGCGCGTCGATCGCGTCCGCGACCTCGTTGAGCACCCGAGCGCGCTCGGCCGGCGAGGTACGGCCCCACTCGTCCTTGGCGTGATGCGCCGCGTCGAGTGCCGTCTCCACGTCCTCCGGGGTGGACTTGGCCACCTCGCAGATGGGCCTGGCGGTGGCGGGCGCGAGATTGACCATGTAGTGCCCCTTGGCCGGGGGCACCCACTTGCCGTCGATGAAGTTCTCGTACCGCGGCGACAGGTGCACGACGGAGCCCGGCTGACCAGGTTGCGTATACCTCATCATGACCTCCCTGAACTGCTGTAGCTCTAGTGCTAGTGCTAGCCCGCTGGCGTGCGCCGGGGTAGAGCCGCAGGTCCGCAAGGGAAGGGACAGAAGACAGCACCTTCAGGCGGCCGCCGCGCGGGTCACCTGCCTTCCCATAGCGCGTGCAGGATCTGCTCCGCCACGGTCCGCGCCGCGGTTTCCGCTTGCGGTGACAGCGGGGCGCCAAGCTCGTACGCGGCGCCCTCGATGCCGTATCCCGTCAGCCGGGCGGGCAGCAGGCGCAGCGCGCGGGCCAGCTCGATGACGTCGGCGAGGCTGAGCAGGTGCGTGCCACGCCGGGAGAATTCCCCGCCGAGCGGGGCGGAGCCGTCGAAGCGGTACACGCTGCCTGGCTCGCCGCCGGCGCAGGCCGCGTCCACGACGTACACGTCGGCGGCGCCGTCCCACGCGTCGAGCAGCGCGAGCTGGTCGCCGTCCAGCTCGACGACGGTGACCCCGGCCGGGGCGGCGGCCCGGACCGTCCTCGCGACCGCCAGGCCGGCCGCGTCGTCGCCGCGGTCCGGGTTGCCGATGCCGATGACGAGGGTCATCGCCGCCTCACCTCCGCCTCACCGGGAACGCCCGGGGAAAGCGAACGGGCACGCGCGGCGGGCAGGCTGATGACCACGGTACGGCCGTCCCTGGCCTGCTCGCAGCGCAGCGTGTTGCCCATGGCCTCGGTGAGGTCGCGGGCCAGCCGGAACCCGAGTGTGTCCGGCTCGCCGCCCTGAGCCTGCGGAGGCCCGTGGTCGGTGACCCGGATCTCGGCGCGGCCGTCCTCGCTGGCGGCGGTGAGCGCGGGCGGACGCCCCGGAGGACTGCGGTGCAGCGCCTCGGCGGTCAGGCTGGTCAGGATCCGGCTGAGCTGCCCGGCGTCGGCGATGACGTCGGGCATGTCCTCCGGCACGCTGAGGGTGATCGCCGGGCCGCCCGGCCCCAGGTCCTCGAGGGCCGCCGCGAGTACCTCGTCGAGTTCGACCGGCCGCAGGTAGGTTTCCAGCGCTCCGGTGTGCAGCCGCCGCAGGTCCTTGAGGTCGGCGAGCAGCGTGCTGACGTGCGCGACGGCGCGGCGTGCGACGGCGGCGCGGGCGGCCAGCTCATCGGGCGTCAGGCCGGCGGCGGGGTCGCACAGGGCGGCGAGCGCGGCGTCGGCCTGCTCGAGCTGCTCCTGGGCCTGCTGGCCGGTGGCGGCGAGCAGGGCCGAGCGGGAGCGCGAGTCAGCCGCCTGCCGTGCCGCGTGCGCGTCCTGCTCGTCCCTGTGGCGCCGGATCAGGCCGACCACCAGCGGGACGGCGCAGGCGGACAGCAGGCGCGCGTCGCTACCGCTGAGCGTCCGCCCCCGGCCGGCCAGCACGGCGTTGCCGGCGACCAGGAGCGAGACATCGGCGCCCGGCTCGTCGGGCGGCCGGTCGCCGGCGCTCGCCATGATGTACCAGTGCGGCCCCGTCCCGTCGCGCACCGGCTCGAGCAGGCTGACGCTGTCCAGGCCGAACATGTCCCTGAGCTCCTCAAGCAGGGCAGGCGGGTCGCCGTGCCCGCTCAGCACGCTGACGGCGAGCCGGCTGAGCGCCGCCGCCTCCTCCGCGGCGGCCCGTCGCGCCCGGGCGCGGCGGAACACGGCCAGCGGCCGCCCGCGCTCCGCGGACCCCTTCCGGCTCACCAGGTGGACGTCGATGTGCCCGGCGCGGCGGGCCAGCCTGGTCGGGATGCTCTTCCCGGCGAGCAAGGTCACCAGCCTGCTGCGGCGGCTGGCGCCCAGGACCATCTGGGTCGCGTTCTGGGCACGGGCGAACCCGAGCAGCGCCTCGGCCACGTCGTCACCGGGAACCTCCTGGAAGGCGCCGCCAAGCGACGCCACGAGCGCCCGCTGCGAGTCAAGCACCCGCCCCGGACCGCCGAGGCCGTCGTCCCTGGTCACGTGCACGGCGAGCAGGTCGCTGCCGGGAGCGCGGGCGGCGATCCTGGCCGCGCGGCGGATCACCGACTCATCACCCGCCTCACCCGCGACACCCACCACGATCCGCTCCCTGGTCTCCCACTGCGCGGCGATGCCGTGCTCGGCACGGTAGCGCTGCAGGCCCTCCTCGACCCGGTCGGCGACCCACAGCAGGGCAAGCTCGCGCAGCGCTGTGAGGTTCCCCGGCCGGAAATAGTGGGTGAGCGCGGCCTCAATGCGGTCCGGCGGGTACACGTTGCCGTGCACCATCCGCCGCCGCAGCGCCTCGGGGGTCATGTCAACCAGCTCGACCTGGTCGGCGCGGCGCGCGACCTCGTCGGGCAGCGTCTCGTGCTGCTCCACGCCGGTGACCTGCCGCGTCACGTCGCTCAGCGAGTCCAGGTGCTGGATGTTCAGCGTGGTGATGACGTCGATGCCGGCATCGAGCAGCTCCTCGACGTCCTGCCACCGCTTGGCGTTACGGCAGCCCGGCACGTTCGTGTGGGCGAGCTCGTCCACCAGCGCGACCTGCGGGTGCCTGGCAAGGACCGCGTCCAGGTCCATCTCGGTGCGGGCCGTGTCCCGGTAGGTCATCGCGGCCCGCGGCACCGCCTCAAGGCCCTCGGCCATCGCCGCGGTCAGCCTCCTGCCGTGCGTTTCCACCAGCGCGGCCACCACGTCCGCGCCGCGTGCCCGGCGCCGCTGCCCCTCTGCCAGCATCGCGTACGTCTTGCCCACCCCGGGCGCCGCTCCCAGGTAGACGCGCAGGCTCCCCCGCGACGGCGCCGTAGTGCTCGTTGTCATCACGCTACCCCCGTCCAGCCGCGGGGAGCCCGGCCCCCGGTGAACCAGCGCCTCATGGGACCAGTTTCCCGCAGGGGCGGTGACCGGGTAAGGGCCGGAGGTCCCTGCAGGCAAACCTAGACGAGGTGCTCCCTGACGGCGACCCGCCGCCCGCCTTGCCCGCTCAGCTCAGCGAGAGGCGGCCGCGGCCGGCATCAGCCTCGCCAGTCAGGCGGCGCCCGTGGGCGCCAGGTTCACCCTGTCCATGCCGCTGAGCGCGCCGGCCGGAGGTGGCTGACGAACCAGTCCCTGGCCAGCACCGCGGCGGCGTCGAGGGTGCCAGGCTCCTCGAACAAGTGGCCGGCGCCGGGCACCACGGCCAGGTCATTCTCACAGCGCAGTTCCGCCCGGGCGCGACGGTTGAGGTCAAGCACTGCCTTATCGTCACCGCCGACGATGAGCAGCGTGGGCGAGGTCACGGCCGCGAGCCTGGGCCTGGCAAGGTCGGGGCGGCCGCCACGGGAGACCACGGCCGCGATCCCCGCGCCCGGCTCGGCGGCCGCCCGCAGCGCCGCCGCGGCCCCGGTGCTCGCACCGAAGTAGCCGATGGCGGCGTTCGCCGCTTCCGGCCGCGCGCGCAGCCACCCGGTCACCCCGGCCAGGCGCCCGGCGAGCAGGCCGATGTCGAACACGTTCACCCGGTCACGCTCCTCCTCCTGAGTGAGCAGGTCGAACAGCAGCGTGCCCAGGCCGGCCCCGTTCAGCACGCGCGCGACATGGCGGTTGCGTGCGCTGTGCCTGCTGCTGCCGCTGCCGTGGGCGAACGCCACGATCTCGGGGGCGTTCTGCGGCACGGTCAGGTAGCCGGCCAGCCGGACACGGCCGGCCACGGGCTCCACTTCCTCGCCGCCGGCCGGCCGGCCGGCGCTGCCCGGCGCGCCCGGCGGCCCCGCCTGCCCGTCATGCTGCCAGGCCGCGGCACCCCGCAGGCACGCCACCACCTCGTCATCGGACACCTCGGGAAACGCGGCGTAGAACTGGCTGATGGCGAAGAACGCGGACGGCTGCTGCACGCACACCAGCTGGTCAGCGTCCCCGCCGGCTCGCGCCTGCCATCCGCGCGGCGCCACCGGCACGGCAAGCACGACCCGTGCCGCACCGCGCGCCCGCGCGACCTGACAGGCAGCGCGGGCCGTGGCGCCGGTGGCAATGCCGTCATCGACGACCACCGCCACCCGCCCGTCCAGCGGCCGGCGCGGCCATGATGCCCGGTAGAGCGCGGCGCGTGCCTCCACCGCGGCCTGCTCGCGGGCCGCGACGGCGGACAGGTCCTCCCCGGTGACCCCGGACGCGTCGACGACCTGGCGGTTGACGACCCGCACCCCGCCCTCACCGACGGCGCCCATGGCCAGCTCGGGCTGCCATGGCACGCCGAGCTTGCGTGCCACGATGACGTCGAGTGGCGCGCCGAGCGCCCGCGCCACCTGGAACGCCACGGGGACACCGCCACGCGGCAGGCCAAGCACCACCGCCGGCTCGCCGCGCAGGTGGCCAAGCCGGGCGGCGAGCTGACGCCCGGCATCGTCACGGTCAGTGAAGATCATCACAACCCCCTCACGTCAGGCTTTCCCCGCCGCCGGGTAAATACCGCGGGACAGAGGGGCCAAGTTAGCCGACTTTCGTCCCTGGTCAGGGCTGTGACGGCAGTTCATGCTGTGTCATGTCGGGCACCGTGAGGAGGCACGCCATGAGGGCACAAGCCGGAGACGAGCTGACGGTCAGGGGCCGTCACCAGGGCGACGAGGATCGCCACGGGACGATCATCCGGGTGGACGGGAAAGACGGCGCACCGCCGTACCTGGTGCGCTGGCGGGACGGGCACCAGAGCGTGTTCTTCCCGGCCGCCGATACCGAGGTGCTGCACCACGCCGCTCGGCCAAAGGAGGTGCGAGCGCCGTGAAGGTTATCACCGCGATCCTCAGGCCAGACAGGGTGGACGACGTGGCGCGCGACTTGATCAACGCGGGGGCACGGGGCATGACCGTGACAGAGGTGCTTGGCTTCGGTCAGCAGCGCGGCCATGCGCACGGATCATTCACTGCCGAGCGTGAGGCCCTCCTGCTGCCCAAGGTCCGTATCGACGTCGTCGTCCGGGACCAGGATGCGGCGACGGTAGCGGAGGCTATCGCCAAGTCGGCCAGAACCGGTGCCATCGGCGACGGGAAGATCTGGGTCTGCCCGGTAGACGGCGCGCTGCGGGTCCGGACGGGCGAGCGGGACGACGACGCGGTGTGAGGGCTTGAGGCGGGCAGGCTTCCCGCCCGCCGCGGGCAGCCAGCGCCCGGGCGTTGCTTGCCAGGGGCATCTTGATGCTGGAACGATGACGTCGTGAAGCTGGGGATCATGTGCGGCGGCGGCCCCGCACCCGGGATGAACTCTGTCATCTCCGCGGCCACGATCGAGGCACGGAAGTCAGGGTGGGACGTCGTCGGGATCATGGACGGCTTCGAGCACCTGATCGAGGGCCGGACCGACGAGGTCCGGCCGCTGTCCATCACGGACGTGTCGCGCATTCACGTCCAGGGCGGGTCGGTCCTGCGGACCTCGCGGGCCAACCCGACCGTGCGCGACCCCGGCGCCGCCGACCCGGACTGGCGGCTGCACGCCTGCCTTGAGTCGCTGCGCAGGCTGGAGGTCGGCGTGCTGGTGACGATCGGCGGGGACGACACCGCGTTCTCGGCGTCCCGGCTCGCCGATGCGGCCGGGGGCGCCCTGCGCGTGGCGCACGTGCCTAAGACCATCGACAACGACCTGCCGTTGCCGGGCGGCGCGCCGACGTTCGGCTTCGAGACGGCAAGGAGCGTGGGCGTTGCGGTGGTCAACAACCTGATGACCGACGCGATGACCACCCGGCGGTGGTACCTGGTGGTGGCCATGGGCCGCTCGGCCGGCCATCTCGCCCTCGGCATCGGCAAGGCGGCGGGCGCCACCCTGACGCTGATCGCCGAGGAGTTCCCCCGTGACGAGCCGATCCGGCTGTCGCGCCTGGTGGACGTCCTGGAGACGGCCATGCTCAAGCGGGCCGCCCACGGCCGCCCGTTCGGCGTGGCGGTGCTCGCCGAGGGCATCGGCCTGCGCCTGCCCCAGGACGAGCTGCGCAGCGCCATGCCGGAGGTCGAGCGCGACGAGCACGGCCACATCCGGCTTGCCGAGCTCGAACTTGACCGCCTGCTTGCGAAGCAGGTGAAGGACCGGTTCAGTGAGCGCGGGGACAAGGTCACGGTCGAGGGCAAGAACATCGGCTACGAGCTGCGGTGCGCGGCCCCGATCCCGTTCGACATCGAGTACACCCGCGACCTCGGCTATGGCGCCGTCGCCTACCTCAAGCGGGCGGTTGAGCACGACGAGCCCGGCGGCATGATCACGATCCAGGACGGCCACCTGGTGCCGCTGCCCTTCGGGTCGTTCAGCGACCCGGAGACGGGGCGGGTGCGCATCCGGCAGGTGAACGTGGCGTCCAGTTCCTACCGGGTGGCCCGCGAGTACATGATCCGGCTGGACCGTGCGGACATCGCGGACCCGGAGCGGCTCGGCTCGATCGCGAAGGCCGCCGGGCTTACCCCCGAGGCCTTTGTCCGCAGGTACGGGTACCTGGCCGAGGCCTGAGCCCCGGTCACCTCACCTGGTGTCGCTGCCGCTGCTTGTGATCGCCGCGCGCCCCGCCTCAAGGCGGGCGACCGGGACGCGGAACGGGCTGCAGGACACGTTGTCCAGGCCGACTTCGTGGAAGAAGTGCACCGAGTCCGGGTCGCCGCCGTGCTCGCCGCAGACGCCGATCACCAGGCCCGGCTTGGCCGCCCGGCCCTTCCTGACCGCGATCTCGACAAGCTGCCCGACGCCCTCGCGGTCGAGCGTCTCGAACGGCGAGACGCCGAAGATGCCCAGCTGCAGGTACTTGCCGAAGAACGCGGACTCGACGTCGTCACGGGAGAAGCCCCAGGTCATCTGGGTCAGGTCGTTCGTGCCGAAGGAGAAGAACTCGGCGCTGCGGGCGATCGAATCCGCAGTCAGCGCCCCCCTGGGCACCTCGATCATCGTGCCGATCGGTATGTCCAGGTGAACGCCCGTCTCCGCCTCGACCTCCCGGAGCACCTTCTCCGTCAGCCCGCGGGCGACCTCCATCTCCTGGACGGCGGCGACGAGCGGGGTCTCGATCTGCGGGCGCGGGTCCTTGCCCGCCCGCTTGAGCTGGGCGGCGGCGTGCGCGATCGCGCGGACCTGCATGCCGAACAGGCCGGGGATGACCAGGTCGAGCCGGACGCCGCGCAGACCGAGCATCGGGTTCTGCTCGTGCATCCGGCGCACCTCGGCGAGCACCCGCATCTCCCTGGCGGTGGCCTTGTCGCCCTCTAGGGCGACCTGGACCGACAGGTCCGTGAGGTCGGGCAGGAACTCGTGCAGCGGCGGGTCGATCGTGCGAATGATCACCGGCAGGCCGTCCATGGCCGTCAGGATCTCCACGAAGTCGCCGGTCTGCAGCGTCTCCAGGGCGGCCAGCGCATGCTGGCGGTCCTCTTCGCTCTCGGCGAGGATGAGATCCTCGATCAGCTGGCGGCGCTCACCGAGGAACATGTGCTCGGTACGGGCCAGGCCTATTCCTTCGGCACCGAACCGGCGGGCGCGCGCGGCGTCCGGGCCGTTGTCCGCGTTGGCGAGCACGCCAAGCCGGCGCCTGGCGTCGGCGTGACTCATGATCCGGTCCACCGCGCGGATGAGCTCGTCGGCCTCGCTGGAGTCCGGGCTCAGCTCGCCCTCGAAGTAGCGCACGACCGGGGAGGGGACGACCGCTACCTCGCCGAGGTAGACCTCACCGGTGGTGCCGTCGATGGAGATCACGTCGCCCTCGGCGATCGTGATGCCGCCAGGAGCGGTGAGCTTCCTGGCCACGGTGTCCACGTCGAGCTGCTCGGCGCCGCAGACGCACGGCTTGCCCATGCCACGGGCGACCACGGCCGCGTGGCTGGTCTTGCCGCCGCGGCTGGTCAGCACGCCCTTGGCGGCGATCATGCCGTTCAGGTCGTCCGGGTTGGTCTCGCGGCGGACCAGGATGGCCGGGTGTCCGGCGGCCGCGAGCTCGGCGGCGCGTGCGGAGTCGAAGACGGCCCTGCCGACGGCCGCGCCAGGCGACGCGCTCACTCCGGTAGCGATCCTGGTGACGTTGGCACTGGTATCGAACGTGGGGAACATCAGCCGGACAAGCTCTGCCCCGGTGACCCGGGTGAGCGCCTCGTCCATGTCGATGAGGCTTTCGTCCACCAGTTCGGTCGCGATACGGAACGCCGCCGCCGCCGTCCGCTTGCCGACCCGGGTCTGCAGCATCCAGAGCTTGCCACGCTCGATGGTGAACTCGATGTCGCACAGGTCACGGTAGTGACCCTCCAGGGTGGCCATGATCGACATCAGCTCGTCGTAGGACGCCTTGTCGATGCGCTCCAGGTCCTGCAGCGGCACGGTGTTGCGGATGCCGGCCACGACGTCCTCGCCCTGCGCGTTCTGCAGGTAGTCGCCGTAGACGCCGCGCGAGCCGGTGCCGGGGTCGCGAGTGAACGCCACCCCGGTGCCCGAGTCGTCGCCCAGGTTGCCGAAGACCATCGCGACCACGTTCACGGCCGTGCCGAGGTCGGTGGGGATGCGCTCCTGACGGCGATAGAGCACGGCCCGGTCGGCGTTCCACGAGTCGAAGACTCCCCGGACCGCCAGGTCCAGCTGCTCGCGCGGGTCCTGCGGGAAGTCACGGCCCGCCTGCTCGCGCACGATCTCCTGGAAGGTGTGCGCCAGGTTCCGCAGGTCCTCCGCGTCCAGGTCGGTGTCCGACTTCGCGCCGCGGGACTGCTTCGCGCCGTCAAGCGCGTGCTCGAACAGCTCGCCGTCGATCCCCAGCACCGTCTTGCCGAACATCTGGATCAGCCGGCGGTAAGAGTCCCACGCGAACCGCTCGTTGCCGGCCTGCTTGGCAAGCCCCCGCACCGAGTCGTCGGACAGGCCGATGTTGAGCACGGTGTCCATCATGCCGGGCATCGAGAACTTCGCCCCGGACCGCACGCTGACGAGCAACGGGTCGGCCGGGTCGCCGAGGGTGCGGCCCATGGCCCGCTCGATGCCGGCCAGGTGGCTGGTGACCTGCGCGTCAAGCCCGTCAGGCGTGCTGCCGTGCCGCAGGTAGTGGCGGCAGGCGTCCGTGGTGATGGTGAAGCCGGGCGGCACGGGAAGGCCGATGTTCGTCATCTCGGCGAGATTGGCCCCCTTGCCGCCAAGAAGGTCCTTAAGTTCCTTGTTGCCCTCAGTGAAGTCATAGACGAACTTCGGCACGGTAAGCTCCCGGTGGCGTCATTTAAACATGTCGTACTTGGCTGGCCGGCCCCCCTTGGGCCGGCCAGCCGCTTGCGTGCGGTCACTTCTTGCCGACGGTGACGGGGACCGTCTTCACGGCTTCCCGCCCCTCGCCCTTGACGGCGACCTTGATCGTCAGGATGCCGTGGGTGTAGTCGGCGGTAACGTCGTCGGGGTCCGCGCCAGGCGGGAGCTCAACGGTGCGGCTGAACGAGCCGTACCGGAACTCCGAGCGGTGCTTGCCCTCGACCTGACTCGACCGGGCCGCGTGGATCGACAGGTAGCCGGCTCCCACCGAGACCTCAAGTTCCTTGGCCGGGTCAACGCCGGCGATCTCGGCGCGCACCACGTAGTGCCCGTCCTGGGTGTAGTCCTCGATCCTGATCGGCTGGCCCAGGTACGGCCTGAGCGTGAGGAAGGGCTCCTCGAACCAGTCGATGAAGTCCGGGATCACGGTCTTCGGGTCCCGTCGCAGGGTGATGCTCATCATTCCTGCCTTTCTGTGCGAGGGTCAGCCCGCCCGCTGGGGCGGTACGGGCTCGGTGCGGGGATCGGGCTCGGTGCGGGGAGCGGGCTGGGACTGGCCGAGCCGGTCGATGATGTCCACGACGCCGTCGACGTCCCACATCAGCCGGACCGCGACCGGGATCAGGTCACCGTGCGCCCCTGTCGTGGGGTCGAGCGTGCCGGTGAGTGTCACGATCCCGTCCCGCACGGTCACCTCCGCCTCGCCGGGCTCGGCGAGCAGGATCTCGGTCAGCACCGCGCGGACGTCGGCCGCGATGTCCGCGTCCGGGCGCAGGAACACGGCGAGCAGGTCGCGCCTGCTGACCACGCCGATCAGCCTGACGTGCTCGTCGACGACCGGCAGCAACCTGACGCGGCGGTCGCTCATCAGCCGGCCGGCCGCGTGCACGGTCACGTGCGGGCCGACGGTGATGGCCGGCGAGGTCATCAGCTCGCCGGCGGTGAGCGCCGGGTGCCGCCCGGCGCGGGACCGCAGGCCGAAGCGACGGGCGGACCGCAGCCTGCGTACCGTCTTGGCCTCCGCGGCGAGCAGGTCGGCCTCGGTCACCACGCCGACCACCTCGCGGCCCATCTTCAGCACGGGCATGCCGCTGATCCGGTGCTCCGCGAGCAGCCGGGCGATCTCCTTGTACGGCGTGGCCCGGTCAACGGTCACCACGGAGGTCGCCATCACGTCGCTGACCCGCCGGGACCAGCCATGGAAGCCGTCGACCTCGTGAACCGACTGGCTGGCGGCATCCGCCGCATCCGGTCCGGTGGGCAGGGCGTGCTCGTTCAGGTGCGCCGCCACGTTGTCCAGGGCCCGGTTCACGTCCGCCTGGGTCGCCTTTCCCAGGAGCGAGTCGTAATAAGCGGCGCCAAGGTGCCGCAGCATTCCGTCGAGGTGGGTGTCAGTACGCGACATCGGTGGTCACTTCCCTCTCCTTAGAGGTTTCCAGTTTCCCGCCGGGAACGCACGGTTCGGCACCGCCGGATGTCCCCAGTCGCTGGGCCCTTGGTCACGAAAGCCACGTACCGGACGCTCACGCGCGGGTCGTCCAGCGCGGCCCTGTCGCCTTCCAGTCGGCGGCCCAGCTAGCCAGCCTGCGCCTGTTCAGCGACCGGCGCGCCAGGGCACCCGCCAGGACGAGCACCGCGGCGAGCGCGGCCACCCCGGTTGCCGCGCCGAGGACCGTCAGTGACGCCACGTCCGGGCCGTTCAGCGGCTGTGAGGTGGGCTGACCGTCACGGGTCGTCCACACGTTCACCGTGGCGCCTGCCTCGGTGCCGACGGGCACCGGCACCAGGCCCGTCACGACCGCCCCGTCCGGTGCGGTCCAGCGTGCCTTCGCCGTGGACACGAAGGCCTCTTGTGCCATCGTCGGCGGCGCGGGCTTCGTCACGATGACGGCGCTGACCTGGCTGCGGGACGCCAGCTGAGCGAGCTCGGCCCGCTGCGCCATCGCGTGCGCCCACCCGCCCGCCGCCTGCGCGGCGAGCGGCGCGGCCACCAGGAACACGGTCGCAAGCAGGGCCAGCATGAGGGTCTCGGCACGGTCAGACGCGCGCCGCAGCGGGTTGCGGTCAAGCCGCCGCCCGCGTACGAACCTGCCCGCCACGGTGGACCTGGGCCTTCGCTGCCTGACTCGCATCGGTCTCACCTCATCACGCGCAATACGGCCGGCCAGTTCCACGGTCCCGCGGCCGCCGCGACGCCGACAGGGGCGATTTCCCCGGTTTCGCGGGGACTTTCGGGCAGCCGCCTGGCCAAAGGTCCCGGCCATTCGCGACCAATGCCGCTAGCCGCCCGCGGGCGCAGGAACGATGCTGCGAGTAAGGGCTAGGAGGAAGCAGATGACAACGAGAGTCGGGATCAACGGCTTCGGCCGCATCGGGCGGGCGTTCACGCGCCTCGCGGCGGAGCGCGGCGACCTGGAAGTGGTGGGGATCAACGACATCACCGACGCCAGGACGCTGGCGCACCTGCTGGAATTCGACTCCACCTACGGCCGTCTCGGCCAGCGGGTGGAATTCGACTCCCGCGCGCTGGTCGTCGGCGGGCGGCGGATCGCCGTGCTATCCGAGCGCGACCCGGCGGCGATCGACTGGGGCGCCCTCGGCGCGGACGTCGTCGTGGAGTCCACCGGCAAGTTCCGCAGCCGCGAGGCGGCGGCCGCGCACCTCAAGGGCGGAGCGCGGAAGGTGCTGATCTCCGCGCCAGGCAAGGGCGTCGACCTCACGGTGGTGCTCGGCGTCAACACCGGCGCCTACGACCCGCTGCGGCACGACGTGATCTCGAACGCGTCCTGCACCACGAACTGCGTGGCGCCGATGGTCAAGGTGCTGCACGAGTCGTTCGGCGTGGAGCGCGGGTTCATGACCACCGTGCACGCCTACACCGGGGACCAGATGCTGCTCGACGGACCGCACAAGGACCTGCGGCGCGCCCGGTCGGCGGCGCTGAGCATCGTGCCGACCACGACCGGGGCGGCCCGCGCGACCGGGGAGGTCATACCCGCGGTGGCCGGGAAGCTGGACGGGGTCGCGGTACGTGTCCCCGTGGAGGACGGGTCGCTCACCGACCTGGCGGTCGTCGTGGGAACCGAGGTGACCGCCCAGGCGGTGAACGAGGCGTTTGCCGCGGCGGCCGCCGGCCCGCTCGCGGGCATCCTGCGCTACTGCACCGACCCGATCGTGTCCCGCGACATCATCGGCGACCCGGCGTCCTGCGTGTTCGACTCCGCGCTGACCCAGGCCTCGGGAACGCTGGTCAAGGTGTTCGGCTGGTACGACAACGAGTGGGGTTACACCTGCCGCCTCGCCGACCTCGCCGCCCTCGTGGGCAGCCGGCTCTAGCCGAGCCGCCGACATGCCAAGGAGGTAACCATGGCTACGATGCCCGTCGTCGCGGGCGTGGACGGCTCAGCGGAATCGCTGCGCGCGGTCGAATGGGCCGCGCTTGCGGCACAGCGGCACGGCGCTCCGTTGCGTGTTGTCTCTGCGCCCGTACTGCCGCCGCGCATGCGGGCACGCCACGCGGTCCCGCCGACGGTGGCCGACCAGTTGTCCGGCGAATCCGCCCGGGCGCTGCGCGAGGCCGTCACCCGGGCGGAGGAGGTCTCCTCCCGGCTGCTTATCGATGCCGGCCTGCTGGACGGCCCGCCCGCGCTCGCGGTCACCGCCAGCGGCTCGGGGGCGCTCATGCTGGTGGTGGGCGCCCGTGGTGCCGGGGGCTTCACGCAGCTGCTGCTCGGCTCGGTCAGCAGGTACGCGGCCACGCATGCCGCCTGCCCGGTGATCGTGGTCCGGGAGGAGACGAGCGCGGTGCACCGCGAGGTCGTCGTCGGCGTCCGCGACCCGCAGGACGCCGCGGCGGCCCTGGACTTCGCGTTCGATGAGGCCGCGCTGCGCGGCGCGACCCTGGTCGCGGTCCACTCCTGGAACTCGCTACCCGCGCCTGCCTTGCGGCAGGCCGACGCCGCGCTCCTCGCGGCGGAGGCGGACAGGCACCTCGGCGAGGCCCTTGAGCAATGGCAGAAGAAGTACCCCGGCGTGCCCGTCCGGCGCGACGTGGTGCACGGCCACACCGCCCGGGTGCTCGCGGCCTACGCGGGCCGCGCCGACCTCGTGGTGGTCGGCAGGCACAGCCGCGGCCCCGCCGTCGGCGGGATCCAGCACGCCGTGCTCAGCCATGCCCATGGCCCCATCGCCGTCGTCCCGGAGACCTTGGTCGTCCCTGACCCCGCGGTCAGTGCGGACACCGTGGCCGTCGCGGCCACGGGCTGACATCGTGCGGCACCGCCCAGCCGGTGCCGCACCACCCACGGCCCCATTTCCGGCGAGGACGGCAGTCGGTACTCTTTCGGTTGATTGCCTTTTCGCAAGTTAACCGCCGCAAGGAGGAGCCGTGGGTGGAGTCTGACGCCGGCAGCCGACCGGAGTTCCTTCCGCAGCTGCAACTGGACGAGCTGCTGTCGGAGCTGCAGAGCAGGCTGCAAGTGGTGCTTGCCGCCAGGGACCAGATGCGCGGCCTGCTCGAGGCCGTCATCGCGATCAGCTCCGGCCTTGACCTGGAATCGACGCTGCGGCGGATCGTGGAGACCGCGGCCCGGCTGGTGGACGCGACCTACGGCGCGCTCGGCGTGGTCAGCGACGGCAGGCTCACCGAGTTCATCCCGGTCGGCCTTACCAAGGAGCAGATCGGCCAGATCGATCACTGGCCGGAGGGGCGCGGCCTGCTCGGCCTGCTGATCAAGGACCCGCGGCCGCTGCGGCTCGCCGCCATCTCCGGTCACGCCGAGTCGTCGGGTTTCCCCGAGGGGCACCCCCCCATGCGGTCGTTCCTCGGCGTCCCCGTCCGGGTGCGGGACGAGGTGTTCGGCAACCTCTACCTCACGGACAAGCGCGGCGGCGGCGAGTTCACCGAGGACGACGAGGCGGTGCTGCTCGCGCTCGGCGCCGCGGCAGGCATCGCGGTGGAGAACGCGCGGCTGTACGAGGCCGCCAGGCGCAGCCAGCGCTGGGTTCAGGCGAGCGCCGAGTTCACCACCGCGCTGCTGTCCGGCGCGGAGACGGGCGAGGTACTTGCGCGCGTCACCAGTCAGGCGCGCACGCTGTCGGACGCCGACATCGCGGTACTCGCGCTGCCCGACGAGCAGGGGCAGTGGCTGACGGTCGCCCACGCCGACGGTGACGGGGCCGAGGCCGTCCGCGGCGTGGTCCTCCCCGCGGCTCAGTCACTGTCCGGGCGGGTGCTGGCCACCGGCGAGCCGGTGACGAGCGCCGACTTCGCGGCCGACGAGCGCGCTTCAACGGCGGCCAGGGCGGCGATGGGCCACATCGGGCCCGCGGTGATCCTCCCGCTCGGCGCTCCCGGCAGCCGCCGCGGCGTGCTCACCATCGGGCGCCGTCACGGCAGCAGGCCCTTCCCGCAGGCGGAGATGAACTTCGCGGCCTCGTTCGCCGCGCAGGCGGGCGTCGCGCTCGAGCTGGCGGACAGCCGGGCGGAGGCCGAGCGCCTGTCGGTGTACCAGGACAGGGACCGCATCGCTCGTGACCTGCACGACCTGGTCATCCAGCGGCTGTACGCGACCGGGATGTCGCTGCAGGGAACCATGCCGATGATCGGCAGGTCCGAGGTCGCGGACCGGGTCACCCGCGCGGTGGACGCGATGGACGAGACGATCAGGGAGATCCGCGGTGCCATCTTCGCGCTCCAGGCGCGGGACGCCGCGGCGCCGCGGGACCCGCGCGCGGACATCGTGCGGCTGGCCGAGGAGATGACGGAGATGCTCGGCTTCGCCCCGTCGCTGCGGCTCGGCGCCGGGCTGCGCACGCTCGGCAGCGAGGACCTGGCCGAGCAGGCACTGATCGTGCTCCGCGAGGCGCTGTCGAACGTGGCCAGGCACGCGGGCGCTACCCGGGCCGACGTGACGGTGGACATCGGCGGCGACGGTTTCCTCACCGTGACGGTGGCCGACGACGGGGCAGGCATTCCCGCGGAGGGGTCACGTCGCAGCGGCCTGCGCAACCTCGCGGAGCGCGCCGCGGCGCTCGGCGGCACGATGCGGCTGAGCCCGGCCGAGCCCGGCGCCGCGCGGCCGGGGACCGCGCTGGAATGGCGGGTCCCCACCGCCGCCGCCGGGCAGGACCAGGACGGCTAGCCGCAGTCCCAGAACGGCCTCATGCGGCGGGCTGCTCAGCGCAGGCCGAGTGACGCCGCCGCGTCGCGGAGCTTGCCTCGCGCCGCGGGGTGCGCCACCTGGTCGATGATCTGCCGCGCCTGGCCGGACGCGTCATGCCCCCAGATGACCGCGGTGCCCTGCTCACTGACGATATAGCTGTGCTGGAAGGACGTCACGGGCCCGCTGAGCACCGGCACGACCGTGGACACGTCCGCCTTGGGGTGCCACGACGGCAGCGCGATGACCGCATGGCCGCCCGGGGAGTGCAGGGCCCCGACCACGAAGTCGGTCTGCCCGCCGAACCCGGAGTGGACGCGGCCGTTCACCCAGGTCGCGTTGGCCTGGGCGAGCAGGTCGACCTGCAGGGCGCTGTTGACCGAGGCCATCATCCGGCACCGGGCGATGCGCGCCGGGTCGTTGACCGTCTCGGTCCGCAGCATCCGCACGTCCGGGTTGCGGTCCAGCCAGGCGTACAGGTCCGCGCTGCCGAACGCGAACGACGCGGTGACCGGCTGAGCCTGGTCAAGCGCGCCGGCCTTGGCCAGGCCGAGCACGCCGTCGCTGAACATCTCCGACCACACGGCAAGCCCCCGCCTGCGCTGCAGCCCGGCGAGTACGGCGTCGGGGACGGCGCCGATGCCTGCCTGCAGCGTCGCGCCGTCGCCGATGAGCGCGGCGACCCGGTCACCGATGAGGGCGGACGTTTCCGTCGCCGGCCGCTCCCGCGGTGACGCGAGCGGCGCCTCCGCCTCGATCGCGTAGTCAATAGCGTCGCAGGGCAGCACGGCGTCACCGTAGGTGTACGGTACCCGCGGGTTGAGCTGCGCGATCACCATCCCGCCGCGGGCACGGGCGGCCTCGATCGCCGCGGGAAGTATGTTCACCTCGGTGCCGAGCGACACGCTGCCGTTCGACGCCGCCGTCGTCTGCACCAGCACGACGTCCGGTGGCAGCGCGCTGGCAAGCAGCGGGGGCACCAGCGACAGCCGGCAGGGGAAGTACCTCAGCCGCGACCGCCCGCGCATGCCGGGCCCGACGAACGGCGACTCCAGCGTCACGCCCTCGCGGTCCGGCGTTCCCGGCTGCGCGTTCAGCGCGAACAGCCGGTACCTGGCGACCGCGCCGTCAAGCACGCCAAGCGCCCGCCATGGCGTGGCGTAATTGCCACCGGCCACCACCCGCGGCGTGCCGGCCAGCGCGCCGAGCACGATCGCCAGCTGCCGTTCAGATAGAACCCGCATCCCTGTCCCCTGTCAGCTGCACCCGGGCGGATATCCGCCGCCCGTTCACGATCTCCGGGGAGATCCGGATGAAGTGGTCGCGCTTCCCCGGCGCCCACGGGCTGAGGCCGGCCTGCTCCAGGTGGCGGACGTCGGCGCCGTCCGTCACCGCCCGTGAGTACCCGACGACGGTCACGCTCCATCCCACATGGGTCACGATGTCCACGCTATCCGCCTCGAAGGCCACCACCGCGCCCCGGGTCGCCGCGGCGAGCTTGCCGCTCGAGTCGGTCCTGATGACGATGTCGCCGTCGTCGACCGTGAAGTTCACCAGCTCCACCGCGGGCAGCGCCTGCCGGGTGTAGACGATCCTGCCGAACGGCACCTGCCCCACCAGGCGCAGGCACTCGTCTCGTGACAACTGCTTGAGTGTCGTGCCGTTGAGGTCCATGCCTGCAGCATGCCGGGGGCCGGGCGGCAGGGCGAGGGGAGAACGTCCCTAACCGGCGGGCCCTCGGCCATGACCATGGCCGTCACCGGTGTCGCCGAACACGCGGACCGCGTAGGCCGCCGCCTGGGTGCGGCGTTCCATGCCGAGCTTGGCGAACAGCGCGGACACGTAGTTCTTCACGGTCTTCTCCGCGAGGAACAGGTGCTCGCCGATCTGCCTGTTCGTCAGGCCCTCCCCGATCAGCTCCAGGATCCTGCGCTCCTGCGGTGTGAGGCTGGCCAGCGGGTCGTGCTTGTCCCGCTGGTCCCGCAGCCTGGCCATGACCTGGGCGGCGGCGCCGGGATCGAGCATCGACTGGCCGGCGGCGACCGTCCGTACCGCGCCGACCAGGTCGGTGCCGCGGATCTGCTTGAGCACGAACCCGGCCGCTCCCGCCATGATGGCGTCGAACAGGGCGTCGTCGTCGCTGAACGAGGTCAGCATCAGGCACGCGACCTCGGGCATTCGCGAGCGGATCTCCCGGCACACCGTCACGCCGTTGCCGTCAGGCAGCCGGACGTCGAGCACGGCCACGTCGGGCCGCAGCGCGGGGATGCGGGCAAGCGCGGAGGACGCCGTGCCCGCCTCGCCGACGACCTTGATGTCCGGCTCCGCCTCGAGCATGTCACGCACGCCCCTGCGCACCACCTCATGGTCATCAAGCAGGAACACGGCGATCTGCCGCCCGTTCGTACCGCCGTCGTCATCCGCCTGGCTTGTCATCGCGATCACCCTCAGCATCATGTCCGGACGCGAGACCTCGGCACGGGCGGGTCACGTCGGCTCCAGCCTAGGGGGTACCCGTGCCGCGGCAAGGACGTTTGTCCCTGCCGTGGCGGGTCTGACGGCCCTAGGCAGCAGGATGTGCGCCCCTGACCACCTGCGGTCATGAAACCTAGCGTCAGTAACAAGGATAAAGGCCGTTGTGGGGAGGGGAAGATGCCAGGGATCATCGTCGGTGTCGACGGTTCAGACCATTCCCGCCGTGCCCTGGAATGGGCCATCGGCGAGGCGGCGGTGCGGCGGGCGCCGCTCACCGTGCTCACCGTCCACCAGGCAGTTGCGGGCTACTGGGGCGGGCCAGTCCCGTATGCGGGTGACCCGGAGCTCACCGCCCAGGCCCGCAAGGAAGCACAGCAGCTGACGGACGACGTCCTCGCCACGTTCGACGAGGGATCCAGGCCGCCGTCGGTCGTGGTGCGGGCGGTCAACGGCCTGCCCGCGGCGGAACTGCTCGAAGCCACGGCGGGCGCGGACCTGCTCGTCGTGGGGGCGCGCGGGGCCGGCGGGTTCAAGCGGCTGCTGCTCGGCTCGGTCAGCACCCATCTCACCCACCACGCGCACTGCCCCGTCGTGGTCATCCCGGCAGACAGGGCATGAGGCGGCACAGGGACAGGAGGCAACAGCCATGAGCTCCACCGTCAAGGACGTGATGAGCACCCACGTGATGGCCGTCCGGCCGGACGCGGGCTACAAGGAGATGGCGGTCATGCTGCGCGAGCAGCGGGTCAGCGCGTTCCCCGTCGTCGATGACGACGGCAAGGTCATCGGGCTCGTCTCGGAGGGCGACCTGCTGGTCAAGGAGGCGCTCGAGGGCACCGTGCCGAGGACGCTGCAGGGCCTGGCGCAGCGGCGCGTGCGGTCACAGGTGACCGGGCTTACCGCGGCCGACCTGATGACGAAGCCGGCCGTGACCATCGGCCCCGGCGAGCCGGTCAGCCATGCCGCCCGGCTGATGTACAGCCAGCGGGTCAAGCGGCTCCCTGTCGTCAGCGACGACGGACGGCTGATCGGCATCGTGACCCGCTCCGACGTGCTCAGCGTGTACCGCAGGACGGACCGGGAGATCGAGCAAGAGGTCACCAGGGAGCTGATACTCGGCACGTTCATGTGCGACCCGGTCCGGTTCGACGTCATCGTCAAGAGCGGCGTCGTCACCATCACGGGCACGCCGGAGACCGCCCAGGTCGGCCACGACATCGTCCGCGCCGTCCGGCACATGGAGGGCGTCGTCGCGGTGCGCGACCGGCTCAGCTACCCGTCCTCCACCGCGCAGTACGGGATCAGCGCGATCTTCTGAGCGCACTCCTGCGGGCCCGGAACTCAGGGCCAGGAACAGGGTGGAACCTGCATCCGTTCTGCTTATGTAGCTCGATCTTGCTTGCTCGGGCGGGCTCGGACAGGAGAATGAGTCCCATGTACTCGGATATGGCTTACCGGGGGTACGCGGCGCCGGGGCGGACGGCGACGCTGTTCGGGCAGACGATGGGACTTGTCGCGCTGACGGCCGGGTTCTTCGCCGCCGGGGCTTACGCGGGGCGGAACCTGTCGGAGGGGGCGGTGATCGTCTCGTGGATCGCCGCCTTCGTGGTGCTGATGATCATGAACTTCGCGGCGCGGCGGTCCGCGGCGGGCGCGACGGTGCTGCTGGTGATCTTCGGCGTGCTGATGGGGGCGGCATCGGCGCCGACGCTCGTCTGGTACGCCACGACCAACCCGGCGATCCTGTGGCAGGCGGGCGGGGCGACGGCGCTGTTCGTCGGCGCGTTCGGCGCCTTCGGTTACCTGACGCAGCGTGACCTGTCGGCGTGGCGGCGGATCTCGTTCATCGGGCTGATCGTGCTGCTGCTGGCCGGCATCGCGCTGATCTTCGTGCACATCCCGCATGCGTCGCTGATCTGGGCGGTGCTCGGTCTCGTGGTGTTCGCCGGGCTGACGGCCGCCGACTTCCAGCGGCTGCGCCGCTCCCGTGGGCTCGACTCGGCGCCGCTGATCGCCGCGTCGATCTTCCTGGACATCCTGAACGTGTTCTGGTTCTTCCTGCGGATCTTCTCCGGCTCGCGCGACTAGTGCACGTGCCTGTCCGGCGTCGTGCGGGACCTTTGGTGACTGGCGTGATTTATATGAGTAAATGGTGGGTAAGTGAGCTGCGTGCCTGCTCGCGCACTATTTCATACCGCGCCGCGCTGTGTGGAGATCAGGGAACTGCCCGCACCACGGCCCGCGGCCGGCGAGGTCCTTGTCCGCACCGTGCGCTCCGGCATCAGCGGTGGCACCGAGCGGCTTGTGTACCGCGGCGAGGTCCCTGCCGACCTGGCGCTTGACGAAACGATCGACGCGCTCGGCGGTACCTTCTGCTATCCCTTCGCCTACGGGTATGCGTGCGTCGGCGAGGTAGCGGGGACCGGCCAGGCGGTTTTCGCGTTCCATCCGCACCAGGACGTATTCGCCGCGCAGGCTGGCGAACTGATTCCGCTGCCTCCCGTCGATCCCGCGTCCGCAACCTTGTTGCCGCTGGTCGAGACGGCGTTGCAGGTGACGCTCGACGCGGGGACCGGCTATCGCGACCGGGTCATCGTGCTCGGGGCCGGCGTGCTCGGCCTGCTGACCGGCCTGCTGTTGCAGCGGGCCGGGTGGCGGCCGCTGATCGCAGAGCCGCAGGCGTGGCGCCGCGCCGTGGCCGGCGGCCTCGGCGTTACCACCGTAGCGCCGGAGGAACTGGTGAAAGAGGAGGTTCCGCTGGTCATTGACGCCAGCGGTAACCCGGATGCGCCAGCGATGGCGCTGAACTTGCTGGCCCACGAGGGAACCTTGCTGGTCGCGTCGTGGTTCGGCACCAAGCCAGTGGTGCTGCCGCTCGGCGGCGCCTTTCACCGGCGGCGCCTGATCATCCGCAGCACTCAGGTGTCCACGGTGCCGGCCCGGCTGTCCGGGACGTGGACGCGGTCCCGGCGCCGCCGAGAGGCCGTTGACCTGCTATCCGAACTGCCGCTTGCGGAGCTGTGCACGCACGTCTTCGCCTTCGGTCACGCGGCCGAGGCGTTCCGGGCCGTGGACCAGGGGATACCCGGGTTGATGCATGCCGTTCTTGACTACGACAGGAGTGCTGCCGGTGACCTGTGAGGTCGGGCTGAGCCGAAATGTCCGCGCTTTCCATATCATGCCGGGAATGCCCGGGCCGGAGGGGCAACTGCATGATCATGACTACCGGATCGAGATCGTGGTGGATCGCGAGCAGCTTGACGACCGGGGCATGGTCTGTGACCTGGATGTACTGGAAGCGGCGCTGACCGAGCTGACCAGCCGGGTCGAAGACCGCAACCTGGAGGAGATACGCCCGGCCGAGGCCGAGGCGGTCACCGTCGAGGTGTTCGCCCGCTGGGTGCATGACACCCTCTCCCCCGTCGTCGCCGCCGCGGGCGGCGAATCGCTGGCAGTGCGGGTCTGGGAGAGTCCCGTCGCGTTCGGCGGGTACCGTGCACGGTGCTGACGCCGGCCCGGCCTCCGGTCGTCCGGCATGGGTACGGTGACAAGGAAAAAGCGGCCTGCTGAACCGTTCCGCTCGCATCTTCGTCTTCTGTCATAGGAACATATCTCTTGGTCACCATCGTGGGAGCAGCTGTATGACTCTGGGCTGGGACAACCCCACAGCGGATCCCACCACCACTGTCCTGCTGCGGCACGGCGATACTCAGCTGTCACCCGAACACCGCTTCTGCGGGCTGCGCGACCTCCCGCTTAGCGCCAGCGGCACCCGGCAGGCCAAGGCCGCCGCGGGCCGCCTCGCCGGCGGCGCTCCGATCGATGCCGTGGTCAGCTCGCCGTTGCTGCGCGCCGTCGCCACCGCGGCGATCGCGGCGGGCGAACTTGGCTTGACCGCAGCCGTCGACGATGATCTCAGGGAAACCGACTTCGGTGACTGGGATGGCTTCACGCTGGAAGAAGTCAAGCAGCGGTGGCCCGCGGCCGCGGCAGCCTGGCGGCGCGACCCGCGGCAGGCGCCGCCGGGCGGTGAGAGCTTCGCCGACACCGCGCACCGGGTCAACCGGGCCTGTGACCGGCTGCTGCGGGATCACGGCGGCCAGACCGTCCTGGTGGTCAGTCACGTTACCCCGATTAAGATCATGCTGTGCCGGGCTCTCGGCGTACCGCTGAGCACCCTGTACCGGCTGTATCTCGGTTCCGCCTGTATTAACGAGGTCCAGTGGTACGGTGACGGGTTCGCCGCCGTCCGTTGCGTTAATGACACCAGCCACCTGACCTGACTAGCCACCCGCGGTCCTGGCCGATGCCTCCTGGGCCGGGGCCGTGCTGAAGGTGTTGAGGAACTGGTTGCGGAAGGCGTCCATTTCCTCGAACGGAGCGGAGGGGCCGGGCAGCAGCCCGTCCTGCCAGTGCCAGGAGGAAATCTGGCTGAGCACGGCAGGGGAACGGGTGATGATCGAGGCCACCACGTAATTGTCGGGATCCGGGCCGCTGACGGTGCTGTGCGGCTGCTCGTCGCCGACCAGGAACAGCACGAGGTTCGGGTCGTTCAGCTCGGTGACCCAGGACGTGAGGGCGGTCATTGAGTACTGGATCGACTGGCCGAAGTACTGGCGCACGGTGTTGGTGTTGCTCCACACCCGGGCCACCTCTGCGGCCGTCCCCCGCTGGGAGTCGAATACCGAGCCGTCGCCGACCTGGTTCCATGGCACCATGGACGGCAGCGGGACCCAGGGGGTATGCGAGGAGGTCGTGTCAATCTCGGCGAATACCGGCTGGTGGCCGGGGGTGAGCTCAAGCCGCTGGAACTCGGCATACATGTACTGGTCGGGCATCGCCGAGTAGCTGAAGTCCGGGCCCTTGTAGCCGACGTTAGACCGGTTATAGAGCTGGTCGTAATGGTAGAAGGTGCTGCCGGGAGGCCAGTCGTCGTCCTCCGGGTCGTCGGCGACCGTGCGCCACCCGGCCTTGTTGAAGGCGTCGCTGAGAGTGAACCGCTGGCTGGCGATGATCTCGTCATATCGCTGCTGGCTGTTAACCCACAGCCCCGACTGCAGGGTGGAGTGGCCGAGCCAGCTGACACCGCCGGCGCTCGGGGAGCCCATCCAGGCGCTCTCCGAGGACCAGCCGGCGGCGGTCAGCATGCTTTCTTGCTTGCGCAGGACGGCGTCGACGCCCGGCGAGAAGCTCGTGCCCGCGACGGCGACCTGCCCGTAGCTTTCGACGAAGACGAGCAGGACGTCCTTGCCGCGCAGCCCGGTCAGCAGGTCCGCCGCGGGGATCGCGGCCTCGGGGTCGGGGCTGTGGATTTCCTGCTCGAAGACGCGCGGGTCGGCGAGCGCCGCCTGGGTGGCGCGCACCTGCTGGATGGCCAGCCCGGTTTCGCTGGCCGAGGCGATCGGAGAGCCAGGGATGAGCTGCAGTGACAGGCCAGCGGACAGCCCCCAGACGGCGGTGAGGGCGGCCAGGCCGCGAACGGAGCCGCGGCGGTGACGTGCGGCCACCGTTGTGAGGTGAATCGCGGCCGCGGTGATGAGGCCGACAAGGACGACGAGAGCGATCACGAGCACGATGAGCACGACCCAGGTGAGCCTGGCGCCGATCGCGTCCTGGACGACGCCCTTGGCCTGTGCGATCTCGGGCCAGTCGGTCACCGGGTTGAACGCCCGGTTGAGCAGGTCGTAATACGCCATGTTGAGGAACTTGGCGAGGATGAGCACGCCGAAGAGTATCCCGGCGACAGCGGCCACGACGCGTCGCGGCCGGGGCGGAAGCACCAGCGCCACCGCGACAAGGACCAGCAGTTCAATCGGGATGGCGACGAAATCGCCGAAGGAGAACTGATAGGTGCGGTCGGGCAGCAACAGGGCGAACCAGAGGAGCGCGAGCGCGAGCGCGGCGACGGTAAACCGCACCGCCACGCGGGTGCGCGGGCCGGCGCCGGTCCGGTACAGCCAGATCACGTTGCGGCCGAACGACTCGGCGAGCAGCAGCAGCGCGGCGACGACCGCGATCATCCCGGCCAGGCGGTTTGTCACTCCGGATGCGGCGACGGTGAGCACGATGCCCGTGACCGCGGCCACGACCTTGCCCCAGTACCGGGGTGGCAACGGCGCGGCCAGCCACGGGATCAGCCAGCCGGCAAGCAGCAGCGCGTAGCGGGCGGCGCCGATGGCCAGCACCCAGTCGCCGTAGTCCCGGGAGACGGCGATGCTGAGCAGCAGGATGAGGAAGGCGTCGACCTCGCCGTCGATGCGGGCGCCCAGCGGTGTGGCGGTGCCGGTGCGGCGCGCCACCTGCCCGTCCACCGCGTCGAGTGCCAGCGCGACGGCGGACAGGGTGACCAGCGCCGTGACCGACGCCGGCCGGCTGAACGAGTCGGCAACGAGGCCCGCGACCCCGGCGATCAGCAGCGCCCTGGTCAGGGTGACCCAGTCCGCCGGGTGCATCGCCGGCTGGTCGCTGCGCATGCGGGCGGTGACGAGCAGCGCGGTCGCCGCCAAACCAGTGGCCAGCCCGGCGATCCAGCCGGCGACGCCGAGACCGGCCGTGGCGGACACAACGCCGAGCAGGGCGGCTGTGGCGAGCATCCCAAGGATCGTCGCGCGCAAGATCGTGGGCAGCGCGCCTTCGTCCGCAGGCTGAATGATGCGCACGGCGTCTCCGTCTCCGTCTCCGTAGCCGTCTTGCCGTCATCCCTTATCAGTGACAACGGGTCCGCGGTGACGCTGGTTCACCACGGCAGGCCGCGGGCCGCTATGCTGCCGCAGCCGGGCCGTTCAAACCATTTTCCCAGCCAGCGCGTATAACAGGTGTGGTGTTCGTGCACTCAGTTCCCGCCGGGATCGGTTCGGCCGTCCGTCGCTTCGGCCCGTCGTTGCTGCGGCTGGCCGCCGCCGCCACCGTGCTGTGGTTTCTCGTGCGGCACCTGGGCGCGGCGCCGTTCGCGGACGGGCTGCGCGCGGTCACCTGGCAGGCGGTCATGGCCGCCGTCACGCTCACCGCCCTGACCACCGTGTGTTCGGCCTGGCGATGGCGGGTCGTCGCCCGGGCACTCGGCGCCGACATCGGCTTGCCCGGCGCGGTCTGCGCCTACTACCGTTCCCTGCTCCTCAACTCCGTGCTCCCCGCCGGGGTCCTCGGCGACGTGCACCGGGCGGTCACGCACGGCCGGCGCGCCGGAGACGTCGCGCGTGGGGTGCGCGCGGTGGCGTGGGAACGGCTGTACGGTCAGGTCATCCAGGCCGTGGTGACCGTCGTCGTGCTGCTGACCCTGCCCTCGCCGGTCCGGCCCGCGCTGCCGTACGTTCTGGCGGGCGTCGCGGGCGTAGCCGGGTGCGCCGCGCTCGTGCTGCGCGGGGCCGCTCGCCGCGGCCGGTCGCGGCTGACCCGCGTTGCCCGGGCCGTTGCCGCTGACCTGCGTCGCGGCCTGCTGGCGCCGGCCGTGTGGCCGCAAATCGCGGTGGCCTCGGTGCTTGTCGTCGCCGGGCACACGGCCACGTTCGTCATCGCGGCCCGGGCCGCCGGCTGCACCGCGCCCCTTGGCGAACTGGTCGCGCTGCTGATGGTGGTCCAGACCGCGGCGGTACTCCCCTTGAGCATCGGCGGGTGGGGGCCGCGCGAGGGCGCTGCCGCCTGGGCCTTCGCCGCAGCCGGGCTCGGCTCGGCTAACGGGGTCACGGTCACCACCCTCTATGCGGTGCTCATGCTTGCCGCGGTTACCCCGGGCGCGGGCCTGCTGCTCGGGGACGCCGTGCGCCGCCGTCGCGGCCCGGTACACCCGGGCAAGCCGGGGGGACCCGATCCGGCACCGCAGACGATGGAGGCCGTTCGCGGCTTACCCGGCCACCCGCCGATGGCAGGCGCTAGCCGGGCCAGCGGCCCACGAAATCGAGCTGGTGGGCGATGTAGACCAGCTCACCGCCTGCCAGTTGCCGATGGCGCGCGGCCAGCCAGCCGGCCAGCTCCGCCGGCTCCACCCGGTCCGGGCGGCTCCGCAACGCGTCCCGGATCGTGCCGAGGATGCTGCGCAGGAAGTAGGCCTCATCGCCGGCGTAGTTCCCGTCCGGGCCGGCGCTTACCACCCAGTCCGACGACCCCGCCGCCAGCGCGGGCGCCCCCGCAGCCCGCAGGTGGCGGAACAGGCGGCGCCCCGTCCGGCTTTCCCCGGCCGGCCGGCCGTAGCGGACGCGCTCGTCCATGTCGCGGTGATACGCCCGCATGACCTGGTCGTCGAGCGGATGGCCCGGCTCGAAGACGCTCTCCCCGTCGTAGTTGACCGTGAACCAGTAGACGCCGCCGGGTACCAGCAGCCGCAGCAGCCCGGGCAGCACGGCCGGCACGTCCACCAGGTCAAGGACGGCGTTGGCGACAAGCACATCGGCCAGCGCCCCGTGCGCGGCCTCCAGGTAACTGCCGAGTTCGGCGTGCACCAGGCGCACCCGCAGCTCGCCCAGCTGCAGCCCGTCGGGCAGCAGGTCGCTGCGCAGGGCCCGCGCGGCCGCCCAGCCGGACAGCCACTGGCGGGAACGATCAAGCAGCTCCCGTTCCGTATCAAGCAGGAGGTACTCGCCGGCGCCGAGCACGCCCCAGTCAAGCAGGCGGGCCACCATCGTTCCCAGGCCGGCGCCGACCTCAAGCACCCGCGGCGCACCCTCGGGCATGAGGCGGCGCAACTCGGCAAGCACATGCCGGTTGAGCGCCCGGTCATCCACGGTCGTCTTCGCGGCCAGGTAGCGGGCATAGTCGAACGCTTCGTCTGAGCGAGTCATCGCTTCTCTGCCACTATCGCGAACTTGCGCACCCGCCCGCTGCCGAGCCAGTCACTCCACAGCCGATGGGCCGTGATCAGCTCGGCGGTGGCCTGTGTCCCGATCTGGCCGGCGATCCGCGGCGAATCAGCCAGGTAACAGCGCAGCAGCGCCGTCGCTATCGCGTGATGAGCGGAGCTGCAGTCCTGCCGCCAGGTCACGGTCAGCCCCGCGTCGCGCAGCACGCCCGTCAGTTCCGCCAGCTCGACCGGCCAGACCGTGTCGGCGCCTGGCATCCGCGCGCGCTCCCGCCTGGTGAGCGGCCGGCCTTCCTCGACGGTGAAGGCGAAACGCCCGCCCGGCTCAAGCACGCGCGTCACCTCACCCGCCAGGGCCGCCTTATCCGGGAAAGCCAGCATCGTCTCCAGCAGGAATATCACCTCGAAGCGGCCCTCGGGCAGCGGCGGGAGGTGAGCGTGCGCGAAGCGGCAGGGGAGATTCCCTGCCAGCTGCCATGCGGTGGCCAGTGCGCTGGCGGAGTGATCGACGCCCAGGTAACGGCATCCCGACTCCGCCGTGATCATCCGGCCGGGGCCGGCCGCACCGCAGCACAGGTCGAGCACCGAGACCCCGGGGCGGACCCGGGCCTGGTGAACCAGCCTCCGGACCTCGGCCGCCCGCATGAAGCTCTCCTGGCCGACATACTCGCCCGCGGGGAAGGCGGCCGCCCTGGCCCGCTCTAGCGCCGTCGTCTCGGGTCGAACCACGTCCACCGCTTCCACGTTCTACCTTGTATAACGTATGACGGCTCGGCGGCGGGCCTGGTTCAGCCCGGTCACAGGGGGGAGGGCCGGAACATCGTGCGGGTTCACCTCGTAGTCCCCGAGGGGTTCGACGATCCTGGCCAGCCTAGCGGCGGCAACATCTATGACCGGCGCGTCCGCGCCGGACTTGCCGAGGCGGGCTGGGAGGTGCTTGTCGCGACCGTCGCCGCGGCGTGGCCGGTACCCGGCCCTGCCGCCCGCGCCGACCTGGCCCGCGTCGTTTCCGTCGTACCCGACGGTGCGACCGTCCTGCTCGACGGGCTCATCGCCTCCCGGGCCGCCGCGCAGCTGCTGCCGCACACCGGGCGGATACGAATGACAGTGCTGCTGCACATGCCGCTGGCCACCGCCCTCGACACACGCCATGATGCGAGTGTGCAGCACTCAGAACGGAGCGTGCTACGCGCGGCCGCCGGCGTGATCGTGACCAGCGACTGGACCCGCCGGCAGGTGCTAGCCAGGTACGCCATCCCGGCCTGCCGGGTGCACGTCGCCCGGCCGGGCGCCGACCGGGTCGCTGCCTCGCCCCGGCCCGTCCGCGGCCACCTGCTCTGCGTCGGGGTCCTCGGCCGCCACAAGGGGCAGGACCTTCTCATCGAGGCACTCGCCGACCTCGCCGACCGGGACTGGCAGTGCGTGCTTGCCGGGCCGCTCGACCGCGACAAGGACTTCACCGAGCAATTGCGGAACCGTATCACCCGCCTCGGCTACGGCCACCGCGTCCGGCTCAGCGGCGTCCTGGCCGGCCAGGCGCTCAGCCACGCGTATGCCACCGCCGACCTGCTCATCGCGCCGTCCCGCGCTGAGACGTACGGCATGACCGTCACGGAAGCGCTCGCCCACGGCCTGCCCGTCATGGCCGCCGCCGTTGGCGGGCTGCCGGAAGCGCTCGGGACCGCCGCCGACGGCACCCGCCCCGGCCGGCTGATCCCTCCGGACGATCCGGCTGCCCTCGCCGCCGCGCTCGGAGACTGGCTGGGCGACGAGCGCCACAGGCACCGGCTACGGGCCGCCGCGGATCAGCGGCGGTCGACCCTGTGCGGCTGGGAACAGACCACGCAAGAGGTAGCGAGCGCACTGACCGCCCACGGCACGGTAAGCCCGTGCCGCCCGGATTGAACAACCCCGCTGGAGAGACCGCCACATGACGATCAGAACCGAGAGCCGCATAACAATCGCCAGCAGCGTCCGTGAGGTGTGGGCGTATGTGTGTGACGTCGGACGCTGGCCTGAGTGGGCGCCAACGGTTCTCGAGGGCCGGGTCCGCGGCGGGGTTCCGCTTCAGCCCGGCTCGCGGGTGGAGCAGCGGGCGAAGCTGGTACTCGGGTTGTCTCGCGGCCGGAGCCAGCAGGTGACCGTTGCCGAGGCGCCCCGCTCCGTGGCGTTCGCCGGGCCGATGGGCACTTCCGCGGCACGCTGGGGCATGGAACTCGAGCCGGCAGGCGACAGGCAGACCGACGCCATGATGTGGGTTGAGGTCGACCTCGCCGGCATCATGCGCGCGATACCCGCCCGCATGCTCAAAGGCAGGATCCAGCGCGTCAGCGACGTTGAGATGGTGGCGATCAAGGCCGCTGTCGAGTCTGATGCGCGGCGGAGCACACCGTGAGCCAGGCCAGCCGTGCGCAAGAGCGGCTGATCGAGGTATACCGCAAGAAGGCGAAGCACTACGACATCACCTCCCGGCTCTACCCCGCGCCCGGCTACCCCCAGCGGTCACAGCGCCGCCGGGCCGTACAAGCGCTCGGCCTTCGCGCGGGTGACAGCGTGATCGACATCGCCTGCGGCACGGGCCTGAACTTCCCGCTGATTGAGGAGGTGATCGGGCCAGGCGGCCGGATCGTCGGCGTCGACCTGACCGACGCGATGCTTGCCAAGGCCCAGGATCGGGTAGCGGCGAACGGATGGAGCAACATCAGCCTGGTGCAAGCCGACGCGGCCGCCTTCGAGTTCCCCGGCGGTGTCGACGCGATCCTGTCCACGTACGCCCTGTCGCAGGTGCCCGACTGCGCGGCGGTCATCGCCCACGGCGCCGCGGTCCTCTCCGCGGGCGGACGCTGGGTCGTGCTTGACCTCAAGGTTCCCGATAACACGCCTGGGTGGCTAGCGCGGCTCGGAACCGCGACGGTGCGGCCTTTCGCCGCCATCGATGAGTGGCTCATGCGCCGTCCGTGGCAGGCGATTCGCGCCGCCATGCGGGAAGAACTAGCCGATCTCTGCTGGACCGAGTTGTTCTACGGAACCGCATTCCTCGCCGCCGGGTCCCGTGGTCATGGAACCCAAGACCGCTAGGCGCGGGAGGCCTGGTCGGCCGCCATCGCGAGTAGCTCGGCGGCGTGGGCCTGGCCGAACTCGGAGTCCTCGAGGCCGGCCAGCATGCGGGACAGCTCGCGGACGCGGGCCTCGTGGTTGAGGCGGATCACGCTGGTACTGGTGATCGAGCCGTCCTCCGACTTGGCGACCACCAGGTGGTTGTCGGCGAACGCGGCGACCTGTGGCAGGTGGGTGACCACGATGACCTGGGCGAGCCTGGCCAGCTTGGCCAGGCGGCGGCCGATCTCCACCGCGGCCTTGCCGCCCACGCCGGCGTCCACCTCGTCGAAGACGAACGTCGGGACCGGATCCGCGCCGGCGAACACCACCTCGATCGCCAGCATCACCCGGGACAGCTCACCGCCCGAGGCCCCCTTGTGCAGCGGCAGGGCGGGCGCGCCGGGGTGCGGGGCGAGCCGGATCTCCACGTCGTCGGCACCGTGCGGGCCCGGCTCCGCGAGGGTGGTGAGCGCGACGGTGATCTGGGCGTACGGCATGGCGAGCGCGGTCAGCTCGGCGGTGACGTCGGCGGCGAACCGCTCCCCGGCCTCGGCGCGCAACCGGGACAGCCGCGCGGCCAGCTCGGTGACCTGCGCGGCAAGCTCCGTCTCCGTGGCGGTGAGCGAGGCGATCGTCTCGTCGTCGTTGTCGAGCTCGCCGACCCGGGTCGCGGCGAGCCTGGCCCACTCGAGCACGTAGGCAATCTCGTCGGGCTCGCCGTCCGCGGCACCCGGCACGGCGTGACCGTCCGCTGCATCACCGGCAGGCGCCAGCTCAGCCTCGGGCTCAGCGGGCCGCACCTGGACCCCGTTGACCTGCGCGCTGACTCCGCCCGGCCCGTACAGCCTGATCACCCGGGCAAGCACGGCGCGGCGCTCCTGCACCGCGGCGAGCCGGACCGGGTCGGCGTCGATGCCCTGGACGTAGGAGGCAAGCTCGCCGGCCACCTCGGAGACCAGGTAGGCGGCCTCGGACAGCCGGGCGGCCACGCCGTCGATCTCCGCGTCGTGGCGGCGAACCGCGTCAAGCGCCCGGCGCGCGTGGCCGAGCAGTGTCACCGCGTCCGCGCCGTCGTTGCCCGCGGCCGGGTCGCCGAGCAGCGCCTCGTGCGCGGCGGTGGCGGCGGCGTGCAGCGCGTCGGCGTTCGCAAGCCGCTCCTCCTCCGCGCGCAGCGCGGCCGCCTCGCCGGCCACCGGGTTGAGCTTCTCGATGTCCTCCAGGCCCGCGCGCAGCTCGGCGGCCTCGGCGGCGCGCGCCCGCGCCTGGGTGGTCAGCGTGGTGAGCTGCTCGACCACCGTCCGGTGCCGGCCGTAGGCGCGCTGGTAGTCGCCGAGGACCTCGCCGAGCACCGCTCCGGCGTACTTGTCGAGCGACTCGCGCTGCCTGCCGGGCTTGAGCAGCTGCTGCTGGTCGGACTGGCCGTGCACCGCGACCAGGTCGTCGGCGAGGTAGGTGAGCAGCGACACCTGCACGGAGCGCCCGCCGGCGAACGCACGGGACCGGCCCTCGGCGGACACCGTCCTTGTCAGCACCAGGGTGCCGTCCTCGTCGAGTTCGCCGCCTGCCTCCTCGACCTGTCCGGCGACCTTGCCGCGCGGGTCGGTGCGCAGCCGTCCCTCCACCGAGGCACGCTGCGCGCCAGGCCGGACCCGTGCCGGGTCCGCGCGCCCGCCGAACAGCAGCCCGAGCCCGGTCACCACCATGGTCTTGCCGGCGCCCGTCTCGCCGGTCAGCGCGGTGAAGCCGGGTGAGAGCTCAAGCAGCGCGTCGTTGATGACCCCGAGCCCGGTGATGCGCACTTCCTCAAGCATGAGTGCCAGCCGTCTCCTTCTCGACCCAACCCGCCGGCTCAGCCCCAGCTAACCCAGCCATGCGGCAAGGCCGACTCTACCGTCACGGCCTGCCCGGGTGGCGGCGGTCCCGCCACGCGGCCTGCCGGCGGCCGGCGGACGGCGGCCCGCTCAAGTTCACGGTACCGGCCGCCGCCGACACTCCGGGCACGCCACAAACGGCCTTCGCACGGGCCGCAGCACGGGCCGCAGCACGGGCCGCAGCACGGGCCGCCGCCCCACCGTTTCGCTTAAATGTTTGCATCAAGTGTCATATGCGCGGCGGCCTAACGCAAATATGTCGGAACTAAAACCGCCGGCGCGCCGGCCCGTTAGCCGTGGGTGCCCGGCCGGCCGCGCCAGCCGGCGACCGGGAGGCCGAACTTGGCCACCAGCCGGTCGGTGAACTCGCCGCCGCCCGGCGGCGAGCCGGCCAGCCCGTGCACCCGGGCAAGCAGCACAGGCAGCTCACCGCGGCGCACCTCGACCCGGGCGCCGGGTGGCAGGTCGAACCGGCGGCGGCCGTCGCACCACAGCACGGCCCGCTCCACCCTGGCCTCCTCCGGCTGGTTGTGCGCGCCGACCGCCGCGTGCAGCAACTCCACGGCGAGTACCGAGCGCGGCGAGACGACCAGCGGCCGCGCGAACAGCGCGTGCGCCGCGATCGGCACCATGAGCAGCGCCTCCACCTCCGGCCAGACCACCGGGCCGCCGGCCGAGAACGCGTAGGCGGTCGACCCGGTGGGCGTCGCGCACACCACGCCGTCGCATCCCCAGCGAGACAGCGGGCGGCCGTCCACCTCGACGACGACCTCGACCATGCGCTCGCGCGACGCCTTCTCGACCGTGACCTCGTTCAGTGCCCAGGTGCTCGCGATCTCGGTGCCGTTCTCCCTGGCGGTCACGTCGAGGGTCATCCGCTGCTCGACACGGTACTCGCCGGCCAGCAGGTGATCCACGGTCTGGCTCAGCCCGTCCGGCTCGGCCTCGGCGAGGAAGCCGACATGGCCGAGGTTCACGCCGATCAGCGGGGTGCCCGCGGGCCTGGCGAGCTCCGCGGCGCGCAGCAGCGTCCCGTCGCCGCCGAGCACGATCACCAGCTCGGCGCCCTTGGCGGCCTCAGGCCCTGCGGGCACCACGGTGGCGCCGGCGCACTCGAGGTCGGGGACCTCGAGCGCGGTCACCCGGACCGCGACGCCGGCCGCGGTCAGCCGCTCGATGACCTGCCGCGCGCGGCGCCGTGCGCTTTCCTTGCCGGTGTGCGCGAGCACCAGCATCGTCCGCTTCGAATCATCACCCATCGCGTGCAACTTACCGTGCCGCTGGTGCACCGTGAGCACACGGATGGGGTAACTGCGGGCCCGACTCGATCGCGCTGCGCAGCTCGGCATCGTCGAGGGCGGGCGCGCCGCGGCGGAACCAGACGAAGTACTCCACGTTCCCCGACGGCCCGGGCAGCGGGCTCGCGGCCACCCCCCGCACGCCGAGGCCGAGCGACCAGGCGGTGTCGCATACCCCGCGGACGGCCGCGGCCCTGTCGTCCGCCGAACGCACCACGCCGCCCGCGCCGACCCGGCCCCTGCCGACCTCGAACTGCGGTTTCACCATGAGCGCGAAGTCGGCGTCCGGTGCCGCGCACGCGGCGAGCGCGGGCAGCACCAGGGACAGCGAGATGAACGACAGGTCGGCCACCACCACCTCGGGCGGCGGCGCCACCAGCGCCGGGTCGAGGACGCGCACGTTCACCCGGTCCAGCACGGTCACCCGCTCGTCGGTGCGCAGCGACCAGGCGAGCTGGCCGTACCCGACGTCCGCCGCGACCACGTGGCAGGCGCCCGCGCGCAGCAGCACGTCGGTGAAGCCGCCGGTCGACGCGCCCGCGTCCAGGCAGCGCTTTCCCGACACAGACAGGCCCGCGAAGGCCGCGAGCGCCCCGGCCAGCTTGTGGCCGCCGCGGGAGACGTACTGCGGCCCCAAGGCCGCGTCGTCGGCGACGGTGACGGCCGTGTCCCTGGCCACCTGGGTGGCGGGCTTTGCCGCGACCTGGCCGCCGACCGCCACCCGGCCCGCGGCGATCAGCTCCGCGGCCTGCTCCCTTGACCTGGCCAGCCCCCGCCGGACGAGTTCCGCGTCCAGCCTGGCCCGTGCCGTCACCGCCGGGGGTCGCCGAGTTCGCCGAGGATCTCGCGCAGCCGGTCGTGGACGTCCTCGAGGACCGCGGGCCGGTCCGCCAGGTCCATGTCCTCGATCGAGGCCAGCCGCTCGACGGCCGCGTCGACGCGCGGGTCACCGGTGGGGGCCGGTGCGGGACGCTCCCGTTGCGGTTCCATCGTGTTCGTGTCTCCTCCCGTGCCTGGCGCCCTGTCGGCCCCTCTCGTGCGCTACCCTCCCGCGTGAACGGTACCGCCCAACGAGGAGCGAGGCGCACATGACTTCGGCCGAGGAGTGCCGCGCGGCACTGCAGAAGCTGGCGGGCCGGCTGTCGGAGCTCAGCCCCGCCGAGCGGGACCAGTACTTCGGCAACCGCACGATCAGCGTCACCATTCCCGATCTCGGCGTCACCTACGTGACCGTGCTCGGAACCGGGAACGACCCGGTGCGGGAGGCGGCACCCGGCGGGCCGCCCGCCGACATCCGGATGACCGCCAAGAGCGACGAGGTGCTCGCCCTGGCCGAGCAGCCGATGAACATCGCACGGGCCTGGATGACCGGGCGGATCAAGATCGAGGCGTCGATGAAGGACCTGTTCCGGCTGCGCAGGCTGCTTTAGCAGCCGGAACAGGAAAACGGCACGGCGCCGGGCCTGAAGGCAGGCAGGCCGGGGAGTATTGGTCTCATGGGAGAGCTGATCGTGCTCAGGCACGGCGAGACCGAGTGGTCCAAGGCCGGCCGGCATACCGGGCGGACCGACATCCCGCTGACACCGCACGGGGCCGCCATGGCGGCCTCGCTCGCCCCGCTCGTGGCGCGCCTTGCCGCCAGGGACGGGCTCGCCGCGGTTTTCACCAGCCCCGCGCAGCGGGCCGTGCGTACCGCTGAGCTGGCCGGCCTCGGCGGCCCCGGCGTCCCGGGCAGCTTCGGCGGACCGGAACCGAAGCAGGACCCTGACCTGTGGGAATGGGATTACGGCGGCTACGAGGGTATCACCACCGCCGAGATACAGCGACGGCGGCCCTGCTGGCTCCTGTGGCGGGACGGCGTCATACCCGGCGACGCCGCCCATCCCGGCGAGACCATCGAGCAGGTCGGCGAGCGCGTCGACCGGGTGCTCAAGCGGGCCATGCCGCTGCTCGGGAACGGCGATGTCGTCCTGGTCGCGCACGGCCACGTGCTGCGGGTGCTCACCGCCCGTTACCTCGGCCTGCCGCCGGCCGACGGGAGGCTGTTCCGGCTGGACACCGGGACCGTCTCCACCCTCGGCACCGAGCACGGCGAGCCCGTCATCCTCAGCTGGAACGCCCCGCCAGGAAGCTAACCGCGAGCAGGTCAGCCTGGCAGGTCGGAAGGGCTCGGCAGGCCGGCGGCCCGGGGGCGCGGCACGTCCGGGTCGCGGGGGTCATCGGGGTCGGGTGGCAGGTCCGGGTCGCGCGGCCGGGTCTCGTCCGCGACCCAGGCGAGGAACGACGGGGAGCCGGCCACGAACGGCGTCGCGAGGATCTCCGGCTCGTCATAGCTGTGCCGCTCGGCGATGAACGCGGCGAGGTCCTCGTAGCGGTCGGCGGGGAGCTTGAAGAAGACGAACCACTCCTCGGCCCGCTCAAGCTCGTCGTTCCACCAGTAGGTGGACGCGACGGGGCCGGCGACCTGGCCGCACGCGGCGAGCCGCGCCTCGACCGCCGCCCGCGCCAGCTCCATCGCCTCGGCCCGCGAGTCGGTTGTCGTCTGCACCTGCAGGTATGCTCCGCTCTCGCGGCCAGCGTCGTTTCCTGCCATGCCAACTGATCGTACGCCGGCCGCCGGTAGTACGCTTGCCGGGCTCGCCCGATTACGCAGCGTCCCGTAACCGGCAGCGGCTGATTAGCGCAGGGAGGCGCCCACGTGGAGCTGATTCACTCGGGGAAGGTACGGGACGTCTACGCCGACGGCGACGACCTGCTGCTCGTCGCATCTGACCGGGTGTCCATCTACGACGTGGTGCTGCCGACGCCGGTACCCGGCAAGGGCGCCATCCTGACCCAGCTGTCGCTGTGGTGGTTCGACCGGCTTGGCGACATCATTCCCAACCACGTGATCTCCGCGACCGACGTGCCGCGGCAGTGGGCCGGCCGTGCCATCCGCTGCCGGCGCCTCGACATGGTTCCCGTGGAGTGCATCGCGCGCGGCTACCTGGCCGGCCTCGGGCTGACCGCGTACAACGAGACGGGGGCCATCTCAGGCGTGCCGCTGCCGCCCGGCCTCGCCGAGGCATCGCGGCTGCCGGAACCGGTGTTCACCCCGACCACGAAGGCGGCCGCGGGCCACGACGAGCCGATGACGTTCGGCGAGGTGGCCACGCTCGTCGGTGGCGAGACCGCGGCCGAGCTCAAGCGGGTCACCCTGGAGGTCTACAAGCGCGGCGCCGACGTGGCGCGCTCGCGGTCGGTCATCGTGGCGGACACCAAGCTGGAGTTCGGCCGCGACCGCGACGGCACGCTGGTCCTCGCCGACGAGGTGCTCACCCCGGACTCCTCGCGCTTCTGGCCTGCCGATTCCTACTCCCCAGGCCGTCCGCAGCGCTCCTTCGACAAGCAGTACCTGCGCGACTGGTCGGCGTCGACCGGCTGGGACCGCACCGCGCCGGGCCCGGAGATTCCCGACGACGTGCTCGGCGTGCTGACCGCCCGCTACACGGAGCTTTTCGAACTGATTACCGGTCGAGGCGCCAGGTCATGATGATGACGGTGGCCCAGTAGACCATGGCCTCGACCGGGCCGATGTTTATCCGATTTGAAACTCTTCTCCCCTACCTCGGGTAGCGCCGTGCGGTCTACCATGCGGGGTTTAGCCGATCCGGGGCGGGAGCGGCTTGGGGGACGGCTGGGGCGGGGAGGGCATAACTAGTGGCGCGCCTGGCGATCGCTAGGAGCTTTTTGGCTGACTACGCGAGGCTCGACAAGGACGTGCGGAGCGCCGTCGACGCGGCGGTCGTCAAGCTCGCCAAGCATCCCGATCCCGGGGTGTGCGTGGAAAAGCCGCCGCAAAGCTGGGACGACCGGATCCGCACCTTCGACGTGGACGGGCGCTGGCGTGGCATCGCCCTGGCGCCGACCATCGGCGACACGTACTGCCTGGTCACCGTGCTGCCGCAGGACAAGGCCGATGCCTACGCCACCACCCGGCGGTTCAGCATCAACCCGGCGCCCTGCCAGGTCACCTTCGTGTCCGGGTACGAGGAGCTGCGGGTGGTGCTTTCCCGCCCGTTCGCGCAGTGGCGGACGTTCCTGCACCCGAGCCAGCGCAAGGTCGCTTACCAGGCGGGCTGCTCCGGCCCGGTTCAGGTCACCGGCGGCCCGGGGACCGGCAAGACGGTCGCGCTGCTGCACCGGGCGGCCTTCCTCGCCGCGCGGGCGGGCGACGGCCAGGTGCTGGTCACCGCGTTCAGCGGCATCCTCGCCGACTCGCTCGCCGCGCAGCTCGACCCGCTGATGCCGAACGAGGGCGTGCGCCGCCGTATCGAGGTGCTGAACGTAGACCGGCTTGCCTACGCCGCCGTTCGGGCATCCCGTGGCACGCCCGTGATCGCGGATGAGCGGATGCTGCGCGCGCTGTGGGCGGATGCCACGGCCCGCGCGCGGCTCGACCTCACCCCGGCGTTCCTGAAGAACGAGTGGGAGCAGGTCATCCTGGCTCAGGACCTGAGCTCGGAGGAGGCGTACCTGGGCTGCCAGCGCGCGGGACGGGGGCGGCCGCTCGGCGCGGTGCAGCGCGGCCAGGTCTGGCAGGTGGCGCAGCGGGTCACCGGCGAGCTCGCCGCTGTCCGCCAGTCCACGCACCTGCAGCTGGCCAACGAGGCCGCGCGGCTGCTCCGCGGGGAGGAAGCGCCGCGCTACCGGCACGTCCTGGTGGACGACGCCCAGGACCTGCACCCGGCGCAGTGGCGGCTGCTCCGCGCGGCGGTGGCACCGGGCCCGGACGACCTGTTCATCGCGGGCGACCCGCACCAGCGCGTATACAACAACCGGGTTTCCCTGGCCAGCCTGGGGATCAGCGTGCGCGGGCGGAGCCGTCGGCTGTCGCTGAACTACCGCACCACCCAGGAGATCCTGGCCTGGGCGGTGCCGCTGCTCGGCGCGGCGCCGGTGGCCGGCATGGACGATGAGGTCGACTCGCTGGTCGGCTACCGTTCGCCGATGCACGGGCCCGTGCCGCGGCTTCGGGTGGCTTCCACCCGCGCGCAGGAGTTCGGCTGGCTGGCCGAGCAGGTACGCTCCTGGCTGGCGCTTGGCCTGGAGCCGCAGGCCATCGGGGTGACGGCCCGGTCCGCCGAGCTGGTGCGCGAGGCGCGCTCGGCTCTCGAGGCGGGCGGGATCATGACGTCGCCGCTGAGCGGGCGCGGCGGCGGGCAGGGCGTGCGGGCCGGGACCATGCACGCGATGAAGGGCCTGGAGTTCCAGGCCGTGGCGGTCATCGGGATCGACCAGGTTCCAGAGGCGGCGGCCGTCACCCCGGAAGACGAGGATCCCGTCGGGCACGCGCAGGACATGCAGCGGGAGCGCTGCACGCTATTCGTGGCGTGTACCCGGGCGCGGGATCACCTGGCTGTTTCTGGGGCCGGCGAGCCGAGCCCGTTCCTGCCTTAGGCTCGCCTTCGCTCTTGCGCGTCGTCGGAGTGAACGGTGGACCTGATGGCCTTCCTCGGAGTCCTGGTGCTCGCTGGCATCCTCACCCTCCTGGTTGACCACGCGGGCCAGCTTTCCGCGCGACTGCCGCCTTCGCCCGAGGGCCAGGCCACTTCAGGGCCACTAAATATCCAGAGGACCTGTGGGCAGCCGGTAGCATGCGGGCAGCGGGACCGCCAGCGTGCGGGTCCGCACTCATGACTGCGATCACGATCTGGGGAGGCCCACGGTGGTGTCTCAGGCGAGCCGGCTGGCCGATGTCCGTTACGACATCCGCGGACCGGTGCTGCGGCGAGCTCGCGAGCTTGAGGCGGCCGGGCACGAGATCATCAAGCTGAACCTCGGCAACCCCGCTCCGTTCGGGCTATTCACACCGGACGCGGTGCTGTCGCACGTCACCGCGTCGATCGCGGACTCGCAGGGGTACAGCGACGCGCGCGGCATCGCGCCGGCCCGCGAGGCGGTGGCCAGGTACTTCGGCGCCCGGCTCGGCGTTACCTGCGTGACGCCCGACGACGTGTACCTCGGCAACGGCGTCTCAGAGCTGATCGTGATGGCACTGCAGGCGCTGCTCAACCCGGGCGACGAGGTCCTCGTCCCGTCTCCCGACTACCCGCTGTGGACCGGCGCGGTGAACCTCGGCGGCGGGCGGGCGGTGCACTACCGGTGCGCCGAGGAGCTGGACTGGAACCCGGACGTCGAGCACGTCGAGTCGCTGGTCACCCCGCGCACCCGGGCGCTGGTGATCATCAACCCCAACAACCCGACCGGCGCCGTCTACTCGCGTGAGACGCTGGTCGCGCTGCTCGACGTGGCCAGGCGGCACGGGCTGCTCGTACTCGCCGACGAGATCTACGACCAGATCCTGTTCGACGGCGCGGTGCATCACTGCGCCGCCTCCCTCGCCGACGACCTGCCCGTGCTCACCCTCGGCGGCATGTCGAAGACCTACCGGCTGGCCGGCTTCCGCTCTGGGTGGCTGGTCGTCTCCGGGCCGCGCGAGCCGGTCGCCGAGTACCGCGAGGGCCTTGAGCTGCTCGCCAACATGCGGATGTGCCCGAATGTCCCGGCGCAGCACGCGATACCCGCCGCGCTCGACGGGGGCATCGACATCACGCCGCTGCTGCTGCCCGGCGGCCGGCTGCGCGACCAGCGGGACGCCGCCTGGGCGCAGCTGACCGCGATACCCGGCGTCGGCTGCTACCAGCCGGCCGGGGCGCTCTACCTGTTCCCCCGGCTCGACCCCGACGTGCACAAGATCGTCGACGACCAGCGGATGTGCATCGACCTGCTGGAGCAGCAGCACGTGCTGCTGACCCACGGCACCGGGTTCAACCTGCCGTCCACCGACCACATCCGGGTGGTGTTCCTCGCCCCGGTCGACGTGCTGTCCGACGCGATCACCCGGCTCGGCGAGTTCCTGGCGACGTATCGCCAGTAGGAACCCGCGGGCAGTTGACTCTCCCCTGGGGGGAAGGCTCAACGTGCTGTCCGACGCGCTGTCCGCGGCGAGCGACTCGGTGCGCTCGATCTCCGAGTCCGGCCAGGAGTTCGAGGGCAGCGGGTCGACGCTCACCGCGATGCTGCTCTCTGGATCCCGGCTGGCGCTGGTGCATATCGGCGACTCGCGCGCCTACCTGTTCCGCGACGGCGGCCTGTTCCAGGTCACCCACGATCACTCGGTGACCCAGTCGATGATCGATGCTGGCCGGCTCACCCCGGAGGAGGCGGCGTCGCACCCGCAGCGCTCCCTGCTGCTGCGCGCCGTCGGGGCGTCCGCGGCGGAGATGGCGCGGTCCGGGCTGCCGGAGGAGCAGGCACGGATGGCCGGCACGCCGGACCTGTCGCTGCTCGACGCGCGGATCGGTGACCGGTACCTGATCACCTCGGACGGCCTGACCAACGTGGTGCCCGACTCGGCGATCAGGCAGACGCTGTCCACCGCCGACCTGTCCCCCGCGGACGTGATCCGGCGGCTCATCGCCCTCGCCAACGAGGCAGGCGGCCCGGACAACATCGCCTGTGCACTCGCCGACATCGTCCCAGCCGCCTGACCGCGCCCCGGTCACTCGCCCGCTCGCCCGCCCCCGCTCGCCCGCCCCCGCCCGCTCGCCCCCCGCCGCCCGCTCGCCCCCCGCTCACCCGCCCCCCGCGTCCGCGCCGCCCACTCGCTCGCCCCCGCTGGCTCTCAGTTCCTGCGTTCTTGCTGTTATTGGTAACTTCTTGCTGTTATCAGGAGTGATTTGAGAGACGCGGCGATGACGTATTAGACCAGGGTTCCCCCGATACAGCTCTATTGGCCCAGGGGTCCCCCGAGCCATAACGGGCGGCGCGGGAGCCAGCCATAACGGGCGGCGCGGGAGCCAGGAGCGGTGGAACCTGACAAGCGTCGGCACGGGCGGGAGTCAGGAAACGGGAGCGGATCACGGAGCGCTCGGGGACAATAGCGCTATGGCTACACATGTCGCGCTGCTACGGGGGATCAACCTCGGCGGCAAGAACAAGGTAGCGATGGCGGACCTGCGGACGCTGGTCACCGGGCTCGGGCACACCGACGTGTCGACGTACATCCAGAGCGGAAACGTGCTGTTCACCGCGCCGGACGACGCTGAATGCGCCGTAACGGCACGGGCCATCACCGAGGCGATCGCCGCCACGCTCGGCGTGACGGCGCCGGTAGTCGTGGTGACCCGTGGGGAGCTCGCGCGGATCCTCGCGGACAACCCGTTCCCCGACGAGCCGGACCCCCGGCGGGTGCACGCGGTCGTGCTCAGCGAGCCGCCCTGGCCGGAGCTCGGGGTCAAGCTGGACGCCGCGCGCGCCAAGTCCGCCAAGGCGGGCGGCACCGACCGGGTGCTCGCGGTCGGCCGCACGCTCTACCTGCACACGCCGGACGGCTACGGGCGCAGCGTGCTCGCCGAGGCGTTGCTGCGCGTGGTCAGCTCGCCGAAATCGGGCGCCACGGGCACCGCTCGGAACTGGGCGACGATGACCAAGCTGCTCGAGCTGTGCGACGCCGCCTCGCTGCCCTGACGTCCCGCCCGCGCCCGCGCTGCCCCAGGCCGTGCCCGGTAGACAGGCCGTGCCGGTAGGCAGGCCGTGCCCGGTAGAGTCACGCGGGTGAGGCGTGCTGTTCTTGTTACCGGCGGGTCGCGTGGGATCGGGGCCGCGATCGCGCTGTCGTTCGCGGAGCGCGGGGACCGGGTGGCGGTGCATTACCGGGACGCCGCCAGCGCGGCTGACGCGGTGCGGGACTCGCTGCCCGGCACGGGGCACGTGACCGTCCGGGCGGACCTGGCCGACGCCGCGGCGGTCCGCGCGATGGTCGACGATGCCGCGGGCCGGCTCGGCGGGCTCGACGTCCTCGTCAACAACGCGGGAATCTACGTCGGGCACCCGGTGACCGGCACCTCCTACGAGGAGTGGCAGGCGGCGTGGCAGGCCACGCTCGGCCTGAACCTCATCGGCGCGGCGAACGCGACCTGGTGCGCGGTGCGGCACATGATCGCGGGCGCACGTGGCGGGAAGATCGTCAACGTCGGGTCGCGCGGCGCGTACCGCGGTGAGCCGGCCCATCCGGCGTACGGGGCGAGCAAGGCGGGGCTGCACGCCCTCGGCCAGTCACTCGCCGTGGCGCTCGCGCCGCACGGCATCACCGTCGCCTCGGTCGCCCCCGGCTACGTCGCGACGGACATGACGGCCGAGGAACTCGGGACGCCGGCGGGCGACGCGATCCGCGCCCAGTCGCCGTTCGGCCGGGTCGCCACCGCCGCGGAGGTCGCGGCGGCCGTCGTGTACCTGGCCTCACCGGAAGCCGAATGGGCGAGCGGCGCGGTGCTCGACCTCAATGGCGCCTCGTACCTGCGCTAGCCCGGCCGGTACCCGGACCGGCCGCGTCGGCTCGGGTCAGCCCGGGTCGGGCAGGTCGGCGGGGTAGGAGTGTACATCGACGTACAGTATTGTACAAAGTTTGCTTCCCGTGCTCCCGCGGAGTTCTTCCGCCTTCGCGCCCTCGCCCCTAGCGTTGGGCCAACGCCGCCGGTAGGGTAACCGGTAATGAGTAATCGCGCCGTTTGGTACTTAGTACACCGGTACCAGGCACTGCCCGTCGCGCCGCCCAGAGGGCACCCGTACAGGAGGCACCGTGGAAGACGCTCAGCACGTGCTCGCGCAGGTCAACATCGGGCGGCTGGTGGCGCCGCTGGACAGCCCGCGACTCGCCGACTTCGTGGCCTGGCTCGACCCGGTGAACGCGGTCGCGGACGCCGCGCCCGGGTTCGTCTGGCGGCTGCAGACCGAGGACGGCAACTCCACCGCGCTGCGCGCGTTCGAAGACGACGCGGAGGGCTCGGACGGCGGCATCCTCATCAACATGTCCGTGTGGGAGTCGGTCGAGGCGCTCGCCGCGTTCGTGTACGGCGACGCGCACCGCGAGGTGCTGCGCCGCCGCAGGGAGTGGTTCGAGCGGCTGACGGACCTGTACGCCGCGGCATGGTGGATACCGCGCGGGCACGTACCGACCATCGTCGAGGCCGAGGACCGGCTGCGGTCACTGCGCCGCCACGGCTCGACACCGTACGCGTTCACGCTCAAGGTCCACTTCCCGCCGCCGGACGGCCGTCTCCCTGGTGGGCGACCCCCCGTACCCCCCGTGGGCCTGCCCGATGGAAGGGCGCACGTGTACCGGGCAGGCAGTGCCGGGGCCTGGCCGCTGCCCGGCCCGGACGACTGGGCCTGCACCGGCTAGCAGTCGGCTGCGGGTGGCACACGCGCCCGTTCTGAATGGCGGTCTTGTGGTTGTGGGCTCGCACCAGCGGTGCGGCAGGCGTTCGGTCGCGCCGCACCATTGCCAGCGCCCTGCCGCCCTGTAACGTTGCGAATGTGACCGATGATGCTGTCATCCCCCCGTATGACGCGCTTCCCCGGCTTCCCGGCTCTGGAGTACGGCACGCGTGGGACGTGTGGGGCCGCGGCGATAACCTCGGCACGCTGAACCGGCTGACCGGCCCGGTGGTCGCGGCGGCGGCGAGCGGCGTGCGAACCGGCGAGCGGGTCGGGGTGTCGCTGCCGCTCGGGCTGCCCGACCCGCCGTTCTTCGGCAGGAAGGGGCTGCGGCACAGCTTCGAGCCGATGGGGCCTGGTGCCTGGGACGACTGGGTGGACGGGTTCTACCTGCAGTGCTCCACGCAATGGGACGGGCTGCGGCACATCGGGTCGCCAGACGGCTGGTACGGCGGCTGGCGGGGCCAGCCGTCCGCCGACCTGGAGCCGCTCGGCATCCACCACTGGGCGGAGCGGGGCATCGTCGGGCGCGGCGTGCTCGCCGACCTGGCGTCGTTCTTCGCCGACGGCGCTGGAGCGCGGCCCGGCGGCTACGACCCGTTCACCCGGGTGGCGATCGGTCCTGACGACCTCGCCGCCGCGCTGCGGGCGCAGGGCACCGAGTTGCGGCCTGGCGACATCCTGTGCGTGCGGACCGGCTGGACGGACCGGTACCTGGCGCTTGACCCGGCGTCACGGCCCGCGTTCGCCGACGGCATGCAGGACGTGTCCGGGTACGACTCCGCGGGTCTTGACGGCAGCGAGGACATGGCCCGGTTCCTGTGGGACTCCGGAGTCGCGGCGGTGGCCTGCGACAACCCGGCGGTCGAGGTGACACCGGGCGACCCGTCCGTCGGGTTCCTGCACGGGCGCCTCATCCCCGGCCTCGGGATGGCGATCGGGGAGCTGTTCTCGTTCGGCGCGCTCGCCGCGGCGTGCGCACGGGAGCGGCGGCACGAGTTCCTTTTCGTGTCCGTGCCGCTCAACGTGACCGGGGCGATCGGCTCGCCGGGTAACGCGGTCGCGGTCTTGTAGTTCACTTCACCCAGTGAGATCAGGAGGTCAGCAATGCCCGACCCCAAAGACCCCAGCCCCAAAGACCCCAGCCCCAAAGACCCCAGCCCCAAAGACCCCAGCCCCAAAGACGTGGTGCGGCGGTTCTTCGACACCCTCGGCACCGGGGACTTCGCGGCGATCGGCGAGTTCTTCACCGACGAGTCGGTATGGCAGGTCAACGACGTGGCGCGCGGGCTGCCCGCACAGCACGGGCGGAAGGGGATCATTGACGACTTCCTCCAGCCGATCCGCGAGGGACTGTTCGAGCCTGGCGACCCCAAGATCGAGATCCGCAGGCTGATCGGCGAGGGCGACTGGGTGGTTGCCGAGACCACCGGCCGCGGCGCGCTGCTGAACGGTAACCACTACGAGAACGAGTACGTCTTCGTCATCCAGGTGGCGGGCGACACCGTGCGGTTCCTGCGCGAGTACATGGACTCCGACTACGCGCACTCGGTCTCCGCGGGCGCGGGCGGTGCCGGCGGCGCGGAGGGGCACGTCTCCGAGACGCTGCGGCGACTCGGGCACGACTGACCACCGGCCAGCGCCGGACTGACCAGCGTCGGCTGGCACGGCGGTTATGCCAGGATCGTCCAGCCGTGCGGCGGGACGAGCAGCGGGTCTGTGACGTCGCCGACGGCGGCGGCGGCACCCGCGTCGGCCGCCTCGGCCCGCTCCGCGACCGCAAGCCCGGTGGCGTCCACCGCGAACCTGAACTCCGTGTCACCCACGTTGAGCAGCAGCAGCGCCTGCTCGCCGTTGCGCTCGCCGCGCAGGCGCAGGGCGAGCGCGGACTGCTCCAGGTGCACGGCCTCGGTGCGGGCGCGGACCAGCCAGGGGTGACGGCGGCGGAAGGCGATCAGCCGCTGGTGCAGCCGGTAGTACCGCCAGCCGTCGGGCGGCAGGTCAGCGGGCGAGGCGGGGAACGCGGGCCTGATCGCGTCGTCGCCGCCCTCGCGGTCTTCCTTGAGGCCGCGCAATCCCTGCTCGTCGCCGTAGTACACGCTTGGCACGCCGCCGATGCACATCAGCACCGCCAGGGCATGCCCGAAGTGCCTGTCGTCGTTGAGCTCCGTGGCCAGCCGGGTCACGTCGTGGTTGCCGACGAACGTCTGCGGCAGCCGCCCGTCGTCAAACGAGCCGAGGAAGGCGTTGTGCCGCCCGAGCGCGTGGTCAAGCTCGTAGAGGTTCCTGTCGTTGAGCGACGACCAGATGGCCTTCCACGCCTCGTACTGCGTGACCGCGTCGAGCCCCGCCTCGCATCCATAGGCGGCGTAGTCGCCGTGGATCATCTCGCCGAGTAGCCAGGCGTCAGGGAACGCCCCGCGCACCGCTGGCACGACCTTGGCCCAGAACGCCGGCGGCACCGCGTACGCGGCGTCAAGCCGCCACCCGCCCGCGCCCCGGCCCAGCCAGTGGGTCATCACCTCGATCACGTAGCC